>Ga0163146_10001341_pt1 | contig 35413 bp, 46 predicted proteins | sample OliLakLV19MP7G1_FD_148648 | JGI IMG/M metagenome (GOLD analysis project Ga0163146, IMG submission 148648) | Freshwater microbial mat bacterial communities from Lake Vanda, McMurdo Dry Valleys, Antarctica - Oligotrophic Lake LV.19.MP7.G1 | ecosystem: Environmental > Aquatic > Freshwater > Lake >...
CGGAATAGCCAAGCAATCACAAATTGACCTCTCTAGGGTCCACGTAGACTTATCCAATTGGGGACCTGATTTTGATTTACTTCTCACTGGTATAAAAGGTTTTGAATTAACTCCGCTGAATATCGACGAGCCCGAACCAAGATCTGATCCAAAAGAAAAAGACACTGAACTAATAAAATGTCCAAACTGCGGCGTGCTGGTGAATGGCTAATTATGGCATTCCATACATGGGATCTAAATGTTCTGTAGCCCACAAAATATGCAGCGTTTTTCCAAAGGCAGATAATTTCTATGATTTATTTGGTGGTGGATTCTCAATTACTCACTTCATGCTTTTACATAGAAGAAATAACTACAAGCAGTTTCATTTTAACGAGATCCAATCTGGGAATATTGAGTTAATAAAAGCCGCCATAGACGGTAAGTATAATTACAATGTTTTTAAGCCCCCGTTCATTACAAGAGAAGAGTTTTTAAGAGATAAAGATACATGCCCTTACACAAGAATTCTTTGGAGTTTTGGGAATAATCAGAGGACATATATCTTTGGTAAAAATATAGAGTCTTATAAGGAGTCTATGCATAACGCTGTAGTTTTTAATATTTTTGACGACGTATCTGTACAAGCATTGGGAATATCTACATTCCCAAAAAACTCCTCGATAAAAGCAAGAAGATCCTTCATGAGACAAGCCGTTATGGAAAACGTCGGGGACGTTGAGCGGTTGATGCAATTGCAGCAATTGCAGCAATTGGAGAGGTTACAGAATTTACAAAATTTACAAAATTTGGAGCAGTTAAATTTTTCGACTTTGAGTTACGAGAAAGTAAAAATAAAACCGAACTCGATAATTTATTGTGATCCACCATATAGAGGTGTGACAGAATATTTAAATGTTTTTGATCACGATAAGTTTTGGGAGTGGGTGATGGATCATAGCGATCCTGTTTACGTTTCAGAATATGCAGCGCCTAAAAACGTACACGTAATCATGGCCGTAAATAAAAAAGCAAGGTTAGCGGCCACCGGAGATACCCATAGTGTAGAAAAAATGTTTGCGAATGATGCAGGAAGAAAGGCGATGAATGGCTGATCCGAAAATTAGAGTGCAGCTCCCTGATGGCACGACAATTCTAATTGACGAAGAATTCGAACCACTACTTTACGAGGACAATGATGACACGCCCGAAGAAACCGTTTACTGAGCAAGAATTAAAATCAATTGAAGCTGCGGCAGGGATTGGCCTTACCATGAAGCAAATAGCATCGCTTCAAGGCACCACCCTTAGAACCCTGCAAAGAAAACTTAAACGGACAACGGGCGGCAAGGAAGCGGTAATGGGGGGGCGCGCCAAAGCGTTCGCACAAGTCGCAAAAACTCTATTTGAAATGGCAACAAGCGGTCGAGAGGCTGGCATGACAAAATTCTATCTGCAAACCCGTGGCGGCAATCGCTGGCAGGAAAGAAAAAGCCTAGAAGTAGGCGGTAAAGACGGAAAGCCAATCGAACAGGCAATTAAGATTATAGTTGAGGATTATCGTGAGGATGAATAATGGAAATCCGAATAGTCCTTACAGAAAAGCAATCCAAATTCGATAGGGTGATAGAGAAAACCCCCGTCGTTCTGTACGGCGGAAGTCGCGGCGGTGGTAAATCATTCGGCCTTCGTTCAATCATGCTAAAGCGGCGCTTTCAATACCCCGGAAGCATCGGCTACATATTTAGAAAGACCTTTCCTGAGCTAGAAGCAAACCATATTTCGCCTTTATTTGAGCAGTATCCCACATTAAAGAAATTCTATAACGAAGGCAAAAAGACACTACGCCTACCCAACGGGAGCCAACTTAGATTTGCCTTTTGTGAAAGTAAGAAAGACTTGGCTAAGTTTCAAGGCAGAGAAATTCATGACCTAGCCATTGAAGAGTGTGGAGATTGGCCTTACGAGCATTATGAACTTCTTCGTGCGTCAAACCGTTCAAGCCTCGCCCACATTAAGCCGCGCACTATTTTAACAGCCAATCCAGGCGGTGTCGGGCATAAGTGGCTCAAGAGATTATTCATAGAAAGACGCTTTGAACCGCCTGAAAATCCAGATGACTACGCATTCATATCAGCACGCGTTTCTGATAACCCTGCCCTTGCGAAAGCTGACCCGCAGTATGCTTCGCGTCTTGCCTCAATAAAGAATGAAACGCTTAGGCGTGCGTGGCTCTACGGGGATTGGGATGTATCTGCCGGGCAATTTTTTGACGAGCTTTCTCGAGAAGTTCACATGGTGAAACCATTTACCATTCCTCCCCATTGGCAATGGTTTGGTTCTTATGACTATGGGTATAATCATCCCGCGTCTTGGGGGTTCTGGGTGTGCGATGAGGACGGAAATATTTACCGAGTAAAAGAAATCGTTCAGGCAAAGTTGAGAATCGATCAACAAGCAAATCTTGTGAACGAATATCTACAATCAATGATTAAAACGAATCAGAAGAAAGACAAATCAATTGTTTTCTGGGCGGGGCACGATTGTTGGGCGAATAAAAAAGCGGGTGATCCAACGATTGCAGAAGACTTTTCGCGACACGAAATATTTATGAAGCGTGCAAATATTGATAGAAAGCAGGGCGCGTCTCAGGTTAGAATGTATTTAGCCCACGACAAATTACCCAACGGAAAACGACAAGGCCCTCGAGTGTTCTACTTCGATACTTGCGAAATCGGGTTTGATTGTTTGTCGCGGATGACTCATAATCCTGACGATACCGAAGATATTTTAAAGGTCGATTCAGTAGATGGTGACCCATTTACCGGCGACGATTCATACGATGAAGCTCGTTATGGCATAATGAGTAGGCCCGGAATCTCATTGCCAGTTCCTAAGAAACGAGGAGCTTCATATGATGATTACTCTAGCGATAGGAAATCAAGTTGGCAGACAGTGTAGAAATTAAAATCGAAACTGATGAGCAAAAAAGACTTAGAAAGCTCAAAGCTGACTTTACTGCCGATTTTCGTGCTGAATCTGAGTGGCGAAAAGATAAAGAACAATACGGGAAATTCTACGACGGCGACCAACTCTCCGATGAAGAAGTAAAAGCATTAGAGGAAAGAGGACAGCCGCCAGTCGTAATTAACCGCATCAAGCCAAAACTTGATTCAATATTTGGAATTCAAGAGGCGTTACAGGTAGACACAAAAGCTTATCCTGCCGGTGATAGGCAGGAAGAAGCGGAATTTGTTTCCGAAGAGCTGAGGCATATTGAGGATGACTCTGATTTGGATTCAGAAGAATCCTTAGTTTTTGAAGATATCTGCATTGATGGGCGTGGCTGGTATAAATGTTTTAAAGAGTTTGATGGGCTTAATGGGGTTGACCGGGTTAAACATATCTCGAATGAAAAAGTGGTCTTGGACAGATACTGTACTGAAGAAGATAGACGAACAGGAGACTTAAAAACTGCAAAGCGCGTGCATGAGACTATCTGGACAGACCTCGGAGACGCTCAGGATATGTTTCCCGGTCACAAGGAAAAATTGCAGGCAGCGGTTGAGAACCCTGACCTTTCAAGCGTTATGGCTTCTGACCCATCCAAAGAACATAACCCAGACCAATACGCACAAAAAGGCGATACGAAATATTCTGACACTGAGATGGAAGAACTCCATACGTACGTCGACAAAAAGCAAAGACGCATTCGTATTGTCACGACCCACTACAGAATTCCTAAGGTAAAAAAGTTTTTGAAGAGTGCAACAGGGACCTTCGATATTACAAATCAATCTGAAAAAACTGTTGAGAGGATGATGAATGAACTTGAAGGTCCCACGACATGGACTGAGACCGTTTGGCAGTTAAATACCTGCACGTTTGCATGGAATGTAATTTTAGAAAAGAGAAAAGACATTCGTCCCTACGACAGTCAGGCAAAGTTCCCACTTATCATGGCGCCCGGTTATGTCACTCGCTGCAAAAAGAAAAAACCATACGGAATTGTGAAGCAGCACATGGATCCGCAAAAAGAAGTGAATAAGCGCAGAAGTAAGATGCTTCACCTTTTAAATACCAACCAAGTTTGGTATGAGGCCGGGGCTTTTGAGGATGAGGCAAAAGCAAAGAGAGAATCTTCTAGGCCCGATGGTTGGGTAAAGCACAAGCCGCAATTTAAGATAGAAAGAGTGACGCACGAACAATTGGCGCAATCTCAATTTCAGTTACTACAAGAATCCAAGCAAGAAATAGATACGTCAGGGATTAATAAAGAAGTTGAGGGAAGTTCCCGCGCTAATTCAGCACGTCAGGAACAGCTTAGACAGCAGCTAGCGCAGCAACCAATTAGAAAGCTATTTGTAAATTTAAGGGCAGCTAGAAAAAGAATCGGTTATTACTTTTTAGATGAAATACTGCATCGTAATCCAGAAGTAGAAATTAGAAAGTATGATCTCATAATTGACGAGGCTCCTGATACGATTAATTTACAATCGGAAACCTTTGAGATCTTGGCATCGTTAGCAAGAGAGGGATTACCAATTCCTCCTGAAATGATAATTGAAATGAGCCCACTTAGTCCGGCAAAGAAGAAAGAATTTTTGGATAGAATGCAACAAATGCAAATGGCGCAGCAGCAAGCGGCTATGCAGGCAGGGCAAGGGGCTCCGCAGTAATTTGTTGTTTATAAAAATTTAATATTTTGAGATTCCGGGGTTGCTCCCGGTGAGATGGGAAGTGTTTCCTCACTCCATCAATAGTCAAAATCTCAACACCTCTATGACTAGGGGGAATGAGCCTGAAAAGGTTTGTTCCCCCTTTGTCATTTTGGAAACGGTTTTAAGACTAAAGACCGGATGCGTTTAATCGACGTGTTCGGTCTTTTTGTTTTTTAAAGAGTGCCGCCGACTGTAACGGGCGTTGGTTGAAAACGGGATGCCGCCGATTCGGGCATATCGAGATGAAACTCGTAAAAACAAGGGGAAGTGTAGAAATGTCAGAGACAGTAAAAACAACTGAAACAAAAGACGTAAGTGTGCCAGCAACGGAGACTAAAGCTCCGGAGCAGCAAATCGGTATGAAAGATGTTCTTTCGCCGCGCAGTGAATCCATAGAACAGTCGGTTGAAAAACCAATTGAGTCGGTTCCTGCGAAAGTTGAAGTTCCTAAGTCAATTGATGGGAGTGAATCAATCACTCCTGTTGTAGAGGCTATAGCGGACCCTAAACAAGAGGGTCTAGTTAAAGGACTTCAGGCCGAAAGAAAGAAAAGGCAAGAAGCTCAGCAACAATTGATGGATCTGCAAAAGCGAAACGAAGAGTTAGAAGCTCAAGGTTTGCAACCTGTAGATACAAGTCACATTGATGCTCAGATGAAGAATAAAATTCTTGCTATTTCTGAGAGCTCCGCCAAGCTTTCCCATCCTGATTACGCGGAAAAATACGCGGCTTTTGAAGCAGCAGTTTACGACGGTCCTGAGATAAATCGCCTCCTCTATGACTCAGTAGTAAATAGTGATCACCCAGGTGAATCTGCCTACGAAGCGGGCAAAATGATTCTTTTTCAAAGAGAGCACGGCGTACGACTTGACGACCAAGTCAAATCCATCGAGGCGAAAGCCATTGCTCGTGAGAGAGAAAAAATCCGCAAAGAAGTAGAAGCAGAGTTGCACGGGAAGATCCAAACCAAACAAAACCAACCAACTAACCTGCTTACTTCACGTGCCGCAGGGAGCTCGGGCGAAGTCCCTTTCGTTCAACCTTCCATGGGAGACGTGTTGGGGCATAAACGGAGACGATAAAAAATGAATACCTCTATCTCTACTTCTAATGCAATCACAAGGGAGCAATTCCTTGCGGCAGCATTTATTGAGTATGTCGATAAGCTAGTCCTTAAACCTTACATGGGAACTTCCACTGAATCAGTGATTCAAGTATCTGAAGAGCTCACGAAAGAAAAAGGCGACGCAGTTACCTTCAACCTGGCTGCTGCACTTGATGGCGATGGCGTCACAACAGGCGGAACAATGGAAGGTAATGAAGAAGCGATGCAGTTCTATGCTCATAGAATTGAACTTCAAGAATACCGAAATGCTGTGAAAGACGATGGCTCTATGAGCCGTCAGCGAACACCTTTCGATCTATACCGCCAATTCAGTCCTGCGCTTACAACTTGGATGGCCCAAAAAGCTGAACAAAAAATGTTCAACTCTTTAGCTTCCATTGGAAACGCTGATTATGCTTCCGTCTCTGAGGCGACAAAAGATGCTTGGTTACTTGCCAATGCTGACCGTATGCTTTTCGGGGCTGCTGTTTCAAACGCTTCTACCAATGACCACAGCACAAGCTTAGGAAACATCGACGGAACTGCCGATATTCTGACGACTGCTCAAATTTCTCTCGCAAAGAGAATGGCGCAATTGTCTGACCCTAAAATCCGTCCAATCAAGATGGATAACGGCGAAGAAGTCTACGTAATGTTCGTGCATCCTCTATGCGCTCGTGACCTGAAAAACAGCGACGCTTGGAAAAATGCTCAGCAGCACGCAAAAGACCGCGGCGAAACCAATCCACTTTTCACAGGCGCTCTCGGCATGTGGGATGGAGTCATCATTAAGGAAACTCCAAAATGCCTGCTTTTGTCGGCTGTTGGAGCATCTACAAGTGATGTTGCTGCGAACTTCCTTTGCGGAGCTCAAGCACTTCTATACGGACAAGGCGGATACCCTGAAGAAGGTTCGGCACGCGTCGTCCTCACAGAAAAAAGCTTTGATTATGACACGCAAAAAGGCGTTCAAATCAAATCGATGTGGGCTCAAGCTAAGGCCGTTTTCAACGGGAAACAACATGGCGTTGTAACTGTTTATTCGTCGGCTATCGCGGACTAATTTAATCGGGGGAGGACTTTAGTGGTTCTCCCCTCAAATATTCAACAGGAGAATTAAAATGAAATATACAGATAATCAATACAATCTAAAAGTGGTTGACCATAAATCACAGGATGGATTTTCAGGCGCCGGAGACGTTACCTCTGGATGCTTGGTTTTCATCTGTGATGCCGGAACGAAAACGCTTGCAACCATCTACTCGGACGCTGCCCGCGCAGCTAAAACAAACCCGATTTCTCGCGCTCAGTTTGCTACTGACGGTAAAATCGTGTTCTACGGCGCTTCATCTAGCTATGACATTACTGTTGCCCACAGTGACGGTTCTGTTTCTAAGCTAAGTGGTGTCACCCCTAATGACCACACCATCACAATGAATCGTGACGGCGTTGATAAATGCCTAGTCTTCCCGATGGTATTTAATGCGGGCGGAACGGAAACTGATACTGGATTGGATCTCCCGGTAGGGGTTATCGTTCACGAAGTTAGAGTGGAAGTCGTAACGGTCGACGCAACAGAAACCGTAGACGTTGGTCTTCTGTCTTCCGAGACATCTGGCGATGCGGACGGTTTTGTTGCTGCGGTGTCTGTAGCAACAGCCGGTTTCCCTGCACTTGCAGTATTCACAACGGGAGCAAACGAAACCTATCTTTCCGCTGTTAAATACGGCGCACTTATGGGTTCTTCGGTTGTTGGAGCAGATGTGGTTGGTGACGCAGGAAACGTTGTTCGCTTAGGACACGTTGTAACTGGCTCTAACGCAGTCTCTGTGACGTACACACCAAGCACGTCCGATACCTTCGTTGGGTACGGATACGTATACTTCAGACATTTACGTTAATTAAATTTACTGGTTTCGGGTGGGGGTTTCGCCTCTGCCCGAAACTTTATTAAAGCAACAAAGGATAAGCACCATGAAAGTAAAATACATTGGACCAAAAATGAGCGGAATGTACGTGCAACTCCCAATCGGCGTTAGAAGCAGAAGCGCAATCACTGGAAACGTTCTTTTGAATAAGGAACATGAGTTTAGTGATGGAGACGCAATGAAACTTGTAGCTCTCGACCCACGAAATTTTGAATTAGTTAAAGAAGAACCCGCAGAAGTAGTCGAGGATAAGCAGCATGATGAGAAAGTCGAAGAAGTTCATAAGGAACACCACGACAAAGTAAAAAAACACAAAAAATCAAAGGAATAAATTTTGGCAAACAGCGACGCAACAACATCGCGCCTTAAGCTTATTAAAAGGTCTTTTAGGCGTATTGGCATTAAAAATCCGTCATTGACTGACCTGTCCAATGCCGTTGAGCTTTTAAACGACAAAGTAAAAGAGATTGATGTTGACGGTAAGTGGCTGTGGGCAATTTCAAATACTCCCACAGCCCTTACTTTAGTCGCAAACCAAAGAAGCTATGCCGTCGGTTCCACTGCAACAACAATTAATAGCAGCATTCTGCATTTGGAAAGAGCGGAGCTTGTAGAAGGAACGTCCCTAACCCCTCTTAGAATTATTGCTAAAGAAGAAAGCATCTCGACTTCCCTGAGAGAAAACACCGGAAAGCCGACACTTGTTTTTTTAGAGCGCCTTCCTTCTATGACAAATAACAAGATGCATTTCTTTAATACGCCAAATTCTGCTTACAGTGTGCAGTATTATTTTAGACGTCGCCTTTTTGACTTCGATTTGGCAAGTGACAATCCAGATTTTCCTCAGGATTGGTCGCAAAGACTTGTAAAAATTCTTTCTTATGAATTGGCCCCTGAATACGGAATTCCATTACAGGAAAGAGAAATTTTAAGACTAGAAATGCAAAGTTCTCTTATGCAGGGACAAGCCGCAAATAGCGAGCAAGAAGACCTTGCGATTACTCAACCAGAATATTTTTAAGAGGTGATTAGGTGTCAGTTAACCCGTTAGTTTCTATATCAACTACAAATAATGTTTCAGCATTAAACACATATGCAACTGACGCGGCGTTTGTAAATGCAAAAGGGAGTTCTGCCTCAGAGGGCGATATCTATGTCAATTCTACGTGGCACGTTTTAAGGCAGTACTTAAATGGCGCGTGGGTAAGCGTTACGCTTTCTAGTAATTCTTATGAAATTTCAAATCTTACTCTTACGGGAACTGTTGTATCCAACGCGTTAACGATAGCTGTAAAACAAAGCGATGGATCTGACCCATCTACCGATGGCGGAGCCGCTAAGATAGGGTTTAGAAATTCTGCGTCGGCTACAGGCACATCTTCTCAGCAATCTATTATTTCTGCTCTTTCAATCGTAGTTCCGTCATCTACCACGATTGGAACGACAAGTGGAAATCAAGCGACTATTTACGTTTATGCATTAGATAATGGCGGCGCCGTAGAACTTGCCGCTTCTTTATCCTTATTTGACGAGGGGACCGTGCAAAGTTCCACAGCAATTTCTGGCGGAAGCACGGTAACAACACTTTATTCAACGTCTGCGAGAACCTCAAAAGCAATACGTCTTATTGGAAGAATGAAGGTTACAGAGGCAACTGCCGGAACGTGGGCAACGGCGCCAAGTGAAATATCTCTAGTTCCATTTGCAAAAACAAAATCTCCGACGATGCAAAACTTTACTTCCGGAACCGGAACCTACGCAACGCCATCAAATGTGAGCTGGATAAAAGTTAGATTGGTCGGCGGCGGCGGCGGCGGCGGCGGCGGGGGAACCGCTGGCTCAAGTGGGAATGGTAGTGTCGGGGGTAATACTTCTTTTGGAACTTCTTTATTAACCGCGAACGGCGGCGGCACTACAACGACCAATGGGCAGGTGAGTGGGGCAGGTGGCAGTGCTACCGTTGCGTCTCCTGCTATCGGAACTACTTTGTCAGGAGGAGGTGGTGGGGATGGAAATGGTTCTGGCGTTGCTGCAAATGTTACGGGCGGTAACGGCGGCTCTTCTGCGTTTGGCGGCGCTGGCGGCGGCGGTTCTCAACATGGAACTGGATCTGGGCGTTCTGGCGCGACAAATACAGGTGCAGGCGGCGGTGGTGGTGGAAATAACGGCTCGGCGGCGGCAAATGGCGGCGGTGGCGCCGGGAGCGGCGGGTATGTAGACGCTATTATTTTTAATCCATTAGCTACTTACAGTTATGCAGTCGGCGCTGCAGGGGGCGCGGGGGCGGCAGGAACAAGCGGGTACACGGGCGGCGCGGGCGGCTCTGGATACATTGAGGTAACAGAATTTTATAATCAATAAAATGATTATTACTTTTTCTAGGAGGATACAATTTTATGGCAATTATTATTGAAGGCGGTTTGGCTAGTGAGAGTAGCGGTGCTGATGAGTTTGTCTCGAGTGATTTAATCACAACGGGGAATATTCATTGGGTAGATACGGTCAATGGAAGCAATGTAAATCCTGGAACGGAAAACGAGCCGGTTCAGACATTGCAACAGGCCATAACTAATGCCACTGCCAATAACGGCGATATTATTGTGATTAAGTCTGGCTCATCACAAACAATTACAACGACAATCACGGTAAATAAAGCAGGACTTAAGATTTTTGGAATCGGCCAGGGCTCTGCCGCTCCTAATTATATTCTCGCTGCTGCGACAGACGCCATTAGCGTCACTGCAAATAACGTTGAAATAAACAATCTCTACTTTCCAATCGGAACGACTGCCGCAAACACTGCTCGCGTGAATGTCGATGCCGCAAACTGCAAATTAAAAGGACTTACCTTTTTATGCGGACAATATGACATGAGCACAATCACTCTCACCGCAAACGCACTTTATGCAGAAATCGAATCTTGTTCTTTGACCATCTCGGCTAATGGCCCGGATTACGGCGTTATCGTTGAATCGGCGGCGGTTGTCGGTCTTAAGATTAAGGACTGTTCTTTTAGTGGTGGCTCATTCAATTGGGATTTAGGTGCGATCTACTCTGCATTTGCCCATCTAAACTTTATGTACGACTCAAATACTCTTACTAGCGATGCCGCGATTGTGCATACAGCTTCGGCTAAGGGATGCTTAAGCAACACGATTGCCGCAGATGGAAGCCCGGTGTCTGTATGATTAAACTAGTTGATATTTTGGCGAGCGGAATTAAAGACGCCGTCGGTGAGCCGCTTGCTGGCGGGACCGTTACAAGCTATTTAGCCGGGACCACGACGCTTGAAACTCTTTACGAAGATTTCGAGCTGGATGATCCGCATTCAAATCCGTTGACTCTTGACGCCGCTGGCATGGCAGTCGCCTACTCAACAGAACGTGTGAAGCTAGTCTTTCATAACAGTAGCGGAACCTTAGTCAGGACGATAAATAACGTCGGAACAAATAACAGCGATGTTCCATCAAGCACCGAACAAGTTATTCCTGCTGGATTTATTGGGCCCTACGCCGGAAATTCTGTTCCGTTAGGATGGTTAGCTTGCGATGGAAGCGAAGTAAGTAGAACAATCTATGCGAATCTCTTTGCTAATATTGGAACTTTGTGGGGCGCTGGAAACGGTGCAACAACGTTTACCCTTCCAGATTTTCGAGGTCGCACTGCAATTGGAGATGGAACTGGAACTGGTCTTACTGCGCGAACCCTTGGTGCTAACCTCGGGGCTGAAGAAGTAACCTTAACCGGGGCACAGTCCGGTATAGCCGCGCACAATCACACGCAAAACGCGCACAATCATTTAACTGTAAAGATTGGGACTGGAAATCAAGATCCAATTACAAACACCGTGTCCCTCGCTTACAAAGTCACCGGCGTAGGCGATGCAGATTATACACTTATCGGAAGAAATGAAACGGCTGACACTGGGCTAAGCTCATCGACAACGGCCACAAACAACGCGGTGTCGGACACAACAGCACTTTCAGCGCACACAAACATGCAACCAAGCGCAGTAGCGAAATTTATTATCAAAACATAAAATGCTTAAACCAATTCCAATTAATTTAGGTGCGTACAAAAATGTAGACGCGCTCGAGCACGGAGACGGCGGGACTGCGCACGAACTAAAAAACATGCTCATTACAGAGACGGGGGCAAACGTACACGCGCCCGGATTATCCGAGTTTGTTGACTTAGGGGATAGCTCTGTAAATGGGATGACTTTTTTTGGGAATCGTCTTGTTGTTGTGACCGAGGCAAGAAAAATTTACTCCGTCTCTCAATCTGGCGGCGCTACCGAAATAACCGGCACAGCACTTACGGGCGGGTCACGCCCAGCATTTGCAGAAGACGGCACTTATCTTGCGATTGTCGGCGGCGGATCAGGAAGGCGTTGGAGTGGGAGCGGGGATACAGGATTAATGCCCGGCACACCTCCCTCGTCGACATTCGTTTCATACTTAGACGGATATTTTCTTTTAAACCTGATTAACGACCAGGAATTCCGTTGGGCAGGGCCTACTTCAGCGGCAAGGGAAATTTGGAATAGCTCAAACTTTTTTCAAGCAGAAGGATTGCCCGATAGAGTTTTGGCACAGGCAGTACTGCTTAGAGAATTTTATTCTTTCGGAGAAAAATCGACTGAGATTTTTTATAACTACGGGGATTCCTCAGTTCCATTTAAGCGCACATTCTTTATGGACATTGGGATTATAGCTCCTTATTCGCTATTGCAGGCGGACAATACCCTTTGGTGGCTAGATAATAATCGACGTTTTGTGACTATGTCGCAAAGGACGCCCGTCGAAGTTTCCACTCCTTTTGACAAGGTGATTAAGGGGTTTAATAGCGTCTCCGACTGTTTTGGTTACAAGGTAGACATCGAGGGGTTTTATCTGATTGTATGGGTATTCCCGTCAGAAGGCCGTACTCTCGTGTTCGATTATAAGAATAGGTATTGGTCTGAGTGGGAAGGATTCGTTAGCGGCACGTCCTCAAGAATCAATTTTAATTCTTATGTTTTCTCACCTGTTTGGAACTTGCACTTTGCTGCGAGTAATACTGACGGGAAAATTTACAGGCTCTCTAGGGACTTTTTAGACCATGACGGAGAACCACGAAAGCTAGTCAGACGCACGGGGTACATTGATCATGGAACTGGAAGCAGAAAACGATCAAACTACTACCTTTTTCACGTAAAACGCGGCGTCGGAACAAACGGTGAGACAGAACCGTTAATGCAAATTCGTTGCCGCGATGACGGAGGCGATTGGAGCGAACCTGAAATAATTGGGCTTGGGTTTCCAGGGTGCGACCAAGAACCAACGCGTGTTCACTTAGGCGGAATTTACAGAAAAAGACAAATTGAGGTTCAGGTAACTGACGCTGTTGAGTTTGATTGGAATAAACTTGAAGAAGACGTGGAGCTAATGGTCAGCTAATGGCAATAAGATTACCACAACCTCCGAGGGATCTAACAAATTTAATCGAGCTAGGGCAATGGCTTGAAAATATTTGGAACCATGTTCGAGGAACTGTTGTAGTTACAGGAGATGCTGTGGCGACAATTGGGAGTGGCGAGACTTATCACGGGATAACCGCACTTTCCGCGACTAGAACAATAACGATGGCGCCGGCGGCTTCGTATCAAGACGGCGATGAAATTATTATCCAAGATGAGTCTGGCGCAGCGGGTACTTATACGGTCACCATTTCTAGAAGCGGGAGCGACACTATAAACGGTGGGGCATCGGTCACGATTACTTCTAATTATGGCCGCAGAAGAATAATTAAACGCGGTGCGGGGAAATTTTACTCAGCATGAAAATACTCGTTTTTGACAATTTTCTACCTGATGCAATTGAGGAGCGGGAGCGTGCGCTTAAAGCTGATTTTGGCACACACGATGTTTATGGAACAACCAATCATAGCGTTGGTTACATCCAAAACGAACAGCACACCGAATTATTTAAACAGTCTTTAGGAGTTACAACAGGCGAAGCGACTGCTTACTATCGTCGGTATCTAGAAGGCGAACCACAAAAAGATTTTATTCATAATGATGGAAACGTAGCGTCCTATATCGGTATTTTGTGGCTGACGGATCCAAAGCACTGCACGGGCGGTCTCGCTTTTTGGAGACACAAACTTTATGGATGGGAAATGTGGCCATCAAAAGAAGATGCCGGGCACTTTGGGTTAGATTTGGATGACACACTTAGAGCGCGTCTAAAAGAGGACGGCGAAAATGAACAAAGATGGCACATGACCGAGTACGTGCCGATGGAATTTAACCGTCTCGTGGTTTTTTTAGGCTCTCGTTACCACTCTAGATATCCTAAAAACGTAGATGCACCGAACATGGAGCAAAGCAGACTTGTAAAAGCGTTTTGTTATACGCCGTGAGTAAAGAGATCTTAAACGCACGGCTGTTTGAGTTTGGAAAAGATTACCCGGAAGTATGCGAATGGTGGCGAGCTAGAAATCATCGCTATGTAGAGCAAGATTTGCTTTCGAAAGTGGGAATTATGATTGAAGGGGAAACAAATAAATATTGCGTCGGATGGCTCTATATGGGCGATTCCGCATTCGCAAAGTTTACATGGGTTGTGAGTAACCCGAATTCCCCTCTTATGCGCCGAAAAGACGCGATAGCACTTTTGGCACAGAAAGCTTTAGGTACGGCTAAAGAATTGGGCGCTAGAAGCGTGGTCGCATCATTTTCGAATGAGAACTTGTCTAAGATTTTTAATGAGAACGGTTTTGACACAGTTGAAAAAAATGTAACTAACTTATTTGCGAGGATATAAATATGGGATCACTACCAGCGGCGATTTTTCAATCAAAAGCCACAACTAACGCGGCTAACACTGCTGCGGACGCACAGAGAGACGCCCTACGTTCAAATGAAACACTTACTAGAGAGGGGATTGCCTCACAGAAAGAACAGTCTGAAAAAGCGTTGGCCTATCTAGAGAGGCAGAGCGCTCAATCCAGGACTGACCTAGAGCCGTTTAGAAATGCTCAGCTGGGCGCTCTGTCTCAGCTTGACGCATTATCGCAGCAAGGAAATCCATTTGAAGCCCAGCAAAGACAAGTGGCGACGCAGCAGATTCAGCAGCAGCTTGCAGCTCAGGGCCTTTTGAGATCAAAAAGCCAAGTCGATTTACTTTCAAATTTAGAGCTTGGAATCAATGAACAAAATTACAATCGGAGAACCAATCTTTTGTCTATGCTCGCGGGTACTGGCGGGGCACAACAAAATTCTAGCCAAGCTATTGGAGTTGGACAAACGGGCGCGGGTGTTTATACGGGACTTGGCGCACAATTAGGAAGCTCATTCGGCAATCTTGCAGCACAACAAATGGCAGGAATTGGGAACGTAGGACAAATAATCGGCAATGGCCAGATGCAGTCAGCTAATCAATTAGCGGCTGGTGTAACTGGTACGATATCGAACCTCGGAAGCATGTTCATGGGTTATCAACAAAATAAAGCAGCTAAGCAGAATAATGACAGGCAATATGAGCTAATGTCTAAAGCTCTCAATAGGGAGAAATACTAATGGGCGACAATAAATACGTCATAGACTACGGCCCTGGTCCACTTGAGCAAGCACAAAAGATGCTTGGTCTTGTTGATTTGGTTAATCGCGTTAACGCTGCTCCTGTTGAGCAAGCTATTAAAGACAACGAGCTTAAGCTTAAGCAAAACGACGTTACCCAAATTGAAACTAAAAATGCTCTGGAATTTCAAAAATTAAAATCTGCTGTTTACGATGAAGAAAGAAAGTCCGCAGAATTTCAGAACAGCGCCCTTCTCAAAATAAGAGAGGGCTTTCAGCAGGATTTCCAAATGGGAAGCATCATGCTTCAGCAGGCGATTCCTGGCGCGTTTGCAATTAAGAAAGAGAATGGCTCTGTAGCGATTTCCATGCCTGGACAATCTCCCATCAGTATTAATCCAGGCGATATTACAGATCCGAAAGAAATAGCCTCGCAAACACAGGATAGGGTTGTTAAGTGGGGTAAGGCATCTGAACGATACATAGAAATTTTTAATTCTGGAAACGGGATCAAAGCACAGCTTGGCCTTGCAACTGCCGCTGGCGATATCGCGGCAATTTATTTAAGAGCTAAGCAGCTTGATCCGGGCGGCAGAGTTACCGAGGGAGACTACAATTCCGTTATTAACTCTCCGAACGTCAGCCAGCAGCTCAAAAACATGCTGACAAGAGCTGTAAATCAAGATGGGCCTATGTTTGGCGATTTAAGCTCTCCAAGTAGGAAAGCATTTTTAGAATCCTCAAAAGTATTGGTTGATCAAGAAAAGTCTGCTTTCTTGCCGCACGCAAAGTTCTTTTTGGAAGGACAGATTTTGGGCGACAAACTAGATCCACAAAAAATATTTTCTCCGGCCGGAGACATTACGCTTGAGTCACTCGGATACAATAAAGAAAAAAGACAGGTTGTGGCGCCCGAACCCGGGGCAGTTGTGGGGCCGAAAGACCGCGCTCCGCAAGCTGGGCAACAAGCTTCGCCAGAAGCTGCAACACCAACACCAAAAATAAACCTTAAAGCGAGAACCGACGCTTGGTTAAAGAATACAATGGCTAGCGGAGGAACAAAATAATGCCCGAAGGACTAATTGATCTAACTCAAAGAGTTGCGGCTGCTTCTCCTAAGCCAGAACTAAAGGTTGCACCGCAAACAGTGCCCGCTCCAAAACGCGGCGATGATTTGATGGCATCTGCCTTAGCTCATCCCAAGGTAGACAGCCTTGATTCCTATGGTCTGAAACTTTTTCACGAAAGCCAGGACATGGTGCAAGCAAAAGCGGATGAAGATCCGGAATTTGCCAAACGCATTGACACACAATTCTCCCAATTTAAAGGCGGAGACCCTAAATACGCTGAAAAGATGATCGACGAGGCCGATGCGATAAAAATCGAAGCTTTAAAACAACAAAACCCCGATTGGTTTGGTTATACAGGCGCCGCGAGAACAGGCTTTCTAAACTCAATTACTTTTGGTCAGCTTTCTAAAATTAAAGGAAAAGCAGGCGAGCTTATAGAGGGAACGCCCTACGAAGAATTTGTTTCAAGAGAATCCGAAAAAGTCCGCCTTCTACACAAGGCTTTTCCCGGCACAACACTGGCCGCGGAAGCTGCAACATTTTTAATCCCTGGAAGCCCCGTTAAAGCACTTTTCTCAAAGGGCGCTGCCATGGGACTAAAGGTCGCGGGTAATATTGCCCCTTCCTTAGCTCGTTTTGCTGCAAATCCAACGCTCCTTCAAAAAACTATTCGGGCCGCAGCGGAAGGTTTCGGCGGAGCTATGGCCGTAAGTGCTCCAAAGAATTTTGCTGGGACAGACTTTCAAGAGTTCTCTTTAGATAGAGGCGTTGGAAAATCATTGTCCGAGGGTGCAATGGTTGGTGCAGTAAGCGCACTGCTTCCTGTTGGCGCTTCTGGCGTTGGTGCGATTGCACGGGGTACTAAAGCAGCGGCGCAAAAAGTTAGCTCGGGCATGGGCTCTCTTACCGAGGCAATAACTGGCACGAGTAGCAAGGCGGTTAGGGCTTATAGAGCAAATCCTGAGTTAATTGAAAACGCGGCCGGATCTGAGTCTCAGGTTGGCGAAGACCTTTTAGATTTTTTGTGGAACCAGAAAAAATCAAGACTTCCAGAACATGACGCCGCTGATAAGCTTTTAGATAGCTTGCCCGAAGTAGATGTGTCGCGTGTAACGACATATTTAAGAAGCGTCAAACCTACAAAAAACCCAAGCAGCGATGCCGTAACTGCAAAACTTCATGCGTGGGCAGACCGTATCGAGGCTACTCTACCAAAAGCGGAAGAAATAATCGAAGGCACCTTGTCTAACTCCGGCGGGTTGCTTGGAGAAACGGGCGTCAAAAAAGTGCTAAAAAGTAAAATTTCCGCAAGGAACATGAGATTGCTCATCGATGACCTGCAGGATGAGGCGGCTGACTCGTTTGGAAAGGAATCCGGCAAATATATAGGAGCAATTAAAATAGCGGCCAGGCGCGCGCGCATTGATTTACTTGAAGCGGCATCCAAAAATGGCGGTGACCCAGGCAAAAACTACATCGATTTGATGAATAAGGTCGCGGATAAGACGCGTGTTCTAAAATATATTGGTAAACAGCTTGGCAGGTCTGAAGAAATACAAGCACAAAATGCCGAAAGATTCGTCGGCGGTATTTTCAATAAAAATAAAACCTACCAACAAAAAAGATTGGCCGAACTCGATGGCAAGTTCGGCACTAATTTTCTAGAACTTGCTGAAAACGCAAGCTTTGCAAAACAACTCGGGCCACAAGGAAAGCCGCAATTCTTTCCATCCCAAACTACAGGGAGAACCCAATTAGGTACAACTGTCGGTGAGGCGGTGGGCGCAGTTGTTGGCGGCGTTATCGGGGCGTTTGCGGGCAATGCTCCGGGCGCGGTTGGGGGATTAGAGGTTGGCAGAAGACTCGGCAAAGCAGCAGGTACTGCGGCGAGTTCTCCTCGAATGCAGTCTATGGTTCTTGGCACGTCAGACAAAATTTCTGGATTTGCAAACTACATCTTCCAAAAACCAGAAGTGCTTTCAAGTCTAGCAGGAAAGGTTCTTAGGGTTCCGGGACAGCCGCCCGTAAGAGTGCCGGAGCAAGTAAAAGAACTTGCGAAAGAGCTTACAACCACACTTGAAAAAGACGGTCCTGTTTCGGCGGGCGGCACGCTGCGGATTATTGCCGACACTCCGTATTTTGTGGGACTAGTGCATTATTTTGAGATCGCTGACAGGCACGCATTAGGAAATGCGGCTACAAAAGCGGTCGCAGGGCAAAACTATTCTGACGAAATAGCAGTTCAACCAAAACAATAAAAGGAGATCAAAATGGAAGAAAACATAGTCGGTGGAAACTTAGGACAAGCGGCTAAATACAGCGTTTCTTTTAAAGAAGGAAAGCTAGTGGCCGAGTTAGACGCAAAAGTTATGGCGCTCTCTGGGCTTATGAAAATTGAGCTTGATTCTGACGCTGTCTTTGATGCTATCAAAGAAGCAATCCCAGGCAAAATCGACGATAAAATCATCGAAATGCTAAAGGCTGCGATTAAATAGTGCAGGATGAAATAAAAAACCTGGCTCTAGAAGTGGTCGTTAAAAGTGCTATTATCGCCGCACAAACGGCAGTGCCTTTTCTAAAAGCGCCTATTGTGAGCCGGGTTTTTTCTTCGCTCGTTAGTTGGATTGCCGGACTTTTATTTGCCGAGCTATCTAAAAACTACAGTCTCATGCTGATTGAATTTAAAGTAAAAGAGCAGCAAAAAGAATACGACACCGCAGTAACGCAACTTGAACTGGTATTATCAAAACCTAAAGAGGAACAAAATGCGGAAGACATCGCCAAAGCCAAAGAAGAATTTAAAATGCGTCTTAAGATTCTTATTCATCTTGACCGCTTTTCTACTTAGCTCGTGCAATAAGTACAAAATAAAAGACGCAGAATGGTGCGGAGACATGGGAGAATTAGGTGCGTCCTGTTTTCATACATTGTCCGACAAAGAAAGAGACGTCTCTAAGCCTGAATGGGAACGACAGAGGGTGGGGATGATCTGCACATCGTCTGATAGCTTTTCAAATTGGAAAGAAGTGATCTTAAAATTCTGTGCTGAGTCCAGAAAATGCACATATGAGATGGAACAAGAAGTAAAAAAGTTTAGTTCTAGAGTCGAAAAACGCATCATAAAAAAATAAAGGAAAGTAAAGAATGAACCTTTTTGAAAAGCAAAGGGTTTTTTCCGTGAAGGTAGCTGAGCTTATTTTGCAGGCTACCAAGATGGGCTATTACGTGACGCTAGGTGAAGCGTGGCGTCCCGATGCGATGGCTAAAATTAATGCAGACAAAGGAATTGGAATTGATAATAGCCTACACAAAATAAGACTTGCGATAGACATAAATCTTTTTCTCGATGGTAAGTTTCTCGTTTTCTCTAAAGACTACAAAAAACTTGGCGATTGGTGGGAAGCTCAGTCAACAACTCAACACCAATGTTGTTGGGGTGGTCGTTTCAATGACGGGAATCACTTTTCCATTTCTCACAATGGGGTTAAATAGTCTTATTTCCGGTTGTAATCGACAAATTGGGCCACTACTTTCGCTTACGATTGTGAAGAGCTTGTTGTATCGACTCCAAGCAATCGCCTAATGTATGCACGCTATTCGGCTTATCGCTTATAAACTCAGCAAGTGTGTAGCCAAGTGCTTTGGCAATGGACTCACATGTCCTAAACTTGGGATCGTTATCACCGCTAGCAATACGGTAAATAGCCGGATTCGTTAACCCTGTTATCTCGGCCAACCTAAGCACCGTAATATTTTTATTGTCTAATTGTGCTTTAAGTCGCTTAGCAAAAATTGTCATCTTTTTAGTCATATGTATAGTATGAATACCTCAAATTGTAGTTTACATTCAAGTCACGCCGTGTTATACTAGCGTTATAGGTTGATTACTTATCGGAAGGAACTGCCACATGATTAAGAAATTTAATTGCGAAGAGTGTCAAGACCAGGATGACGAATGTCAGACTTGTTGCCCTCATGATGATAGGGATCATGGAATATGTTTCCAATGCGAACACGATAATAACGACTCGCTAATTGATGCGGCTGAATACGCAATAGGTGACAGGTGAAAATAATTAAACTCGAACAAGGCACCCCCGAATGGCTCAACTACCGACTAGATAGAATTGGCGGCAGTGACGCAGCTACCGTCATGGAAGCAAACGCCTACTCTACGCCATTAAAGCTATTCAATGAAAAGGTAAGTCGCAAAATCTCTACATATAAAAACGCAGCAATGCAACACGGTCATGACACAGAACCCATCGCACGTCTTGTATATGAAAAAGAGCGCGGGATTGAAATGCCTAGCATTGTGGCCGAACACGATAAGTACAATTTTTTATCGGCCTCCCTAGACGGGATTAACGGCAAAATAGGGCTCGAGATTAAGTGTCCTGTAACGCCCAAGACGCATAATATTGCAATGCAAGGTCAAATCCCTGAGCAATATTTCTGGCAGCTTGTGCATAACATGCATGTGGCTGACCTAGATGCCATGGACTATATGTCTTATTTTCAAGGACAGCACGTAATTATTAGACTTGAACGAACGTCCTTAATGGAGAAAAAACTAGTACAAAAGGAAATCGAGTTCTGGGATATGGTGCAAAATAAAATTGCACCCGAGGCATCTGGTAACGATTACCGAATTGAGACGAGCCCGGCTATTGTAGCAGTTGCGGAACTATTTAAGGCGAACAAGGCAATGTTAGATAAGCTAGAGGCCGAACAGGTTCTACTTAAAAAACAACTTGGGTTACACACAAGCGGGGAGCCGGTATTATGTGCCGGGGTTTCGATTCAAGTAATTACCAGCAAGGGCACCGTCGACTATAAATCAATTCCTGAATTGCATGGGTTAGATCTGGAAAAGTATAGAGGGAAGCCGAGAACTTCAGTGAGAATAAGTTTAAAAAGGGGAAACGAATGAACCAATTAACAGCCACAAACGCACAAGCGAAAAAACTAGACCTAGTATTAATGAAGGGAGACTTAAGTCAGTTAACCCCCGAGGAGATGGTCAGCTACAATAATTCAGTATGCGCATCGGTGGGACTAAATCCTCTCACGCGTCCATTTGAGTTTATTAAACTAAACGGCAAACTTGTTCTGTACGCGAAAAGGGATGCCACTGACCAATTAAGAAAAGTCCACAGCGTCTCTATTAAAATCACAGGACGCGAGATACTAGAGGGTATTTACGTGGTCACTGCACTTGCAAAGGATGCTACTGGCAGAGAAGACGAATCAACGGGAGCGGTTTCCATTGATGGATTAAAGGGAGAAAACAGAGCGAACGCAATGCTTAAGGCAGAGACAAAAGCAAAGCGAAGGGTGACACTTTCAATTTGTGGGTTGGGACTACTTGATGAAACTGAAATTGATTCAATCCCAAATGAGGCCAAGCAAGTTGTCGTGCAACCTAAAATTGCTGAAGCAGTTAAACAAATCGCTCAAGCTGAAGAAGCGGATATGGTTAGCGAGGATATCTTAGAAGAAAGTGATCCGGCTGATTACGTCATTATATTTGGTAAAAAGCTTAAAGGGAAAAAACTCAAGGAAGTAAAAAAAGATGAGCTAGAAAGTTTTTGTAACTGGCTCAGGGAACAATCTAATTCTGAAAAAGGATTAAGCCAAAACGCATCTGAAATGCTAACGGCATCGGATGCATACTTAAGCATGTTAAACGGGTAAGAATATTTGTAGGCTTCGGTATTGTTTGTCAGTAAATTAAGCTGCTTTTTTGGCACTTTCGACGCTCAGCGCTTTGGCTACTGGTTCAAGAACTTATCCCCCGACTTGTTTCTTTCAGCCCTATTAGACTCACCGCAAAATCGAGAAATGTGTTTGACACATATTAAAACAGCGGTCAATCATGCTTGAACTGAAACAATCTTAATTATGAAGTAATAAGTCATAATTAAGAGTAAACAAATCGAGGAATAAATTCTTGAATGAAATCAAAAACCTTTTGCTTCCCAATTACTTTTCAAAGACCTACGCGCCCGTGGGGGCTAACGAATGGACCGAAGGGGGATCGAAGTCCTTCCCTACTTATTACCTGCACGCCTTGTTCCTGTCATTTCATTCAGAGCATTTTTTTACTCGATATTTATCAATAAGGAGCATGCATAATGCGTGAAGAAGACTACTTCTCAGAAGAAGAAATGGCCGCAATTTTGAGAATTAAAAAAGCGACACTTAAGCAAAATAGATGTCTTAAAAAGAATCACCCTCCGTTTGTAAAAGTAGGAAACAGCATCCTGTATCCAAAAAGTGAATTTAGTTCGTGGAAAGATAGCCGCATTGTCAGGGAGAGGCCCTCGGTTGTTAAAGATAGTAATGAGTAAAGAATCGTTCGGAGTTTGGAGGTATTATGGCAAAAAGATTTACTGATACGTTGAAGTGGAAAAAAGTAGAGTTTCAAGAATTAGACTCAAAATTTAAAGTGGCGTGGTTTTATCTTTTGGACAATTGCGATCATAGCGGTATTTGGCCCTTAAACATGCCGCTGTTAAATTTCCAGGCCGGGATAAGCATTTCTGAAGAAGACCTCTTTAAAGCCTTTCCAGGCAGGTTTTTAAAGCTAAAGAATAGCCTGTTCATCCCTTCTTTCATCATTTTTCAATACGGTGAACTTAATCCGGGCTGTAAACCACATCTTTCGGTAATTCGTGATTTAGATAAATTCGGACTTACTAAATATTACAAGAAGGAATTGAAGTCTCTATCGAAGAGTATAAGTACTGTATCGAAAGGGTACCGATTGAAGTCTCTATCGAAGAATATAAGTACTATATCGAAAGGGTACCGAAAGAGTACCGTTAGAGATAAAGATAAAGATAAAGATCAAGATCAAGATAAAGATCAAGATCAAGATAAATATCAAGATCAAGAAGTTGCACTTGTTGTGCCAAAACTGCCTCGGTTGGACTTTGAAGCTCTTTACACTCTTTACCCACGATCGGAGGGCAAGACCAAGGGCATAGCCGCAGCTAAAAAGCAGATTAAAAGCTTTGAGGACTACGATTTATTACGATCCGCAATTATAAACTACGCGGCTAGAACCGCTAGCGAAGATAAGAAGTTCAAGAAACACTTCTGTACTTTTATAAACTGTTGGCGAGATTATCTTGAGCCAGAAAAAGCCATAATCACCGGAAAATCAAATCCAAATCAAGTGCTTGAGGACGATGAACTAGAACAACTTAAAGCAGGCGGGTACGCATGAACGCAGCACAACCACTTCAAGGTTTTCATGAATTAATACAGTATGCAAAAGAATTGGCGGCTGATTTATTCCGTTGTGATTTTGGAATTCAATTTTTAGATGACGCACTTTTAGGACTGCGTGCCGGAGAGGTCACGTTGATTGGCGCTAGAAGCGGGTCCGGAAAGACAGAACTTGCGACAAAAATTTTGCAAACGCAGGAGGAAGGCAAGGCGCGCGCGGTTCTTTATTTTGCGCTTGATCATGAAAGGGGAGAAATCGAAAACCGAATACTTTGGAAAAAAATAGCCCTAGAAATTAAGCGTCAGCCTCATCACCCGCTGCATGGGAAATATCTTAGATACTCCGAATGGCTCACCGGCAAGTACACTGAAGCACTTGGCGACATGAAAAATAATTTCCGACTTAGATACAGCTATTTAAGCTCCACTAGCGAGAGCAAAATTGTTTATTCTAAAAACAACTACACAGCCGGGGGAATTGCAAAAATCATCGAGGACTGCGCGCATGAGTACGGACTAATAATTATCGATCATTTTCACGCCCTTGTATTCAACGGCGATAGGATGCAGGCACAAAGGGACGCGATGAAAATTCTTTGTGCGGCGGCAGAAAAAACAAACAAAGCGATTTTAGTGATGGGACAGTTTAGAAAGCGATCATCCCACAGCAAATCCCCAATTCCTGACTTCGAGGAGTTCTCGGGACCCGCTGAGTTGTATTACATACCTCAAAATATAATCGTACTGGCCGCCAACACAGAAGACGGATCGGCAACGGGAGAGACGTTTTTCCATGTCACTAAATCTAGGATCTCATCGGACGCCAAGCCCTTTGTGGGTGTTCACCACTTTGACTCAGAAACTAAAAGCTACTCAAAAGATTATTCGGTTAGGCGCTTCTCAGTGCACGGGGCCCCTATAAAAATAGAGAGGCCCCTTGATTTACCAAAATGGGCACACGGCGCGACAAAACCAAAAATATATCAGCTCGAAGAAAGGAACGGGCGTCGTGTGGAATGAATTAATCCCACTAATTATCGTAATCATGGCACTACTTTTTGTGAGGGTAAGATGCGGGTGAGTAAATATAAACTACGCTTTGAGGTTAACCAATTACCACCAACGCAGAACGCACAGCTTCGTGGTGGATGGAGAACTAAACATGGAAACGCCAAGAAATGGAAAAAGCTCGTGTGGGACGCAACGATTGATAAACAAAAACCTAGAGATCCCATCAAAAAAGCACGGCTTGTACTTACTCGCTTTAGCAGTGTTCGGGGAGACTATGACGGACGCGTGGCATCGTTCAAGCCAGTCGTTGACGGTATTGTCGAGTGTAAAATCCTGGCAGGAGACACGGAAGACATTATTGGGATTCCAGAATATCTCTGGGAGAAAACTAAACCAGGAATGGGAAAGATAAGTGTCGAGGTTTTTGAATTGTGAACGAGGTAATCGCAATAGCAGTCTTTGCAATTGTACTGATGATCATAATTAAGAGAAGGGAATAAATGGGTTTAGTCGGTAAAAAACTATTTAGTGAAAAGGTAAAAGAGAAGCTTCTTAAGTGCCATGTGTGTGGGGAAAAAGGCACGGTACCTGCTTATTACGTGGATTCAAAGCTTGGGGCTTGCGATGGGCAGCTTCTTGTGGCATGTCCCAAGTGCGTTCAACACACCGTGGAAATTTTAAAGAACCAGAGGGAAAGTAATGAAACACTTAATTAGGTTAATCGCCAAAGAGGTTGAAAGAGCGAACGGCAAAAAGAAACTTACTCTATCTGACATAGTACAAGACACAGTGAACGTTGTGTCGGATCTACTGAAAGAAGATTTTTACAGCGAAAAACCAGCAACACTTTACGCGGCCTTTTTAAGGCATGGAAAAACTAAAGACAAACACAACTAAGGAAACTATGAAAAAACTAATAGCAATATTACCACTAATGTTCTTCGCAGCGTGTACGACACTGTGCCCGCTCGGCAAGAGTACTGCGGCTAGTGTTTCTGTCGCCATGGGAGGCATGCTGCAATGTAAAAGAATTGACCTCATTCAAAGTGACCTAGAGGCAAAGCTAAAATCAACTGGCGTGTGCAAAGAAGCGGACGGCAAGATGCGAGGACCTGTAGGAGATATCGCATGCCCAATTGTTGTGCCTATTGCAATTGGTATGGCGAGTAAGCTTGTGCCTACAAAGTATGGATGCGAACTGACAGAGCTTAAAGATAATGCGGCGAGTATTTTGACCAAAGCTTGTCAGGGTGTAGTGCCGCTTTAATTTAAACAAACAACAAAAAAGGACCAACTATGAAACATTTACTAATTATTATCGCGCTAATGTCAGCGCACTTAATAGCAGACGAAGAACCAGTCATGATGCATGGCGAGCCCGAAATATCTCAGCGCACTCACCGCATCGCCAATGACTTCGAAGTTGACTTAGCGTCAGGCAAGCTAAAACAAAAAACGCACAAAGCAACTGCTGCGATTATCCGCTTGGCGGCCTATAAGTTGAAACGTGTGGGCAAGAAAGCGGAGGCCAATCAACTTTTAAAAGAGTGGAAGGCACAAGAAGTATATTTTCTTGGTCGAGGCATTGGTGATCATAAGGCGCTAAGCAAGTGGCTCTCTGATAAATACGACATGCTTGAATTTACGTTAGGCAAAGAGATTTGCTATTCCTTAAGGCTGTCTGATTTAAAAACAATTAACTACGGCATTCCTGTAGTTCTTTCGTGTGTCGATAACGTGGATTTGGAGGAGTATGGGAACCATTTTATTTATGACGATGAATATCGCTTGCGTGGGTTAGGTCCTGTCGCGGGTTATTGGACATCGTTCTTTGCTTGTGTTGGTGGCACTTGGGGATCGGGCTTCCTTTTTTGCGCGCCCATTGCATCGGGAGTCGAGTACTTAGCTAAGAACTACGTATGCCCGAAGCTAAACGAACCACTTTGGAATAGGGCTTGTAAAAACTAAAAGTTTAGCCGTAGCGGGAGCGGGATTTGGAGTCGGAGCAAATGAAAATAATTCAATATCGAAAACCGAAATGGGGCAGGGGCGGGATTAGGAGCCGAAGCGTGAGCAGTAGCGGAAGAAGAAGTTGGAGTTTGAGCGGTAGCGGGATTTGGAGCGTGAGTTGGAGCAGGAGCAGGAGCGGGAGCGGGAGCGGGAGCTGGATTTGGAGCGTGAGTTGGAGCAGGAGCAGGAGCAAATGAAAATAAAATGAAAATAATTCAATATCGAAAGCCGAAGCGGAGCGGGGGCTGGTGTTGGAGTTTGGGCCGTAGCGGGAGCAGGAGTTGGAGTTTGAGCGGGAGCGTGAGCAAATGAAAATAACACAAAATCGAAAACCGAAGCGGGAAAAAAAACGCAGTAGCAAGTGTTTTTGGTGCAGGTATCAGGCGAAGGAGGGGGATGTCGGATCATGAAAAATTGCTCAGCCGATATCGATACATTGCTCGAGGGCTTGGATTTCAGGGAGACTGTGAAGACATCGCTCAAGAGGCTTATTTGGGAGGCCTCAAAAACCCACACTGGAAACAAACCGCAAGGCAAAGAGTTATCGAGGCTATTCGAGGTATTTATGGACGAACTGTTGGAGGCATCTGCCGTGATCCATTGCTCAATCGATTGGTCGACGAATATGAGGAAGAAATACAACTTTCTTCTACGGGATCAAGCGAGGAGGCTAGAATCAATGGGTATGATTTTAAACGAGCTGTTGAAGTCTTACAGGGAGAAGAAAGAGTAATTTTCTTTTTAATATATGTATGGGGTTTCAAAGAAAAAGAGGTTGGCGATTGCTTCGGAGTTAGCGAGTCGCGGATTAGCCAAAGGCTCAAAAAAATACAAAAGAATATACAAAACAAAATACGCGGCGGCGCAGAGACAAGAGAACCAGGCGTACAGGGAATCGAGGAGGCGACAGTGGAGCGGGAGCTGGAGCCGGTTGTGGATCAATAGCGGGTGCAGTAGCGGAAGAAGAAGTTGGAGCGTGAGTTGGAGCGGTGGCGGAATGCGAAGTTGGAGTCGTAGCGTGAGCGAATGAAATTTTAAATAACAAAAAGGAAAAGAACAAATGCAAATGATAGTAACGAGCGAAGAAAAACAAGGTTTAACAAGTTTATTAGGGCAACAGGTGACGCTGATGTGCGCTAATTATTTTTATACAGGAAAATTAATTGGCGTCGATAAAACATGTGTGAAGCTTGAAGATCCGGCGATTGTCTACGAAACCGGAGAATGGAATCTGAAGTCATACAAAGATGAACAAAAATTAAATTGCAAATTTTGGTATGTGAGACTTTCAGCGATTGAGAGTTTCGGATGCAAATAATTCAATATCGAAAACCGAAGCGGGCCGGTAGGAAGAGCATGAGCGGTGTCGGTGGCATGATCTGTAGCTGGTGTTGGAGTTTGGGCCGTAGCGGGAGCAGGAGTTGGAGCCGGAGCCGTAGTCGGAGTTTGAGCGGGAGTTGGAGCGGGAGCAGGAGCGGGAGCAGGAGCAGGAGCTGGAGCAGGAGCTGGAGTAAATAGTTTATAGGCGCTTCTTGGTACTTGGTGCGCAGGTACGGGGCTAATTGTTCGGCCCAAAAGCACGGAGGGAAAGCCTAAAAATCCCTCAAGCGTTATTAATTAAAAAGGAGACGACCATTGAACGTATCAAAAAGTATAAAGCCATTGCTAAAAAACTTGGATTTAAGCGTGACGCAGAGGACATTGCTAGTGAAGCGTATGCGGATTTTCTTAAACACCCAGATAGGAAACAAACGGACGGCCAACGCGTTATCGATGCAGTTCGGGTCCTTTTTGGTCGGGGAGATAAGACGAATAGAAAAATCCCGAGTAGGTCTTTCTCGATCGAAGAAGAAGGCTATATCGAGAAGGGGAAAAGCAACCCCTTCGGTCAGGGCGAAGCACTCGATATCGACAAAAAGCTTGCATCACTAGACGCTGACGAGCGGGTGATGTTCTTGCTGCGTCACCTTTGGGGATTTAACATTCATGAGGTTGGCTATTGTTTTGGAATGAGCGGTTCTAGAATATCTCAAAGAATGACAGAGATAGAGAAAAAGGTTGTTATCGATCATCCTACGGCGGGTCGACGTGTGATAAAAACGACACATTAGTTATGTCTGCTTTTATTTGCGAGAGCCTATACTGGTCGTTTTTAGATATTGGCCACGCGTTATACACAAAGCCACAACACGAACCTACTAGGAAATTGTTATTGTAATTTCTCCGCCATGGAAGGTGTGAGCCGCAAGTGCCACAGATTGCAAAAAGAAGTTCGTGGGCATTCCATATGCGAATATCAGCAGCGTTGGAGTGTGTGATTGTTTTCAAAAATGTTTTGCACCACAAACAGGAATCACGGCAATAACCACCTAGTAAACAGAATATTTAGCTCTTAGATACTCTTCAATAAGAAGCGTGTCCGCATCGGAATTAAGAACATTATAAAAAATGATTTCTGCAATATCTGCCTGAACAAACTTATTACTATAGTTATTTGCACCGATTATAACGGGTGTAGTTGCTGTAGTAGTATTCCCTGATGCCGTCGATGATACGGCAGCGCCGTTAAGTCTTCCATACAGAGTGCCGCCGCCATGCTTCTGAGTTGCAAGGTATTTGGTAGTTAAAGAAACGCCAGTAGTAAAATTGTCCACCGTGCCACCGTCATAATTTCCATACCAAAGCGTATTAGTTCCCGCAGTAGAACCTAAGCCCAATCCCGTATTAACGTCGGTTGCTTGAATCCAAATAGCGCCGGTTGAGTAATAAGTTCCCTCTTCAGAGGGCCCGTCTGCTCTTAATAAAAAAACAGAGTAACTGGAATAGGCAGAAGCCGAGATGATATTAGTATCGAAATCAGTATCCCCTGCCTTGCCCATATACTGGTCGGTACCGTTAAATCTTAAAACAGGTTTTCCGTTTAAAATATTTGTTTTATAAGTCGGCCCCGTACTTGAAGTGGATGTGTATCCATTCCCGCTACTATCTGTCCATGAGGTTATCGTGTCATTGTCGGAGGCAACCAGTGAATCTGCTTTGTACCAAGCCGTTAGTCCAGTTACATCGGCTGGGGAAAAGGCGGCACCGGACTTTATCGGAGTTAAACGCCTAAGCCCGCTTGAAAAACAAAAAGAGCTAAGAACAGAAAAGAATATAAAAAAAGCACAAACTATTTTCATACATCTCCAAAGGATTTACGGGGTATAGGCTTGCGTGAAAGAGCCATAATAATTAGTGCCATCCCAATACAAGTTTATTAAGTCCATTTTACTTGCCGTTGCTGTAATGGTGGGAGCAGTGCCGCCGGCCCACTTAACAGTCGCGGGCCAGGTAACTGTAAAGCTGCCAGCTCCTGTTAAAATTCTAATTAGGTATGATCCACCCGTAACAGGATTAGTCAAAGTGTAGGTGACATTACCAGTGAGCGTACTTTTTCTAACTGCGCACGAACTTAAATCTAAAGTGTCGGCAGTTGAGCTATTACCGTCGTCGGTTTCACAAGGTTCTAAATGATAATTTCCGAAAGTGACTTGGGTTGTAAACGCAGGGGAAGCGCTCGGTGCTTTTGTATTTATTTGAGTTTGAATGGCAGAGGTGACGCCTGTCACATAGCCAAGCTCGGTTGGGGTTACAGCACTTGAAGCAAGTTGTTTAGATCCGTCTAGATAAGGAATGGTCGTTGCTGTAAGTGAGCTCAGAATCGGTGCAGTAGAAAGAGTTTTTGCTCCTGCAATCGTTTGCGATCCAGTAGTAACAAGCCCGCGTGCTGTACCTGATGCCGATGGTAAATTGAATTTATGATCACCCGCCGCATCGTCAACCACCACAAAGTCAGTGCCGGTTGTTCCTACCGTAAGAGTTTGAGCGGCCGTAGCATCAGAGTTTATTTGGGTTACGTTGCCGGACCCGCCCCCGGACGCACCGCCGCTAGAAGTGGAGCTTGCGAAAGATGAAACCTGAAGAGCAAAACACAAAAGATAAACAAGAGAGAACTTTGTCATATTTTTCCTTACCAGTATACCGTCTTTGACAGCGCCGTCTTTAATTAAAACTATTTTCATACTTTCTCCCTTATTCTTCGAACCAAAAAACTGCAAATCCATTATGCTTAATTCCCGCTGGAACCACAAAAGTACCGCTTGAAAAAAATCTTTTATATGTACGTCTTGGATGACTCATTCCCACCACCAAATTAAAACTAACCCTGGCCCGCCAGAGCCGCCGTTACCGCCTGCGCCGCCGTCGCCGCCACGCCTTCCATTTGCGGCAATTCTAGCGCCGCCGCCGCCGCCGCCGCCGCCAGGCGCGCCGCCTACACCGCCGATACCAAATCCTACGGCGTTACTACCTGCCGCTCCAGATGTTGCGGTAACCGCATCTATGGCAACATCACCCGCGCCGCCAACACCGCCTGCGGCCCCAGCTTTTCCATTTTGTAAATCAAACGCGGTCGCCGTTTGAAGATCCTGCGCGACATCAGAAACTATTGCTGAGGAATTAGTACCGCTGCTACTTCCCCCGCCACCACCACCACCGCCAGAGGCGCCTGCGCCTGCGCCAACGAGAATCAAATTTATAAAAGTTACTCCGGCAGGCGCCGTGAATGTGCCGCTAGCTGCAAAGATTTTGTATGTGCGTCTTGGATAGCTCATTCGTACCACCAAAGTATTAAGGCACCGGATGCACCGGCACTGCCTGCACCACCCGCGCCGCCGTTAGCACCGTCTGTGCCAGCGCCGCCCGTATTTCCATAACCCCCACCGCCGCCAGCGCCGCCAGCGCCGCCGCCACCAGGTGATCCATAACCGCCAGCGCCAGGACCGCCGGAAGCGCCGCCGTCTGCTCCAACAGTCGGTATTGTTGGCGCGCTCGGATCACCGCCGTTACCGCCCTCACCTGAATCTACGCCTGGGGTTGATGAAATTAAAACGCCTGTATCGAGCGTGAGAATAACCGTGGTTACACTTGCAGAGGAGGCACCGCCGGAAGCGCCGCCGCCGCCGCCGCCGCCTGTACCAGAGGAAGAAAAAACTGTACCGGGTCCAAGCGCGCCACCCGCGCTAGCGCCAAAAATTAAACCCACCGTCGAAGAATCTAGTCCTGCCTCCCCCGTACCGCCCGTACCTGCGCCATAACCGGCTACGTTTCCGCCTTGTCCGCCAGTCGCACCGGCAGGAGCGGTATTACTACCGCCTGCCCCACCCCCGCCGCCAGCGCCGCCTTCCGTTAGATCACCTATTAGACCGCCGCTCCCGCTAGCGCCGCCCACGCCATCAATAATATCGCCGCCGTCTCCTCCGTCGACATCGAAATAAATATCACCGGAAATTGAAGTAGTCTCGCCGTTATCTCCGGACGCGCCTTGCGTGCCCGCATCGCCCTGATTGGCAACACCGCCTGCGCCGCCTACGCTACCCGCGCCGCCCGCGCCGCCAGCGCCGACTGTGATGGAGTACGCATACCCCGGAGATAAAATTACATCTGTTAAAAAAAGAATTCTCATTCCCCCTGGATTACCAGCGCCGCCAGAGCCGCCGCCGCCGCCCCCGCCTTCGCCATTATCGCTACCAGCGCCGCCGCCAGCGCCAGGACCGCCGGAAGCGCCGCCGCCACCGCCGCCGATTAATAGAATGTCATATTTTTTTACTCCGGCAGGCGCCGTGAATGTGCCGCTAGCTGCAAAGACTTTTCTTGTGTGTCTTGCATATCCCATTTAAATGAGAAACCAATTTGTGCCGTTCGCCCAGAATACCCACGCGCCCCAATCGGTTTGGAATATTTTAGCTGCAGCAACGCCCTCGATTTGTTCAGAAGCAAATCTATTTACTGTAATATTATTCGTGTTGCATAATCCGGTTGCATCTTTAATTGTTAATGTGGTTCCAGATACGGGGGACGGGAGAGTAAGAGTTCTAGCCACCGATGTGTTTACTAGAAAAACATTATTTGCGAATAAGTTTATATTAGAAGAAACACTAGTACTTGTTTGCAAGCTTTGATTTGGATAATAGCTTATTACGAAAAATTTAGAAGTTCCATCACAGGTCAAAAGAATCGAGCCATAATTTTGATTAATTACAAAAGTCGTAGCACCATTAATTGTGTCAGAGCCCGCGCGCGAAACGGTAATATTATTCGTCCCAGCTGATCCCGATTCGTCTTCAATCCAAAATCTTTGCCCGGGCCCGCAAGTACTGGCCGCTGGGAGAGTCACCGTTCGCGCCGCAGCGGTGCTAGTAATCCCCATGTATCCGCTAGCGTTAGTGAGGGTAACGTTTCCAGCTGAAGTGACTCGTAAAATTGAAAAACCTGCTAATGTTGAAACGCCTGTAAACGTAGGGGAGGCTTTAGGAGCTTTTAAATTTAATTCGTCCTGAAGATCGGTTTGAGCAGAAAGCGTACCAGTAATACTTCCCCAAGTTCCGCCGCCGCCGCCGCCGCCGCTTTGACTAACACTACTCATCGGTGTGCCCAAGTGGTTAGAGTAATTTCACCGCTTGTAGCTGTACTTCCTGAGTCGGATCTAACGTAACACCGAAGATAAACAACAGAGAACTTTCTCATATTTTTCCTTACCACACAGAGACGGTTACGATGCCCGAACTAATCGCACTACCATCGGATTTGATATAAATCCGAGAAGAAACTTTTATACCGTCTCTGACAGCGCCAGTAAAACCGGAGCCCCCATTTGGCGGGACATACATTTCAACTAAAGTTGGGTTGTTTGACGAATCACCACTAGAAAAATTAACTGCAATTCTTGTATTCGAATGATTTACGATCTCAAGGTGTGTAGCTCCCGTGACACCCGTTGAGATTAGGCTTGATGCGTTCGTTTTATCAAACGATGTGGGGATATTAGTTGCAGATGAATCGATTTTCTTTGCATAAAAGTCGACAGCGAAAAGTGGAAACTGAAACAAACCAAGGAGCAGGAAGAAAATATTTGTCTTTTTCATGGGTTACCTTTTTAAGTTTTTACTTTAGGAAGTTTATTAAAACTCATGCTACCATTTTATTCTACCCAAAAAACTATGGATGAAAACTTAAAGGAACTCGGCGTCGGAGCCATACTTATCACTATGGTCATGAAAGAAATGTTTGGCTTTTTAAAAAACAGAAAAGAATCTAGCGATGATTCGTCTAGTATAGAAGCGTATAAAAAAGTAGCGAGCGATAGTAGGCTAGAAGCCGCGATTACGTCTTTAAAAGAGAATATGGTAAAGCAAACGACAATTTTAGAGCGTATGCAGCAAGATCACTCTGAGCTTTTAAGCCTCACCCGTCGTTCAAAGTAGATTGATTAATTCTTCTAGTTCAATACTATTCAAAATATGCCAATAGCAATGATTAGTGTCCCTACATATGACGGGAAACTCCATTTCGGTGCGGTAAATGGGATTTTAAGGGCCTCTATAGATCCAAGCCACGCCGTTCAGTTCGTAGCGTCCTCGCTTCTTACAAAGTGCTTCAATCAGCTTTGGACCAACGCACTTAATGCTAGAAAATTAGGCATCACACACTTTGCAATGCTTCACGCCGACATCGCACCGGAAGATTATTGGCTAGATAAAATGCTTTCTATTATGGGAAAATACAATGCGGATATCCTGTCAGTTGTTTCACCGCTTAAGAATTCCGACGGGCTTACCTCAACCGCAATAGGGGGGATAGATGCAAGGGCCAGAAGATTCACTTTAAAAGAAATCCATTCGATGGAAAAGACTTTCACGAGAGAGCACCTTTTAATCAATACGGGATTGATGCTTGTAGACATTACAAAACCATGGGCGCAGCAGGCTATCTTCAGCATTAAGGACTTCATCTACAAAGAGAATGGTGAGTATCGGGCTGAGTGCATTTCAGAAGACTGGAATTTTTCAAAGCAGGCCGAGCTTTTAGGCGCCCAAATCTATGCGACAAGTGAAGTTTCCTTAACTCATTTTGGACAAACTGCCTTTCCTAATGATCATGTGTGGGGAACAAAGGAAACGGATGAGTAAAATAGTCAGTGAAATGGTTCACGGCATGCCTTTTTTTGACGTCGTAAAAGACGAAACAAAAGAAGGCGTAGAGCCTAATAAAAAAGCAATTCGTCCGTATTATGTGCCCACACAAGGCAATGTATGGAGTCCCCTTTTACGATATCCCGTAAATGCCAAGTGCTTTTGCGGAAGCAAGTTAAAGGCAAAAAAGTGCTGCATGCCAAAATTATCTAGAGCAATGGACGTAAAAGACGCAATGCAAGTGCTTAAAGACTGGGATAAGATAATTTTAGGTAAAATACTTATCTCAGAAGCGGAGAAGCCAAAAGAAACGTGAAAAAAGTTAAACGAAATACAGAAAAGCCGGAAGCATTAGAGGCAAAATCTGAAGTCATTATTCACGCTACCGAAATCGTTTTAATTGACCCTAAGTCGATTGAGCTAAACGAACGGAACTATAACACCCACCCGGATGATCAAATAGAGACGTTAGCAAAGGGGATTGAGTACTATGGCTTTCGTGATCCTATTGTTATTTCTAAACTCAACGGTGTGTGCCCTGAAGGCGAGGGGAGAATCCTTGCTGCCATAAAATTGGGAATGGCTAAAATCCCCGTCATGTTTCAAGAATTCTCTAGCAAGGATTTACAAGAGCAATACGGATTGTTTCACAACGGAATAGCCAAGCAATCACAAATTGACCTCTCTAGGGTCCACGTAGACTTATCCAATTGGGGACCTGATTTTGATTTACTTCTCACTGGTATAAAAGGTTTTGAATTAACTCCGCTGAATATCGAC
>Ga0163146_10001342_pt1 | contig 35405 bp, 31 predicted proteins | sample OliLakLV19MP7G1_FD_148648 | JGI IMG/M metagenome (GOLD analysis project Ga0163146, IMG submission 148648) | Freshwater microbial mat bacterial communities from Lake Vanda, McMurdo Dry Valleys, Antarctica - Oligotrophic Lake LV.19.MP7.G1 | ecosystem: Environmental > Aquatic > Freshwater > Lake >...
GATCGTGTGTGTACCGAGCCAGAGCAATTTTTCCCCGATGCGCTGCTACCAACGTGCGCGACGCACGTTGGTAGCAGCGCATCGGGGAAAAATTGCTCTGGCTCGGTACACACACGATCAGCGGACAGCGCGAACCGTCGTGGTTGTCCCTGGCACCGTACGATCGATTCAGCGGGAGAGGGCAGATTTGGCTGGCGCGCGTTTGTAGACGTCGGGGAGCGATTCATCGGTCAAGGTTTCGAGGAACGCGATCAAGTCGGCGACCTCGTCGTCGCTCAGGTGCAGAGGCTTCAAGATCGTCTCTTGGTGGTGACCACTCGCGCGCGCGCCTGCGCGAGTCGAATAGAAATGCATCACGTCGCTGAGCGTCGCCAATTGGCCGGCGTGCATGTACGGAGCGGTGCGCGCGACGTTGCGCAGACTGGGCGTTCGCACTTGGCCGTACGACTCGCTCGAGACGACGAGTCGGCTCAATTCACGGGCTTTTTCGCCGTCCGGCGCGTCGCTGAAGATGCCGCTCGCGCGGAAAGGATCCTGTGCGAGCAAGTCGAGTCCGCGGCGTCGCATCGGATCCGGCCGCAATGCATCGAGTGGATTCGGAACGCCGATGTCGTGGAATTCGCCGTCACTGAAGAGGGGACCCGAGTGACACAAGCGACAATTCGCGCGACCCACGAAGAGTGCGAGACCACGTCGAGCAGCGAGTGGATAGTCTGAGTTCGCGAGTGCATCGTTCGCGCTGGGGTCACGCTTCGCCGACGGAGCCGCGGTCACGCCTTGCTCGCGTAACGCGCGCACGTACCGATCGAACTCCGAATTGTTGCTGACGAGCTTGCGTTCGAATGCGGCGATCGACTTGCCGAGATTCGCGTATATGCGGTCGAGTGCTTCGCCGGGTTCGAGCGCGATTGCACCGAAGACGCGCTCGTAATTGGTCTTCAAGATCTCGTCGCCTGCGATCGTCGCGACGATCGACGCGCGCGAGCCGGACATCTCGTGCGCCATCTCCATCGGTTGCAACGCTTGCGCCCAGGTCGAGTCCGCGCGTCCGTCCCAGAAGAGCCAGCGCTGCTGCGCGACGTTGTAGAGCGACGGCGTGTTGCGGTTGCCGTCGCTCATGCCGCGCGAGATCGTGCGACCGTCACTGAACGCCTTCGACGGATCGTGGCACGTCGCGCACGACACCGAACCGTCCTTCGAAAAACGCGTGTCGTAGAAGAGCGCCCAACCGAGACGCATCGCGTCCGGATCGTCGGCGACGCGGTTCGTCGGATCCGCTTGCGGAGCGGGGAGGGGAGAGTGCTGCAGAATGCGAGCGCGCGTCGCAGCATCGACCTCGATAGGCGTCGATTGCTGAAACAGGCTGAAAAACAGCGCACAAATCATCATTCGAGGTCGATCCGCGTGGTCGCGCGTTCCGTGATGCCGCTCGCGGTGACGTCGAAGTCGAGTTCCCAGAATCCCGACATGTGCAGCATCACGCCTTCGATGGTGAAGCCGCCATCTTCACGTTTCGAGACCGTCGGAATGCGATTCATGCCGTGCAAGTGCTCGGGCATGTACGCGTCGAGGCGCAGATCGACGCCCTGCGCCGGTGCGTCGGGAAAGCCGGGTCGGAAGACCCACGCATCGATCGTGAATGTTTCACCGCGCACGATCGGCACTTCTCTCGACTTCCACGCGATGCGCCACGATCCGTCGTTCGTGCGCACGGTCTTCGAGCCGTCCCAAGCTGCGGGCTGGCGCATCGGCGGTGGCGGATTGCGCGCGGCTTCGGTGTAGAAGCGCGCTCCGAACATGTCGACGTACTTCCCGTAGCGATCCAGGATTTGAAATCGATGATTGCCTGCGTCGACGACGAACACGCGCTCGCGCTCGTCGATGGCCAGGCCTTCGGGCTTCCAGAATTCTGCGCGACTCAGCCCGAGCCCCCCGACGGACAGACTTCGACGATTGCTGATGATGGCGGGAGCCACATCGACGTCGCCGATGATTTGTCCCCTGGGCCCAGTTGCACAGAGGTAGCTGGTAAGTCTGCCTTCGGCTTCAACTGCCCAGAGGACTCGGCTCGAACTCAACGCGACCCCCGACGCCCGCGGTCCACAAAAGATGTTCGGACCCACGCCGTTCGCAGGCTGCCACTCGCGGATGAAGTCGTCTGTCATCGACAAGGAAGCGACTCTCCCCGGAAGAACGGGGGCGAACCTTCCGCTACCCGCCACGAAAAGAGTCTGCGTCGAAACATCGAGCGCGAGACCCACGGGCGCATAGGCCATGCCGTCATCGATGAAGCGCTTCCAATTGAGTTCTCGATCGAACACGACGACGCGTTGGTTGCAACGATCCGCGACGAAGATCTGGCCGTCCGGTCCGAGCGCCATCCCCGCCGGCTCGATGGACCACCGCGAGGTGACGGCGGAGTCTTCTCTCAGATCGAACGATCGCTCGAACCGCGCTAGGAAGGGATCGAAGCGCAGCGGCTCGTCGTTCCTGCGCGCGATCTTGTACGAGCTGATCGTGTACGCGAACGCATCGGCGACGTAGACCTGCTCGGCTTTCTCGTCGAGCAACACGGACACAGGGCGCAGCATTCGTCCGGGGCCGTGGCCGGGGCGACCGAACTTCGTGATCTCGACGGGTGTGCCGATCGTGAGATCGAAGATCGACACCGACGGTCCGCTCGGATTCGCGACGGCGAACACATCGCAACGCACGCTAGGAAAGCCTGCGAAATGAGCTCCCGAATCGCTTTCGGACGACTCGAGAACTGTGTCAGCGCGCGCCGCGCCGAAGATCTGGATGCGATCTTCCATCGGCTCGATCACGGCGACGCGCGCACCATCCGGAGACACGGCGACATCCGACGGATCGTGTAGCTTGCCGCTGCCTTCGCGCGGCAAGAGCGAGCTGACGCCCCACGCGTAGACGAATTCACCGGCGAGATCGAAGACTTGGATGCGGTGGTTGTCGCGATCGGCGACGTAGAGGCGATCGCCGTGGACGTCGAGACCGGTCGGATTGCGGAACAGTCCCGGAAAGACGCCGCGCCCGCCGAACGCGCGCTCGAACGTGCCGTCGGCTGCGAACTTCACGATGCGATCGTTGCCGGTGTCGGCGACGAAGATCGCTCCGCTCGCATCGACGGCGGCGTCGTTCGGATGATTGAGCTGACCTTCGCCCGCACCGAAGCGACCGAACGCAGCGATCGCCGAGCCATCGAGCGCGAAGACATGGACGCGGTGATTCAGCGTGTCGGCGACGACGACTCGTCCTGTGTCGCGACGATCGATCGCGAGGCCAGCAGGCCTGCGCAACTGACCCGAATTCCTGCCGCGCTCGCTGAAGAACGTCGGCGAACCTTCGACTTCCGTCGTGCTCGTCACTCGGATGCGATCGTCGTCGAGGAGTGTCGAGTACAACCGTCCGTTCGGTCCGAACGCGACGCCGCGCACTTCCGCCGAGTCCGACGTCGGACTCGGGGTCCACACTTTCCCCGTCCCGTCGAACGCAACGAATTCGAGAGGCGCGGTGAGTGCAATCGTCTCGACGTACGCGCCGAATTTCGAAATGGACACCGCCGCCGGGGCGTGGGCAAGTTGCGCGAGAAGAAGCGTGACGATCATGCGACCGACGAGACTAACCTCTCGCCGCGCTCACGGTGCCTTGCCTTCTCCGATCGCGACCTCGCCGAGTGGCCGAGCGCGCTTCACACGCACGCTCTCGGCCCATTCGGCCTGGAAATCCCGCGCCAAACGGACGTGCATGATCGCCACGACGACGAGCGACAGCGCCGTTCCGAGCGTCGCGAGCGCCATGTCTTTCTGCGAGTCGAACTCGTCGCCTTGCGTGCCCAGGTACGCCGCACCGAGATCGCCCCCGACGACGATTGCCGCTGCCCACTCGATCATCTCGTACAGGCACGACGTCGCCATCGTCATCAAGAGCGGCAGGAAGTAGCCCCAGAAACCGCGCACTCCGGCGATGCGCACGAACACTTCGCGCATCGGATACGCCAAGAACAGGCCGTAAAGGAAGTGCACGAGTCGGTCGAAGTGATTGCGCTCGAAACCGAAGACGCTCGACAGCGTGCGGCCGAAGATGCTCTCGAACCACACGTCGTAGGGGACTTTGGAATAGGTGTAGTGCGCGCCGACGACATGCAGGACGAGGAAGAGAAACATCAAAACGTACGACACGCGCGAGAACGGAAAGCGCTTGTACGAGAGCCAAAGAACGGCGACGAAAATCGCCGACAGGATGTTCTCGAGTGCCCAATCCGCGCGGTCCACGGGCCCGAACGCGAGCGCGATCGCGAGCACGAGCCACACGCCGAGCAACGTCAACGGATGGAGCAGTTTGTTCGTCGAACGAGTCTTCGATGCCACGCGACAGAAGATACGAAGCCTGCGCCTGCGATTCGCGGCTACAATTCGAATCCATGTCCACGATGGTCTTCGCTCGCTCGATTCTTCTCCTCGCGTGCGCCGGAACGCCTGCATTCGCCGGTGAAATCCGCGGTCGGGTGCTCGACGCGGCCGGAGCCCCGGTCGCCAAGGCGCGCGTCATCGCAGCCGAGAACACCGTCGCGCACATCACCTATGCGTCGCCGCAAAGCGTGTACGCGATCTCACCGAGCGAAGCGGATGTCCGGATCGCGGGTGCAGGCAAGCTGACAGGGGACACGACCACAGACGCGGAGGGGCGCTTCACGCTCCGCGATTTGCGCACGGCGCGTTACACGTTGCTCGCGTTCGAAGCTCAACTTGGATTCGTGACGCACTTCGACACGGATGTCGGAGGAGAATTCGATCTCACGTTGAAGTCGTCCGCAACCGTGAGCGGCCGCGTGAAGGGACTCGAGCTCGACCGCACGAAACACGTGCTCCAATTGAAGCTGCGTGCACCGTTCCACAATCTCGTGTTCGCGCCGAACGTCGATTGGATCGGTGCGGACGAATTTCGATTCGGTCCCTTGCCCGACGTGCCCGGTTGGAATTTGGTGCTGACCGAGTGGGTGATCGAGCGCGGGTATTCGGGCGTCGTCGCCTTGCAGCCGGTCGACGCAGTCAGCGGAGCGAATGCTGCGGTCGCGATCGACTCGAGCGCGGGTCGAATCGTCACCGGCAGTGTGCGAACCACGGAAGCTGGAGCGCTGGCGAACGTGTCGATTGTCGCGCGCTCGAACAGCACTCCGGTCCGCGAACGCGGCGGAATCAGCGGAAAAGACGGCCGATTTCGACTGATCGGACTCGAAGACGGCGAATGGACGATCGAAGCACGTCGCTTCACCACGCGTGAGACCGCCGGTTGCGGCGTCGGGCCGAAGGACGTCTTTGCCGCGAGCACGGTCCGCGTCGGAGCCGATGCGGTCGGCGAAGTCTCTTTCGTCGTGCCGCGCCTCTTGAACGCGTTGCGCGTCGGCGACGTCGCGCCGGCTTTCAAAGCGCTGACCCTGGCCGGAGCCGAGATCTCACTCGCGGATCTGCGCGGCAAAGCCGTGCTCGTCGATTTCTGGGCGACGTGGTGCAGCATGTGTCGCGCCGAGTTCCCGAAGTTGCGCGACACCTACGCGATGTTCGCCGGCGGCACGCGCTTCGAAATCGTCGGCGTCAGCATCGACGAAGACCTAGACGCGGTGCGCAAGCTGACGCAGCGACTCGGCCTCACGTGGCCGCAGACGGCGCTCGGTCCGGTCGAAAAGAACGCGCTCGCGCAACTTTTCAACATCGCGGCGACGCCGAGTTCGTTCCTGATCGATCGCGAAGGCAAGATCGTCGCGATCAATGCGCTCGGCGACGAATTGCGCACGGAAATCGCGAAGCTCCTGCCGCCCAAGTGAGGGCGGTTGGAGTCGCTGACGGTCGTCGCCTCAGGAGTGCACGATGCGCCGCTGGTACACCGCCGACGCGGGCCAGTAGAGCGCGAGCAACAGCGCCAAGAAGAACGCGCCCCACGCGAGATCGGTGCGCACGAACGAGCGCCCTTCGACGAGGAAAATGCCGAGTGCGAGCGCGAACACGTCGAGCATGTCCCAGTGGCGCACCACGATCAACGCGCGCCGCCAACGCGAAACGTCGCGATCTTTCGATCGACCTCGCAAGATCGCGAGGCAGAGTGCGCTCGAAACGAGCGGCGCCAGTGCGAGGAAGACGGCGACGATGACGGCCAACGTGCGCGCTTCGGTCTGCCACAGTCCGGCGACCGCTCCGACGAGGCTGATCGGTCGATCGACGAGCAACCAATCGTCGATCTCGAGGAACGGCACCAAGAGAACCGCGACGACGAGTAGCGCCAAGAAGACTTGGACGAAAGTGAGCCTGGCGAGCGCGCGCCGCGGAATCGGCACGAGTCGCGCCGGCTTGTCGAGGATCGCGGTCATCCACGCGCTCGCGGTCATGCTCAGGACGATCGCGAACGTGAAACACAAGATGCCGATGCGTGGGTTCGCCTCGACGAGCCACTGATCGTTCGCGAGCGCGATCATCAAGCACACGAGGAACACGTCGAGCATCGACCACTTGCCGAGGCGCTCGACCAGATGCAGCCAAACGCCTCGTGTTCTAGGCGAAATCAACCCCGTCACGATCGACAGCAACACGCCGATCTTGAAGAACGGAAAGCACACCGAGAACACGACGATGATCGCGGCGAGCACGTACAACCCCGAGTCCCACAGCAGTGACACGGATTTCGGCAAGCTGTATTCGCTGTTCGACAAGCCGCGTCGCATGTCGAGAAACGGCACGAAGAGCGCCGTCACGTTGAGCGCAAGTGACGCGAGCAACAGCCAGGGAACTAGATGTCCGCGCCACCGCCGCGCCAGGAGGCCTCTTCTCACGGCCGTTCTCATCGACATGCGTCATTCACAACCCGACGCTCGCGTCGGTCCTCACACCAGCGGATGCGTCGCTCGGGACGAGGAAGCCGGTCAGGTACCAGATCGAGGGAGATTGCTCGAGCAGCTCGCGCGCGAAGGCGTGGTCCTTGCCTGGTCCGACGAGGTCGATGCGCAATGCATCGACCAGTTCCGATCGTACTTGTTCGCTCGTGCGAGCCACGGTGACCTGCTCTCTTCGTTGATCGCGGAAGGGAGTACCGCAGTGGCGCGAAGGTTACTGGATCTCGCACGCATTCGTGCAGCGAACTCACCCGGTCTTGTTCGCGTGGAGCGCATTCCAGTACGTGCTGAGCCGTTCGAACGCCGGCATCAGTTCCGCAGGCGAAACGTTGGCCTCCACAGCGAGCGCACGGAATTCAGCCACCCAACTTGCAGGAGGCGGCGGGAGCACGGTGGGAATGACTTGCTTGGCGCGAACGCGAAATGTCGCCTCCACTGCCGCGCGTAACTCAGCCATGTCCAGTGAGCCACGATCGACGAGCAGCAGCAGATCGACGAGGTCTTTCACGCGCGTGTTTTCGCGATCGGTCCAAGCCAAGGTGTAGGCGTGAACCTTCTCTGCAAACTGTTGCGTCTTCGAGATCGCCGACACGCGCGCAGGTTGCAGCCCCGCGAACGCGAGAACATCGTCGCCCACGAGTTCCTCCACTCGTCCCGTCATCGCATCACCGAAGGCTATGTCGATCTTGAAATGCCCGTACGTCTTGCCCGCGATGCGTACCTCGACGGGAAACTCGCTCCACCCAGCGGAGGTCCCTGAAGTTCTCCGCGCCCTTCCCCGATCACGAACTGTAGAAAGTCGCCGAGGCCTGCCAGGGTACCAGGGAAGGGCCTGCTCGACCGCGGCAGAAACGCCCGGTTCGGCGCCAAGAATGCATCTCTGAACGCCCCTACCCTGACATCTCGCCGAGAAGAGAAAAGGGACCCCGTGCCTTTCTCGGCAAAAAGTTGCGAGCGGCAATCGAAAACGAACCCACCCGACGAGCGAAAGCCGACCCACCCCGGGCTCTGTTCCGGAAGCTGTAGGTGTTCTACGCCCCACGCTACCCGGAGGAAGGATGCTCGAAGCGCGCCATCACCTTTTTGTGTTGCGAGTTGCGAGTCGCCGTGACTCGTTGATCATCTCGAACGTGGCAAGGCCCTCGCCGAACACAAAAAGCTGGTTCCAGACGCAATTGGGATCGTCTCCCGTGATCGCTTTCACCCATCTTTCGCGCCTTGCGGGCAAGTCGCAACCGGACTGCTTCTCGCGACGGCGAGTCATCGATGAGCGTGGACTTGCATCACGATCGATAGTCCGCATTGATGCGCACGTAGTCCGCGCTGAAGTCGCACGTCCACGCTTCGGCGCTCGCGGTCCCGACGCCGAGATCGACACCGAGGATGACCTCGTGCTGATTGAGCAGATGCAAATGCGCTTCACGCTCGTTCTCGGGATGTGGTCTACCATCCGAGTACACGTCTGCTTCGCCGATCCACACGCGCGCTTTCGATGCATCGAACTCGATGCCGGAGCGACCCGCCGCCGCGAGAATGCGACCCCAATTCGGATCGCGACCGTGCACCGCCGTCTTGATGAGCGGACTCGTCGCGATCACGCGTGCGCACTGCGCGGCCAACTCTTCGGTGGGAGCACCTTGCACTTGCACCGTCATCAAACGCGTCGCGCCTTCGCCGTCGGCCGCGATCGTGCGGCAGAGTTCTTGGGACACGTCGATGACGGTCTTCGCGAGCAACTCCTCGCTAGCCGGCGCATTTGCGTTCGCTGCACGTGAACTCCACAAGAGCACCGTGTCGTTCGGCGACGTGTCGCCGTCGACCGTCAGGCGGTGGAAGCTCTTCGCGGCCGTATTTTTCAGCAGCGCTCTGCCCTCTTTCGCCATCGGACCGTCGGTCAAGAGGAACGCGAGCATCGTCGCCATGTTCGGATGGATCATGCCTGAACCCTTCGCGACGCCAGTCACGCGGAACGGCGGACCCGAGCGATCTTCGACCGAAACCGTGCGCACTTTCGGCACCAGATCCGTCGTCATGATCGCTTGCGCGAAATCACCCAAGCCGCGTTCGTGAGCGCTCGCCGTCAACGCGGGAAGCGACTCGAGGATCTTTTCGACCGGCAAACGGGCACCGATCACACCGGTGCTCATGAAGAGCACTTGTTCGGGCGGACATCCGATCAATTCGGCGAGCGCGCTTTGGATCAAGCGCGCATCTTCGAGACCCGCTTCACCCGTCGAACAATTCGCGTTGCCGGAATTGACGAGCAGCGCGCGCACTTTGCCGTTCGACTTCTTGAGCGCTTCGCGACAGATCGTGACGTGCGCGCCCGTCAGCTGATTCTTCGTGAAAATCGCTGCCGCCGGGAACGCCGCGTTCGCAACGATCAGAGCGAGGTCGAGCTTGTTGCGCCGCGCGCGAATCCCGCAGTGCAGTGCGGACGCTTTGAAGCCGCTCGGCAACACGGGACGAGAATCGCTCACGCGGGTGCGGGTCAGGATCGGCTGTTCCATGTGTGAATCATCTTCTTCCAAGACTGGACCTCGGCCTGCACCCGAGCGGGGGACGTGCCGCCGGTAGCTGCACGGCGAGCGAGCGAGGCATCGACGGAGAGTGTGCGCGTGAACTCAGCGCGCGAAAGTTGGGCGAGTTCCGGCAGCAAGCGCGCCCGATCGGCGTCGCTCAACTGTTCGAGCTCGACACCGCGTTCGATCGCTGCACGCACGGCCACGCCAGCTTTCTCGTGTGCATCTCGAAACGCGACGCCGTTTTCGACGAGCACGTCGGCGAGATCGGTCGCGTTCAAGTAACCCTTCGACGCTTCGCTACGACAACGCTCGGACCTGAAACGCGCGTTGCGCACGACGATCGCAGCGACTTCGAGCGAACCGCGCGCGGTGTCGACGGCGTCGAACAGCGCCTCTTTGTCCTCCTGCAGATCCTTGTCGTAAGCGAGCGGCAGGCCTTTGAGCGTGGCCAGAAAACCCGTCAGACGCCCGATGGAACGGCCTGATTTGCCACGCAAAAGCTCCAAACTGTCGGGATTCTTCTTCTGCGGCATCAATGACGAACCCGTCGCGACGGCATCGCTCAATTCGAGGAAGCCGGCCTCGTTCGACGCGAAGAAGATCCAGTCTTCAGCCCATCGAGACAGATGCACACCGACGAGCGCGCAGACGAACATGAGTTCGGCGACGTGATCGCGATCGCTGACCGCGTCGAGACTGTTGCGTGTCGCGCGCGCGAACCCGAGATCGAGCGCCAAGAGCTCGCGATCAATTTTGTACGCGGTGCCGGCCAAAGCACCGCTACCGAGCGGACACGCGTCGAAGCGCGCCACGCAATCGGTCAAGCGCGCCGAATCGCGCGCGAACATCTCGACGTACGCGAGCAACGCGTGACCGACGGTGATCGCTTGCGCGCGCTGAAGGTGCGTGTAGCCCGGCATCGGCAACGACGCGTTCGCCTCGGCGAGCGTGACCAGCGCGCTGCACAGATCGGTGAGCCCGCGCTCGATGTCGCTGCACGCCCGCTTCATCCACAAGCGCAGATCGGTCGCAACTTGATCGTTGCGCGAACGACCGGTGTGCAACTTCTTCGCGAGGTCGCCGACTCTCGTCGCGAGTCGTGCCTCGACGAATGCGTGGACGTCCTCGGCCTGCGAATGCTCGAGCAGCGCCGGATCAGCGACGACTTCCTTCTGCATCTCGGCGAGCGCCGACACGAGCGACTGCGCTTCGGCGGCCGACAAGACGCCGGCCTTCGACAACGCACGCGCCCACGCCGCACTGCCCTCGATGTCCTCGACGACGAGTCGACGATCGAAGGGCAGGCTGCGATGAAACGCGTCGAAACGCGGATCGATCGCGCCTTCGAAGCGCCCGCCCCAGAGCTTCGTCACGAGCGCGCCTTCACTTTTGCAGACGTTTTCATGTTTGCAGGCATTTTCATGTGTTTCAGACCGGATTTCGTCGCGTTCGCGCGCCGCACGCTCGCCGCGACCATGCCCGGCAATCCGTAGAGCTTCACGAAGCCCTTCGAGTCCGCGTGATCGAAGGCCGCACTTTCGCCGAACGTCGCGAGCGATTCACTGTAGAGCGAATACGGACTCGACGCCGCGATCGCAGTCGCCGACCCTTTGAACAATTTCACCTTCGCTTCGCCGGTGACCGTCTCGGTCGCCTTGGCGAAGAACGCGTCGAGAGCCTCGCGCAGCGGCGCGAACCAACGGCCGGTGTAGACGACGTCGCAGTACTCGGGCATGAGCTTCTCGCACTGGCGCATCGTGTCGCGATCGAGCGTCAGAGAACGCAGCGTGCGCAAACCTTCGAGGATGATGGTTCCGCCCGGCGTCTCGTACACGCCGCGCGACTTCATTCCGACCAGACGATTCTCGGTGATGTCGATGCGACCGACGCCATGACGACCGCCGATCGTGTTCAAGTGCGCGACCAGTGCTTCCGGCACCATCTTCTTGCCATCGACGGAGACGGGGACGCCGCGCTCGTAGCCGATCGTGACGATCTGCGGCTCGTTCGGAGCCTTCTCCGGATTGACCGTGAGCATCCACACGTCGTCCGGCGGCGGATTCGCGGGGCTCTCGAGCGCGCCGCCCTCGTGGCTGATGTGCCAGAGATTGCGATCGCGCGAATAGATCTTCGTGCGTGACGCGGTGATAGGAATCTTGCGCGCTTCGGCGTAGTCGATCGCGTCCTCGCGCGAGCGAATCGACCACTCGCGCCACGGCGCGATGATGGCGAGATCGGGTGCGAGCGCCGAGTACGTCAGCTCGAAACGCACTTGATCGTTGCCCTTGCCCGTGCAGCCGTGAGCGACGTATTTCGCGCCGATTTCCCGCGCATAATCGACTTGGGCCTTGGCGAGGATCGGTCGCGCCATGCTCGTTCCGAGTAGATAGCGGCCTTCGTACACGCTCATCGCGCGCAGGTTGGGCCACACGTAGTCGACGAGGAACTCGCGTTTTTGGTCGACGACCCGGCAAGATTTCGCGCCGGTTTTCTTGGCCTTCGCCTCGAGCCCCGCGAGCTCTTCGTCACCTTGCCCGACGTCGCCGCACACCGCGTGCACTTCGAGTCGGTAGTTCTCCTTCAGCCACGGGATGATGATCGACGTGTCCAAGCCGCCCGAGTAGGCGAGCACCACTTTGTCAGCCATGTTCGTTCTCCTTCGTTTCTTTGTAGCGCTCAGCCCATCAGAAGCGCGAGCACGGCCTTTTGCACGTGCAGACGATTCTCGGCGATGTCGTAGACGATCGAGTTCGGGCCGTCGATCACGGGCGAAGTGACTTCTTGTCCGCGGTGCGCGGGCAGACAGTGCATGAAGAACGCATCGGGTTTGGCGAGCGCCATCAACTCTTCGTCGACGCGATAGCTCTCGAAGAGCGCAGCGCGTTCCTCGATCTCGTCCTCTTGACCCATCGACGCCCACACGTCGGTGTACACGGCGTCGGCGCCCGCGACGGACTTCTCCGGATCGTTGCTGATGACGATGTCGCTGCCCGATTCGCGGGCCATCAACATGCCTTCACTGATCACGCGCGAGTTCGGCTCGAAGCCTTCCGGCGTGCAGACGGTGATGTGCGCACCGAGCAGAGCACACGTGTGCACGAGCGAATGGCACGTGTTGTTGCCGTCGCCGACGTACACGAGCTTCCTCCCTTTCACGTCGCCCCAGCGCTCGTGCAGCGTGAAAACGTCGGCGAGGCCCTGGCACGGATGGAGGTAGTCCGACAGCCCGTTGATGACAGGAATGTTGCAATTCGCGGCCAATTCCTCGAGTGCGCGGTGCTTGTACGTGCGCGCGACGATGCCGTGCACCCAGCGCTCCAAGTTCTTCGCCATGTCCTTCAACGACTCGCGCGAGCCGAGCTTCACGTCGCGGTGATCCATGAACACGGCGCTGCCGCCGAGGTCCTGCATGCCGACGTCGAACGTGAAGCGCGTGCGCAACGAATCCTTCTCGAAGATCATCCCGAGACGCTTGTTCGCGAGCACGCTCGTGAACGCATTACGGTCCGACTTCAGCGTCGCCGCAGTGTCGAAGATGGTTCCGACGTCGCCGGGCGCGAGCTGCGCGACGGAGAGCAGGTCTTTGCACGGGAGCGTGCCGAAGGAAGTGGTGTTCATGTGGCGTGGGGCCCCTTGGCCCGAAGTGTGTGAGTGAAAAAAGACGCGCGGCGGGACTCGAAGAACTTTTCCTTCTCCGAGCGTCCGCCGTCGCCGAGTGCAGTACACGTGAGACGTGTGCGCATTCGAAGAAAACGCTCAGGAGTTGTGCGGTAGGGATGGAGTTTCAGACGGAGCGCAGCACCTCGCGCAGGATGTCGAGTCCGCGCGCGATCTGTGCGGGTGTTATGACGTACGCTGGCAGCAAACGGATGACGTCGCCGCCCGTGCGATTCGTGATGAGACCGGCGCGGTAGAGCTCTTTCTGCACCGCTTCGGCCTCACGCGCCAGGCGCAGGCCTTGGATCAGGCCGCGTCCGCGGAGTTCGACGATCAGCGGTATTTCCCGCTGCAAACCCTCGAGTCCGGCGCGCAACTGCGTGCCGCGTTCGCGCACTTTCTCCATCAAGCGGCCCTCTTCGAGCTCGGTCAAGAAGACGAGTGCCGCACGACAGACGAGCGGTCCGCCCGCGAACGTCGATCCGTGATCACCCGGTTGGAACGTATTCGCCAGCGTCTTGGAAACGACGCACGCGCCCATCGGCAGACCGGCGGCGATCGGCTTCGCGAGCGTCGCGATGTCGGGCTTGATGCCGGCGTGATCGCCCGCGAGGAACGTGCCGGTGCGACCGCAACCGGCTTGCACTTCGTCGTGCACGAGCACTGTTTCGGTTTCGTCGCACAGACGCCGTGCAGCGCGCAAGAATTCGACGTCGAGCTCGCGCACGCCGGCTTCGCCTTGGATCGGTTCGAGCACGAGTGCTGCCGGCTTTTCGCTGCGCAATTTCGCTTCCAGTGCCGCGACATCGTTCGCCGGCACCCACGAACAACCCGGGATCAAGGGTTCGAACGCAGCGCGGTACTTCGCGTTGTGCGTGATCGACAACGCGCCCATCGTGCGACCGTGGAAGCCGCCTTCGACCGCGACGAAACTTGTCCGGTCTGTGCGACCTGCTTGGAGTTGGAACTTGCGGGACAGCTTGAGCGCGCACTCGTTCGCTTCCGCGCCGCTGTTCGCGAAGAACACGGCTTCGAGGCCCGTCAGTTTCGCGATGCGCGTCGCCACGTCTTCGGTGTAAGGATGACGATAGAGGTTCGAGACGTGCAGGATCTTGCCGGCTTGATCGCGGAGAGCCTCGGTCAACTTCGGATGCGCGTGGCCGAGCGCGGAAACAGCGATTCCACCCAGGAAATCGAGGTACTTCTTGCCGCTCGCGTCGACGATCTCCGCGCCGTGACCGGAGACGAACACCTCTTCGGCGCGTGCATAGGTGTGCAACAGATGTTCGTCCATCATTCGTCCTCTCCGAAGCGCGTGCCCACGCCGGCCTCGAGTGCCGCGAGCACGCAGTTCTCGCTCGTAGCCAGCGCGATCTTCACGAGCGCGTCGCGATTCGATCTGTACGCGGCGACCGCTGCGTCGACTTTCGGGATCATGCCGCCGCTGATGACGCCGCCAGCTTGCAGTTTCGCGCTGTGTTCGGGCGAGAGCGACGGAATGCGCTCGCTCGCGTGATCCAACACACCGACGACGTCGGTGAGAAACAGCAGCGCATCGCAGTCGAGCGCGCGCGCCAGCGGACCGGCCGCGAGATCGGCGTTGATGTTGTAGAAATGGTCGTCAGCAGCGTCTTCGCCGCGCGCGAGAGGAGCAGCAGTCGCGATCACCGGCGTGAATCCGGCATCGAGCAACGTCTCGATCAAGTTCGGATCGATGCGGCCGACTTCACCGACGTATCCGAGATCGACTTCCGAGTGCGCTTTGCGCGCGTGGAACGAGCGACCGTCGGCGCCCGACAAGCCTGCGGCGCGCACACCGGAACTCTCGAGCGCGTGCACCAGCTCCTTGTTGACGAGCCCGGCGAGCACCATCAACACGACATCCGCAGTCGGCGCATCCGTGATGCGCAGACCGGCGTGGTAGCGCTCGGGCAAGCTCAACTTGCCGACGAGCGTGCTAATCTGATTGCCGCCTCCGTGCACGATCACGATCTCGTGCCCAGCCGACTTCGCGGCGCGGATCGAGCGGCACAGTTCAGCGCGCGCTGCCGGTTGTTCGAGTTGCGCACCGCCGATTTTCGCGAGGATTCTCATGTCAAACCTGCACTTTCCGAGAGGCCGAGCATGAGGTTCATGTTCTGCAGCGCCTGACCCGCAGCACCTTTGAGGAGATTGTCGATCGCTGACACGACGACGACGAAACCGTCGCACGCGGCGACCCCGATGTGACATTCGTTCGTCATCTGCACGCGGTTCAGTTCCGGCAGTCCGCGCGAGTAGACCTCGACGAAGCGTTCGTTCGCGAAGCGCTCCGACAAGCACGACGCGACGTGCACAGCCGTGACTCCGCGAGCGGGCGGCACGTAGATGGTCGACAGGATGCCGCGGAAGACCGGCAGCATGTGGGGGACGAAAGTGATGCGCTCCGTCCCCGCATGCAGACGAATTTCGGGAGCGTGTCGATGCGTGCCGATCCCGTACGCGAGGAAGTTCTCGTGGCTCGCGCCGAAGTGCGTGCGGGTCGACGGGTTCTTGCCGGCGCCGGATACACCGCTCTTCGAGTCGCAGACGATCTGTGCGTGCGTGTCGACGAGCCCGGCTTCGAGCAGCGGTCGCAGCGCGAGCAAGATCGACGTCGGGTAGCAACCCGGATTCGCGACGAGGCGCGCACGCGAAACTTCCGCTCGCGCGAACTCGGTCAAGCCGTAGACGCTCTCGGACAGAAGCTGCGGCGCCGGATGCTCTTGTTGATAGACGAGCTTGTACTGCTCCGCGTCCTTCAGGCGGAAATCAGCCGACAAATCGACCACTTTCACGCCCAGACCGACCACCCGCCCCGCAAGTTCCGCCGACGCTGCGTGCGGCGTGCACAAGAAGACGCCGTCGCATTGCGCAACGCGCGACCAGTCGAGCATCTCGAGCACGTCGTCGACCGGTAACTCGGGCGCCTCGGGTGCGACACCGTCGCGGCCGCCGAAGAGTCCAACGACATCGACACCGGAATGGTTGCGCAAGAGCCGCGCGAGTTCCCGGCCCGTGTAGCCGGAAGCGCCCAGGACAGCGACACGTTTCATCGCGGCTGCTTCCTGACCTTCATCTCGCTGAGCGACTTCGTCACGCGACGCGCGTCGGCTACCGAGCGCGTCGCGACGAAGAGCGTGTCGTCGCCCGCGATCGTGCCCGCGACTTCGGCCCAACCGGCGCGATCGATCGCGATGGCGAGCGGATTCGCGCCACCCGGCGGCGTCTTGACGACCACGAGCGAGCCGGCTGCTTCGGCGGAGGCGAACCACGCGTGCACGGCAGAGTAGAGCGCGAGCGACGCATCGGCGACAGGCCCGCTCGTCTGCGTCGGAACTTCGTATCCGTCCTTGCCCTTGAGCAAACCGAGTGCATGCACGTCGCGCGAAAGCGTCGCCTGATTGACGACGACACCGCGCGCCGCGAGCTCGTGCTGGATGTCGTACTGGCTCTTGATGTGGCCTTGCGATACGAGTTCGAGCACCATGTGGAGGCGCTCGGAACGGGACGGATGAGGGCTGCCGAAGTTGAAGGGGGTGGAATGGGCTCGTTGCATGAATTGCCTTGACGAAGGAATGATCATGCTGTTCATCGGCGTTAAATGCAATAAAAATGCACAAACAATGCATGGACATGCGTCGCTCCAGTCCTGGCAAGTCGGCACACCCCGATCGAGTTGGAGCACTCTATCTTGCGCCGGACACACCGCTCCGAGTACCTAGCGCCCCCGAAGATCCGTCCGCTGGCTCAACTCCGAGGTCCACGTGCTCGAACTGCTCACCACCGAGAATCTGATCGCGCTCTTGACGTTGACCTCGCTCGAGATCGTGCTCGGGATCGACAACATCATCTTCCTGTCGATCCTGACTTCGAAACTCCCGCAAGCGGATCGAGCGCGCGCGCGTCGCATCGGGTTGATGGGAGCGATGCTCATGCGCATCGGACTCTTGCTCGCGCTGACGTGGGTGATGCGCCTGACGGATCCGCTCTTCACGCTTCCCGTCATCGAGAAGTCCATCTCGGGACGCGACTTGATCCTGCTCCTCGGCGGTTTGTTCTTGATCGCCAAAGCGACGTGGGAAATCCACGACAAGCTCGAGGGGGCCACGCACGGTGAAGGCGGCGGAAAGGCCCATCCGAGTTTCACGTCGATCGTCGTGCAGATCATGTTGCTCGACATCGTGTTTTCGCTCGACTCGGTCATCACCGCGGTCGGCATGGCGAAACACGTCGAGATCATGATCACCGCGGTCGTCATCTCCGTGATCGTCATGCTGGTCTTCGCCGGCAAGGTCGGCGAGTTCGTCGAGCGCCATCCGACGATCAAGATGCTCGCGCTGTCGTTCTTGATCCTGATCGGCGTGATGCTCGTCGCCGAAGGATTCGGCAAGCACATCGAGAAGGGCTACGTGTACTTCGCGATGGCGTTCTCGCTGGGTGTCGAGATGCTCAACATCCGTCTGCGCAGAAAGGCGAAACCGGTCGAGCTGCGCAACGTGCACGTCGAGAGCGACAGCGACAAGTGATGGCGACGAGGCTGGAGTGGCGATGCGCATGACAGCGACAAGTGGCCATTTCTTGCGGCATTTCGTGGTGATTCGGTTCGCCACGAGAGTCTTCGCCCCATGCTTACCCGTCCTGATCGTCGGCTGTCGCGTGATGCGACCGTCGGATCTGCCGCGCGACGAGCCGTGGATCATCGCAGTGAAGAGCTGCCGCTGTCCCGACGGGGAGCCGGCGATCACGCATTTCGCGCACCATTCGTGGTTCGACGTGAAGCGCGGAAACGATGCGCAGTGGGTGCGCATCGAAGTCGCGAGCGGCTCGAGCGGGGTAATGCAGAACGAGATCGCGCCGAAGAGCGCATACGCCGACCTGCGTTTTCGGAATCGCGAAGTGCGCGTTCTCGCGTTCGAGGTCGGTGAACAAGCGCGCGCGCAGATCGAGCCGTTGATCGCTGCCGCGAGCAAACTGTCGCAAAAGTATGCGGACGAGTACGTCGCGTGGCCCGGTCCGAACAGCAACACGTTCCTCTCCGACGCGTCGCGTCGCGTCGACGGACTGGCGTTCCCTCTGCATCACAACGCAGTGTCGAAAGACTTCGCGCTCTGGATCGACGCCGGACTCACGACGTCGAAGACAGGCGTGCGCGTCGACACGCTGCCGATCGGTTTCGCGCTCGCGCTCGAAGAGGGCGTCGAACTGCACTTCTTGCAACTCACGTTCGGAATCTCGCTGTGGCCGCCGCGCTTGAAGCTGCCGTTCTTGCCGGAAATTCCGTGGTCCAGCGCCGTGGTCGAGCCGGTCGTGGATCGCAGCGACGAGACAGCCTCGAGCGAGCTACACATCACGATGCACGGAGCGCCGGGAAGGTCGGGATCCTCCCGCACGTTCCGCGACGAGTCCGCCGGTTCGGTCGAAATCGACATCGTCGACGCGAGCGATCGCCTGCGTCTCAGCTACACGATCACGAGCGAGCCCACCGACGGCTACATCGTCCGCGCGCAACTCCTCGGCGGCGGCACCAGCGCCGAATCACGCACGTTCGCGCCGTGGATCGACGGCCGGTGTCGTTTGCACGCAGGTCTAGTCGCGACGCACTTCGTCACAGTCGACCTCGCGCGAGGCCCCGATGGCCGTCTATCTCTCGCTGTGGACAGCGCTCTGCCGCCCTGAGACTCAGCCCACCGAATCGAAGATCTCCGTCGCTGCGTGGCGTCGCTCGCGCACATGGCTTTCGACCTCGTCCGCGAGTGCCGCGAAATCGAGCGCTGCATTGCAGCGCGGGTCCAGCGCGTGGATCGGACGACCGACCGCCGCCGCTTCGCGCAGCCTCGAGCTGTGGCGAATCACCGAGTCGAACATGATCTCGCCGAAGCGCGCGTGCATGCCGACCAACAATTCGCGCGCGATCTTCGAGCGGCGATCGAACATCGTTCCGACGGCGCGCAACGCGAACGGTTCAGTGCACGAAAGCGCTCGTTCCTCCAACACGCCCCGCGCTTTCAAAGCACCTTGCAGCGCAAAGGCCCCGGCTTCGATCACGAGCACGGCGGTGTCGGCCGCGCGCAACGCGTTCGCTGCGAGCACGCCTTCGGTGCGCGGCGGACAGTCGACGATCACGACGTCGAACGGCCGCGTGCATTCGGACAGTGCGCGCGCGAGTTTGGATTCGGGATGCAGCGTGCGCGCGGCCACGTCCTCGAACTCGACGAGACGCGCATCCGCCGGCAACAACGCGACGCCGCCTTCGGCTTCGACGATTCCCGCTTCGAGTGGCACTTCGTGAATGAGCACGTCGCGCACCGTCGGCTCGTCGAGCACCGCGTGGCCGAGCGCCATCGTGGCGTGCGCCTGCGGATCGAGATCGACGAGCAGCACGCGCGAGCCGCGCACCGCGAGCGCTCCGGCCAAGTTCACGGCCGTCGTCGTTTTTCCGCAGCCACCCTTTTGATTCACGAACGCGAAGACGTGCATCGCTCTTTTGACTTTCGAAATGGACCCCTGACCGCCAGCGCTCAGCGCTCGATCGGCACCCTACACCACGGGTTCGGGCCGAAGAACAGGCGGGACGGCGGGGAATGTGCGCGGCGGGCGCCAGAGGACGCCGAGTGCGGAGAGATTGCGTATCCTCCCTGCGTTCGGGGGGGTAGCCCGACGCCCCGAATTGTCCCGATCAGGCCTTCGCTCCCATGTCGCACACGCATTCTCGTCGCATCCTCGTCTGGACTTTCGCGGCGCTGTTCTCGAGCGGGGTCGCCGTTGCGCAACTGAAGTTGCCGCGTCAACCCAAAGAGAAAACGCCGACGAGCGAACCGAAAGGCGACCTCGCGCCGCATCTCGATTGCCTCGTGTGCGGAACGCGTACGTACACGGCGCACGTCGATGGTCGTAAGGACGCTGGCGGCAACGATCTCGTGTGGTGCGAAACGTGCAAACGCGACACGGCGCACAAGGCGAGCATCAACACGGAACCGGGACTCGGCGGTGGGAGCACGAACGCTGGAGGCGGCGTGCAGTTGCCGCGTCGAGGTGGAGAGCCCGCGGCGCCTGCGCCGCCGACGAACTCTGCGCCGACGGTCCCGACGCAACCGGCCGCGAGCACTACCGACGGGGCTCGCGCCGTCACGACGTTCGTGTTCGGCGAGCTGAAGCACGCAAAAGGCGTCGAGGATCCGATGCTCGCGAGCGCGGTCGAGAGCTTGGTCGCCGCCGGAGAGCCGGGGTTCAACGCAGCGCGCACCGAACTCGCTTCGCAGGATCCGCTGCGCTTGCTCGTCGCCGCGCGCACGCTCTTGCGCGGCGGCAAAGACTCGGACCTCGACCTCTTGCGAGCGCGCATCGCGACGAAACTGCCAGCGAACATCGCGCCCGGTTTGATCGCCCAAGTCGCGGCGCGTGATCCGGTACGCGCGGGGCCGGCGTGGATCGCCAGTTTGCTCGAGCATCCGCAGGGCGTCGTGCGCCAGGCGGCACAGCGCGATCTGGCCCGGCTCGACGGCGCCGAAATCCTGCCTTTCATCGAGAAATATGCGTCCGACAAGCGTGTCGACACGCGCCTCGCCGCGATCGAACTCGCAGCCGGCGTCGTCGACGTGCGCACCACCGAGATCTTGCTGACGCATCTCGACGACGCGTCGTCGCGCGTCGCTGCCACGGCCGTGAGGGCGCTCGCGCTGCGCGAAGAACCGGGGCTCGACGCGCGTTTGCTCGGCATCGCTTTCAAGGACAAGTGGCTCCTGCGCCGCGGTGCATACGCTGTTGTCGCGATCGTCGAGCGCGAGGACATGAAGCTCGCGCCGATTCTGGATTCGACGCACGTCGAAGCGCTGCTCACGGCACTCGACGCGAAGGACGCGTTCGTGTCGGCGACAGCGGCGACGGCGCTCGCGGGCATCGGATTCCAGAGCACCGAACCGAAGACCAGCGAGTGGCTCGACAAGCCCGTCGTCGAGCGACTCGTGCTCGCGGTTTCGGGGCGAGAGTTCCACGACGACTTGTCGTCGATCGTGCCCGGCGCATTGCGGCGTCTGCGCACGATTTCAGGTCAGTCTTTCGCAACCGACGGACCGCGTTGGATCGACTGGTGGGTCGACGCCAGGACGAAATTCGAAGCGCGCCGCGCTGCCCTCGAGATTCATCCGAGCGAAATCGCCGGGACGTTGGTGCGTTTCGAAGCGACGACGAGCGAGCCTGAAGCATTCACGCTCGTAGGACCGGAACTCTTGTCCAGCGCCGAAACGAGAGTCACCGCCGGCGAGATCTTCTATCTGAACCAGGCCGAGATCACCGATCTCGTGCTCGTGCTGACGCGCGAAGGTCTGCTCGGGCCCGAGATCCTGCCGGGTCCGCGCGGTTCGCGGGGTCGCGGCGATCGCACGCTGGAGATCCAAGCCGGTGCGCGTGCCAAGTCGTTCACGCTCGGTGCCAGCGTGAAAGAGACCTGGTTCGAGCGCGCGACGGAGGCTTGTCGAGCGCTGCGCGATCGCAATCGCTGGCAGCGTTTTCCGGCGGTGCAGCGCGGACGAGACGCGCTCGCAATGTGGCGCGAAGAATCGGCGTGGTGGGGCGCGGAGCACACCGAATCGGAGCGCGACGATCGCCTGCGCGGTCTCGTGCTCACTTCGATGAAGAATGCTTCGCCGACGCAGCGAGCACTCTCGATCGCTGAACTCGAGCGCATCTACGCGAAGCCCGACGGGGCCAGTCCCAACGATTTCGAAGCGCTGCTCGCGCTGCTCGGTGAAGAATCGATCCAGGGCGATCGCGCGTCGCGGCTGGCGAAGCTCGCACTCGCTTCCGCGCGTGAATTGGGCAACGACGGTTTCGTTCCGGATGCGATGGCGCTGGCTCTCGCGGGTGCGTACACGAAGCTCTTCGGCACGAACGCGGTCGACGCGCTCGCCGAACAATTCCAATCGGCGCGTCGCGAATTCGTGCGCGCCATCGCGCTCGACGAACGGCCGATCCTGCGCGCGGTCGCGGCGAAAACTCTCGCGGTGAATCCCAGTCCCGACGATTTGGCGGTGCTGATCCGCTTGCTCGACGACGCCGATTTGTCCGTCGAAACGGCGGCGGTCACGGCGCTCGGCGAGCACAAGGTCGAAGCGGCACGCACAGAACTGCTCGTGCGCGCGCGCGTCGCATTCCCGCCGGTTCGAGCTGCGGCGCTGTCGGCGATCGGTCGCATGGGCGGTGAGTACGTCCTCGAAGCGCTCATCCAAGGCATCAACGACAAAGAACGCGTCGTGCGCGTCGCTGCAGCGCAAGGCTTGGCCGCGCTGGCCGATCCCGCCGCTGCTCAGGTTTTGATCTCGGCCCTCGTCGAGGTGGGCGACACCGAAGTGTTCGACGCGGCGCGCGCCGGCATCATGTCGATGGGAGAGGGCGCGTGGCCCGATTTGATTCGCGTCGTGAATCAACCGACCGGTCGCATCCGTCGCGAGGCGGCGCTCATCCTGGCGGAGCAATGTCACCCCGACGCCGTGTCGCCGTTGCTCTCGATCTTGACGTCGAACACGAAGGACGCACGCGTCGCGTCCGAACTCGCGATCCTCACGTGCGTCGACTTGCGCGGACAACCCGAGCCGGCGCGAGCGTGGTGGTCGTGGTGGGACGGAGTGCGTCACGACGATGCGTCGGCGTGGTTCCGCGCGGCTCTCGAGCGTTTGGGCGTCGCGCCGCCGCCGCCGGGTGCACTCGAAGGGGGAGGTAGCGTGCAAGGCCGCTTGTTCCTCGTCGCGATGATGGATCGTCCCGAGCCGTGGCTCGCCGAACGCGCGCGACGCGAGTACCGGCGCTTGATCGGACGCGATCCGGGCGAGCGTCCGGCGATGGGCACCGAGCGTGATGCGTGGTTGCGTTCATTGCGCGAGTCGGCTTCGAAGGGATGAGCGCGAAACGCGGGAAAAAGCGCGCTGACGGCGGGGGAGAACGGCGTTTCGCGCTGGTTCTTCTGGTCTTGTCGGCAGCGCTCTTCCTGTTCACGGGCGTGGTCGAAGGCCCCAAAGTCGTGCGCCAAGTGTGGAGCAACGTCGGCGTCAAGCGCGTCGAGGCACACGCCGGAATCGTCTGCGCCGCGGCGGCGGAAGCCGGTCTCGATCCATCGCTGCTCGCGGGATTGATGTACGTCGAAAGTCGCGGCAACAGCGAGGCGGTATCGCACAAAGGCGCGCTCGGGCTCTTCCAATTGATGCCGTCGGCGGCGAGCGATTCCGCAAAGCGCTTGAGGGTCGATCCGCCGACACGTGAACAACTGTTGTCCGACCCGCTGCTCAACGCGCGGCTCGCCGCGTCGCATCTGTCGTGGCTCTACCGCACCGAGGGCCCCGACTGGGAACGAGTGCTGGTCGCCTACAACGCCGGCCGCGGGACGCTGGCGAAGATGATCAAGGCCGAAGGCGGCTGGTCGAATTGGCGCGAGAAACACGCTCGAAAACAGGACAGTGAGACGCTGACTTACGCACAGGAAGTGCTCGATTTCGCCGACCGTTTCCGTCGTCGCGGAGTCGTGGTGGTCGGAGCTTCGAAAGCCGCGGACGAGAGCGGGATGTGAGTTCGCTGGCGTCGGGCGCAGGTTTGCGCGCTCTTCTTTTGCCCGGTCCGGACAGTCGGTGCGGCGTGCGCTGGATATGCTCTTCGGCCCTTGCGCGGGAGCCTGATTCCTCGCCAACGCACGGACCAGGACCTGCGTAGTCCGCCTGCATCCCTCGGAACCCCTGACGATCGATCGACATGACCCAAGAAGCGACGCAGAAAACGAGCAGCGAAGACGTCCAACGAGCCTCCGCCTGGGTAGGTGACATGCGATCCGCGCTGGGCGAGGTCGTGGTCGGACAAGACGCGTTGATGCAGAGCCTGTTGATCGGGCTCTTGACCGGCGGTCACGTACTGCTCGAGGGCGTGCCAGGACTCGCGAAGACGCTCGCGGTTTCGAGCTTGGCGAAGACCGTGCGTGGTTCGTTCGCGCGTCTGCAATTCACGCCCGACTTGTTGCCGTCGGATCTCGTCGGCACCGAAATCTACAACGCGCGCGAAGGTTCGTTCGCCGTCCGCAAAGGTCCGATCTTCGCGAACTTCGTACTCGCCGACGAAGTGAATCGCGCGCCTTCGAAAGTGCAGTCGGCATTGCTCGAAGCGATGCAAGAGCGCCAAGTTTCGATCGGCGGGCAGACGTATCCGTTGCCGCGGCCGTTCCTCGTGCTCGCGACGCAGAATCCGCTCGAGCAAGAGGGCACATATCCGCTGCCCGAAGCGCAGCTCGACCGTTTCGCACTGAAGGTGCACGTCACGTATCCGAAACGCGAGGAAGAGCTCGAGATCTTGGCCCGCATGGCGAGCACGCATCCGAAGACCGAAGCGCGCTCCGTCGTGACGCTCGAACAAGTGATGGCGGCGCGCACCGTCGTCGATTCGATCACGCTCGACAAACGCCTCGCGGAATACATCGTCTCGCTCGTATCGGCGACGCGCGAACCGAAGAAGGCTGGGCTCGCGGACCTCGAGCACCGCATCCAATACGGAGCTTCACCGCGCGCGACGATCTGGCTGGCGTTGTGCTCGCGCGCGCACGCCTTCTTGCACGGACGCGCGTACGTGACGCCGGCCGACATCAAGCAAGTGGCGGTCGAAGTCATGCGCCACCGCATCGCGACCACGTACGAAGCGGAAGCGGAAGGCCTGACGTCCGACGCGCTCGTCCAACGCGTGCTCGAAACCGTGCCGGTGCCCTGAACGGCCTTGCGTTCGATGGCGAGCACGACTGCAGACACGGCTTCAGCGCTGGACCGTTCGCGTGAGCGGACGGGCTCGCGTTCGACGCCGTTGCTCGCTGCGGACTTGCGCGCGCGTGTGCGGCAGATTCAGATTCGCACGCACCGCCTCGTGAACACTTCGCTTTCGGGCGGTTATCGCAGTACGTTTCGCGGCTCCGGCCTCGAGTTCTCGGAAGTGCGCGCGTACCAACCCGGCGACGACGTGCGCCGCATCGATTGGAACGTGACGGCAAGAAGCGGCGATCCGTACGTCAAGACGTACGCGGAAGAACGCGAGCTCACGATCCAATTCGTCGTCGACGCGAGTCTGTCGATGGATTTCGGATCGCGTCTGCGCACGAAGCGCGAAACCGCGGCGCAGTTCTGCGCGCTGATGAGCTTCGTCGCGCTGCGCCACCAAGATCGCGTCGGACTGACGATGTTCGGAGCGAAACCGGGACTGCACCTCCCCGCGAAAAAGAGCGGCAGCCACGTGTTGCGCGTCGTGCGCGAAGTGATCGCGGCGCAGCCGGAAGCGGGCGGAAGTGCGCTCGGTGAAGTCCTCGAGACCGTCGCGCGCGTCTCGCGCCGCCGCTGCGTGCTGTTCCTCGTCAGCGATTTCCAAGCGCAAACCACACCCAGCGCAGGTGAAAAGGCCTGGTCGCAGCGTCTGCGCGAGCTGTCGCAACGACATGACGTGATCGCAGTTCGCGTCACCGATCCGTTCGAGCTCGAACTGCCGAAGGCGGGCCTCGTCGAACTCGTCGAAGGCGAAACCGGCCGCACCGTCGAGGTCGACACGCGCTCGAAATCCGTGCGCGACTCGTGGCGCGAACGTGCTGCGCTGAATCGCGCCGAGATCACCCAGTTGCTCGCGCGATCGGGCGCGGACATACTCGACCTCGACACGTCGAAGGACTTGGGCGAGCCGATCCTGTCATTCTTCGATCGTCGCGCGAAGCGTCACGGAGGTGCGTAGATGTTCGCAAGCCTGCTGGCGCTCGTCGCCGTGTTCGGCACCAGCGCGCGCATCGAAATCGGCGCGGACCGCGTCCAGATCGGCGAGCCGTTCGAGATCACGTTCGTCGTCGAGCACGACACGGGCGCGAGCGTGAAACTGCCGGAAACGAGCGTTCTGCCGCGCAATTTCGCGTTCATCGAAGATCTGGGTCTACGCCGAGAAATCAACGCACGCGATCCAAACACGACGACGACGCGTGCGCGTTGGCGCGTGATGGCGCTCGAAGGCGGAGAGTTGGAACTGTCAGGCCTCGACATCGGCGTCGACGCGAGCGGTGCTACTCAGATGCTGCACGCAGCTGGTCCGAAGCTCACGGTCGAGCACGCGTTGAAAGACGGCGAAGACGCACCGCGGCCTGCACGCGGTTTCCGCGACGCGCCGATCGTGCACACGGCGACTGCGAAGCTCACGTGGATCGGAATCGGCCTCGCAGCACTCGTCGGGCTCTTCGTCGCACGGCGCTGGATGCGCCGCAAGAAAGTGGCACCGGTCGCGCCGGTGCCCGTTCCCGTCGAACAACTGCGCGCGTTGGAACAACGTGTGAACACGGAGCCGGAGCGCTCACGCGAACACGTGTTCGCACTGACATCACTCCTTCGTCGCGCGATCGATGCGCACACGACGGAGAATCGTGCCGCGCTGAACGACGAAGACTGGATCGGCGCGATCGCTGCGGACCCGCGCGTGCCCACGACGTCGCGCGACATCGCCAAGTCTCTGCTCGCCGACGCCGAAAGCGTCAAATATGCCGGTGAAACCCCCTCCATTTTGCGAGTACGCGATCAACTGGCGCGCGCCAACGAAGCCTTGCTCGCGCTGAACTCCACCACGAGGTCGGCAGCATGACGCCGTTCCTCGCACTTCTGCAGGACGCCTCCGGACCGAAGAGCGCCGCAGAGGAGACCTTCCAACTCTTCGGCGCGTACTCGCTCTCGGATCCGTGGTTCCTCGCGTTGATCCCGCTCGCGATCATCGCTGTGTGGTACGGCCGCACTCGCGCGGGGCGAGCGCGAGCGCGAGTCGGCGTCATCGCCACCACGTCGCCGAAGCGCTCGCTCGTTCAAAACCTCGCGTGGATACCGTTGGTGCTGCAAATCGCAGCATTGACGCTCGTCGCGATCTCACTCGCACGTCCGTTGCGCGGCAGCGTCGAGACGACGACCGAGACGGAGGGCGTCGACATCGCGCTCACGATCGACATCAGTTCGTCGATGGAATACAACGACCTCGACCCGAAGAAAACGCGTCTGCAGGTCGTCAAGGAAGTCGTGCACGCATTCGCCGTCCGGCGCATGACCGATCGCGAAGCGGCAGCCGACAACATCGCGCTGCTCACGTTCGCGCACTATCCGAAGCTCGTGTGCCCGTTCACGTTGGACGTGGACGCGATGACCGGCTTCATCGACGGCCTCGAGATCGTCAAGAATCGTCAAGCCGAGGACGGCACGGCGATCGGCGTCGGGCTCGCGAAGGCCGTCGCGGTGTTGAAGGGCACCGAGGCGAAGTCGAAGGTCGTCGTGCTCTTGACCGACGGCGAGAACAACGTCTTCACCATCAGGCCCGAAGACGCGGCCGATCTCGCGGCGCGCGAGAAGATCAAGGTCTACACGGTGTTCGCAGGTCGCTACGCGTACAACGGCAACGTCTTCTTGCAGCGTGCCGAGGAAGCGATCGACACGAGCGACCTCGAGTTGATCGCGAAGAAAACGGGCGGACGTTTCTTTCGCGCGAAGGATCCGAAAGAACTCGAAAAGGTCTACGCCGAGATCGAATCTCTCGAGCGCACGAAGCGTCAGACGAAGCACTTCACCGAGACCTTCGACCTGTACCCGTGGTTCCTCCTGCCGGGCCTGCTCTGCTACGTTTTGGCCTGGATTTCCAGCTCGACGTGGGCGCGGAGGCTCGTGTGAACAGCGCACATTACTTCGGCGTCGAAATCCTCTACCCCGACGCTTTGTGGTGGGCGTTCCTCGCGCCGATCGTGTTCGCGTTCGCGTTGTGGGGCTGGCGACGGCGCACGCGAGAGCGCGACTTGTTGATCGCGTCGCATCTACAGCCGCGCGTGCTCGGCGGGTACTCGCAGAACCGCGCGCTGGCGCGAGTCGTGTTGGCGGGGTCCGCGACGATCCTCATCGCCGTCGCACTGATCGGACCGGTATCGGGCTTCACATTGCGCGAAGTGCAGCGCAAGGGACTCGATCTCGTCCTGTGCATCGACACGTCGCGTTCGATGCTCGTCCAGGATCTGAAGCCCGATCGCCTGACGCGCGCGCGCCGTGAGATCGTCGGCCTGCTCGACAAGCTGCAAGGCGACCGCGCGGCATTGCTCGCGTTCTCGGGAGACGTGCGCGACGTCGCGCCGCTCACGCACGACCGCAGCACGCTCGAGATCTTCGCCGGCACGCTCAGTCCGGAAGACAACGTGCGCGGCGGAACCGACATCGGCGCGGTGCTCGATCGCGCCTTGTCGCTGTTCGACGGTCGCACCGGCGCGCACGAAGCGATCGTGCTCTTGACCGACGGCGAGGATCTCGAGGGGAAAGGTCTCGTCGTCGCGAAGACGGCGGCTGAGCGCAACATCAAGATCTACGTCGTCGGGATGGCGACCGAAGGCGGCGGCAAGATTCCGGATGGAGCGCGTGGTTTCGTGCGCGACGAATCCGGACAAGAAGTCGTGAGCAAACTCGGACGCGAGAGCCTGGTCGCGATCGCGGATCAGACCGGCGGCGCGTTCATCGCAGCCGACGCGTCGGCGACGCCGCTCGAGGAACTGTTCGCGAAGCGCATCTCGAAGCTCGAGGGCCGACAACTGTTCGCCGGCAAGGAGCGCATCCCGCACGATCGCTATCAATGGTTTTTGGCGCTCGCAGCCGCGTGCATGCTGGTCGAGATGGCGTTGCGCGAACGACGTGGACGCGACGCGCGCACGGCGCAAATCGCGCTGACGAACGCGAAGGAGGCGGCGTGATGAAGGCCTTGATCCTGCCCTTTTTCCTGCTGTTTCAGGCTCCGAATGCGCCGACGAGTTCGGCGCAGACACCCATTCCGTCGGCGACACCGACGCCGGGCGCTCCCGCAGCAATCGAAGCGAATGCGACGCCGGCCGATGAATCGAGCACTCCGATCGAGACGCCTGCGCCGCTCGAGACTTGGCCCGGTACGGTCGCAGAGGCATTCGCCGCGATCGAGAAGCACGCCTACGAGAAGCAATTCGAATCGGCGCGCCTCATCGCCGATCGCTTGCTCGCGCCGAACGCTTTCTTGCGTTGGAAATCGGAGCAAGAGGCTCAGGGCGGCTGGCGCAAGGGCTTCGTGCGCGCGGCGCAACCGACGATCGATTGGTTGGCGCTCGATGGGCTCGACTCCGACGCACACGGCGAAGTGTGGTTCGCGCGCGGCGTCGTCGATTCACTCGCGCAGCTGCGACCCGACGCCGAGAACGACTTTCAGGCTGCGCGCGCCGCTTCGAGCGATCGAACACTGCAGAACGACGCGATCTACGACATCGGCGTGCTCGCGCTCGAAGAGGGTGAAGAGATACGCGCCACGTTGCCGGAGATCTCCGGGAAGCCACCGACGGCGCAGCTGCCGGTACCTCCCGCGCCCGGTGCGGCCACGGCGCAACAAGCTCCGCCCGATCCGCTCCAACTCGCGCGTGCTGCGTACTCGAAAGCACGCGAGCACTTCGTCGAGCGCTTGAAGAGCGACTGGCGTGACGACGATACACGCGCGAACGTCGAGCTGTGCTTGAAGCGGTTGAAGGAACTCGACCTGATCGAGAAGAAGCGCGAAGAAGAGAAGCAGAAGCAAGAGGAGCAGCAGAAAAAGGATCAGGACCAGAAGCAGGATCAGAAGGACAAAGATCAGCAGAAGCCCGACGATCAGAAGAGCGAGAAGGATCCGAGCAAGAAGGACGACAAGGGCGATTCCAAAGACGATCCGAAGCCGCAGGAGCCGCAGCCCGAAGACCCGCAAAAGCCTGACGAAAAGCCCGCTGACGAGAAGAAGGACCCGGCCGAGGCCGATCCAAAGAAGGACGCGCCGCCGGTCGATCCGAAGGATGCACAGATGAGCCACGAAGAGATGACTCAACTGCTCGATCGGCTGAAGCAGCTCGAAGACGACGCGAAGAAAATTCAAGCACAACTCAAGGCTGCGCGTCGCGGCAAGGTCAAGAAGGACTGGTGATGATTCGCATTGCACACATTGCGGCGCTCTGCGCCATCGCCTGGTCGCTGTTCGCACCCGCGTCGTCGGCGCAGTCGGCGACGATCAACGCGCGCCTCACCGCCACCGTCGTGAAGCTCGGCGGCGACGCCAAGCTCGTCGTCGAGGTCGAGAATGCGGCCGACGCGAGCATCGGCACCGTCCCGGAAGTGAAGGGTGTGCGCTTCGGCCCCGTCGGCTCACCCGCGGTCGAGCAGTTCTTCTCCATCCACAACGGTCGGCAGACGCAGTCGCGCTCGCTGCGCTGGGTGATTTCGGTGCAGCCGCTCGCGAAGGGCGAGTACACGATCCCGCCGATCCCGATCACCGTCGACGGGCGCAAGTTCGCGACGCGCGAGCTCGCGTTCAAGGCGGTCGAAGACATCCAAGGCGACGAGTTCGGCTTGTTCGAGATCGACGCGCCGAAGGAAGTCGTCGAAGGACAACCATTCACGGTCGAGATGCGCTTCGGTTGGGATTCTGCGCTGACGCGACAGATCAACTACGCGAAGTTGTCGGTGCCCTGGCTCGGTGGACTGGCGGGATTGCTCGAACTCGATCCGCCGCCGGTCGCGCCTGGAATTCAAACCACTCCACTGCTTCTCAACGAACGCTCGCGCGTCAGTGCGGAACAAGTGGGCGAACAGAAAGTGGCCGGCAAGGCTTTCTTCGTTCTGCGCGTGCGCAAGCGCTTCATCGCGACGCGATCGGGGCCGTTGACGCTGCCGACGAGTGATTTCGAGTTCGGACGCGCCGCTCAAGAAGGGTTCTTTTCGCGGCCGGATGCCGGGGTTTCCTACTACAAGCGCTCGCCTTCGCCGTTGATCGAAGTCACGAAGTTGCCGATCGAAGGACAACCGGTCGAGTACTCGGGTGCGGTTGGAAATCTGCAAGTCCAAGCGACCGCCGATCGACGCCAAGTCGACGTCGGCGATTCGATCAAGCTCACCGTCGATTGGTCCGGATCGGGCAACCTCGAGTTCTTCACGCCGCCCGATGTCGCGCGACTCGATGCGTTCAAGGGCTTTCGCACGTACGGCACGAACGATCGCAAGAGTTTCGAGCGCCGCTCGGTGACGTACGACATTGCGCCCCTGTCGCCGGACGTGAAAGAGATTCCGGCCGTGCCGCTCGTCGTCTTCGATCTCGCGACGAAGTCGTACAAGACGCTTTCGACGGCGCCGATTCCGATCAGCGTCGCGCCGCTGAAGAACGCTTCGACCTTGAGCGAGGACGCCGGTGCACGCGATGTTCAGATCGACATCCGCGACATCCAAACCAGACCCGAGCGCGGCGACGGCGGCTCGGGCCCGAGTTCGGGTGTGCTCGTCGCGACGAGCGGCTTGATGCTCGTCGGTTGGATCGCTGTGCGCACGTCGGTGCGCAAGCGTGGCGATCCGAATTCGGCGTTGGCGCGCGGTCGACGTCGAGCACGCGCCGCGCTCACTCGCGATCTCGCTGTCGCGCGCACTGCGACCGACGAGTCGCGTGCGTTGCGGGTCTTCCTCGCTGCACGCACCGGCGAACCGAGTGAAGCGTTCGTCGGCCGCGATTTCGTCGCGTGGGCGAGCGCGCGTCCAGATTCAGGCGGCCTCGCGGGTGCTCTCGCCGACGTCGGATCCGAAGTGCATGCGATCACGAATCGAACGACACCGATCGCCGATCCCGCGCTCACAGCGCTCCAGCGATTGACCGCGCAACTCGACGAGCGCACATGGAACGGCAACGACGAACGGTTGGGCGCGGACGCGATCACGAGCGTCGCCGACGCGCTCGTCAAGGGAGGGCTGTAGACATGAGCGCACGCTTTTTGGCCTTGTTTTCGGCCTTGTTCATGCTGCTCCCGCTCGCCTCCGCGAACGAGGAGCGCGCGATCGACGCCTACCGCCGCGGCGACCTCGCGACCGCGCGCACCGAGTGGACGGCGCTGCTCGACTCCGCAGACGCGCCTCGCGGGATGGATCGCGCGCGCATCCTCTACGACCTCGGCAACGTCTCGTTCCGCGAAGGGAAAACGCTCGAAGCGGTCGGTTGGTACACGGCGTCGCTGCGCCTGCGACCGCGCGATGCCGACACGTGGACGAATCTCGAGGAAGCGCGCAGTCGCGCCAAGCTCGAACCCGCCGACCGCGGAGATCTGTCCAGCACTTTGAAGCGCGTCATGCGTTCACTTTCCGACGCCGAGGCGCGCTGGCTCGCGCTCGGCGGGATCCTCGTCGTGGGTGCGGCGCTCGCGTTCGAGGCGTTGCGCGGAGGGCGACTCGCGCGTTGGATCGCCAGCGGTGCAACTTTGCTCGCGTTGGCGAGCTTCGTCCCGTGCATCGATCACGGGCTGCGGGCCGACACGCGCCCGCTGCTCGTGATCCAACCCGACGGCGTCGCATTGAAGAGCGAGCCGCGCGACAAGTCTGCGACGACGTCGGAACTGAACGCCGGCGCGATCGTGCGCCACGTCGACGACCTGCCGGAGTGGACGAAGGTACGCATCGAAGGCGGTCTCGAAGGTTTTGTGCCGAAGTCTGCCGTTTTCGCGATCGAACGCTGACGGCGGCACTGAGCGGAGTTCGAGTCAAGCGACTTGCCCTGAGCACAACTTGCCAGTCGACGGAGCATGTGCGACCGTCTCGCGCGATGAAGCGAACGAGCTCGATCTTGGCGCTGTGCCTTCTCGCGGCGTGCGGTCCGAAGCCGAGCGGTGAATGGAAGGGCCGCGGCATCCTCGTGATCGCAATCGACGCGTTGCGCGCGGATCACGTCAGCGGCCTCGGTTACGACAGGCAGACGACGCCGGTACTCGACGGGCTCGCTGCGCAAGGGACGATCTTCAGTGCCGCGTGGAGTGCTTCGCCCGATCGTTTGGCCGCGCACGCCGCGGTGCTCACTGGTTGCGATCCGCGTCTCGCGCAGCGTCCGAACGTCAAGGTGACGGGCCGCGAGAGCGAACTCGCGTCGTGGTACATCCCCGATGCGTTGCCGCGACTGCCGCAACAATTCCTCGCGAACGGTTTCGAGACTGCGGCGTTCGTCGACGATCCCGCGCTCGGGCAGGTGCACGGTTTCGCCAAGGGGTTTCAGCAGCTGCGCAGTTTCGGCGAGAGCGAATCGGTGCCCTCGACCCAGATCGGATTCGACGGCGTCGCCTCGAAGTTCATGAGCTGGCTCAACTCGCACCCGCCGGCCCGCAGTTGGTTCGCGTACATGCACGTCGCCGATCTCGAGCGCGTGTGGCAACGCACAGAAATCGATCCGCACTGGGACACGTTCTTCGAGCCCCGACCCGAATTGTCACAGGTGCCTGCAGTCGCCGACGGCGAGCACGTGTTCTTCGCCATCCCGCGTGGACGCTGGTCGGGCGGAACGCTCTCGCTCGGTGAATACGAAGCGCGTTACGACGGCGCTCTGCGACAGCTGGACACGAAGCTCGCGCGCCTGTTCGACAACATGCGCCGCCGTGGATGGCTCGAGAACACGACCATCGTCATCGTCGGCTCATACGGTGTTTCGCTCGGCGAATCCGGCCTCTACGTCGATTCGGGCACGCTCTCCGATTCGGACCTGCGCGTCCCGCTGATCGTGCGTCCGTCGCTGAAATTCGAAGGTCCGCGCGGAGTGAAAGCGGATGTACTGATCAGCGCGCTCGACATCGCGCCGACGTTGTTCGCGCTCCACGACGTCGCGATTCCGGCCGCGATGCAAGGCGTGTCCCAATTGAATTCGCTGCATGGCGACGCGACACCGGCACGTGAATACGCCTACGCTTCCGGCGGATTGCAGCGCGGCACGCTCGCGGTCGATGCGCGCTGGTGCCTGGAGACGAGCGACCCTGGAGCGGGCCTCGACCCGCGCACGGTGCGGTCGTGGTTCGGCGACGCGCTCGACCACAGCGGCGAGCAGCGCACGTTCTTGCACGATCGTCTGCTGGACACGCAGGCCGGGCATCTCGACGGCTCCTTTGACTGCACAGCCGCGCGTGAGCGCCTCTTCGGAGCACAGAAGCAGTGGTTCGACCGCATCGACGAGGCGCGCCGGATATTGCATCGTCCAGGCCAGGCGCGCGCCGAAGAAGCGGGGAGCGTGATCGAGGACTTGGTGAAGCGCGGCCTACTCGGTCGCGCCGAGCGCGCTCGCGAATGAGCGCGGATCGTCGACGTTCTGCGCGGGCACCGACCATTCGCGACCGTCGTCGACCAAGAGACACGCCCGCGCCGTCTCGATCCTGAACGCGAAACTGTCGTGCCCGTTCAGCCCTAGAGCGCCCGTGACGAGCGCGCGGATCAAGTTGAAGTGACTGGCGATCACGACGGCGCCACCGCGTGCGTTCGCGGCTTGCGACAACACCACAGGCCAAGCGCGCTCGAACAAATCGGCGCTGCTCTCACCGCCATGACCTTTCCAACGCCACGGATCGGTGCGGAAATCCTCGGCGTCCGCGGCCCACCGCGCGCGGAATTCGGCCGTGGGCAAGCCTTGCCACGAGCCGCGCGAAACTTCACGCAGGTTGCGATCGATCGTGAGCGGCGCGCGCGTGAGCTCGGCGATCGAACGACCCATCCAGAGCGCGCGCAGCAGATTCGAAGAGGCGACACTCTGGATCGGAAGCGCACCGAATCGTCCAGCCATGTCTCGGGTCTGCGCCATCCCATCGCTCGACAGAGGTACATCGAAGTCGCCGTATGCGCGCTCCTGCCATTCCAGGGCGACCTCGGCGTGCCGCACGAGCCAGACGCGAGCCGGACGCCCGGTGGAAAGCGCGCGTGGGGCGCGCGGAGCTGCAGGATCGTCGGGCAAATCAGGGGCGGGGATGGGTCGGCGCATCGGCGCAACGTAGCAAGCGACATGCGCGCTGTCCTGGAGAGCGCTTGCGCAATCGGCGTGCGCTCGTAGAGTTTCGAACCTCCACAATCGACCGAAGAGGAACCGTCACGATGCCGAAGCTGAAATTCGAGAAGTCCAATCAAACGTTCGAAGTGCCCGCGGGTACGCGCTTTCTCGAGTTCTGCGACGATCATCCGGGGTTGCACGATTTCGGCTGCCAAGTCGGGAGCTGCGGGACATGTGTTCTGACGTTGACGTCGGGGGCGGATCACGTGAATGCGCCCGACACTGACGAGCTCGACACGATCGAGATGTGCACTGACGTCAAGGGCGCACGACTCGGCTGTCAGCTCGAAATTCGTGGCGACGTCGCCGTGAAACCGCTCTGACACGATACTGGCCCGTTTCCCTGTGTATTCACAGGTTGGGCAGCACCCGCCACTCGAAGAAATTGCTTTTAGTGAATCGCCTCGCGACGACTCCGACGAGTTGGCCCGACGTTTCTCTCG
>Ga0163146_10001351_pt1 | contig 35225 bp, 32 predicted proteins | sample OliLakLV19MP7G1_FD_148648 | JGI IMG/M metagenome (GOLD analysis project Ga0163146, IMG submission 148648) | Freshwater microbial mat bacterial communities from Lake Vanda, McMurdo Dry Valleys, Antarctica - Oligotrophic Lake LV.19.MP7.G1 | ecosystem: Environmental > Aquatic > Freshwater > Lake >...
GATCGGCTCCGGACGCAAGCGCGGCAATCACATCCCGACCAACGGCCGGCCAGGCGGCCCGGAGCAGGTGCGCCAACCCGACCGGGCCGACGGAACTCCCGGCGAGTCGCTCCGCCTCGTCCAATACGGTTCTTACCGAGGGCTCCAGGCCGATCTTCCTGCCGGGGTCCAGCGCAGCGGCCGGGGGTTCATCCCCCAGGAGACGAACCGCCGCAGCCTTTGCCTCGGGCCCGGCCAGCGTGAAACCGTTGGCCCGAAACACGTCGGCGAGCAAACCGCCGCCCGCTGCCTCCAAAACCGCTGCGGCGAGGTGCGGGGTGTCGAGGGTGGCTGCACCACGACGCCGCACCACCGTTTGCGCGGTCTTGAGCAGATGGAGGGCGTTCGGCGAGTAGTGATCGTAGCGCGACACAGCCGGGGTCCGGGTCAATCCTCCAACTCCACGCCGCGGCCTTGCCCGCGCCTGGCGAGAAACGCGGCGAACTCGCCCATGAGCGCAGCGCGATCCCCGCCATTTGCGGCAAGGGCGTCGTGAAGCGCCCTCTCCTGCTTCCGACTCTCCGGCAGTTCGATGACGCCGCGCTCGATCGCACCGGTGATCATCGGATGGTAGGTGTCAAGGATCTGCGCCAAACCGCGGACGCAGCGCATCAACTGTCGCTGGGTTAACTTTGCATCCTCCAGCGGGAACTCGACGATGGCGCGGATCTCGCCGTCATTCCAATTATACTCAAATTGCACCAGCTTGGTGAACCACGAGGTCATGAGGAGGGCTTGCAACACGGTGCCCAGGTGGGGCGAGTCCTTGCAGGAATAAGCCCGCGGCGTCATGACCTCGATGTATTCGCCGTCCTCCACGAGATGAATCAGGATCGGCACCCCCAAGTCTCCGCCGCGGTCCCGATAAACATCCGTTTTGAATCCCGTGAGGACATCACCGTCCTCATCCCTTCGAAACTTGATCCCCTCCGCCTGGAGGAATCCCACAATCTCATCCGTGCTGGTTGCCATGGTGTAAACTTTCGTGGTTAAAGGTTTGCCCGATGGAGAATTCTGCATCCACCGCCCGCCCCGGTGTCAAGTCTTCCGTTTTTCCGCCCGCCATTGTGGGAACCCGGCCAATGCCTCTGGCGCGGAGAGCGCGCGCCCCATCCGCCAGTTCTGTCCGCCGCCGGAAAAATCGACTTCATGCTCATCCAGACGCTTGCCGGGGGAAATTCTTTCATGGGTCCCGGGGTTCCGTCGGTTCAAGGATGACAGGAAACGCACCCAACCCCAATGATCCAACCGCCACTAGTCCACCGACAGCACGCGCTCTGACTCCGGTCGGTCTCATCCGCCCGTTTGTCATGATGACGCCCCGGCCCGGCGAACCCGACATAAGCCCAAGGGGGTGGAAGCCGGTGAAAGAAACCGCCCCAGCCACCGTCTGCACCATTGAGACTCCATGAAACCGATCCCCATCCTGACCTCGCTTGCCCTGAGCGCCGCCCTGTCCGCGCTGGTCTCCTGCAGTGACCCGCGCCCAGACTTCGGGTTCCTCGTCGAAACCGGGCAGGGCATCGCGGTCGGTCAACCCGTTGAATGGAGGGAGGTGTCGGTGGGCACCGTCGCCGAGTTGCGCCCCGACCGCGGCCAGATCCGTGTGGATGTCCGCCTGCTCCCCCAGTTTCAAGGAGCCATGCCCGCCGATCTGCGCGCCCGCGTGGTGCGCGGGTTCCTGGACGAAAGATCCCGAGTGGTGCTGGTGAACGCGGGAACGACCCCCCAGCACCTCCCCAAGAACAGCCTGATCCCGACCGAGACGGAAACCCCCGCATCCCGGACCCTCCAAACGCTCCGCCAGGTCACCCGGGCCGGACGAGAGATCGGCGAAGCCATCCAGCAGGCCATCGAGGAGTGCAACGAGCCGCTCGCCCCTCCCCAGCCGTCGCCTGCACCGAATCTCAATCCCTGAAATGACCGCTCCGGGATCATCCGTGCCGGGCCCGGACACCAGACTGCAATCGACCTGGCTGGTCGGTCGTCGATGTGGAACCGCCATCCCGATCTCCGGGTCAAATGTCAAACTCCTGTTCGACCAAGCCGGATCACCGGCGGTGCCTGCCGAGGGGTTCTACTTCCACACCGAGACATGCTGCGCCTGCGATGCCTCGCTGGGCGACCTGGTCCCAAAGGTGGACGTGGTGCCGAACGGGCAGACATCCAAACCCGGACCCCGCCATGACTCCTGAACCATGCTTCCCCGGGCCACTCGCCCGGCTCGTCCTGACCGCGGTGCGTCTCTACCAGAGGCATGCCCCCCGCACACTCCGATCTGGCTGCCGGTTCGAGCCGGGATGCTCGGAATACATGATCCTGGCCGTCGGGAAACACGGCGCCGTCCACGGCGTCGCTCGCGGCCTCCACCGAATCTGCCGTTGCAGACATCCCAACGGCGGAGTCGATCACCCATAGGATGCAATCCACAACTCAGAAAACACACACCCACATGACACGATACGAATACCAGGCCATCCCTTTCATCGGCTCCGTCAAAAGCGGCCAGGGAGCCGACATCGTCGCCAACCAACTCACCAGCGCCATCGACAGCATGGCATCGCAGGGCTGGGAGTTCCACCAGCTGGCCGACGTCAACATCGAGGTCCAGCCGGGCTGCCTCGCAAAGCTGTTCGGGGCCTCGGTTTCCTACATCACCTTCAACCAGTTGATCTTCCGCCGCGCCGCCGCCTGACACGGGCCCAAGGGCTGCGCGCGCAGTTTGGGGGAGGCATCCGGTGGGAGGGGTCACGGACCCACCGGATGTCCTCATCGCGTGCAGTTAAGTCTAACTCTCCCCTCGTCCGATCGGAGGGTCAACCCCGCAGCACTCATGCCCGACCGCAAACACGCGGTGACAAGCCTCGCCACAGCTGCGTCGAAGTGACCAAGTCTCGGACCGCCAGCCGCACCCCGTTTGCTGCGCGAACGGATACCCAGTGGATCCTCAGCGGTCTGTAATCCCCCGGAATCCTCTGAAAGAATTCGCCCCCGAACTCGTCTTCAAAGGCATGACGAGCATGGTTTTCGCGATAGGACGGGCTGCTGGGAGCAGGAGGCTGCTCGCCGCCTCGGTCTACTTGGCTTGCGCAGCCGCTATGGCCGACGCGCAGTCGGCAGGGGCCCCCATCCCTCTAGCCTACTCCAGCGAGCGGCGCTTTTTTCCGGGCCACGCCCATCCGGGAGGCCAACCGCTGCTCCACTTGGAGGAGTTGGGCGACATCGCGGAACGGTTGCTCCAGCAGAACAACCTTCCGTTGCGGGTCACGATCGTCATTGACGAGATTCCTGCGGCGGCCCTCGCCCGGATCTCCGGCCCGCCTGAGAATGCCACGGTCACGGTACAGGCCTGGGCCGTGTCCCGGTTCTCGGCCAACACGTGGGCCTTTGTGATCGGACACGAGTTCGCCCACCGGACCGACCCGCGCGCCACGCGTGCACCGGGCCGGACGCATGAGGATGTCGAGATCGCGGCGGAGATCATCGGTGCGAGATACGCGATTCGGGCCGGATTCGATCTCGACGCCCATCTGAATCAGCTCTTTCATGGCCCCGATGGACGGGGTCGGGCCCAAGGATTCACCCTCCAGAAGGCCATTGCCTTACGCAAGGCTTTCGGCCGATGACCGGGGCGGTCAGAGCTTCTCAATCTCGACTCAGCGCCACTAACGAAAGGAAACCCAGACATGCCCTATGTGAAATGCCCGAAGTGCGCCGGAAAAGGCGATGAAGAATGCTGGTGCGTGAAACGCGGCAAGCCCGACCCGCTCTGCGACAACTGCCGGGGAAAGGGGAAGGTTCGATGCCACAGTTGCGATGGTAAACGCACCGTCTGGCTTGGCAACAAGCCGTAGCTGCGAAGACGGTCACGCCCCTTCCGCTCAATCGCTTCCTCAAAGAATTGCACCCCGATTGCGCCTACCCGAAACCCGTGCTCGCGCAATCACGATACTTCTTGATCATCAATATGACGCTTTTTATCGAAGGGGGTAGATGTATCAACCTGGTGGAAGCTCGAACACCGCGATCACCACGAGGCTGGTTCAGGATGCGGTTCGAGGCGATCGGATTGCACTGGAGGAACTTGCGTATCTCATTTTGCAGTGGCTCAGGACCAGGATTCCTCACAGGCTGGGACGCAGCGGCCCCTCGGCAGCGATCGATCCTGATCGATACCCTTCACCACTACTTCACCGAGGAACCTCAAGCTGCCCTGCCCGCTGGACCGGAGACCATCGAGCCGAGGCTGGAGGCCGGGATCCGGCGGATTCTCGAGCCTGGCAACGTGGGGCTCAACAACTTCATCCTCGGTCGCCTTGCCGAGATCGCGCTGGCCGACGGCTCGTTGCTCGGCAAGGAAGGGGCGGTGATCCTCGAAATTGGGGAGCGCCTTGGGTTCGATTCCGCGCCGACCTACCGCATTATGGTCGCCGCGGCAGACCAGGCAGGGGTCCAGGCGAACACCCGTTTCAACCGCGCCGCGCTCGCCCTTCGCCGGTCACTGGGGATGGATCCATGTGGATAAATCGTCGATTTCCGGGAAAGAAATCTCGTGCTTTGCCGCCCCATCGACGATGAACCTGAAAGAACCGCGATGACCGTGAGCCGATCCGAGACCGAACCGCTGGCCTGCCAAAGCAGGTTCCCTGCGGAGGCGGATCGCGGTTCGGTGGCCTGCCTCGGAGTTCAGCCCGACACTGCACGCCCCGGCCCGCGGCCAGCACCCCGGCCTGCGGGGCAGGTCGGGGAACGCCGATGCTCGCCTGACCCGATTCTCAGACTGCTGCGAACCCTCGGTGCGCTTCTGATCGCGCTCTGCGCGGCGTTGTCGACAGCCTTCGGTGCGCCCGACTCGGGCGAGCTACTCCAGAAAGATCTCCCGAATTTGTACGCGGCGTTCGGGGACCAAGCCCGCCGCCTGCCGGCGGATTATGTCATCGCGATCGATGTTTCCAAGACGATCGCGCCCTACAAAGATTTGATGGTGAATGCTCTCGGATCATTCATCGAGTCCGTCCCGGAGGGCGACTACGTCTCCATCATGCAGTTCGGCACCACCGCCCGACCGCTCGGAGTTCCATCCACCATCTCGGAGGCCACCCGCCGGTCCATCCGCTCAAACCTTGCCGCCTTGACATTCCAGGACATGGACACCGATCTGGAGCTGGCCGCCCGAGCCACTCTGGACGAGCTGAACCGGCCGGGCGGACACGATCTGAAATTTGTTTTCGTTTTTACCGACTTTCTCCACGATCCTTCTGCTCCTCGCCGGGGAACCGAGAAGTGGGCCTCGCTCGAGGATCGCTTCCGACGCGAGCAGGAGGGCCGGAACGTTGATTTCTATGCGTTGAAGCTGCCTCTCGACCGGCGGGCCGGACGAGATATCCCGCTCCTCCAGAAAGTATTCCCGAACCTCCAGGTGATCACTGTCGAGCGGGAAACCCTGCAGGAGTGGTTCCAGCGCCGCAAGGCGGAGATTCTCCGCGACCGACTCAAGGTGGTGGTGTCGAGAGATCTGTTTCGAGCCGGTGCGCAGGTGAACGGCGAGACCCGCGGCGACCGGCTCATGATCGAAGCAAAGCCGGGCGGCAGCACCCTCATCGAGAGTCTGGCCCTGACGAAGCTTGTCCCCGCGACGAACGCCGAACTGCTCCGGATGTCGCCGCTGCCTGTGGAGATTGCTGGGGCCAACGGGCGCGCGACCGTTGCAGAGACCGTGCCGGGCCCGCTGGAGAAGATGTCGTTCACCGTCGATTCCCTGACAGCCGCCGGCTCGATCCATTTCAAGCACATGGAGGAGCTTTCCCGACTCGGATTGCCCACCGAAACCCCCTGGACGCAGGACATCGGGGTCGAGGGTGAGCTTTCCACGGGGCGCTTCAGATCGAGCACACTTCTGGCGGCGAAGATCGCCGCGGGCGTCGTCGCGCTGATCCTCCTCATTCTAGTCACCAAGATGGTAGGCAGCCTGATGCCGAAGACCCTTTACGGCAGCCTCGAATGGAGAATCGGCTCAACCTCGGGCAAACGCGACATCGCAGGCACTTCGCTGAAGTTGGCCAGTCTCGGAATCCCCGGTTGGAGTCCGAAGAAGTCTTACCTGCTTCGAAATATCGACGGCGAGGTCACCCTCACTGTTCCGGGAGAACCCCCGCGCCCGCTCAAGAAGCATCAATCTTTCTCCCTGGACGGAGCCACATTCGTTTTTCGTTCCCAGTTCTAACCAACACCCACAATGCTAACCGACCACCAGATCCGGAAGTTCGTAGCCGAACGCCTCATGGCGCAGTCCGCCGTCACCGGCGACGACATTTATACCCCGACCCTAGTCGTAGGAGTGGGGGGAACCGGCATTAAAGTCCTCCGCGGACTGAAGAAGCATCTCAAACGCAACGAGTCGCATCAGATCCGACTGCTTGGCATCGATACCGATCGGAGTGAGAACGACAAGTTCCAGGAGCTACCAAACCTGACCGACACGGAACTGCTGCTCTTGGATGGCGACCTGGCGGGGCGATTCCTAGCCCAGGTCGCCGCCAATCCGGGTGGCTTCCCGCACATCCTCGAGTATCTGCCCGCGGAGCATGCCGGTTTTCCGAATTTGCATGCCACCGTCTCGGCTCAGATCCGACGCAACATCGGTGCCGGTCAGTTCCGGAGAACGGGACGGCTGGCGTTTCACTCCAACGTGATTGCGGGTGGCAACATCATGTCCCGGCTGCGACAGGTTCATGCCGACCTCACCGCCATACCCATGCAACAGGCGCAGCGGGCCGCCGGCCGGGATCTGGACCAAGGTGCCCGTGTTTACGTCGTGGGCTCGTTCGCGGGGGGCACCGGAGCCGGCCTGCTCCTCGACCTGCTCGCAACTCTCAGGAGTGTCTTCACGCAACCCCTGGACACCATCACGCTGTTCGGAGTGCTTCCGGGTGCCCTGCTCGACAAGGCTCTGAAAGACCCGAAACGGGAGAAAGCCCAAACCCGGGCCAATGCCCTCGGGGTCCTTGCCGACCTGCAGGCCGCATTGCTGGGTGAGCTGAATGACCTTCCGTTCCACCTCGGCGAGGGCGCACCCTTCCGTCCGGGGATCCGTGGCCTGCTCGACACCTGCTATCTGGTGGACGAGCGGCTCTACAACGGCAGTTCCCCACGGGATTTCATGGACCTGTGCAGCGGCGTCGCCCTATTCCTCTATGCCTTGGTGGGCAGCGGAATGGGAAGCGATCAGGACAGCGGCAAGATTAACGTCGCATTCTCCCGCAACGATGGCGGGGGCACCGGGCCTGTGTGCTGTTTTAACGCCCTCGGCGTCGCGTCAGTCGCCTATCCGATCGATGATCTCGAAGAGTATGCGGTCCGGTTCATCTTCGATCTATGGGTGGATCGCTGGCGGTCCGCAGAGTCGGAAGCCGAGGCAACCGAAACCGTTCTGTCGGAGATCCGTTCGAAAATCTGCCTCAACTCGGCCGATGACTTCGCCGCGCAAGTTCGAATCGAGATCCCCGACTGCGAATACTTCCCCTCGACAGGCGATCGAAAGCAACTCCTCCAGCTGAGCGACCAGGAGTTTGTGGGCGAGCGACACCGGCGATACGGCGAGCTGGAAAACGCCCTGCGCCGCGCCTCCAGACAAATCGAGGCGCGTTCCGTGGTCTTCGTGGAGCAGCACGCCACCTACCTGAGCGAGTTGATGGCCCGCCTGATCGGCCGGGGTCAGAATCACACCTTGGCCGTGCTCGACGCGCTCGCAGCGGACGTGGAACGGCTCCAAGGCGAATGGGTGAACAGCAAAGCAGCCCGCACCGAGCGGATCGCGGTGATCGAACGCATGTTGCCGCGAAAAGAATCGTGGATTCATTTCAACGACTGGTACGATGGCCCGCCCCGCAGAAAGTATGTCGCGCTGATCCAGGAGCTGTTCCGCCTGAAGTATGAGGCGGCGTTTGATGCGGAGGTGGACGAGGTTATCCGGGAGCTTGCGACCAGAACCAGCGAATGGAGACTATGGTCGGCGAACTTGGCTTCCGGCCTCGAACAGGACCGACAACACAACCGCCAGCAAATTCAGACTTTTGACGAGGCCAGGTCCGGGCTGGATGGAGAAGACTTTGGAGTGGTCCACTCGGCCATGCCCCGATCGCAGTTTCGTGAGTGGGCAGAGTCGATCCCGCTGAAATGGCCGACGGAGCTCGTGCCCACCCGGCCGGACAAGTCGGAACTCATCGAGTGTGTTTGGCTGACGATGATCGAACCATTCCGGAACGCTCTCAGGCAGTTCGATCTTCTGGCCGCCGCACGACTTGAGAAAGACGCAGCGGACCGAACAGCGGACACGCCCACCCCGACCCTTAACCGCCTACGCGCGCTGGACACTACCGCGATTCCGGCCATCCAGCTCGTCGATGCGGCCCCGCTCTCCCACGAGATGGCCCCGGAGAAATTCGTCGCGGGGCGCGAGATCCGGCAATCCAACAAATGGGTCATCGGCCTTTTTGAGCCGGTGGCGGGTGGAGGACAACCAACCGGACTCGAGATCGCCCCCCCCCACTTTGTGATCTCCGCGCAGGTTTACAAGGGATTCGGAGCGGTCCACTGGCGCGGATTCTCGGAGGCGGAAGTCTATTATCTGCAGGACCCGTGGCGGGCCGGGGTGCTTCCCGACACGGTGAAAATCTCGCCATTGGTCGCGTTGAGTTCCGCCGAAGCGGTAATCTATAAGGCTCTCGGCTTGGGTCTCTTGTGCGACGCGATCTTACTCCACGGCAACGCGTATCACCGAAATATCACTTCCGACGGAGCGGGGTCTTCCTTTAGCACCTATCAGATAGCGCCTCGCAAGGCCGCCCAGGAGCTAATCTCCGAAGGCCTTGTCGGCCAGGCGGAGAATGATCTCCTTGACCCCCCGAGGGAGAGTCGGTTGGGCGCGGCACTTTCAGAGACGCTCTCCTCTCTCCACCACGTAAATGGGAGAGAGTTTGTCGGAAACATCGAGATCATCTTCGACCGCGCGAAGAACCGACTGGGCTCGAAGTGGGTCAAGGATGTCATCCGGGATTTCCTCGCCGACGATCCCGAACGACGGTTCCCGACCCCCGACGAAGTGTGGAGAAAAATCCGGGAGGCATTGGCCTCTTATGTCGCCAGACTCTGAGATTCGCCCGCCCGTCCTACCCGGTGTGCTGGCTGCTCTCTGCGTTCCCGGCCAGTTGGTCGGGGACGGTGGTCGGTTCGCGCAACGGGTGGCGCAGACGCTGGAGGGCCTTCTCGGCAAGGATCTCGCTTCGGCCTGGACGCTGTCGTCGTCGCTCGATGCGCCTCCGGTCATCCTCCCCGCCGACCACCGCTATCCCGCTGCCATCCACATCCAACAGCACCACCCGCGGTGGATGGTGTGTGCCGCCTCGCTCACGGATTCGTCGAAGGGAACTTCCATCGCGGAAGCGCTCAATCGCTTCCCCGGCCACACGACGCTCGTTCTCCTGGAAGATGAGAGATCGGAAGGCAACCTCGCCACTCCACTGCCACGAGGAGACCATGGCGCGACCGTCGTCCTGTTCCGATCGAGGGCGGATGGCTTCAAGCGTCGCCCGGAGAATCTTTCGCTTGCCGCCTCGTTGTATCTTTACTGCGTGTGGCGAAGCTACTGCGACGCGAACGACGGAAACCTGCGAACCGCCCTCGGACTGCCCGAGGGATACCCGGAGCACGGACTCTACACGATCGGTTACGGCTCGGCCACCGTGGATCTCGACTACCAAACCGACCGACTCGCACACCGTATCACGGGGGAGATCTCGCGGGATTGGCTGCGCCCCCATTGGTCGGGTGACTTGCAGCCCCTGCCCGACCCGCGCGATCTGATCGAGTTCCATCTGGCCCGGCCCGATTTCGTCCTCACCAACGGCGAAGCACGCCCCCGGACCAATGAGATCGTCGCAGGCGACCAGGTGGTTTCCGTCGGGTTTTTTAAGAAGCTCCCCAAGTTGCCGCGGCGACGGGTTGTCGGCGGGCGGGCCGCGCTGGCCCGCTTGGTTATGGCGGTACAGCGGCACCTCGCACTGCTTCAGTTCGGGGCGATGCCGCAGGTGGCCCGGGTCTTGGCGCTCCGCAGTGAGCGATTTGCCGGGTTCGTAGAAGGTGAGGTCAGCCGCCGAACCACGCTGCCCCAACAAAGCCCCGGCCTTTTCGCGTTTCTGGAAGCCTCGGTGGGAGCCGTGCGCGACTGGTCCGCTGCTCTGGCCCGGTCCGAATGGCAAACGCCCGAGCATTCACCCCCGCAGCGGCTGATCGCCAAAGCCCGACTCGGTGTGGATCGGCTGCCCAACGCCTCGGGCGGTCTCCTGCGGTGGGCGTTGCTGACCAGCGCTCTTGTCTGGCTGGCGTGGGGCTCCCAGATCCTCGGGGCGTTCGGCGTGACGCCTCCCGGACCCACAACCCCACTTCCAGCCGACCCTCGCTACGTTGCGGCTCTTGACTCCACCGGTGGCATCCTCCTCGTCGCGGTCCTGGCCTGCTGGCTCTTTGCGGCGTTTCGCGTCAGTCGCCTCTCCACGCTCGCGAACCGATACATGCTGCGCAGGTTCATCCTCTCCGCCACTGAGAAGACGGTGGCATCCCTTCAGAGGGTTGGACGCGATGTGGAGGGGCGTGCCGAGCAATCACTCCGGGCGCTGGATCGCCTGAAAGCGGACTTCGCCTCCTCCCCCGAAGGCCAGCGGACCCTGCCCTCAGTTGGCGACAACGCGGAACCGCTCTGCACCGGCGAGGCTTTCGAGAGTCTCATTCATCCCCGACTTGCCCAGGCGCTGGCGCACTGTCACTCTACCGCAGTCGGCAAGATTGCTCCGGAGGGGGCCTTCCCGAACCTTGAGACGGACACTTGGACGCGTTGCCTCGCCGATGCGGCGGCAGATACAGCTCGAGGCCTGGTACTCGGCACCACCTTGGAGCAGGTCGCATCGGTCATCCAGCCGACCCCAGCAGATCGCACCACCGCCTTCCGGAAGGCGGTCGAGACAGCCAGAAAGCCCTGCTATTCGGGAGCCAATCCGGCCGCAGCGCGGGAGTTCTCGAATGCGGGCCGCGGTTGGGCCGACGCTCGCGGCCGCGCCGACCGGGTTGAGTTGCGCAACATCCCTCTGCCGCAGCTTGCCGTATTCGCTGTGTTTCCTCTCCCATCGCTCTCCGCCCCAGGCGCAGCCAAGCCGGGACTCGTCCCATGAGCAGGGCCAGATTCCCCATCCTGTTGCTGGCGGGGTCATTCTACAGCCTGCTGGTGTTCCTCATCCCGGGGTTTTGGGTAGTGCGGCGCGCCGCGGAGTTGTGCGGCTCCTGGGGATGGGGAGATCCGATCCGGTGTCTTCACATCCTGCATGCCCTGCTCTATGTCGCGATTGCCGCCGGACTGTGTGGGTATGCGCGCATCCACAGCAGGGCGTTGGAAGACTCGGCTGCGAATCCCCGCTGGGTGGATGTTTTGCTCGGTTGGCTCACTCTCCGGGGCTACCGCTGGTTGGCCGCGCTGGGTCTCGTCATCCTGCCGACCGCGCTCGGAACCGGTCTGTATTACGGGACGCTGGTGCCCGAGTCGTTCCCCCTGGCCGCCGCCGTGTTTCTGGCACTGGCCGACCTAAGTACCCACCCCGTGCCAGTTTCCTGGGAGGACGGTCTGCCGCCGGCCCGGTCCGCGCTCGACACGCTCCCCGACCCCGGGGGCGAGGAGGGCTATCGGGATCTTGAGATTTCGTGGAACCCGCTCCAGTGGAACGAGGAAGGCCATCCCCCGCGCACCGAGATCTTCCCGATCTCGGACAAGGAAAATGCGGAGGCCATCGCCAGGACTCGCTCCGGCGACCTCAGCCTCTACGTCCGCGAAGGCCTCGTGTCGTCCGTCCTTCGGACTGCCCGTCGGGTCCGGGAAATCAGCGAGGAAAGCCGGTTCAACGCGATGCAGGAACTGGCCTCGGTGGTCGCCCTGACGCGGGCGCTGCCCTACGCCACCGACGAGGAAACCCACGACATGACGGAGTATCACGACTACCCCGTAGAGTTTCTGCACGACGGACGGGGGGACTGCGAAGACCATGCGATCCTGGCTGGCGCGCTGCTCCACGCACTGGGCCATCCGGTTGGCCTGTTCCTGATCGATCTGAAAACCGGCTCACACGTTGCCCTCGCCTATCGCACGATGAACACGCAGGGGGTGCTCTCCACCACGGGTCCGGACGGACATGAATACTTCTACGTCGAAACCGTCCCCACCGCGAATCACCATGCCGTTGGCGACATCCCCGACCAGTTTTTCGTGGAGCTGAAGGGGATGCGAATCCTCGCCCTGTAGAGCCGGTGCAACTCCTCCTGATCCTGGCCGGTCTGATCCTCCTGCTCCGGGGTCCGGGAGTGGCCCGCCTCGCCGGTGCCGCGCTCGTCGCGCTCGCCGCCTTCTGGCTGGCCTCCTCTGCGCGCAGTCTCGCCCCCGAGAATGTGCGCCGGATTGCCCAACTTCGAAGAGAGAACATGTCGCCCGGGCTCCGTGAACTCCTCGACAAGGGTCGCGTCAGACAGGATCCAACCGAGGACAAACTCGAGAGACGGGATCGTGACAAGCCGAAGCGCACGGAAGATGACGCTGCTCGACGCCCAGTTGGTGAGGACTCCTTCTCGATCCACTGCAACCACTGCGGCCAAGCCCTGCAGCTGCGTTACCATCCCGAGTCCATGGGACAGTTGCGGTGCGTCAGATGCGCGCGGATCGCATTCTGGATGCAACTGGATGAGCGTGGAACCTGGCGGACCATGCCGGAATATTTCGAACTCACTCCGTCGCCGGTGGGTGGGGAAGTTGGAATCGCATGGGCCTATTTCGTCGAACGATTTTCATACGACCACGCGAAAGCCCGATCAAAAGACCCCGTCTGGCAGACCACACCCTACACGACCCGGACCATGACGGGGGTTTGCCGCGACAGCGCAACTGCGGTGGCGGATTGGCTGGTTGCCTCTGGACACCAAGCCGCGGTTGCGACCGGCGAGGTGACCTTTGCGAGCCCCTACGGTTCGCGCCATGCCTGGACGGTGGTCAGCGCGAACGGGGTCGATTACATCCTCGAAACGACCGGCCCGTCGAGATTCAGCCGGGCCAAGACGCCGCCCCGGGCGGACCTGATGACCGAATATTTCCCGAACGCCAAGTTCAGTCGTGAAGGCGTTTGGGGGGAGACTGGCAAGGGGCGGATTGTTGATTACGATTCCCCGGATCTTTGGTATCAAGTGGTCCACTGAGATGCACCCGACCCTCGCCTCCCTCGACTGGAACTTCGCCGGCGCCACCGCGCTGATGCTCATCGTCCGGCTCGCCGCGCTGCAGGATGCCTTCGGCCGATAGTTGGTACCAGTCACGACCATAAACCCGACCCAATTTCGGAAAAGTGACCAAGATCTGCGGCGCTGTCAGTGAGTGGGCGGCAACAATTTGTCGAAGATGGTATCGAGAGAAACCATCTCCCCATTTGAGGGAACGTTCGGGGTTGCGTTGAGAAGGTTCCGAATATCCTGCCATAGGTGATCGCGGCGCAGGATATGCACGATCCGGCTTGCGGCGAATTTCTCCAGATGACGGGGAACCCAACCTTTGCTGGATTCCGACGAAATCGTCATCCGGCAACTCCAACAAATCGCATTTTTCCACCAAACCGGATTTCAGAAGGAACTTCTGCAACCGCAGCGCAGGTTCCTTCGATGCGGCTGGCGTATTCCCGTACAGCAAAATCACTTTTTCCGGGCGGAAATGCCGGGAGCAGATGATCCCCGGCCAGAGTTCCTGGTTGGTCAGGAGTAGGAGGGTTTGGGGCTGGGCAAACGTTTCACTCATGGCAGGGGTGGAATCGAAGGCTGCATCCATCACCGTCGTTCGACAAACAAGTTCGCCCCAGGCTCGGTTGGTGTAGAAGTCGGAGCGACATGAAAAATACCATTTGTCTCCGGTAAAAATACCGCTACCTTGCCCTCATGGCAACAATCACCATTCCCCGGCGCAAGTCCGTCCCGGCACGCCTGGCCGCGATGGCGGCAATGCCAGCCCTTCAGCAAGTCGAGACGATCCGCAAGGGCATCCCCGCTCAGGCGTTCGATCAGATAGCCAGCGTCCTTGGCATCGGCAAGGAATCCTTGGCCCAGAAGCTCGGCATCAATGCCCAGACTCTCCGGAAGCGGAAGTCGCAAGTGCTTTCCCCGGATGAGGCCGAGAAAAGCCTGCGGGTCACGCGGGTTTTCATCGCAGCCAGCGAAGTGCTTGGAAGCGACGACGAGGCCCGCCATTGGATGGGAGAGGCAGTGATGGCCTTGGGAGGAAAGCGACCAGTAGACCTTCTCGATACCGATGTCGGTGCTCAAGAGGTCGCCAATATCCTCAACTGCATCAAGTGGGGGGTCTATGCGTGATTTTCCATCGTTTGGAATCACTGAACCGCTCTGATCCCGCCTCGGCATTTAGCGGCGAGGGAGGACTTCATGCCGCAGGCCGCTGGAACTCGCTGGGAACCCGCGTCGTGTATGCGTCGAGTTCGGTGGCCCTGGCCTGCCTGGAGACACTCACCCACATGCGCACCCCGCGAAGGTTGGAGGAACGGTGGCTCTTCGCCATTGAAATTCCGGATGACCAGATCGAAGAACTTGCCCGCCCGCCCAAGGGATGGGATGACGAACCCGCCAGCGCGGCAAGCCGTGAAGTCGGCGACGAGTGGGCAACGGAGCAGCGGAGTGTGGCCTTGCTCGTGCCCAGCGCAATTGTTCCGGTCGAGATGAATGCCCTCACCAACCCACTCCACCCCGACCTTCGATTATCCTGGGTAGGGCCGCTTTCGCGTTTCCGATATGATCCTCGCCTGAAGTAGGCAACAACCAACAACTCGCATTTTTCCACCAAAACAGATTTCCCAAGGAACTTCTGCAACCGCAGCGCAGGCTCCTTCGATGCGGCTGGCGTATTCCCGTGCAGCAGGATCACTTTTTCCGGGCGAAAATGCCGGGTGCAGATGATCCCCGGCCAGAGTTTCTGGTTGGTTAGCAGTAGCAGGGTGCGGGGTGCTTACATCTCAAGGGAACCTGACGTTCTCGCTAAAATCTCAAAACCGGAGAAAAAATCACTCTTGCTTGTTCAAAGAAACGATTGTCCACAATCCTCCCCCGAAGATGGCCAGAATGAAAAAACCATAACCCCAAAATGCAAAGACGCGAGGAGCGCAGGAAGTAATGGTTTCCTCCGTGGGCACAAGAGCCGTCATTTTCTCTGGTGTTTGGGCTCTATCCGATCCAGCGTCTGAACGATCTACCGCCACAGTAAAAATCCGGACGGTTTTTGTTTCAGGAAAGATTTTTCCTATCCGATCTGACGAGACACAGAACGGCAGAAGAAGTGCAAAAACGCCCATAGCAAAAAGCAAGATGACAGCGATATTAGCGGCAATCCGCACAATACTCAGTCCTATTGGCTCATTTCCATTCTTTAAGCGCATCTCCACACGTCGAAGCCTTACACCAAGTTCAGCCTGTTTTTCAATCTTCTCGATCTGCTGCTCAAAAGCCGATTTGCTTTCCTCAGTGTTTGCATTCGTTTTGGATTCTTCGCTCATGGGCTGGTGTGGATTTATGATTTGCGGGAAATTACTGAATACAGGAAAGACAGAAATATGCCCAGATGAATCAGGCCCAGGAGAGCCGCGAGGGCAAAAATGATCGAAAAGCTGACTGATTCCCGCCCGATTTCATTGGCTCCCACAAAGAATGGAAAGACGTTTTCAACACCATCGATGATCTTGCGAACCATAGTCCCATTAGCGGGTAAGTCGTCCCAAGTGGGATTGGTATAATCGAACACGAAGTGCAGAGTGCCCAGCCCAACGATACAAGCAAAAAAGCTGATCACGAAATTCCCGAATGAGGCCATGAGCCAAGAGGCGTAGGACGCCAAACCGAATAGCACGGTTCGGACTCCGAAGGGCTTTTGTCGGGTCCAGAGTCGGTTATGAAGTCCCCGCACCCGGTTCATACAGAGGGCTTCCTCATCGAACTGGTTGTTTTCGCGAAGGATCCGGACGAGGCGGTTGACGATGTGCATCTCGGCGTTCCAGGTGGCAGCATTCTTTTGATCTGGGTGAAACCATCCTGCGAGCACCTCGCATTCGTCTTCGATTTCATCCAACCGGTCCTGAATTTCAATGTGATACTCGACGCCGGAGAATTGACATTCGGCGGTGACCTCGAGGTTGTGCTTGAGATCCAGAGCCTGCGTCGCTGTCGTGGGGGTGCGGTCTCCCAGTAATTCGAGGGCATCCGTGGCAAGGACCGCTCCTGTCACGGCTTCGTGCACGGAAGTGGCGCTTTCACTCAAGATCTTCTCGGCTCGACTGATTAGGAATTCAGCAATTTGAAGCAAGCGCCCAGGGGCACCGTGCCCCGTGACTTCTCCCCCCTCCATGAGGTGCTTCGGAGGGGGCCAATGGAAACCCTCTGCGGCACCGCGCATTGTTTTCCCTTCGTCGCTCAGCCATTTTAGCTTTCGTTCGAATTGGGCTTTGTTTTTCAAATCAAAGATCCCGGAGAGGGGTTTTTGGATCTCCATCGCACTGTCTGTCCCGGCCCCACTTTTGATGAATATGCGATTGAGTTCTCTTTGGTCGTCCCGCATGGTCACCGTTTGGCTGGAAGACACGAAGACCCTGTAGCGGCTTTTTTTCAATCCGGGCAGATATTTCGCCCGGCCTGTTTCTTCGCAGCAAAGCTTTGAGAGGTGAACATTGCTCTCGGTCTTGTCGGGAAAGTTGAGGAAGATGTCTTCGAACGTGATATCAATATTATCGGGAGTGATTTTCTCATCACCAAGGAGCGCCTTGGCTTGTTCGTAGCGGCGTATCACATAGGTTCTAAAGCCAAAGCGATAGGCGGTCAGGGCATTGAAGTAACTGTAAGTGATCTCGTCATCAATCGCGACGGCGCAACGCAATCGTTTTGGAAGGTAGGGAGCCAGCTTTTTCCCATCAGCCTGCCGCGCAATTTCCCGGACCTGTTCGCGCAAGCCAGGGCCATCGAACAAAGGGTCTTGCTGAGGCCTCAGTAATGCCGTTAACGAATGTGTGGCTTCGATGGTTTTAAAGTCCTCGCTTGGATTTCCCCTTACGCAGCCAAAATGCCAGTTGATTTCCGGGAACGCGAGAATCCACATTGCGACCGCTGCATCCCACCCAGTGCCGGCGGGATTCAGTTGTTGAAAATGAACCGTATCCACAAGCACGGTCAGGCGCTTGTCAAGGGCACCGAGTTCTTTCCAAAGACGGAAAGCAACTTTGTCGAAAAGAGTCGAGGGATTGCTGGTTCCGTCGGAATCCTGAAGCAGGCATCGGGCGTCCGTGACGCGTCCTGTGCCGTCCGCCGAGAGCGATTCCTCCCCTATCAATTCCAGCCAGGCCCCGAGGGCCATGGCAGTGGTTGGAGATTGTGCCAGGATAAAATATCTCATCGGACGGTTACTTTTATGCGGGCCGGGATTCCCTTGGGGCGGAGCCTCAGGGAAATCCGGTAGGCGTCTGCCAGATCGCCTTCGAGTTCTTCCTGAATCGGGCTCAATAGGCGTTTGAAAAGATCCGCGGCTTTGGCGGCGGTGAGAGCAGGGTTGCCGGTGGCGAGCTTGGCGGCGGGATGGATCTGGACGGCTCCATCTGGTCGGTCGGGTGTCCGCCGCTTGGTGGCTTCAATGGCCGCCCCGAGCAATCTCGCCATGAGACGGCTGTGTTCCTGCTGGATCTGCGGCAACTGGCCCGCCCATTGTCCTGCCTCTGAAGGTGAAAAACTACAATGCCTGAGCACGTCGAGAAGACTATTGGGCGTTGATCCGTTTTGTGCCTCTTGAGGTTTGATCTCCGAATCCAGCTTTCTGATTCCCTTTTTGGGGAGCCGCAGATGGCCAGCGACCAAGTATTCGACATCGGGGTGGCGAGTCACGGCATCGAAAATAACGCCGCGCAATTCACGAACATTTCCCGGCCAGTCGTGGGTCTGTAGTCGCTCCATGGCCTCGGGCGTAACTTGCCGGGGACGGATGCCGGGGCGCTGGGCCTCGGCGTCGTGGGTGATTTTTTCAACCAGCAGAGGAATGTCATCCATGCGTTCCCGAAGCGGCGGCAACCAGATCGTGCCGCCGGTGCGCAGTCGGTCCAGCAACTCGGGACGGAAGGTGGAATCGGGGGATTCCAATTCGGCATTGGTTGCAGAGAGGAAACGCACATCAACAGGCAGGTTTTCTCGGCTGCCCACCCGCGTAATCTGTCGCTCCTGCAACACCCGCATGATTGAGGCCTGCACCTCTGGTGGCATGTCGGCGATTTCGTCGAGAAAAAGATCGCCGCCCTTGGCCATCTCAATCAAGCCCACCTTACCATCTACCCCGCTGCTGGTCCGCGGTTGGATGCCGAACAACTCGGTGGCAAAGAGATTTGGCGAAAACGCAGCGCTGTTGACCGCGACAAGCGGGCGAGACGCCCTTGATTCCTGATTTTTGATTCCTGATTTTTGATTCAAATCAGGAGGCGTGAATCCAGAATCAGAAATTGCTCGATGGAGGTAGCGGGCGACGAGTTCCTTTCCAGTTCCACGTTCACCACGGATAAGGATATTCTCTCGGTGACCAGCAGCGCGGCGTGCCTCTCGCAGGGCCAGCAGGATCGGCAGGGATTGCCCGACGACCTCCCCACTTGGGTCAGCCAGCAGCCCGTGATTCCACAAGGCCTGCTCCAGCAGTTCCGGCCCATCGAGCGCGCTGCGGTCGATGAAACCCAGTGCCCCGCGTTGGCTGAATTCCAAGCTCACTTGATCCCGTGGTTTGCTGGATAGGATAAAAACCGGCAATTCCGGAAACTCCTGGTGGATCGCATCGAGTAGGGTGAGGCCGAAATACGAACGCGGATCGTCGTCACCGGGACGGCCTTCCGGCATCCCGGGGGTGCGGCGGTGGCTCGCCGCAGTGACCTTGCCGGTGTAGAAGCAGAGATCGATGAGGAGCATGGACCAACGAACTGGCGACGACTTCGGCGGTCGCCCGCGCTGTGGCTGGTCAGCCTTCGGCCAGCCCTTGCGAACAGCTTCCAAAGCCATGTCGAGATCATTCTCCACCGTGTCACCGGGGCCTGAAGATGCTGGGGACTGAGCGCGACAGAAGACGGCTTCGGCGGTGGGCTGGATGACCTTCTGTTTGCTGGCCTTGGCAGAAGTGTCCCCGGTGGCGTCCACCCACAGGAAATGGGCGCAAAGGTTCTCCCTGTCCACATTGGAACCGTCCAGCGAGCAACGTCCGAAGAGATCATCGTGGATGAGAATTCTTGGTGTCATAAACGACTGGGGAGTGATAAGAGACTTAGACTTGAAATTGCGTCAGCCAGTCGTCTCGCCTTGTAGATCAGACGCTGAATATTTGCTGTCGAAAGTTCCTTCGCAGCATGTATTTCCTTATCAAGATCGTCCAATGCTTCAGTTGCCAATCTCACTTTAATCTCGGGCTTCTCTTCCTCTTGCCGGCGAATGAAGGAAACGACTGCGGCGTAATCCGCCTCTGCATCAGATTCCACTTGAGCAGACATACTGCAATAGCTGGCGTGGTGCCTGATGAGTTCAACAGCTTCGCGGAATCTCTCGGGCCACTCCGCAAGCAGATTCTTGAGCACATCGAGACCGGTGTCATCCAAAACGGCTCCCGAGAGGATTCTTTCAGCACGATATAAGGCGAAAATCATCCGATTCTTCAACCAGCCATGATTGAAGTCCGACCTCGCGCGATTCCATTCTCCCACCGTCTTCATTTTCTCAAATAGTCACGGGTTTGCTTGAATGCTTCCAAAGCCACCTTGGAGTCCAACTCGTCATTACCTTGCGGATTCGAAAGCTTCTCCGAAAGATCCTTCAACGCTACCCCCAGACTCGGATGTCCTTTGAAATCATGGACGCCCAATTCCTCCGATAAATCACGCCCCAAGTCGGCCAAGCTCTCTCTAAATCTCCCATCGGGCTCGGCTACGATGCTCAAGTGACGCCAAAGTGACCGCAGCTGAGTGAAGTCCTTGGGGGGGCGCGGTAAATCACCCTCAACGTGCAATTCCGCACGCAATTCACGTCGAAGCTCCGCGTCGGATGTCGACTCAACCTTGGCTGCAAGAAAAGCACCGAGCGCGGTTTCTATCGCCCTGAGTCGATGCGGGATACGGAACGAAATCAATCCTTCGAGTTCAGGCGGAACGACAGTCCCCTTTCCCAACTGTTCGAAAGCGTTTGCTTTCGAAAGCCCCTCCGAAAGGCGTTTCACGTCAATCTCTTGATCCGAGTCCCTCAACTCTTCCGTTTTACGCAAGCACCGAAGACAAAGCGGATTCACTTCCTCCGGCACCATGGGACGGAACCCCTCACTCGAAAACCGCACCAAGATGCGGCCTTGTGCGACCTTCCCGACAAGCTTCTTCCATTCTGGCTCGTGGATGTGAACAAAAGCTAGCTTCCAGGAAGTGTTCCCAATCAGCCACTCCGCAGCACCCGCATCATCGTCGTTCTTGACGGGAACCTTCGCAAAGCCCGCAGCTTCTGCTGAAGTCGAAAGCTGAGCACCGTCATGGTCGAACACCACTCGTTCATGAATCTCCAGATTGATCGTTTCAGTTAGTGCGTTCATTACCAGTGAATGTGGATGTAGTAAGGACCAAAGCTGATGCCCGCCACGACACGTCCTGGGCCGTCGAAAACCTTCAACAACTGCTTCTTGCCTTCAATCAAGCGCTGCTCAACCTCAACGTCCGAAGTCTCTTCGAGGCGAACTCCGCGGATCCGCGCCTCGAGCACATCCCACAATGCGGGACATACACCCCCCTTATTCTCTGGCTCAGGCGCGATCTCGGTTGGAAACTTTTCGACCTTGTCTTTCCATTTGTTCGCAATCTTCCATTCGAAATGTTCGATTCTCTTTAGAGGAAGCGAAATGCGGTTCGGGCCGGACTCCGCGACGCTCAGCAAAATCGGAGAATCCGTGTCCAGCATACCATCATCCTGCTGTTGCATTCGGGTAAACAGCACAAGAAGAGATGCCAGGAAAGGAAACCCTGGTTGGCATGGAACACGCGTGGAGACCGCTCCAGTAGTTTTCACCTTCATCTCAGACAAGTTGCCTATCACCGATGCAAGCAAAGCCGAGGAAATCAGATTCTTCCCGTAGCCCAGTGATCGACTGCCAACGTTTAAGTAGGCATTGTCATGGCTCTCCATTTGAAAGATAGCCTTCAATTCGGGGTCTGTGGCACCCGTTGCTATCTGCCCGTCAAGACCGAAAACGGATTGCAGAATCTTTCTGTAGATGCTCGGAGACCCTTCAATTGTAAATGCCACTCCGGGTTGTCCATGGCTGCAGAATTTTGACCGCTCTTTTTCTGGAACGGTTCCATACTCCTCCAACCACGCCGCGATCATCTTCTCTACCCGTGGCTCTGGAGGATATATCGTTGGGAATAGCTCCTTCCATCTCTTTTTGGCATAGACAAGTAAGTGGTTGGCATCATTCTTACGCTGAACATCCATTCCTAAAGGGGCAACCTCTAGGTGCAGATTTGTCCATCCGGCCTCTGTAAATCGGGTTTGAATTTTCGCGAGAATGGGAGGTAGGTCGTTGGGCGCGGCCTGAGAAACCACGATGACCAGTGTCTTTGAGTTGTTGTCTTTTCCCCCTATAGACCCAAGGAGAGAGATACCATCGAGTCTTGAGTCCTGTATGATCCGCGCTCCTTCATCTGAATCAGAATCAGTAGATTCGATTGCGCTTAGTTGAAGGTTTGCGGTTTGATTGTTCTCCTTTTCAGATGGATTAAATACTAGGCGGTGATGCCTTCCGGATACCGCATGCGCAAGGGAGGTGAGATTAGACTTTACGGCCTCCCACATTTGCTCGTGGAAGGCTTCATTACGAAAACCGAGGTCAAGTAAAACGATTTTGTCGGACGCATCCTCGGCCAGCGATTCGGCAGCAGTATTATATTTATCCTCTGTATCGCAATGCAAGAACCGATAATTATCATAAAACGGATTTTTGAGCTCTCCGATAGCCTTTCGCATGGTGGCCCCTCTACCATTCTTATCATCCACTTGATAAATTGTATGCATTTAATCCTTAGATGTTATTTGTTACTAGAATAAAGTTCGCAATAACGGACCAAGAATTCTCGTTGTGTTTTGATGGTCCGCTATGACTGAGCAATCCACCAGCTGCCGTAGTCAGAAAGTCAAGTTGAGTCTGCCCAGAGCGCTGCGTTGAACCGAGTGTGCTGGATCTATTGAGTTGCAGTCTGGCATTGATCAAATCTTCGGTCTTGACTGTGGCGTAGGATTGGGGAAAAAATGAACATTCGTCTTTTATTTGGATATCTGTCAATCGACGATTGCGAATCTCAATCGTAAGATCACCTCGGCTCGGCTCGTAAGTAAATGTGACGTCGATACCATTTGTCCAACCTCCATGTTGATATGCCTCGCGAAAACTCATCAGAATGAGTCTGCTGAAATCCACCATGAGTGGCTTGAAGCCAGGCGTAAGCCAGTCAATATTCGGCAAGATACTGTGGTTGCCGTCGACGCGCAATTCAGGTTTCTGGCTCTTGAGCCATTCGTGTAGAGCCTCGAACTCTGGGAGAAATTCGTGAATATCTCCCTGACGAGGACCCAGCGAATAGAATACCGTATACGAAAAGGCATTCCATGCCTCATCGGCACAGGCTTTGATAAGGTCCTCAAAGGTTTCAGGAAGAGCGCCCCTCCGATAGAAGGGGAGATCGCTCGGTGCGTCCGCCATGGTCCAATGCAGAAGATACCGCAGGGCCGCTTGGTGAGCACTTAACAAAGGAATCACTCCCAGATTGCTTGACTGGACGAAGGCTTTGTCAGCACGAAGGGCAATCACTTCTGGTTTCTGGGGATCCCTCAATTCAAAGTAGTCGTTCAAGGGAGCGCTCCAATCCATCAGCGTCTTGACAAGAGCTTTGGTTTCATGGGCAAATGTCTGACGGGAAATATCTTCTCCCGCAGCGAACAGAAGCGACCCCGCATTATTGCGATACAAAAGGAGTCCAAGATCTTCCAGAAAAGATCGAATCAGTTCGGCCAACCGGGTTCTGCCTGACGTGTGTTCCAGAATCTCAGGAGTCGACACGCCTAGAAAGATTTGCCCCAATGTCCGACTGGCTGTTTCGCTTATGGAAACCAGGTAGTTGCAACAGATAATGTTGTTAAGCGCGCGACCATGGTGATCTACCAATTTCTCGCGGACCTTCTGATCAGCAATAAAGGACTTGAATTCCGAAAGGGAACGATCAAGTCCACCCTCCTTCTCGGACGGGTAATGGTGATGATTCGGGCCGTAGGTCCGAAGAGGATAATACTCCTCGGCCATTTGTATTCTTACAGGTTTCTTATCTTTATCAGTTCCGAGAATGACGGGTTCTAAAGCAACGATCCGCATTGATGGCTTTGTTCGGAAATCAGGGTGCAAAGCCACGCTAAACGTGAGACCACCCGAATCGGAATCACGGGGTTCGAGGAAATTTTTAATCTCCTTTCGATAGTGGCTGACAATTTCCTTGTTTGGCGCGATTATCTGAAAAATGGGCAAGGTTTCCTTACCATATTCATAGATCGTTAAATCAATAAAAGCTGTCTGGTTTAACAAATCATTGTGATTTCTCTTCAAATACCTTAGCAACTCAGATTGTTCTGCGTTTGCCTTGTTAGGAGAATACTTTGGTGATTTAGGACAGAGATTAAGAGGAGCGCCCAACGCCTCCGAAACCAGATCCATTGTCAGATCCGGGAATTGCGTAGGAGGATCTGTTTTCATTTATCCAGTAAAATATGTTCGATCTTGCCCTCTGAGTTGATCTTGGCCAATCCCACGGTGGACACAATGTCACCATCTGCATCCAATTGGATTTCTCCAGTCACACCTGAAAATGGCAATATGCTTCGGATGGAATCGGTCGTGACTTTCTGATCCTGATGATACGCCCGCACAATGGCTTGTGCAGTATCATAGGCATACGCTGGCACATAGGACGCAACACGACCAAACTTCTCTTTGTAACGTTGTCGCCAAGATTCGGAGCTGGCAGCTTTTCCCGGAATGTCATAGAGAGGCGAAGCAAAGACCAACCCTTCAAATTCCTTGAGGGAGGTGCCATCGTAGAGGAAGTCCACAACGTCCATTACGCCCATCACCCGGCCATCCTTGAGGGCTCCGTTGGAGCGCAGGTCCTGCAGAAGGGGCAGTAAGTGAAAGGAATAGCCGCAGACAAAAATCAGGTCGGTATTCGCCTGGGCGGCCTTCAAAGCAATCGTCTTATAGTCTTTAGTATCAAATTCAAAGACCTCTGTGGTTACTTTCACGCCGTCGGCTTCGAGGGCTGGCTCTACGATTTTGCCAAACTCTTCGTTGGCATAGGCGCTGTTTACATGGATGATGTAAACAGATTTTGCATTTTTCATTTTGGCATAGGAGATGAACAGGGGGGCTTCGATCTTGCTATTCGGTAGAATGCGCAGCCGATTTGGATTGGCCGCGGCTAGGAACGGATCAAATGCCAGAAGAAAGTTCGGAACTTTAAGGGAATCCACCTGATCCACGACAGCTTTCGCAGCTTCTGAAGTTCCGCAGAGATAGACATCGAAACCATTGATCATTTGCTTTTGCAGAACAGTTACTGCCTGGGAGGGCTTGCCCGCATTATCCTGAAAGTCTGTTGAAAAGGTTTTGGGATCGATACCAAACTCTTCACATGCTTCCTCTATACCCATTTTAAAGCCATTGGGATACTCTCCACTCCAAGCTGTGATTGGGCCGGTGAGCGGCATGTTGGCGGCAATTCTGACGATGGCGGCTTCCTTCGGATTAACCGAATAGACAATCACGCCTGCGATTAGAGCCGCAACAAGAATTGCGGCAATTAGTAGTTTGTTTTTGTTTTTCATGAGAGTTGGTAGTTCAAATTTATTGATTCGATGAAGGAACTGCTATTAAAACAGCAGATCGCGTGCGCGGACAAAGCATATCGGTAGCAATCTGAACTGTGCTTTGGTCGAGCATTGAAAAAGGTTCGTCAAAGATCCGAATGGCGGCAGAATCGGAGCGAAAATGCTGGGAAGTCAAAGCAAGAAGTTGTTTCTGGCCACCGCTGAGAGAAGAACTAAACCGGGCAGCCTGCAACACGCCAGTGTCATGTTTTGCTTCACTGGTCGCCAATTTCATCACCTCGGCCACCCTCAATCTAGGAAATGAATGTCCATCCGAAGGCAGCGCTCTGAGTCCCGCGTTGACGCGCTCCCAAGAGGATAAGCCGTGGATCGATTTTCCTTGGAGAAGGATAGAAGCGCAATCAGCCGGAATAATTCCGCAGATAGCTGAGAACAAAGTGCTCTTACCCCAACCATTCGGCGCTTGAAGAATCGCGATTTCATCTTCGTAGAGCGTGAGATCAAAGCCAGCAGTTTCGCCTTGATCGTTCAAACCGATGACGCTGCGTGAACCGCGTTTCACCACAAGTCCCTTTATCGCGAGCACCGGTTTGGAGTCGGCTTTCCAGTGGTCTCGATTGCGAATGCGGGTCAGCGTGGCACTGCGGGGGAGCGGTTCGTCGATGATCTCGGCATCTTCCCCAGCGAGAAGAGAGAACCAAGGAGGGCGGGTTTGGAAGGATGAAGGATTAGGGATGAAGGATGAAGGTGGGTTGCTTCCGACTTCTAACTTCTTAATTCTGCCCTGTTGCAACAGCCAATCGGTGGTGACGAGACCGTGAAGGTGGGGTTGGTTGAAGACGTGCTCAACGATGACCAGGGTGAGGTCGTGATCGCGGACAAGCGATTTGAGCATGGCGTGGACGTCGGTGACGCCTTGGCGGTCGAGGCCGGCAAGCGGTTCGTCGAGGAAGAGGATCTTGGCACCGGCAGCGACAGCGCGGGCGATGGCGACGCGTTTCGACTGGCCGAGCGAGACCATGTCGGCGGAAGATTCTTCGCGACCGGTGAGGCCGAGGCGGGTGAGCATGGCGTCGGCCTGCTGGTTCAGGCCGACTTCGCGGCGCTTGGCGATTCCCGGAGCGATGAGGGCGATGAGCGGGTTTTCGCCGGGGTGGCCGGGTTCGGCGACGGCGATGTTGTCACGAAGGGATTGGGCCCCGAAGAGACGCACATCCTGCCAAGTGCGGCCGATGCCCTCCTTGGCGACAAATTCGGGGCGAAAATGATCCCATGGATTGAGGTCCTGCCACCAGCGGCGCGGAAACGAGAAGGTGCGCGGCGTGCCATCGGCGAGGTAGTCAATAGTGCCGGAGTCGGGTTCCAGATTGCCGGTCAGGATATTGAGCAGGGTGGTCTTGCCGGAACCGTTCTCACCACGCAGCAGAACGACCTCGCCTTGGCGAAGTTCGAGGTTGACACCATCAAGCACGACCTGCCCGCCGAAGGCCAATTTCAAGCCCGAGGCACGAAGCTGCACACAACCCTTGGCTTCAGGCGCGGGTTGACTGGCTGTAAATTCGGATGAACCTGTAGCGGGTTTCACGGTGGAAAGCATACACAACTCCGAGGCTGACAACAAGTTTTTGAAAGCTCTGCGTCGGGGGGGGCAATATCCGGTTCAGCGCACGAAAACGTTCATTCGCAAGATGTTGATTGACAGCTACTTGTGAGGATGATTGCGCAGATTATTTAAGCTATTGATGCGTTTTGGCAATGCAGGCTTTCATAAATAATCGGATAGCGAAGGTATCGCATTAGATACCATAAGATTCATCTGCGAACCAATGTGCGAACAAAGGTCAGGGCTTGGATTTCCGGGCAGGCTTTGGCGAGAGTTGCTCGATTTGGAAGTCCGGGTGGAACGGATTGACCACTTGGAGAGTCTCTATGAGCAGGCCGTGTTGAAGATCTTCCGAGAGCAGGGTGGTGGAGTCGCAGGCGAGGGCAGCAGCGATGATGAGGCTGTCCCACCACGAGAATCCGTGCAGGTCTTCGAGGTGCCAGGCTTTTTTGAGGAGAGCCGCAGACGGGTGCACCGGTTTCCAGTCGAGCAGGTCCTCCACCTCGCCTCGTGCCTGCGGACGGGACAGCGCAGGCTTCAGCTTCCGGGTGACGGTGACGTAGAATTCCTGTAGCACCTGGTGGCTGATGCGGCCGGTGCGGGTTTCCCAAAGACGGCGCATCACGAGTCGAGCGCGTTCCTGCTTGGCGGGATCGCTGTCGTCGAACCCGTAAACCAGAACATTGGTGTCAACGAAGTGCATCGCGATCGTGGATTTCTTCCCGAGTGGGGAGCTTTTGTCCGTCGAGCCTCAGTCCGCCGCTATTGCGTGACAGGTAGCGGCGCATGGCAATTTCGTAGGAATCGTCGGATGCGACCTTCTCGGACGTAAGCTGGCAGAGATACTGCGACATACTGGTATCGGCCTCGGCGGCGAGGATCCGAACCTTGCGGGCGAGGTCGTCCGGCATGGTGATCGTGATGTTTTTCACAACACGAACTTAGGATAACACGGAATCCGTGTCAAATCGGGGTTTCACTCCAGCCGGTATTGCCCGGCGATGCCTTGGGGGCGTTGAAGGCGGATCATGGCAGCCAGGCGGGATGGAGATCCAGGGCAGTGGAGCGGACGCGGGAGGTGAGCGCGGTGGATTCGCCGCCGAGGCCGACGAGCCAGCCGGCTTCGGCCCCGATGTCGTCGAGGATGGCCTCAAGTTTCCGGGCGTCGTGAGGGTTGTTCGCGCTGTTGGCTTTGAACTCGACCGCGATTCGGCATGATCCGCGATCGAGGACGAGGTCGGCCTCCTGTCCGGTGGCGGTGCGCCAGAAGTGGAAGCGGGTGAACGGGTGGGCGATGCGCTCGCGGCGGATGATGTCCTCGATGGCGAAGCCCTCCCAACTCGCGCCACGGATCGGGTGTTGGTCGAGATCCTGCAGGGTGGAAATTTGGAGCAAGTGATGGAGGAGTCCGGTGTCGCGGAGGTAGATGCGCTGGGATTTGACCAGACGCTTGCGGATGTTGCGGAAGAACGGCGGCAGGCGGCGAATGAGGAAGACGCCCTCGAGCAGGTCGAGGCCGTGCTGGACGGCGTGATAGTTGACGCCGAGCGAGTTTCCAAGGGCCGAGCAGTTGACCAGCCCGCCTTGCTGGGCCGCCAGCATGGCGAGGAGCCGACGCAGAAAGAAGGCGTCGGGCCGAAATCCATACACGGCCAGGTCGCGTTGCAGCACGGTGTCGAGGTATGGCTCCCACCAGGTGCGGAAGTTGCCGCGCAGCGCATCCGGAAATCCGCCCGCAAGCCAATGGGTGGCCAGGGGCAATCCGGTTTCCGCTGGTGTCAGCGGATCGAGTTCGAGCAAGCCGACGCGACCGGCCAACGATTCGGACACACCGCGAATCAGCGCGGGCTGGGCCGAGCCCAAGACGCAAAAATGACATCGGCGGTCGTCGCGCCGCTCGTCAATGGCTCCCCGAAGTGCCGGAAACACCTCGGGCACCGTCTGCGCCTCGTCCAGAATGGCGAGGTCGCCAAGTTGCCTCAGCTCATGTGCGGGATCTTCCGCGAAGCGCAGGCGGACCAGTGGGGATTCAAGATCCTTGTAAGCGGCGGCAGGGAATGCCTCCCGCACCAGGGTCGTTTTGCCGACCTGTCTCGCGCCGACCACGACCACCGCCGGAAACTGCGTGGACAGTTCCTTCAATTGTTGCTCCGCCAAGCGCTGCCATCTCATGTTCTCAATTTAGAGCGCGGCGCTCTAAATTGCAAGGCTTCCTAGAGTGGTCACTCCATCCGGTATTGTCCGGCGATGCCTTGCGGGCGGAAGTGCATCATCAAGATCAGCAGCATTCCGTAAATGAGCATGCGAAGATTGGCTGCCAGGGCATCGGGAAGTTGGAGGAAGCGGAGGGCTTCCGGGAGCAGGATGAGGACGGCAGCACCGATGATCGGACCTCGGAAATTGCCAAGGCCACCCACGATGACCATCGAGAGCATGAGAATACCCTCATCAAGGGACGCTGAAGAGGGATCCAGATAGCGAACATGGGCCGCATAGAGAGAACCAGCGATGGCGACGAGTGCTGTGGAAATGGCAAATGCCTGAACCTTGGCAAGGCGGGTATTCTTGCCGAGACCGCGGGCGGCGAGTTCATCCTCGCGCATGGCGAGCAAGAGACGACCCCAGGGAGAGACTTTCAGCCGCCAGAGCACGAAGGCACAAACGGCGGCAACCACCGTGGCAAAAATGGCGAAGGCTTGCGGTGTGGCGATTGTCCAACCGAAGAGACCAGGCCGAGGGATCCCGGTGATGCCGAAGGGGCCGTTCGTCAGGTTCTTCCACGAACCGAGCGGAGCATCAGCCATCGACCAGTTGTAGAGTGCACTGAAGATGAGCGCTTGCACCGCGAGGCTGGCGAGAACAAAGAAATCCCCCTTCAACCGCCAGGACGGCAGGGAAACCGCCAAGCTGAGGACGGCCGCAATGACGGCCCCCGCGAGTGCGGCTGGGAGAAACGACCATCCGGCCTGCAAGGTCAGGAGGGCGTAGGCGTATCCGCCTATGGCATAGTAACCGGCGTGGGCCAGGGTGAGCAGACCGCAATAACCCACAACCAGGTTGAGGCTCAGCGCGACAATCAAATAGATGTCGAAGTAAACGAGAAGATGGAGGAGGTAATTCATGATTCAGGATTCCTGAATCCTGATTTAGGTGAGCCGACCCTTGCGGGTTTGGTCCTCTTCGAGCGGGTAGTTTGGATTGAGGCGGTGAAGAGAGCGACCAGTTCTCCGGCTTCAGCAAGCAGTGCAGTCACAAGGTTTGCCTCGAGCAACTTCCCCTCGACAATCAATTCCATCCAGAAAGCGGACTCGTCGGCCTCTTCGACAACCGTGCCCAGTTTGGCAACGAACTCGGCTTCGGAACGTCCCCGGCAAGCAGATCGATAATTCGCCCCAACAGAAGTGCCACTCCTGATGAGTTGACTCGCAATTGCCCGCCCGGAAGCTGTTCTCGGCAGCGCATCCACGAGCTGCATCACTCGCAGACCGAACCGCTTGGTCCGCTGCTTTAGCACTTCCCGTGTTACAGGTTCTTTTGGACTGGTTGTCATATCAGGAATCTTAAATCATAGATCAGAAATCACACATTTATTCCGCCTCAAGGCGGGATTTTGTTCCAAGAATTCCCTGGGGACGGAGCAGGAGGAAAGCTGCGAGTAGGGCAAAAGTGGCGGCTTCCTGCCATCGAGCCGAGAAATGCCAGACAACTTGAGATCTCAGTAAACCAAGAAGCAGGGCTCCGATGACCGGTCCCGCGAAGGAGCCCCGTCCGCCAATAATCACGGCCACCACAGCTAATAGAACGGTATGTAGTCCTGTGTAGGGATCAAACCCGATGTCGTAAGCGGTGACGAGGGACGAGGCTCCCGCGAAAAAGCCGCAGAGGGCAAAGGCAAAGAGGCGGTGCCGGTCGATGTTGTAACCGTAGAGCGCGAACATCGTCGGATTGTCAGCCAAGGCGCGCAGTCGGAGGCCGATGTCGGTTCGCATGAGGAAAATGGAAAACCCGCCGATGAGCACGGTGGCGATACCAAGCGTGATCCACTGGGCACCGGTCACCACCAATCCGCCAAACCGGGTGACGGCATCGAGTCCGGAGCGCAGTGTTTTGGTGTCGTTCCCCCAAATCATCGCAATGACTTGGACCAGAACAATGTAAACTCCAAGGGAGGCAATCAGTTGGGCTCCTTCGGATGCGCGCCTGCGGGCGAGCGGGGCATGGTTGGCCCATTCGCACAGAAGCGACAGAATGACTGCGGCTGCAAGTCCCGCGAGTGCGGCGAGCCAGATCGCCCCCCCGCCCTTGAGGACGGCGTATGCGACGAAGGGAGTTGCCGAATAGATGCCCGCCAAGCCAAGGAAGAACACGCGGGTTGGGAGATAAACGGCCTGGAAGGCCAGCGCCAGCAGGGCAATCGCCGCTCCCGACACAAACCCGTTGATCAGGATCTGCATGGATGACTCGGGTCCAGGACAAGCGCTTCCGGTTCGGATGGGAGCCTGAGCTGTTGATCGACGCGGAACCGAAGACTGCGCTCCAGACACCCTTCGATCACAAAGCGGCCGACCCGCCGGCCCGAGGCGTCGGATCCCCGCGCCCGCACCATTCCCTCGGCACCCGGAGGGAAGGGAGTCACGGCGGGAGCCGGGATGGGTCGAAATCCGGTGCGGATGAGGGTTTTGAAAACCATGTCAACTTCCGAAGCGTTGCACGAGTCCGCAAAGGATTGAAGTGTCATTTTCCGAGGGAGGCCGGGACCTGGCGTTTCCTACGCAGAAACCGAACGCCGACCCCGCCCTGGCTGCGGACACCCGGAACCGTCAGCGGCGCACAAGGATCGAGCGGTTTCGACGACTGAGCACGCAAATTAAGTCCCCGGTTTTCAAGCTGGATTTCCACTATCGGGCTCCCCACCAAAGGCTGGAGACGCCCGTGGATGATGCCTCAGGGGCACGCGAGATGACGCTGTTCTACGCGCCGCTTTCAGGGGAGGCATTCGCGTCGCCTTCGGGCACCCCGCCGCGCCGCACGGTGGAAGAACTCCTGGATTTCGTGTTCCTCGACTGTTACGGCTCGGTCTATCCGACGGATGACCCCCGGCACCCGGGCTTGATGGATTATCTGAAGCAGGAACTGGAACTGGTGAAGGCACACCTGCCCGATTCGGTGCCGATCCGGTGACGGGCGTGTCACCGCCACCGGGATCCCTCGCGGTTTGGGCACCGCCTCGTCGGCGACCGCCTTCGACCCGATCCCGCAAACCTTTCACCGTGCGAGGACGCGTTGGTGCCCGGGACGTCCGCCAGTTCGGTGGCGGGAAGGTCACGGCGGCGGGCGTGGGTTCACGCGGACTCCGGTTTCGACCCCGGCGGGTCCGTGATACCGTCGGCGGAGGCTTCGGGACGCTCCCCCGCCAGAGCGATCAACCGCTTTGCCTCCTCCACACCCACGCCCGGGGGAAGCAAGTGCTGGGTCACCCACTCGGCGTCCACCCCAGCGCCGCCGGCGGCATCGATTAATCGCCCGATCAGCGCAAGGTAAACGTGTTCCTTCAACGCGGAACAGCGGTCGAGCGAGGGGGCCAGGACCAGACCCCGCTCCGGCTCCGGCAGGAAGTGAAAGACCGCGGCCTTGAATAGGATCGCCTTGACCCGGTTGAGTTCGCCCTCCCGCAGGTCCGTTCCGCCCGCCCCGAGCTTTTCCGCCAGGAGACGCTTGAATTCGGGGAAGGACTCCACGCGGGGCGATTCGCGGAACGTTTCCCAGGTGGCTTCGAGTGCACGATCAAGAAGTTCGGGGCCCACCAGTCTGAGCTGCCCTGCGCGAAAGTGGTTCACGTGCGGGTGCGGTGCCGCAAATTCGGGTGCGGGACGGTGACCCTGCGCCCGCAAGGCGATCTGCCAATCGGAGCCGCCCTGATGGATCTGGAGAAGATCGGAGTGCGCCTCGAGAAAGTCGCCGAAGCTGGCGGCGCCGTAGTCGTTCTCGTCGAATGAAGGGTCCAGTCGCAGCAGGAACTGTTTGAGGACCGTGCCGAGGACGAATGGGTTGCCCGACTGCGCGGTCATTTGGCCGAGCGCGCGCCGCAACAGATCCCGGGCCTCGGCCGGATCGCCATCGTGGTCGATCTCGCCGGGCTTGGCGGGATCCGGCACCCCGGCAACAGCCCGCTGGACCAGCGACCCGTAGAACTTGAACTCATTGCAGCTCTTTACCCAGAACTGGTTGCTGGTCTCCTTCACTCCGATCCCGACAATTCGTTTGCCCCGCTGTTTCACCTTCTGCGCGACGGCGATGTAGTCACTGTCGCCACCGACGATCACGATGGTGCCGAGGTGCGGTTGGCGGCTCATCTCCTCGATCACATCCGTGGCCAGCCGGATGTCGGCCCCGTTCTTCCCGTGCATGCCGCGGGGGAACATCTGGACCAGATCAATCGAGTGGTTGTGCAGAGCCTGACTGTAGGGGGTGAGAAACGACCAGTTGGCGTAGGCCCGGTTGACGTTGACGACACCAAGGCCGTTCACGAATTCCATGATGGCGCCAATGTCCAAAATCTCCGGCTGTCGGGCGAACCGCACGCCCCGGTACCACTCGGGCCCGAACCGGACATTCCCGACCGATGCGTGGATGTTCTCGAAATCCCAGAAAAGGGCGATGTGCTCAGTGTGTCCGTTCATTGGTGCGTGGTTTCGTGGTTCAAGGTTCGCCGGGGAGACCGGCGCCACCCTCTATGACGTCGACCGTCGTCGACTCTTTCACCGCAGCGCACAAAATCTGCTTCCTGTCAGGCCCGGAAGGCCCGCCCAGGCCGTGCCCGGCTAGGCGGGTGTGATGGGAGCCGCCGATCGCTGTGCCAACGGCGCGAGCACGAGGCGTTCAAAGGCCCGCTCAAGATGGCGGACCCCGAGGACTGCGGAATAGCCGGCATCCAGAACGGCCTCCTCCTCCTCGCGGGTCAGGGCGGCGGGGCGCAGCCGTTCCATCTGTTTTCGAGCACGGGGCACGATGCATTCCCGAAGCACGCGTGCGGCCATTTCGCGATTGAGCGGGTTGAAGACCACAATCTCGTCGAACCGACCGAGCAACTCCGCTGAAAAATGAGCTCTCAGGATCCGAAGTTCGGCCTCCGGGTCGGAGTCGGCAGCGAGGGCCTCCGCCGCACGGAACCCGAGGGCGGCCCCACCGACATCGTGGACGTTGGCGGTGGCGATGATGGTGATGTTCGCGAAGCTGACCACAGAGCCGGTCGCGTCGGTGAACCGGCCGGTATCGAAGATCTCCAGGAACAGGCGGTGACACGAGGGATGGGCCTTCTCGAACTCATCGAGCAGAAGAACGCCGCATGGGTTTCTCGTCGCGGCCTTCGAGAGAAGGGGTTCTTCTCCGTGGCCGACGTAGCCCGGTGGCGCGCCGATCAAGCGTGAAATGGAATGCGCCTCCTCGAAATCGGCCATCGCAATGGTGGTCAGGCCATCGGGCCGCCCGGTGATCCGGATCGCCAACGCCGCGGCCAATGCGGATTTACCGACTCCCGTGGGTCCCGTAAACAGCAGCACGCCATCCGGCCGATTCGGCCGCAGGTCGAGGCGCATTTTGGAGAGCGAGACTGCTCGCACCACCGCCTCAATCGCCCTCTCCTGTCCGATGATGCTTCGCGCGAGATGCTCCCGAAGATTGGCGAGTCGGCCGGAGGTCGATTCATCCCCCTCGATCCCCGCAAGCAATCGCGCCGTGATCTGGAGGTGCCGCGCGTCCAAGGCGGCGGCGCCAGATTGCTTTGCGGTGGTGAGGGCCCGGTCCAGCAGATCGATGGCCTTGTCGGGAAATCGGCGGTTGACGAGGAACTCCTCCGCAAGTCGGACCGCGGTTTCGACGGCATCCCGGCTAATCGCAACGCCGTGATGCGAAGCGAGACTTTCGGAAAGCCCGTGCAGGATCGCAACGGTCGCGGCCGGGTCGGGTTCGCTGACCCGAACGAGGTCGAACCGGCGCGCCATCGCCTCGTCCTTCTCGAAGATCCGGCGATACTCGCCGGTCGTGGTTGCCCCGATCATGCGGATCCTGCCCCGGGCGAGCGCGGGTTTGAAGACATCAGCCGGATTCGTGTGGCGGTCGGGCTGAAGCAGCGCATGGATCTCGTCCAGAAACAGGACCACCTCCGGATGGGCCTCGGCTTCCTCGATCAACTCTCTCAAGCGTTCTTCAAACTGCCCGTGATAGGTCGTGCCCGCGATCAGGTCGGGCACCCGAATCTCGAAGATCCGCAGACTCTTCAGGGATTCCGCACACCGGCCTGTCCGAATCCGCTCAGCCAAGCCCTCAACGACGGCGGTCTTCCCAATGCCCGCTTCGCCTACCAGCAGGGGGTTGGGTTTGAAGAATTTAAGCAGCGCCGACTCGATCTGGGCGATCTCCGCCTCGCGCCCGACAACGGGGTGCTTCAGCGGGAGCGCGGTCAGTTCCCGGGCCAGCTTGGGGAGAACTTTGAGCGCTGGTGGCGTGGCTGGGCGAACTGGCTTCTGCTCAAGCTGATCCAGCACCGAGA
>Ga0163146_10001357_pt1 | contig 35155 bp, 31 predicted proteins | sample OliLakLV19MP7G1_FD_148648 | JGI IMG/M metagenome (GOLD analysis project Ga0163146, IMG submission 148648) | Freshwater microbial mat bacterial communities from Lake Vanda, McMurdo Dry Valleys, Antarctica - Oligotrophic Lake LV.19.MP7.G1 | ecosystem: Environmental > Aquatic > Freshwater > Lake >...
TGCGCGAGACCACCGGAGCGCTGGAACAGACCCGGGCGTTCCTCTCGGGCGTCGCGTGGCCGCCGGTGGCGGCCCACGATCGGGAGCGCCTGGACGGCACGCTGCACGCGATGGATCACGCGGCCCGCTTTGCCGAGAATGCGATGGAGTGGGTCGGAGACAGCGCGTTGGCCGCCTCCGAGGCCGACGCGGAGGCGACCCGGGCGGCGGCCCTCTGCGGCGCGGCCCTGCGGCTGGCGGCGGGCCTCGCAACGCGGGTCGCGCAGGGCGGAGAGGCCGCGCCAACTCCGGGCGCCCCGGGCGGACCTGTCGCGGACGCGGCCGAGCCGGGCGTTGCGCTGGCCGACCTAGCCGGCCGCGCGGCAGAGTTGGCCGATCTTCGGCGGGCCCACCGGCCCGCAGCGCTGGCGGCGGCGGCGCGGGGCGAGCGATCCGCCGATGACGCGATGGCCCAAGTCGAAGCAGTGCGCCGGCTGGACCGACTGACCTACCACGCCTGGCGCGCGGCGGCGCATCTGGTGGGTCCCACCCACGCGCCGTCATGAACGGACGCGGCGGAAGAGATCCGAGTGTGCGGAGCGGGGGTGCCGGGGGGCTGTACTTCCCGGCATCAGCGGTCCACGAGACTTAACGTGCGAACAATACTGGCATGGGGCAGCGCAAACGGCATCATCTCGTGGCCCGGTTCCTTCTGAAGCGCTTCGCAGCCAAAGCAGAGGGCGACAAGTCTTTCATTTGGAGGCTGTCAAAGGAAGCGCCGCCGAAACTACTCAGCACGAAAGATGTAGCCGTGCAGTCGAACTTCTACGGCACTGAAGAGGACGGCTTGGAAGCCGCATTGTCCGACGTTGAAGGTCGCTGGGCCGCGATGCTGCGCAGGATCGACGCGTGGGAGCCGTTGGAACCGCTCGCTGACGAGCTCTGGCACATGGTCTACCTCATGGCATACCGGGCCAGCCCGATCCGCTCGGCGTTTCAGTCGCTGGGAGAGCGATTCATCGATCACCTGCACGATAACGCCGACGCACCAGAGATCAAGGACGGCCTTCACGCATACCTCGATGAGAACTTCGAGAAGGAATTCAAGACCGTGCTCGAGAAGATCCCGTTAGAGGTCCGGCAGTTGGTCTGGGACAACAGAGCATTGTTCAAGGATCACGTTTCGCGGGACTTGGGCGGCATGGATGTCGGAGGGTTCATGCGCGGTTTCTTCGCTCAGTTGAAGGAGAACGAGTCGTTCCAGAACGCCGCCAAACGCGGCCACAACAAAGGCGTCACGAAGTTGATCGAGCAAGGCGCGGGGCCGGTCGCCGTCAAGCCGTCGGAGTGGAAGCTCTTGCACGATCCGACGGGCTCCGTCATCCTCGGCGACTGCCCGGTGGTCGCCGTGGGCGGCACATCGAGCGTAACCGGCGCGCCGTGGAAGTTTGGCAAAGACTGCCGAGCCTACTACATGCCCATTTCGCCTCGTCAGGTACTCGTCGGACTTCGATATCCCGAAGATCCCATGCTCTCAATCGCCGCCCTGAACACGGCCAGTGCCGCATTGAGCGAAGCGTCCGCGTTCTCGTCCAGAGATGACGATGCCACCCGCCAATGGAGCGAACTCATTGGCACCCGATGGATGCCTCTGGATGATGCCGAGTTCAACTCCATCGTGAACGATGTGTTCGAGGACTTTGGAAAGGACCGGGCAAACGAGAACGGCGAATAGAACTCGGATGCGGCAATCGCTGCTCCTGTCAGGGGTTGCTGCCCCCGGACTCGGATCGTTCGTACCCTTCATTCGATGACAAAAGCCACCCAGTTCGCCGAACGCCAGTACGAGACAGTGTTCCACGGTGAACTTGCCGCTCGCCTCGGTGGCCCCTTTGTCCCAACACAGCCCTTGGAGATGTACCTTGGCATCGACGCGGCGACCGATGCACGGGACGCGCACCGCATCTGGCGAATCTTGAATGCCAACATCCCCCAGCGGACGACGCTGACTCCGCTCCTGTGGCCCCGATTGCCTCGCCGCTACTGCCCGATGATCTCAGGTCGTGTGGTCAGTCTGTTCTTCCAGTTCAAGGTGCCCAAGTACAACGACGCGACGAAAGCAAAGTACGCAGCCACGTTCGGTGCTTCGTATTTCGAGGTGGCCATCACCAAGCACCAGCAGAAATCGCTCATGGAGTTGCAGCGGCGCGTTAAGCCGCGGGCGCTTGTTCGGTACGCCTCGCCCGCGTTCTGGACCCGCGCTGACTTCGACAGGCATGCCGTGAAACAGCAGGTCCTATCGATGAGCGCGCACATTGTCCCTTCACAAGTCGGCACGCACAAGAAATGGATGTACGCCAAGCCGTCGGGCAAGGCCGTTCTGAATCCTGACCCTGAGGAAGTTGAGTCGGTCGGGTGGGAGGCGATCACGGGCTTGATGGGCGAGAAAGCTCGGAAAGAGTCATTCCGCGCGCATGTCGCGGGTTTGGCCGCGTCCATCCGCGAGGCTAGTGCTGATTCGTCCGACCAACGGGAACCCGATTGGCTGATTGGTTTGCGCGAGTATGCGAGAGAGTCGCAAGCGAGGTTTGAGTTCTCGCCCGAAGATGGGCGCTATCTGGTCGATCTGCGGACAGTATCTGACGCCGCCGAGCAAGCCGACACGACTTGGCTGGTCATGCTGTCGCCCGACAGCATGACGTGGGATTTATTCAGAATTTGGGAGCGGGATGCTGAGATGTTGTGGCGACGTCACTGGTTCTAAATGCCGGTCGGTTGAGAAGCCCCAAACTTGGCGAGAGCCCCCGTTCCTGTCACGACCGTCTGTGCCGTCATGCCGCTCTCGGGTTTGCCTGCACCCCCCGCCCAATCCATCGCGGGCGTGGTCGGCGGGCCCGAATGCACGCGCGGCGGGAGCGGCCATCTCTTCCGCCCGACCGGCCAACCCACTCGTCCGGACGGACGCGCCACCTGTCCGATCGGCCACTCAGATTGTCCGCCCGCGCGGCTCAAGTGGCCGGTCCAACGGGTCGATGGTGAGGTCGTCCGCGCTACTCGCGCGATCGGCCATTTGGTGTGGCCGGTCGCACAAGTCATGCGGGCGATCGTCCAAGTCATGTGGCCGCTCCCGGCGTGCTTGCTCATGGCCGAACGCCGCTTCCCGAGGCCCGATGCCGACTTCGCCGCGTACATGAACAACTACTACGCCGCCGTGGAGAAGTTCTGGAGCGTGCAGGGGTTTAGTGAGTCCGAGTTGAAGCCGCTCAAGGACGCCCTGAGCGCGTGGAGCGCGGCGTTCCCGGCGCATGTCGCGGCCCAGAACGCGGCGGAGGCGGCAAGGCAAAGTAAGGACGCGGCCCGGCGCACGCTCGAAGCCGAGGCCCGGCCCGTGACCTCGTTTATACAAGGGTTTCCCAAGACCACCGACGCCGACCGCGCGACCATCGGCATCACGATCCGCGACCCTCACGCGGGCGGCGTTCCTGCGCCCGCGAGCAAGCCGCTGGTGATCGTGGAGGGCACGGCCCGCCGCACGCACACGCTGCGCTTGGTCGATGAATCCACGCCGACCCGCCGCGCCCGCCCGCGCGGCGTCGAGCGGGCCGAGGCCTTCGTGGCGTTCACACCGACCAACGCGCCCGCACCGCTTGCTCCCAATGCGTACTGCTACGTGCAGAGTGTCAGCGACGGCGCGGCCGTGCTGAGTTTCGAGTCTCCACAGGGCGGGATGCAGGCGCATTACCTCGCCCGCTGGGTCACGCGCCGCGGCGCGATGGGGCCGTGGAGCGACACCAGCAGCGCGACGATCGCGGCCTGAGGTCCTGGAGCGCCGTCCGCAGGACCGGCCGCCGCGGCGGGGTATCGCCCGCGCGTGGTCGTGCATCCTTAGCGCTTCGCTGGCGCGGGCGCGATCAGCCGCGCGCCCACGCGGTTGTCCTCGTTGACCTCGCCGCGCTCAAAGTCGCTCACGTTGGTGATCGTCGTCTGCGCAATCGCCGTGCACGCCTCGTGCGTGAAGAACCCCTGGTGGGCGGTGATGAGCACGCTCGGGAAGCTCATGAGCCGCACGAAGACATCGTCGTGGACCACCTCGGCGGAGAGGTCCTTAAAGAACAGGTCGCCCTCCTCCTCGTACACGTCCAGGCCCACCGAGCCGACCCGGCCGCGCTTGAGGGCCGCGATCAGCGCCCGCGTGTCGATGACGGCGCCGCGGCTGGTGTTGATCAGCATCACATCGGGCTTCATCGCCGCCAGCGCGGCGGCGCTGATGAGGTGCTTGGTCGCGGGGCTCAGCGGGCAGTGCAGCGTGATGATGTCCGACTGTGCGTAGATGTCCGCCAGCGCCTCGTACTCCACGCCCATCGAGACGCACACGGGGTTCTTCACCGGGTCGCTGGCCAGCACGCGGCAGCCGAACCCCGTGAGGATCTTGCACACCACCTCGCCGATCTTGCCCGTGCCGACCACGCCCGCAGTCTTGCCGTGCATGTCAAAGCCCATCAGTCCGCCGAGCGCGAAGTTCTGCTCGCGGACGCGATTAAAGGCCCGGTGGAACTTGCGGTTGAGCGTGAGCATGAGGCCAACGGCGTGCTCAGCGACGGCGTGCGGCGAGTACGCGGGGACGCGCAGCACTGTGAGCCCGATTCGATCCGCCGCGGCGATGTCCACGTGATTGAAGCCCGCCGAACGCAGGGCGATCACCCGCGTGCCACCGGCGTGGAGCGATTTGAGCACCGGCGCGGAGGCGTCGTCGCCCACGAAGATCGAGACGGCGGGGCAGCCCTTGGCGAGGTCAACAGTGGCCAACGAGAGTTGTGAGTCAAAGTACGCCAGTTCGTGCCGGTGAGAAACCGGCGCGCTGGATCGCGCGGTGTTGGCCGCGTCCAGGAACGGCTTCTCATAGGGCTTGCTGGAATAGACGGCGATCTTAATTGTGGGCTCCGATTACAGAACATTGGCGGCGGCTAGGTCCGTAGCCAGACGTCAGCCCTACGGCACAGGTCGTACGGTTAGGATGGAGCACCCCGCGTCCCGGCAGACCCGCTCGGCAGTTGAACCCCACAGAAGATCGCGGACGCTCCAGGTTGAACGCACGCCCAACACCGCGAGGTCAATGCCCTGCCTGCCGATGAAACCGACGAGCCCTGCGCCGTAGCCTTCCCAGTGATCGTCGTGCTGGATGCCGTGGAAGTGCGCCTCGAGAGCGTTCATCTCGTGTTCCAGCGGCTGGCAGAACTCCCGGAGGCGCTGCGCGACCGCCTCTTTCATCTTGGTGTTAAAATCGGGCATGTTCGCCTCCACGATGTCCGAGCGAGGCATGCCGTGCCACGGGTCATCGTACACATGCATGACATGCAACGCGGCCTCGTCCTGGGCCGCGACGTGGATCGCCTGCTCCAGCGCCAGCCGCGAGGTCGCGGAGAAGTCGATGCATGCGGCGACGCTGGTGAACGGGCGCGTCTGCTCCTCCCGGACCAGGAGCACCTTGGCCTCGGCCTTCCGCACGCAAGCGGCGGCGGTTGTGCCGATGCCGCGATTGCGGTCGAGCACGCTGTTGGTCCCCATGACCAAGAGGTCGGGCTTGATGGACTCGATCGCACGAAGTATCTCCTCACGCGGACTGCCGACGGCGACGGTGAACTTCACGGCCGTCTTGCCTTCACAGCCGGGGGCGAAGTCCTCCCAACGCCTGTACGCGTCGTGCACGAGGGTGTCTTCTGTGGGAATGTCGAAGGGAGTGAACGCCTGCCGTCCAAGCGGCGTTGATGGGGCGTTCACCACATGCAGCGCGTTCAGCTTGGCGTTGTTCCACGCGGCGAGGCGCGCGGCTTGGCGGAACGCGTCGGAGGAACACAGCGAGAAGTCGACGGCTACGAGGATGGTCTTGAGGCGGTCCATAATTGGTTCCTTGCTCGGGTGTCGGGATCAGGCCATCCACTTCTTCGGTGCCGCTGCGGGCGATTCGTCCACGGCCAGCGGGTGCTCGAACCCCTCGGGCTTGACGGCCAGGATCGAGCACTTCGACTCCTCCAGCGCCTTCTCCGCCGTGCTGCCCAGCAGGAGGTCGCGGAGGTTGGTGCGGCCTCGCGTGCCCAGCACGATCAGGTCGGCCTGCACCTTGCCCGCGTACTCGACGATGCCGGAGCGGTGGCCGCTGTAGTCATAGACCGCCATCTTCGTGCGCAGCGTCCCATACGGCTCCAGCGCCGGGCGGCAGAACTCGGCGAGCCGGCGCTCCAGCCCGTCGCGGTACTGCTTCTGCTCGTGCGTCAGAGTCAGCGGCGTGGGCGCGCGGTAGTGCAACTGGTGCCACGGGGCCGCAAAGGCGTGCAGCAGGTGCAACTCCGCTCCGTCCTTGGCCGCGAACAGCGCCGCGCGCTCGACCGCCCGCAGTGAAGTCGGCGAAAAGTCCACCGCCGCCACGATGGTCTTGAACGGGGCGCTCCCCTTCTGGGACAGTGTGTCCCGCACCAGCAGCACATCGGTCATGCTCTTGCGCACGCAGGCGGTGGCGACGGTGCCCATGCCCACATCCGGCGCGCGATGCCCGAACGCGCCCATCACGATCAGGTCGGCCTTGTCCTCGCGGGCGCGGCGCAGGATGCCCACGATGCGGTTGTCGATGGCCACTTCGATGGGCAGCCCGGCCGCACCGGGGATGCCCTTGGCGAACTCCGCCCACGCCCGCTCGGCGTCATTGGTCAGGCTGTCGCGGATGCCCTGCTGCATCGGCGAGAGCGCCGCTTCGAGTTCGATGACCACCGTCGTGTCGATCACATGGACAACATGCAGCGTCGCCCCGGACCACCCGCAGATGCGGATGGCCTGCCCCAGCGCGACGGCGGAGCAGGGTGTGAAGTCGGTGCCGACGACGATCGAGGAGATGGCTAGTACGTTGCTCATGGTGTGTTCCTTGCGAGAAAGAATCTGTCCTCACGGGTCACGGTGCGCGGCAGGCTTCGGCGGAATCAGGAGCGAGGCGGACACGGGGAGCATGGGGAAGCATAGTGGACACACCCATGCGCCCATCGGTCAGCCGTTCAGCCGCACACGCCGAGCGCCGAGCCACACTCAAATGGGTGTGGCCAGTATGGCTCAGTATGGCTCACGCCGAGCGCCGAGCCACACTCAAATGGGTGTGGCCAGTATGGCTCACGCCGAGCGCCGAGCCACACTCAAATGGGTGTGGCCAGTATGGCTTATTGTCACCTGCCACTGCATCTCGCGCTGCGTGAGGCGCTCGCGGCTTTTCGAACAGAAGAAGCGTCGCCGCGCGCTGGCTGACCGCCTCGTTCAACTCGTCCTCTACTTCGCGATCGACGTTCTCGAATGGGCGCTGCTGACGAACCACTTTCATCTTGTTGCGTCGACGCATCCCGACCTCGCCGCGCTCTGGTCCGACCGCGAGGTCGTAACGCGCTGGCGAACGCTCTCGCCCGATTACGCTTGGCGGCTGCGGAACAAGATCGACAAGTCGCTTCCCGCCCAGCCCGAGGAGATTGCCGCTGCGCTCGCCGATCCGGCTCTGATCGCCCGCTGGCGCCGCGAGTTAGCCGGCCTCTCCACTTTCCATAAGTTCTTGAAGCAGCGGATCGCCCGCATTATTAATCTTGAAGACGACGTCACCGGGCAATCGAGACTGAACATACAACACCCGTTCGGCAGTCCCGAAGTCGCGGCGGACGGGGAGCCGCCGACGTTGCTCAAGGCAGCAAAGTCGTGGAAAAAAGCCGGGCCACCCGCCCATCCGCTTCAGGTTGGCATCGGCCGGAACCCAGCCAAGAGCTTCATGAGTTGATCGTGGTCTACGGGTTTGACGAGGTGGGCGTCGAACCCGGCCTCTTTCGACTTGCGTCTGTCGTCATCCTGACCCCATCCGGTGAGGGCGATGAGCAAGATGCGCATGCCGCCTGGCTGTGCGCGGATCTGGCGGCAGGCGTCGTAGCCGTTGAGTATGGGCAGGCCGATATCGAGCAGCACGACTTCGGGCAGGAAGGTCAATGTTGCGGCGACCGCTTCCAGACCGTCGGAAGCGGTTTGCGTCTGATGGCCGGTGAACTTCAACAAGCCTGCGAGTGACGAGGCCGAGTCGTGATTGTCGTCGACAACGAGGATGCGGCGGCTGATTTTGCCGGTTGGTTTGCTGACGGTCATCACGGGCGGGGGCGATTGTGACTGTTCAACGATGATCGGCAGTCGCACGACGAACTCACTGCCATGCCCGAGACCGACACTATGGACATGCACCGTGCCTTGGTGCATCTCGACGAGACTCTTGACGAGGGTCAGACCGATGCCGAGCCCGCTGACCGAGCGCTCAAGCGAGGTGTCGATCTGCACAAACATCTCGAAGATGCGGGGCAGTTCTTGGATGGCGATCCCGATGCCGTTGTCCTTCAACCGGATGACGACTTGGTGGTCATCACGTTCTACCGTGAGCCGCATCTGGCCGCCTTTGGGGGTGTATTTGCAGGCGTTGTTGAGGAGGTTTCCGAGCACTTGGGCCAGCCGGGTCGGGTCGGCGTTCAGGTAGATGAGATCGGACGGGAGCGTGACGATCAACGTGTGGTCCATGGTCTTGTAAGACGCACGGGCGGCCTCGACGGCGTGGTGGATGGCGGAGGCCAGTTCGGTCCGGGCTCTCCGGAGTTCGATTGTTCCGCGGCTGATGCGGCTGACATCGAGGAGGTCGTCGACGAGCCGGACCATCTGGCTGACCTGACGCTCCATCATGGCGGACGCCGATTGGATGGCTTCGTTCTCGGGTCCCGGGACGTCGCGGCTTGACGTGAGCCGCATGATCTGCAGCGCGTTGCGCATGGGGGCGAGGGGGTTGCGGAGTTCGTGCGCCAGCATCGCCAAGAACTCGTTTTTGCGACGGTCGGCCTCCTGCAAGGATTTTTCGTAGCGTTTGCGTTCGGTCACGTCGCGGGCGGCGGCGAAAACGCCGCGGAGTTTTCGTTCGCGATCGTGGAACGTGGTGGCGTTGTAAGAGACCACGGTCTCCTTGCCGCTTCTGGCACGGGCCGTGAGTTCGTAGTCGGTGACCTTGCCTTCGCCCAGAACGAGTTTGATGCCCGCCTCGGCGCGTTCGGGGTCGGTGAAGTAGTCCTTAAACGGCGCGCCGATCAGTTCGTCGCGGGTGGACCCGGTGAGCGCCTCCATCTGCTTGTTGACATCGGTGATGATGCCGCGCGGGTCGGTGGTCATGAGCGCATCGATGTTCGATTCGATGAGCGAGCGGGTGTAGAACTGCTGATCGCGGACGGCCTGATCGAGCAGCATGCGCTCGGCTTCAACCTGCTTGCGCGCGGTGTTGTCGGTGCCGATCAGCAGATAGCCGATGATGGTGCTCTGATCGTCGCGCAGCGCCGTGACGGACACGACCGCCGGGAAGCGAGTGCCGTCCTTGCGGATGTACGTCAGTTCGTAGATATCTTCGATGCCGCGCGAGGCCTTGAAGACGAGGGCTTCAAAGCCGGGGGTGATGGGGGTGCCGAGTTCGACGCTCAACGCTTTGGCGCGGGCGATCACCTCCTGCGGATCGGAGATATCGGCGGGCGTGTTCTTGTTCATCACCTCCGCGGCGGTGTAGCCGAGCATCCGCTCGGCCCCGACGTTGAAGATCTGGATGACGCCCTTGGCGTCGGTGGCGATGCTGGAGAAGTTGGCGCTGTTGAAAATCGCGCTCTGCAGAGCCCCCGTTTTGAGCAGCACCTCTTCGGTCTGCTTGCGGGCGGTGATGTCGGTGCGGATCGCCACATACTGGTAAGGCTTGCCCCCGGCGTCGAGGAAGGGAACGATGGTCGTGTCAACCCAATAGGCGGAGCCGTCCTTGGCGGTGTTGCGCAGCTCGCCTTTCCAGGTGCGGCCGTCGGTGATGGTCGCCCACATCTCGCGGAAGAACTCCTTGGAGTGGTGGCCCGAGTTGATGATCCGGTGGTCTTTCCCCAGCAACTCGCTGCGGGAATATTTCGAAATGGCGCAGAACTTGTCGTTGACGTAAGTGATCTTGCCGAGCGGATTCGTGAAGGCCACGATGGCGTGCTCGTCCAAGGCGGCCTTGAAGTCACTGACTTCCTTGAACGAGGCCCTGACGCGTTCCTCGATCTGCTTGCGCGCGGTGTTGTCGGTGCCGATCAGCAGATAGCCGATGATGATGCTCTGAACGTCGCGCAGCGCCGTGACGGACACGACCGCCGGAAAGCGGGTGCCGTCCTTGCGGATGTACGTCAGTTCGTAGATGTCTTCGATGCCGCGCGAGGCCTTGAAGACGAGGGCTTCAAAGCCGGGAGTGATGGGGGTGCCGAGTTCGACGCTCAACGCTTTGGCGCGGGCAATCACCTCCTGCGGGTCGGAGATATCCGCGGGCGTGATCTTGTTCATCACCTCCGCGGCGGTGTAGCCGAGCATCCGCTCGGCCCCGACGTTGAAGATCTGGATGACGCCCTTGGCGTCGGTGGCGATGCTGGAGAAGTTGGCGCTGTTGAAAATGGCGTTCTGCAGATCGCCCGTTTTGAGCAACACGTCTTCGGCGTCAATTGTCACGGCTTGAACGGAATTCTCGACTTGTCGCCTCTGATTCCACACCTAGCAAGGGTGTTGTTGCTGCGTGACTCTCTGAGATTCGTCCAAGAGATAGAGCGAACCCGGTGAGCAACGTCGGCGGGACTGATCAAATAGCGGCGTTTAAATGTGGCGTCGGGCGCACCGGTCCCCACGAGGTGAGGAGGCGACGATGATCCACCTCGCATGATGGCACAACCCCGCCTCTTTCCGATAAGGATTCTTGGAAATCGTGTGTTTCGCGAACATGGGCGACCTCCTGGGGCGGAAAAGGAGACCTCTCGTCACGGAAACCGAGAGCGTGACCAGTGAGTTCTGGGCATCTGAGCCATCGTTGCTCGTTCTCGCTACCAAAGCACTTTCGCCACGGACTGCCAAGTAAAAATCGTCGCCCAATCACTGTGGTCATGCGTAGGCGGGAAGGCGTTGTCGTTCGTGCCTGCGTCGTAGGCGTTTCCGTACGATTCTGTTCGGCCTTTCATCGCAACTCGCCGCATCGGATCCCCATTCATGACGCGCCTTCTGCTCACCATCGTCGCTGTTGCGCTGCTTGGCTCTCCCTGCATCGCCCAAGAATCGCCAAGCGAGACGCCGACAGCGACAACAACCACTCCAGCGAAGTCACCGACCGCGGCACCCGAGGTCCGCCGCGCCGTCCTAGTCACCGGCGCCAGCACGGGCATCGGCAGGAAGACAGCGGAGGTGTTAGTGGCGAACGGCTTCTTCGTCCACGCCTGCGCCCGCAAGGAAGCGGACCTGAAAGCACCGAACGCCATCGAGAACGTTTAGGCGATTCGTTTGGACGTTACCAAGCCCGATGAAATCAGGGCGGCGGTGAAGACGGTGCGCGAAGCGGGACGCGGGCTGTACGGGCTCATCAACAACGCTGGCGTCGCAGTGGTCGGTCCACTCCTCGAGATGCGCGACGAGGATCTCGCGTACCAGTTCGATGTCAACGTCTACGGACCCTTCCGGGTGACCAAGGCGTTCGCGCCGCTCCTGACCGAGAGCAAAGGGCGCGTCACCACCACTAGATCGATCTCCGGCGTGGTGAGTTGGGGATTTGGCGGCGCGTACTGCATGAGTAAGCACGCGATCGAGGCCTACACCGATGCGTCGGCTGGCGAGCTCCGGCAGTTCGGCGTCGAAGTCAGCGTCATCGAACCCGGCAATTACCGCTCGGAGATCGGAACCGGTGTGCGCCAGCGTCTCGTCGACGGCGGCTACGGCGGTGCCGGTTCGCACTACCAGGACGAGGTAAAGAAGTTCATCGAAATGCCCGCGGACCGTGCCGACGAGAAGGAACCCGGCGATGAGGCTCAAGCGTTCCTCCACGCACTCTCCGATGAAAATCCCAAGCGACGCTACATGGTCGTGCCGAACCAAGACGAGGCCGAACTCACCATCAAGGCCGCGATCCGCCGCGTGGTTCAGCTCAACGAAGGTCAGCCCTATTCCTTCAACCGCGAGGGGCTGATCCAGCTGCTCGACGAAGCACTGGCACCGTCCGCGAAGTGACGAAGCGAGCGGCGCGGCGAGACGACGACGTCAGAAAAGCAGCTGGACACGCACGTTCGGGCGACTCAAGCGCCTTCCGAAGGTGTGTGTCCTATTTGCGTTCCCGATCGCGCCCCTCTGTCGCTCCGCGACATCTCCCCATCGACGAAGCGTCGAGGGGGAAAGGAAGAGAAGCTCGCGGCGCTGCCAAGAGTCTTCCTCTCCCCACGATCGCTTCGATTGTGGGGAGATGTCGCGGAGCGACAGAGGGGCGGACTTCCAAATACTGAAGATGGACAGACACATTGGGGACGGAGCATAGTGGACAGCATAGTGAACACACCCATGCGCCCATCGGTCAGCCGTTCAGCCGCACACGCCGAGCGCCGAGCCACACTCAAATGGGTGTGGCCACTATGACTACCGGCCACTATGACTACCCGTGAAGCCTGAACGTATAAGTTGAACGGCACGACATTTGAGAAGTTCGCGCGCGCCTTGTAGCTCGGCGCACTCGTCACCCGGTCCACGCTCCAAGCAGGATGCCAAGATCGCTGGCGGCGACGATCCCGTCGTCATCGATATCGGCATCGGCGTTGTTCGTACCCCACGCTCCCAGCAGCGTGCCCAAGTCCGACGCATCGACGTCGCCGTCGCAATCGAGGTCTCCGACTAAGCACGTTGGCGCGTCGGGCTGTGACTCGTAGGCGCCGCGATCAATGATTGGTGCAGTGCCTTCGCCGCTGTCGAAAACGGAAGGATCGTCGTAGAACCGTGGAAGTCCGGCGAAGTCCACTCTCAACGGCACGTTCCAGGCCGTGTTGCTACCAGAATCGATGGCCGGACTAAAGCCGGGGACGCGAAGGTCGTCGTCGAGCGTTCCAACGACGTTGTCGGTGCCGTCGATGTCGATGAGCAGCGGATCTGCGGCGAGGTTGCCCGTTCCCGCAAAGCCGCCCTGCACGATCGAGTGTTCCACAACGATCGTTGGCGCACCGGGCGATTGGATCTGCATGCCAACATTGCCCCACAGGATGCAGTTCTGAACAGAACAGGTCGCGCCGTTGAGCTTCGCGACCGCCCCGCCGAGGTTGATGGCGCCAGCGGCGTTCCCCGCCATCGTGCAGTTGAGGATCTGCGTCGACCCGGATGTGACGTACACCCCACCGCCGAGACCAAAGATGGTCGCTTGATTGCCGGAGAACAAGCAATTGATGATGGACGAGTTGGACCCGACGCTGGAACAATTCACAGCACCGCCACCACTGCCGGAAGATGTGTTGCCCAAGAAATTACAATTCGAAACGATCGCGATCGACGCGCTGGTCAGACTAACGGCACCCCCGTTCCCCGTGGTGCTGTTCTTGATGAACGTGCAGCGGTCCACCGTCGGCTTGCTCAAGCCTGCCTTGTGAATCGCGCCGCCACCACCGGACGTGTTGGAATCGAAGGTGCATCCCGTGATCGCCGCAGTGACCGCGGCGCCGTTCAGGGATATTGCGCCGCCAGCACCGTTGACGCCTCCGGATATGGCCTTGTTGGCTACGAAGAGGCAATCGACGACGGCGGGATCGGAGTTGCCGGTGATGGCGATCGCCCCACCGTTCGGCGCCGAGTTGGCGTTGAAGACGCAAGCGCGCACGACCGGGCGAGTGACGATCGCACCGCCGTTGACGAGGATGGCGCCGCCGTTCAGTAGCGGCTTGCCGTTCTGGATCGTGAACCCTTCGAGGATTGCCGCGCTTGTCTCGCCCGACTGAAAGTTGAACGCGCGATCAGCAAGCTCGCAGTCCACGATGCACGCGGCGGGACCATTGGCGGAGTGCAGGAAGAGATTCTTGCCACCGAAGTCAAGGCCTCTGTTGTTAGATCCGGAGTAGGTGCCGTCGGCAACCACGATCTCGTCTCCGCTGATCGCTGCGGCGATCGCCGCCTTCAGCGTGGGCTGGTCGGCCGGAACGTGAATGACCGAGGCGGAAGCGTTAGCCGCAAGCGCTGCCAGTGTGCCGAAGAACGATGCGCGGCTCAGAATGTGCTGCATGAATTGCCTCCTAGTTGGTAAACAGGCTGAACATCGGGCTGAACATGCGGGCTGAACATGGACAGAGGTTGTTGGCGAGGAAGACAGAGAAGCAAGGTACCGCACCGTCGTCGCAATCGACCGGCGCCCGAGCCGCTTCGAGATGATCCCGATGTCGACGTTCTCGCCGCGCAGCTCGGCGGCATGACTGTACTTCATACCTGCGGACATACTCCGACATCCGGGACATACAGGTTCCATCCCCAGCGCTTCGGGGCTCGCCCAAGATGTCGTACAAAACATCCCGCCGCCGGTAACACGCTGAGCGCATCCCCACCTCTCTTCGGTGAGCCGCGCCGAACCCGTAGCATGAGCGCTTCTCGTCGCCGAGGTACGTCGGCCGAGCACCTCATCGACGGGCGGCAGGTCGCGGGAGAATTCCGAAATGTCGAACGACCGCGAAGTCCTTCGCAGCGCAGCTGAACTCAATGAGCGCGGACAGTCATATGTCCTCGTGACCGTGGTAACGGTGCAGGGAAGCACGCCGCGGAATCCCGGAGCAAAGATGCTGTGGCACCCGAACGGCTCAGCCGGCGGAGGCTGGATCGGCACAGTCGGCGGAGGCCAGTTCGAGCGGCTCGTACAGGACGACGCGGACAAACATCTCCGTGCTCGCTCGTGCGGTGTCGAGCGCTACGTGCTCGGTGCCGACGCCGATCAGTGTTGCGGTGGCGTGATGGAGGTCTTCTTCGAAGGTCACGGCCCGTGCCACCGCGCGGTCATCTTTGGCGCTGGGCATGTGAGCTTTGAGCTTGCGCGACTGCTCGAGCCTGCACCGCTCCAGGTCGTCATCGTCGACGACCGGACGGAGTGGAACAACCAAGAGCGATTTCCGCGGGCGCTCCGGTTTCACTCCTTCGACGAAGGCGTGAAAGCCGCGTGCGAACGAACCGACGCGACGCTCGCATGCGTGATGACGTGCTCGCATGACACCGACTTTGAGTTGCTCCGCGCGCTCCTCGTGAACCCCCCTGCCTTCGTCGGACTCATCGGAAGTCGCAGCAAGCGCGCGTGCCTGTTCGGACGTCTTGTTGCGTCCGGCGCGTCGGAGGAGAGCGTGCGCCGCGTGCAGTGCCCGATCGGCGTCGGCGATACCGGCAAGGAACCGCCGCTCGTCGCAGTTTCCATCGCGGCGCAGTTGCTCATGGAGTCGAAACAACTTGCGCAGCTCTGAACTCGGCGGCACCAGCGTGGTCGTCGTGCTCGCCGCCGGTCGGGGCTTGCGCATGGGCGGCCCGAAAGCCCTCATGACGGTGCTCGGTCAATCTTGGTGGCGACTCCAGGCTGAGCGCATCAGCGCGACAGAACGCGAAGCAGTGTGGGTCGTGTCACCCGAGGTCCGCGCTGCGATCACGCTTCATCCCGCTGCGCCAGCGTGGCTGACCGACGCTGATCCGACGGCGCCAATGTTCTCGAGCATTGTTGCTGGCGTGAACGCGGCGCGCGGATTCGCGCGGCTTCGGTGGGTCCACGTATTGCCTGTCGATGTTCCCGCCCCGCACGCCGCGACGCTCAACGCACTTGAAGTCGCAGCGGACACCGCCGGCGTCGCCGTCCCTGCTCACGCAGGCAAGACCGGCCACCCCATCTGCCTAACGATGCGCTGGATCGAGGCCACACTCTTTCCCGCGCTCGAGCATGCGTCCGTCGAATCGCGCCGGCTCGACGTCTTGGCGGCGCAGTCGCGCACGATCGTCGAAGTCGCTGATGCGGATGTCGTCGTCAATCTCAACACACCCGATGCCGTCGCACAGTGGGCGAAACGACAACCTGCCCCAACCGAGCGTCATGACTCGCGGTTGTAGCACGGACGTTTGGGCGTGCAGTCGCTCGGATGAACCGGGATACCGTCCGGGCCGAGCGACTCTTGACTCTTGACGCAGAAGTAGATTCGCGTGTCCGACGAGTCGTCGACGAAGCCGCGCACCGATTGCCGATCGTCCACATACATCATCTTGTGACGAAGACTGTTGCAGCAAGGCTTCAGCTGAAGCGGCAGATGGACTGGATCGGATTCGCTCATGATTCACCCTGCTTTCGTCACGCCTCGACTGTCTGACCGGCCGCTCGTCGCACGGCGCGATGTACCGCCACGGGGAGTAGCTGCAGCTTGTACGCGTTCTGCGACATGGGCACCGCGCCGTCGATCGCCTTCATGCACGCTTCACGCACCTTCATGGCATCGTCGACGTTGAGCCCGACGAGCGCCTTCTCGACGGCCGGAAGCGGCCAAGGGATCGGTGCCACTGCGCCAGCGCACACTCGGGCTCGCTTGATGAGGTTGCCGTCGAGTTCGAGCGCAACTGCCGCGAACACCAGCGGCCAGTCAAACGACTGCTTCTCTTTCACCGCGTAGAACCCGCTGCGCGGCGCGGGTGCCAACGAGATGTGCGTGATGATCTCGCCCAGCTTCAGCGTGCACTCATCGCGCACGCCCTTGTCAGGCATGTGGTACAGCTCGGCCAGTGTGAGCTTCTCTCGATCGCCGCCGGTCAGGTGAACGAATGCGTCGCAGACGTAGAGCGCCGGCGCGAGGTTCGACGGGTGCACGATGTGGCACGGCCCGTCGCCGAAGATCGCATGGAATTTGTTCTCGCCTTCGACCGCGTAACAGGTCGCACCGCCCTTCTTCAGGCAGTTGAACTGTTCGTTGCGGTAGTACCAACAGCGCGGCCGTTGGAGCAGGTTGCCCGCTGCTGTCGCGACGTTTCGCACCTGCGGCGTCGCTGCGCTCTCGATTGCCATGGGCAGCACTGGCGCTTGCCGCAGAAGCTCCGGCGCTTCGACGATCTCTGCGAGCGTCGTCGCGGCTTCAATGCGGATCCGCGCGCCGTCAACGCTCACGGGCTGCGTGCGGCCCGCAGCGCGAAGGCGTTTCACATCGACGAGAAGATCCGGCGCAATCAGCCCTTCCTTGAGATGGTCGACAACGTCCATGCCACCAGCCTTCAGTACCGGGAGCTTGAACCGGACATCGCGCATGAGAGCGGTGGCTTGGGCGTAGTCGCGTGGTTTCGCTATGGCGAATGGGTTCACGATTTCGCTCCTTGCAATACAGCGAGAACCTTGTCGGGCGTGATGGGCAGCGAGCGCACCGGCTTGCCGATCGCGTTGAACACGGCGCACGCGATCGCGCCGGAGGTCGGAATGGTCGGCGGCTCGCCGAGTGACCGGTACCCCGTCTGCCCCTTCCGCCACAGCACCGGTTCGATGTGCGGCATGTCTGCCGATCCAGCGATCTTGTACATCTCAAGGTTGGCGTTCAACATCGAGCCCACGTTTCGGTCGAGCACTCGGCTCTCGAAGAGCGCGTAGCTGAGTCCTTGGATGACACCGCCGATCACTTGACTCTCGGCCAGTTTCCGCGCGATGACTTTGCCGCACGCTTGATATGCCACGACGCGATTGACGCGCACTACTCCGGTTTCGCTGTCCACGGTGAGATCAACGAACTGAACGCCTTGGCTGTGTCCCTCGCCGCGCTTGACGTCTTCGCTCTTGCCGCGGCCCAGGATCTGTTCGCCGCCGATCTTGGCACAGGCGTCTTTCCAACTCATAAGCGGCTTGCCGCTGCGAAGAACCTGGCCGTCTTTGATGTCGAGCTCGCTCGCGTCGCCCCCATTCAAGTTGGCGATCGCAACTAACAATTGCTTGCGCGCACTCTCGGCGGCGAGTTGCATCACCGGCGCCGTACTCGGTGTCGTCGTCGACCCGCCGGATCCGGGGCCAACCGGCAACGTCGAGTGGCCGATCCGCACCGTGACGAATTTGAGCGGCACGCCCAACACGCTCGCGGGAATAATTCCCATCGTCGAGCGCTGTCCCTGCCCGATGTCCTGCGTCCCCGTGCGGGCCTCTATTGATCCATCACGGTTGATGACGACTTCGCACTCGGCCTGCGAACCGCCACCGCCCCACGCTGTCGTTCCCATGCCGAAGCCCCGGCGCAGCACCGACGTTTGCGAACCAGTCTTCTGCCGATCGGTCCATCCGATGAGGTTCGCGCCGAGCTGCATCATCTCGCGACGATCTTGGCTCGTTTCAAGTTTCAGTCGGAGTTCAAGCGGGTCAATCCCTGCGATCGTCGCCATCTCGTCCAGCATCAACTCTTCGACAAACGCAGCCTGCGGATGTCCCGGAGCACGGAACGGACGCGGCGCGCCTGCGTTGAGCCGTACATCGGTGTGATCCTTCTGCAACTTGCCCAACGTGTAGCGCCCGGTCGGCAGCGCGATACCTCCGCCGCCGCGGCCCACACCGACGCCGCCCCAGCTTCTGATCTGTCCGCCTAACACGGTGCCGTCGTTCTTGAAGCCGATCTTGACGCGCACCAGCGACGACGGACGATTGCCGGTATCGACCTGGTCCTCCTCGCGGCTCACGAAGCAGTACACCGGTCGCTTGTACTTGGCCGCAACCTTCGCAGCGGTCACGCCCTCCTTGCCTGCGCCATTCAGCTTGCTTCCGAAGCCGCCGCCGACGTACTCGCAGATGACCTCGTACTTCGATCGCGGCAGTCCGATTGCCTCGCCGAGCCCGTCGGTCGCGGCAAAGGTGCCCTGCGTCGAGACGTAACACGTGGCGCTGTCGCCTTTGTGGTCGATGACCGCACCGTGCGTCTCGAGCGAAGCGTGCGTTTGCACTTCGGTTGAGTACTCCGCTTCGAGCACGTGGTCCGCAGCCGCGAGCAAATCCTTCGTCGCATCGTTTGGGTCCGGCGTCTCTAACTTCTCGTCCATGATGCGAGTCTTGACGCTGCCGCGCTTCCACTTCACGGTGAGCGCCCGCAACCCGCGAGCGAGCGCCGCGGGCGACTCCGCGACGACGTAGCCGACGCTGTGACCTTGGTACTGACCGTCTTTGCCGGAGATCTCGACCTCTACGACCCCGGGAACCGCCTTCGCCGGGGCGTCATCATGCGCCTCTAGTTCGGCCGCGCCCACCGGACAGCGGACAAACCCCACGAACAGGCTGTTCGGGAGATACTGGTCGCGACCGTACTTGGCTTGACCGGTGACCTTTGTGAATCCATCGAGGCGCGACGCGTCGTCGTTCATCGACGAACCGAGGTTCTGCGGGCGGTTCGTCGTCGGCATCGAAGTCGGCAGATCATCGAATCGGATGTTCATGATGGATCTTTCCCAAGGCGACTAGCGGGCTTCCTGATCCACGATCGGCTTTTGGTTCGACGCTTCGAGCACTGCATTGAAGACGTTCGTGTAAGTACCGCAGCGACAGATGTTGCCACTCAGTTCGTGCTTGATCTGGTTCAGGTCCGGCTTCGGATACTTGTTCAGGAGTGCGCGACACGCGACCACAAGCCCGGGCGTGCAGTACCCGCACTGGAGGGCGTCGTGACGCACGAACGATTCTTGGATCGGGTCGAGCGCGCTGCCCTTTGAAAGCCCCTCAATCGTCGTGACCTCTACGCCTTCGGCGTCAACGGCGAGCATCATGCATGACACTGTTAGTTTGCCGTCCACGAGTACCGAACAGCCGCCACACGATCCTCGGTCGCAGATCTCTTTCGACCCCGTCATGTTGAGATAGACGCGCAGCGTGTCGAGCAGTGTCGTCGCTGGCTCGATCTTGACTCGCTTAGCCTCGCCGTTGATGGTGAGCGTGATGTCGATCGGCCCTGGTCCGCGCACCGGATCGTCGTCGCGTTGGGCGATGACCTGCGCAGCGGCCTGTCCCGCAGCAGTAATAGTCGTCGCCGCTGCGGTGGAACCCACAGTCTTGATGAAGAGGCGTCGAGATAGATTTGCTTTGGGCGCGTTCGCTCGCCCGTTGTCTGAAGAAGAGTCGTCGGGAGCTGGCATTCGGTGTCCTCCTGCCCGTCGTCGTCACGATACCGCGATTGCCCCGGGCAAGAGCGAGAAGACCGTACCGACCAGAGAGCTCGCGATCGTCGGATATCCTCAGCTCGTGACAACGCGAGCATCGACAACAGCAACAGCGTCGGCTCCAGCGCTGCGTTTCGCTGGCGCGAGAGTCCTCGTGACCGGTGGCGCGGGCTTCATCGGTTCGCATCTCACGACGGCGCTGCTCGATGCAGGCGCGATCGTGCGGGTGCTCGACGACTTGTCGAGCGGACACCGCACGAATCTCGATCCGCGCGCCGAGTTCGTTCACGAATCAGTGACGGCGCACGATTCAGCGCTCGATCGCGCCATCGCTGGCACCAGTTACGTATTTCATCTGGCGGCGATGGTTTCGGTTCCGCAGAGCGTCACTGATCCCGACGGCTGCTTCGCGATCAATATTCGCGGAACGGAGCGACTGCTGCGCGCTGCGATCCGCGCCAGGGCACAGGGCTTTGTGCTCGCGAGTTCCGCTGCGGTGTACGGCCCTTCACCCGTCGTGCCGAGTCGAGAGACGGAGCCGATCCACTGCGTCTCGCCGTACGCGGCGAGCAAGGCTGCGGGCGAACATCTCCTCCAGAGCTACGCCGCGAACTACGGAATCTACGCAGTGAGCCTGCGGCTTTTCAATATCTTCGGTCCGCGACAAGACCCCACGTCGCCGTACGCGGCGGCGATCGCCGCGTTTCTCTCCGCCGCGCTCGAAGGTCGCACGCCGACCGTCTTCGGCGACGGCTTGCAGACTCGTGACTTCACGCCGGTCGCGAATGCCGTGCAGGCGTTTTGTCTCGCCGCCAACGAGTCAAACGGACAATCGGGCGAAGTGTTTAACGTAGGTCTGGGGGGCTCGGTGACGCTGCTCGACGTGCTCCGCGAGATCAGCGCGACGTTAGGTCGCCCACTGACGCCGGAGTTCGAGCCATTGCGCGCTGGCGATGTGCGCACTTCCGCGGCGAACATCGAGAAGGCAACCACGCGCTTGGGCTACCGACCCGAAATGAGTTTCGCTGAAGGCTTGCGGCAGACGATCGCAAACGGGCGTATCGTCTGCCGGTCTCGCTAGGAACCCAAAAGCCAGCGTCAGCATCGCCTGTGGCGGGAACCGCGATGAAGGCATCTACCGACTCCAAGGCAGGTTTAATTTTTCATTTGGGAAGCCAAGAGAAAAGAAAGTGGCCCCTACATTTATGCATCTCGACCCGGAGTTTCAACGATGCTTGTTCTCCGTCATCTGACCTTCACCCGCCTCTCGAGGCTATCCGCCCTCGTCATCGCGCTGGCCGCGAGCTCCAGCCATGCTGGCGACGTGTGCCCGTCCTCAGCCCACAATTGCTTCAGAACCGGAGACCCTACGGGGCTTCGACGCCGCTGTCGCGGTGCAACTTATTCGCGGGCAGTTGAGACGCCCAGCCACCGCGCGCAGCTCTATGCACCAACGATTCTGAGTATTTCCACGTTGGCGTGATCCGCCATCGGCGCCGATCGCGTTTGCGAATCGCCGACGCGGTTGCGCCGGTCGCAGCGAATCGGCAGGTCCTGCGCGTCTTTTCGCCCCGCCTCCACTCAGAGGGAACACATGATGAAAGTGAACATCGCACTCGGTCTCGTTTCGTCACTCGCACTCACGAGCGTGCTGGCTGCCGACGTCCAAACCTTCACTGCGACTGGTGACGCCGCTGCGATTCAAGGCAGCGTCGACGCGTTTCGCACCGCGCTCGGGCCATTGAACGGCAACGTTCCCGGCTCGTTCGGCGGCGGTCGTCGTGAGATCAACTGGGACGCGGTGCCCGACACCCTGTCGTCGCCGAACCTCTTTCCCGGCGCATTCTTCAACTTCACCGCCGCGCCTCGGGCCCGCGGCGCAAGCTTCGCCACGACGGGCAATCACTTCGAAGTCAGCGCGAAGCTCGGCAATCCGACTTCGACACCAGTCGAGTTTGGCAACATTGATCCGAACTACGTCGAGTCTTTCTCAACGTTCAGTCCTCAGCGACTGTTCGCGTCCGTCGGAAGTACCTCAACCACCGCGACGTTCTTTGTTCCCGGCACTGTGACTGTTCCGGCGCAGCTCACTGGATTCGGAGTCGTCTTCACCGACGTCGACGGGACCGGCACCACGATCACAGCGTTCGACAAGAATGACGACGTCATCGGGACCTTGGCGGCTCCTGCCGCACCGGGCAACGGACAACTCTCGTTTGCTGCGATGGTGACGACGAGCGCGAACCGCATCGCCCGCATCGAGATCGTCTCGGGCACGCTGGCGCTCGGAGCTGGCAATCTCGACAATCCGCGCAGCGGTGCCGACGTCGTGGCGATGGATGACTTCATCTACGGAGAGCCGATCAGTCTCAACTGCCCATACGACCTGAACGGCGACGGCGAGGTGAGCGCGTCCGATCTCGCGTTCGTGCTGGGTGCGTGGGACCAGACTGGCGCCTTGCCTGCGGATCTGAACGGCGACGGCGTCGTGGACAGCTACGACCTCGCGTACATCCTCGGTAGCTGGGGTCCTTGCGGCGGGTAAGCCTGTCGTCGCCGAACATTGACCCAACATGTCATGCGCAAGAGCCCAGCAGCCCGTGGCGAAAGTCATTCGGGCTGCGGACGAGAAGAATCTCCCCAGCCCTGCGAGAACGCCGAGAGCATCGTCGGACTGTCATCGAGCCGGCGCTTCTGAGGGAGGAGGCGCCGGACCTCCACGCGGGCAGCCCGCATGGGCCAATTGGTCCGTGCGGGCTGTCGTCGGATCTCACACGGTGGGACGTAACAGATGCAGGTCGGTCTCGGGCAAGTATGCGCTTGTTTCCCGCGCGACGCCGGGGTCACTTCCAGTTTGATAGATCCGCAGCCCGAACACGCTGGTAACCGCGACGAGGTGATCGAGCACAGTCGCCTGAAGGGTTTCGTAATCGCCAATCGCGCTATCAAAGAAGAACGCGAGGATCTCAATGGGCACCCCCAGCGGGCTAGGCTCGTGTTGCCGCACGACGATCGGGCGGGCTCGGTCGACCTTTGGATGCCGCGCGAGGTACTGCTCGGCGTAGGCGCGATACAGACTGAGATTCGTGGCGACCGCGCCGTTATCGCCCGCCGCTTGCTCCGCGGCTTCCACACATCGAGCTAACTCGGGAAGTCGCGATGCCGCCGCAAGATCGCCGGCACCAAGTTGCCTAACCGTGCGTTGATCGAGCCGAACTGTCCGACGCAGCCGACGCCCGCCGCGAGGATCGTCGGTGCGATAGTTCACAAACACCTCTGACACGAATCGAGAATTGGGAATATTGAGCGTCGTCTGATCCCAGTTCCGAATCCGCGTCGCCGTCAAGCTGATCGCCTCGACGCGGCCGTCGATGGCGTGCTGTTTCATCTCGACCCAGTCGCCGACACGCAATGTGTCACCGGTCGTCATCTGGATGTTCGCGAACATCGAGACGAGCGTGTCCTTCAGTATTACGGCGAGGATTGCTGCAAACGCGCCGACGCCAGTGAGAAAGTAGATCGGGCTGCGTCCGAGGGAGATAGCAATGATCGTGATGCCACCGACGACGTAAACAATTGCGCTGATGGCCTGCACATAGCCGCGCAGCGCGCCAGGTCGCTTGAGGCGCGCGCTCACCAGAATGTCGACGGCCGCGAGGAACCGCGCGAACGCCATCAATCCGAATGCAATCGCGATTCCTAACATCGTGCGCCCAAAGAAGTCTACAAAGACGTTGACCAGCCCCGGCCATAGTGCGATGCCGCGCCACGCAACGAGGAACGGCAGGATCCACGCCAGCGGATTCACGATCTTGCTCTCGTGAATCGCGCGAACAAGCTGCGCACCGCGTGCCTTGCCGTCGCCGTGCCCCCGCAGGAAGCGGAGGAGCGGCAGGAACACCAGCGTTCGTAGTGCTGCGTACATGATGACGGCGACAACAACCGTCGTCGTCGCTGCCGACGCGTGATAGATCAAGGGATGCGCGCGCAACCACTGCACGACGGTGCTCTCTTGGATCATCGTCGCGAGCCCATTCTCGAACTCGCTCCGCTCCACCGTCAGCCCCTCGACCGTCGCGCCTCCAACAGCTTTGTCTAGGTCCGGAGTGCCCGTGCTCGGCGCGCCGGTACTCGGATCGAAAGTGATTTGCATCGAATTCACGCGGAAGGGACGGATGAGGAAGTCAAAAGCCGCCAACCGGAGTTGAACCGGTAACCTCCAGATTACAAATCAGGTGCTCTGCCAATTGAGCTATGGCGGCGGCGCACGCCCAACGAGACGCTCGCCAAGAGCCTCACAAAGGGGGTGGCATGGTAGCAGGAGGCACCGTTCCTCTACCATCGCCGGTTCGCACATGCGCGATCGCTACGACGTCATCGTCATCGGCGGCGGACACGCGGGCACAGAAGCTGCGTGGGCGGCAGCGAACGCGCTCGGCGAGGGCGGCACCGTCGCACTCGTCACAATGGATCCGTCGAAGATCGGAACGATGTCGTGCAATCCTGCGATTGGCGGACTCGCGAAAGGTCAGATCGTCCGCGAGATCGACGCGCTCGGCGGCATCATGGGCCGCGCGACCGACGCGACGGGTATCCAGTTTCGCATGCTGAATACGAGCAAGGGCGCCGCGGTCCGTGGACCGAGGGCCCAGTGCGACAAAGATCGATATGCGTGCGCTGTTCAGCGGATGATCGCAAGCGCGGCGCGGATCGATGTGATCGCGGGGACGATCGACGATCTCGTGGTGCGCGATGGTGTGTGCATCGGCGTCGTGCTTCCGCCGGGAAGCGGCGCGGTGGCAGCCGAGCGTGCAGCGATCGAATGTGATCTCGGGACACCGGGAAAGCCCACACCGCCATACGCCGCGCGTTCCGAACGTCCAAGCCCAAGCTCCGTCACGGTTGGGGCGGCTGCTGTTGTACTAACAACCGGCACATTCATGCGCGCGCTCATGCACACTGGCGAGACCATAGCGCCGGGCGGCCGGGTAGGAGAAGGGTCGGCCGTCGGCATCAGCGCCATGTTGCGCCGACTTGGATTCGAACTTGGGCGGCTGAAGACGGGCACCCCCCCTCGCCTCGATCGCCGGTCACTTGATCTCTCCGGCCTACGCGAGCAAGCGGGCGACGCGGCGCCGGTCCCGTTTAGCGATCTCACCGAACGCGGTGCGTTCCCGCAGCTCACGCAGGTGCACTGCTGGGAGACAAAGACCTCGCGCGCGACCCACGATCTCATCCGAGCGAATCTCCATCGCGCCCCGATGTACGCCGGCCAGATAGACGCCGAATGCGGCCCGCGCTACTGCCCCTCGATCGAAGATAAGGTCGTCCGCTTCGCCGATCGCGATGAGCATCACGTCTTCCTTGAGCCCGAAACGCTGCACAGCGACGAGATCTACTGCAACGGAATCTCGACCTCGCTGCCGCGCGACGTACAAGACGCGATCGTTCACGCGCTCCCGGGCTGCGAGCGGGCTTCGATTCTTCGATACGGTTACGCAGTCGAGTACGACATGGTGTGGCCACACCAGATTGACGCGACCGGCGAGACGAAGCTCGTCCGTGGCCTCTTTCTCGCTGGGCAAATCAACGGCACGAGCGGATACGAAGAGGCTGGCGGACAGGGTCTCGTCGCTGGGCTCAACGCGGCAATGAGCGTCTGCGGAAAAGCGCCGCTGCGCTTGGGGCGCGAGCAGGCTTACATCGGAGTGCTTATGGACGACCTCGTGACGCGCACTCCGCGCGAGCCGTATCGCATGTTCACGAGCCGCGCCGAGTATCGACTGCTGCTTCGGGCCGACAACGCGGACACGCGGCTGACGCCGCTCGCGATCGAGCACGGGCTGGCATGCGAGCGACGCCAGACGGTCTTCACAACTTGCCAATCCCTCGCTGACTCGATTCGGCGCGAGCTTGCCTCACGGCGCCGCGACGGCAAGACCCTCGCGGAGTTAGCGCTTCGTCCTGATGTCAGCGTCGTGTCAATGACCGCGTGGCTCGACGACGTGTATCCAGTGCATCTCGTCGACCGCGTCGTGACTGACCTCCGGTACGCCGGATACGTGACGCGCCAGGCCGCCGAGATTCGCCGGCAACGTGAGCTTGAAAATTCGACCATTCCAGCCGAGCTCGACGCGCTCGCGATCACCGGGCTCCGCGGTGAAGCCGTCGATGTTTTGCGCCGCTTCCGTCCGGCAACGATGGGCCAAGCAAGTCGCCTCGCAGGGATCACGCCGGGCGATATGACGCTCATCGCCCTAGCGCTTCGGCGGGTTCGGCGCGGACCGGCGACGCCATGATCGCCGCTCGACCGACTCGCTCGCAGCGAGTCTCGATCGAGCCGGTATCCTCCGACCTCGTTTCCGCTCCTTCCTTCGCCTGTTCGGGGATGCCGCTTGTACCGCACGATCCAGACCGGAACCGCTCGTTCATCCGTCCGCATCCTCATGCTCGCGGCAGACGCCCTTGACCGCTCGCTTCGCGCGGGACTCAAGCACTGGCGCATCGGACCAGCGGCCGCGGCGGGTTTCCTCGCCGACAACGGCGAGACGCGCGTCCTCGACGATTCGACGATTCTGCTCGGCGTAGGCCGGTGCGACGCGGTGACGACGGGCTCGATCCGCGTCGCCGCTGCACGGCTCATCCGAGTCCTTGAGCGCATGAAGGTTTCGAGCGCGACCATCACGCTCGGTGAGAACTCACTCCCGAAGGCGGCGGATCGCGGTGCGCTTGGTCGCGGATTTGGCGAAGGCATCGCGCTCGCGAACTGGCGGGTCAAGGACTTCGACGGAAGCGCGACCACGCGGAAGCCAGCACAGGGATCACTCTCGATCCATGCGACCGATCGGGACTTCTTCAAGGGCATCAGCGAGGGTTTAGCTCTGGGCGAAAGCGCGAATTTCGCGAGGGCGCTTGCGGCGACGCCACCAAACATTTGTACGCCCGCATGGATTGCGACCGAGGCGAGACGACTCGCGAAGTCAATGCGACTGAAGTGCCGGGTGATTTCGTTTGCCGACGCACAGCGACTGGGCATGGGCGGACTCGTCAACGTCGGACAGGGATCAGACGCGAAACCATGCATGGTTGTGTTGGACTGGACGCCCGCGAAGACTACGCGCGCCTCAAAGGACATTCACCTCTGCTTGATCGGAAAGACGCTGACGTACGACACCGGCGGCTACTCGCTCAAGGTCAACAACGGTATGAAGGGGATGAAGTACGACAAGTGCGGCGGCACAGCCGTACTCGGCGCGATGCATGCGATCGCGACGGCGAAGCTCCCGGTGCGCGTCACCGCGATTCTGCCCGCTGCCGAAAACATGGTGTCTGGCAACGCGTACCGCCCTGATGACATCATCACGCTCTATAACGGCGTCACGGTCGAGGTGACGAACACCGATGCTGAAGGTCGTCTCGTACTTGCCGACGCGCTCGCGTGGGCGTGTCGCACCGTCAAGCCGACACACATCGTCGACATGGCGACTCTTACGGGTGGCGTCGTGACCGCGCTCGGCTCGTGGTGTGCAGGACTCATGTGCAACGACGCTGATCTGCGCGGCCGCATCGAGCGCGCTGGCGAACAATCAGGCGACCGCGTATGGCACTTGCCGCTGTGGCAAGAGCATCGCGAACACATGCGCAGCCAGCACGCGGATCTCATCAATTCGAATCCGAGCCGTCTGGCGCATCCGCTCATGGGCGGCGCGTTTCTCTCGTATTTCGTGGACGACAAGATCCCGTGGGCACACGTCGATATCGCTGGCGTCGCAAGCACCGACTCGACGACCGATCTCTTCGTCGTGCCGGGTCCGACAGGCTTCGGCGTTCGGTTGCTGTACGACTTTGTGAGCGCGTTCGCCTGAGAGTGTTGAGGTCGGATCGCGATCGAGTCGACGATCGCGACGATTCGCTCTTGCCACGACTTGGTCACGACTTGGTCACGACTTGATGATCGCCGGGTCGTCGCCGCGCTCGATCGCTGCAATCTTGTTGAGCCGACGCTGGTGCCGGCCACCTTCGAAGTCGGTCTTGGTCCACACATCAACGACGCGCTTCGCAAGCGTCTGCCCGATCAGATCCGCCGACAGGCACAGCACGTTTGCGTCGTTGTGCGTGCGTGAGAGTTGGGCGGCCAATTCGTCTTGCGCCATCGCTGCGCGAATTCCCCGCATCTTGTTCGCGGCGATACACATGCCGATACCCGTTCCGCAGATGAGGATTCCGCGCTCCGCCTCGTGCTGGCTCACAGCTTTGGCGACGAGAAAGGCTACATCTGGGTAGTCGATACTCGTGCCAGTGCACTCGCCAAGCACCGTGATGTCGTGTCCCTCGGCACGCAGATGAGTAAGGAGGGACTGCGCGACTGCCATGCCGCGGTGATCGGTACCAAGTGCGATCTTCATTGGGTGAGCATCTCCTCGATGCGCTGCGGAATCAGTTGCATCAGTCGAGTCGAGATCGCTTCATACGACGCCAAACCCTGTCCGATCGGATCGGCGATGTCGCCCGACGGGTCTAGAAGCTGGAGCTTGGCCGCGAGTCGCCCAGCATCACCCCCAGCGGCGTCCCCCGCAGCGTCCCCCGCAGCGTCACACAGCGCGCGAGCGCCCGCCACGTGACTCCGCGTCATCCCTAGGACGAGGTCAGCCTTTCGCACCATCGCCGCCGTGAGGCGTTTCGACGTCCCGTTGCTCGCGACGCCTAGCCTTTCAAGCACCACCGCCGAGTCCTCGCTGATCGGCTCCCCCTCGAAAGCCGCAAGTCCGGCTGACGCGAAGAACAGGTCCGCAGGGAGGCGGCCAATCTGCTGAAGGTGTCGGGCGATGCCCTCCGCCATCGGCGAACGGCAGGTATTGCCGGTGCAGACGAAGAGGACTGTGCGCGTCGGGGATCCCATGAATGTTCCAATGATCCTACATCGTCGGGTCGCGCTTGAGGACCCAGCACCCCCGCGATAGATTGGTCTACCAGTGCAACGTGCTCAGTCGAGCGCCACGCCGGAGCGAACAACGTGGAATTTGTCAGTTTCGGCGAGGTTTGGATCGAACTCGCGCACGCGGGCGTCGTCGAGACGAGTCGCGACGCGACTCCGCTCTACCGCGGCAGTGGTGCCCAGGCGGAGTTGGTGTTGGGTGTCGCTGCCGACCAGCGTGCGAGCACGCTCGAAGTCGGGCCCGGCGCGAAGGGCGAGCACGCCATCGAGACGACCGCGGAGAAAGCTGCGGCGACGCTGGAAGCGGTGCTCCACAAACTGCACTTGACGCCGTTTTACTTGGTGCCGGTGGCTCGCTGGCGCGGCATCTTCGAGATCGTCTCGTTCGCCCTCGCGTCCAACGCGCACTGGCAAGAAGTCGACTCGCAGGCGAGCGTCGAACTGAATACACGCGATCCACTCGAGTGTGGCTTGCGTGACTTGCACACCGTGCGTGAACTGCTCATCGCGCTCCTCGTCAGCGAAGACGTGCCACTAGGCAGCGGCGCTTCGACGAATGCCGGTTCTGGTACCGCAACTGGGCGAGATCACAATTCACGCAACGGATTGATGCTCATTGCGACCGGGCAACTCATCGTCGCGACGATCGCGCCGCACCAAGCCATTCGTCTAGAGATTGGCAGCGCGACGGTCGCAAAAAATATTCGCGACGCAGCGAACCACTTCTTGGGCCGTTCCCCGAACGGGCACTAACACTTCGAAAGAGCTAACGAGGAAGAGTCGAAACGGCGTGGCCTTCGCCGTTTTCCGCGTCGGCGATCGGAAGAAGTTCGTCCGCTTGCGGATCATCTGGGCCAGGGACCCACTGCTCGCCGCTTGCTCGCAGCGAGTGCCCGCACGGAAGACACTGGCGGAGCAACTCACCGTTTCCCTCAACGTCGATCAACTCTCCCGCGCAGGCGGGGCAGCGATCGAGGCGAAGCGAGCGCCGCGCCACCCATCGTTCAATCGCCCGAAGAACTCTCGCGACGAGCGAAAAGACTCCGACGAGAAAGAGACAGAGGAACAGGAGCACGAACGGAACAATCGGGTAGATGAGCGTGAACGCGAGTGCGATGAAGAAGACGAGGACAAAAAAACCGAGCACGGCGAAGCCGAAGTACTCGTTGATCGCTCGCGCGATGCGGTAAAACATGGCGCAATCGTAGGGCACCCCACGCTGGCAGCGGAGCCCAGCTAATGCGTTTCCGTGGTCGCGGGGCGAAGTTGAATCGCTCGGGTAGACTGCACGCTTCAACCTTCACCTGCGACCGCCTGCGGGACGTCGGAACGGGCCGTGCCCCTCCCCCTCGCGGTAGTCGCTGGGACCCGGATCCGCCATGAAGCTCGTTTGCGACCGCATAGCACTTCTCGACGCGCTCGCGCTGACCAGTGGCGTCGTTGCCTCGCGTACGCCCGCGCCAGCCCTGCTCTGCCTCAAGTTCGTGGCGAAGGATGGCATTCTGACGATCAGCGCCACGGATACAGAAATCGGCCTGAGCGCACCGGTTGCGAGTGTCTCGGTCTCAGAAGAGGGCGAGGCGCTGATTCCCGCCGACAAGCTGAACCAGATCGTGCGAGCGAGCGAGGACTCAACACTCTCGATCGAAGTCAACGCGAAGCACGTCGCGGTCATCAAAGCGCAGGATGCGACGTTCAAGATCTTCGGACGTGATGCTGCGGAGTTTCCCGGCGTCCAATCGTTCGCTGCTGGGAAGATTGAATTCGAAACAACCGCGGGCACCTTCGCTCGGCTCATCCACCGCACGCTCTTCGCGACAGCGGTGGACAACAGTCGCTACGCGATCAACGGCGTGCTTATCGAGCGCAAGTCCAAGCGGTTACGTTTGGTCGCAACCGACGGACGTCGCCTCGCTGTTGCGAAGGGTGAGTGCAATCGCGCTGCTGACGGCGACGCACTCATCATTGTCCCGACCAAGGCACTGAACATTCTTTCGAAATTGCTTGGCGATCCCGACGAACCTGTCGCAGTAGCGCGACAGGACAATCTCATCTTCTTCCGCGTCGGCGAGGGCGCGGACGCGGCGACGCTCGTCAGCCGACTGGTCGAAGGAACGTTCCCCCCGTTCGAGGACGTCATTCCCAAGGAACACGACAAGCGCGTCGTCTTCAATGCTGGGGAGCTTACGAGTGCCGTTCGGCGCGCCGCGCTCCTCACCAACGAAGAGTCGAAAGGCGTTCGCCTAGCTTTCGGCGGCGGAAAACTCGTGCTCTCGAGTCGCGCGCCGGAGATGGGCGAAGCCGAGATCACCGTCGACATCGAGAAGTATGAAGGCGACCCGATAGAGATCGGATTCAACCCACAGTTCATCACCGACGTGCTCAAGGTCATCGACAGCGAACAGGTAATTATCGAAATGAAGGCTGCGAACAAGCCCGGCGTGATCAAGGTAGGCACGGACTTCACCTACGTGGTGATGCCAGTGAGTCTTTAGTCGACCGGGCCCGGCATTTGACTTCGTTGCCACAAAAATCCGACGGCCGCGGGCAAGCGCCCGCGGCCGTCGTTGTATGCGCTGGGACCGAGTGATTGCGGAGCCTGGTCTCGCGCCATCACTCGAATCCTCAATTCATCACTTGTTGGCGTACTTCACGCCGCATCCGTAGGACTTGGTCGAGTCAGGCGAAACGGTCTCGCCAGCCTTGATCTGCTTGACTGCGTTCACGACGTAGTTCATCTTCGCGCCGGAGCCTTGCGCGTTGTCGTCGATCGCGCCCTGATAGCGGAGGACGCCCTTCGCGTCGATCACGTAGCAGTGCGGGGTCGTCTTGGCGCCGTAGGTCATGCCGACCTTGCCATCGCGGTCGAGGAGCGCTGGCATAGTCATCTTCATGTCAGTCATGTACTTCGCGGTGCCGTCGAGGCTGGCGGGATCGGCAGCGCTCGAGTTGATCGCGACATAGACGACGTCGGGCGAGATCGCCGTGACTTCCTTGAGCGTGGTGGCAACGGTGCCATCTTTCATCACGCGCTGGCAGACCGGGCAATTGGGGTTGATCCACTCAAGGACGACGATCTTGCCAGCGGCGTCGCTGAGGCTCCAGTCCTTGCCCGCTGCCGTCTTCAGGGTGAAGTTCGGGGCTGTCTTGCCGACCTCGGCCTTGGTGCCCTTCTCGGCACCAGCTTCATGCTTCTTCTCTTCCTTCTTCTCATGCTTCTCGTGCTTTACGGCCGGCGTGCCAGTCGCTGGCGGATCGCCGGCGATGGACACGAACGCGAAGGAAGCGGCGAAACACGAAGCGAAGAGAGCGGCGAACGGTTTGTTCATAGGTAACTCCAGAATCTGATGCAAACTCGAAACGGAACGAAACGCGACGGCCACGCGCCGGCGCGCAAGAAAATCAGTGGACCTTCCTCGACTCAAGGGCAGGAGCGCTCGACGACGGGAGCGGTAACGAGATCTCGGTGAAGACAACTGGCGAGCCCTTCGTATCAACAACGACAGCGCCAGCGGCGACCGGTGCCTGACCGATCGCATTCTGCGGCTGGAGCGTGAGTGGTACACGAAGTACTGAACGGCCGTCCACGATCGTTGACTCGGGCTTCCCGTACAGAACGCCGGGCGTCGCAGCGGGAATGAAGCGGAGTGACTCTCGCTGGGCATGTGGCGCGGCCACGACAAGCGTCGTGCCATCGAGTTGGGCGGTGACGCCTAACTCTGCGTTAGTGCGCGGCAGCGCGGCGAGGAACGACTTCACGCGCGGATCGACTCCACGCGCCGCCGATGCCGACACGTTGATCTCGTGTCCTCGCGTGCCGATGACGCAAATCTGTTTACACACCATCCACGAGAGACTCGCGCCAATGCGAACGCTCGCAGGGATAGCGGTAGGATCGGTCGGTGGTGAAACCGTCGCGACGAGCGCGATCGTGCCGTCGTGCGTGAACGTCACGTCGCCGTGCTCAACGTGGACGGTCGGGCACGGGAACGCAAGCGGACCAACGGTAAAACCGGGAGGCAATTCAAAGCGCACCGACGGCGGCACACCGCTGTCACCGGGATTTTTCCAGTAGAGGTGCCATCCCGGTGCGCAGGTGAAGACGATGAGCACGCGAAACGGCGTGCCCGGGGCAACCGACGTGACGTCTGCGAGCAGTTCGGTCTTCACCAAGGACTCGCCCGTTGGAGGCGAAGTTTGCCCGGTGATGACGCTCCCCTTCAATGCCTCTGTACGCCCTTCCAGTCGGCTCATCGGCGCGCCGCTCGGCAAACTACCGGCGAGAGCCGCGAGCAAACCAACCGTGAGAGGGGTGATTGGGGTCATCGGTCGTCTGAAAAGCAGAAAGCAGCATGGCCCACCCAGTCCAAGTCGCGCGATCGAGTGAGAGAGGGAGGGAGGGAAGGAGAGGTTCTGCGGCCACCGAGACAGAGGTCGTACGGACAAAGATCGGAGCGGGAAGATCGGTCCCGGGAGTGCGTTCGCGTCGACTTTCCGGCAAGATGCCCGGAATCATTCGGACTAAAGCCCCACCTCGAATCGACCGAACCGGGTCGAAGCGGGCCCGGACACGGAGGTCTTTCGTGGCATTCCCTCGCCTCAATTTGTTTCTCGCTCCCCGGCACGTCTCCGCGGTCGTCCTCGCGATCGCGATCGGCGGCTGCCAAAACAATGTGTACGACTCCGATGTGGAGTTCGCTACGACCGGTTCCGACGCCGTCGATCTGATGACCAAACCGCGGGGGACGTTCGGAATCGCCGGGACCCCGAAAGCAGTCTGGCTGGACCCGCGGAGCGAAAAGGACTACGCCGCCGGTCACATTCCAGGCGCGATCAATGTCCCGTTCCCCCGACTTGAGTCCGAGCAAGAGATCGTCCTGAAGGACGTGGACGTGATCGTCGTGTACGACAACAACAACGACGATGCGCTCGTCATGGCCGTCGCGAAACGGCTCATCACCCTTGGGCACAAGGAGGTTTATGTGCTGAAGGGCGGAATGAAGACGTGGACGCGTGAGGGCAACGCCCTCGAGACAGGCACAGGCGCGAACGCGCCAGTGGGATGACCCGGACGGCCATCCCCGCTGTAAATCCGGCCGAATCCCCGGCTGAAACCCCCCAACTGAAACCAGTCGCGACGCTCAGGAGAGCGCAGCAGCGCCGGACACGATCTCAGTGAGTTCCGTGGTGATCTTGGCTTGTCGAGCGCGGTTGTAGTTGCGCTTGAGGAGCCGACCAAAGCTCAGGGCGTTGTCTGTGGCGGCCTTCATTGCGACGCGTCGCGTGGCCTGTTCGCTCACGGCGGCGTCGAGGAAACACTGAAATAGCTGGATCTTCACCATGCGCGGAATGAGGTCAGCGAGGATCAACTCCGCAGACGGGCTGAACTCAAGCGTCGAAGCGACCTTCTGACCACCGGACGAACCAACCTTGGCTTCCGCCTTGAGGTCGACGGCGTGTCCAAGACCATCGGTCGTCGATTTCGCGGCCATCGCCGGGATCAGCGTGATCATTTCCGGGACTTGCTTCGCCGCGTTTACGAAGCGCATCGAGACCACGTGTACAGCGTCGGTCTTGCCCTCTATGAACGACTGCATGAACTCTTGGGCGAGAGCTGCCGCGTCTTCAAACTTCGGCTTATCGCCGAACGTAAACGCTCGATCCGCCGCGATCTTCGCGAACTTGAAGAACGCAACCCCCTTCTTTCCAGCAACGAGCAAACGCAACTTCCGTCCGGCCGCAATGCTCTGCCGCGCGTTCTTCTCAGCAAGGCGAAGCACTTGACCGTTGTAGGCACCACAGAGGCCGCGGTCGGACGTGATGATCAGGAAGGTCTCCGTCCCACTGGACTTCGCAGCGCGCTTTAAGAGGGGATGCTCGGCATCGCCCGCCGCCGCCGAGACTTCCTCGACAAGCTTGCGCATCGTGTCGGTGTACGGCCGCGAGGCGCGGGCTCGCTGAAGCGCCGCGTTGAACTTCGCGGTGGCGATCATCTGCATCGTTCTTGTGATGCGCTGGATGGTCTGCACTGCGACCATCCGCTTCCGGAGCGCTCGAATCTGGGCCATAGGGGCGGGGATCGTAGCAAATACGCCACGACTTCGACCCCTCCAAGTTGGCTTGTGCTGTGTCCGCTCCACCAAAGCCATCTTCCATCCTGATTTCCCCGCCGCCACACTCGCGGCATGAAATCACATCAAGACCGCTGGACCGTCCTCATCGACAACTTCGCGTCCTCGGGCCTCACCGTAC
>Ga0163146_10001362_pt1 | contig 35073 bp, 31 predicted proteins | sample OliLakLV19MP7G1_FD_148648 | JGI IMG/M metagenome (GOLD analysis project Ga0163146, IMG submission 148648) | Freshwater microbial mat bacterial communities from Lake Vanda, McMurdo Dry Valleys, Antarctica - Oligotrophic Lake LV.19.MP7.G1 | ecosystem: Environmental > Aquatic > Freshwater > Lake >...
CTGGCATGGTAATTGCGGTACTTGACTTAGCTAAATATGAACTTTCTTAAACATTTTAGACATGTAAGGACCATGAAATGAAAATTAAATTCCTGACCGCCTTGCTGACACTGGCGGTTTCCACCTCGGCCTTCGCTGTACCTGGTCTCCAACTGTACAGCCCCGATGCCACTTGGGACGCCCTGACCGAAACTTGGGTCACTGATCAAAGCGAATTCGAGCTTTGGGTAGTTTGCGCCAAACTGAATAAGGGTCAATTGACCAATGTCACACTCGTCGCCTCTTTGGCAAGCGGAGATGTCGCGATCAATGGCGGTCTTGAAATCACCAACTCTGCGGCTGTAACAACAACCAAGAATGCGGGCGATTGGCTCTTCGGCACACCGGCAGCTCTTAGCCCGCACGGTATTTTCCCGACCTTGTACACAACCTACCTTGCTGCTGCAACCACCTCCTCACCGTATGTAAGCGTTTTGGATTACAATGGCGATCCTGGTGGTGGTGGAAGCAATGCCTTTGGTAACGTTTTCAAGTTCACCATCAAATCGGGCTATGCCTCAGTCCACTTTGACGCATTCGCCACCAACAGCGCCGGGAAATCAATCTTTGCTCCCTATTCGCACGATGCCCAGTCCACCCCCGGCGATCAAGTTCCGGAACCGGCTTCGATGCTTCTCTTCGGCCTTGGCCTCGCTGGCGCTGGCATTGTCCGTCGCATGAAAAACTCCAAGTAACTTTCGTAAGTTTACTTCCTTACAAGAAAAAGCGGCTCGTTCAGAGCCGCTTTTTTATTGGCGATATCGATGCAATTTCAGATTAGTTGCTCAGTCGAACTGAGTGAAGCGTCCCATATATCGAACCGCGAGAACTGAGAGTCGACTGAATCAGAGATAATTCCCCAAAAGTCACAATCCGATCTTCGACTTGGTACTTCCCTATAAATTCAAGATGTTGAGCGTTAAGCAGAGATTGATCTTTGACTCGTCCAAGAGTAAGATGTGCTTTGAACGGTTTGGTCCCAGGCGGAAGGCCAAGTTCCCTTACTGCGGTTTCAATCGAGCCTGCCAGAGCTGACATGCGCTCTGTCTGACCGCTCAGACCAACCCAAATAACACGCGGGGATTTCAGTGTAGGAAACCCACCGACCATCTTCAGCGAACACTCAGCGGCCTTGTACCGCATGGCAACCGACTCGAGCATGCCATTCAGCGACAGAATTAGTTCTGGATCTGTATCTCCAAGAAACCGAACGGTCAGATGGAGATTCTCAGCCGCCACCCAACTAATACGTATCCCCTGCTTCTTGCAGTCATTCATTATATAGGCGAGATATTTCTTGGTCTCTTCAGGGATAGTCAGGGCAATAAAAAGACGGATCATGATTTCAGGTCGAGGATTTCACGGCGGAGAATCTCAAGAGCCGCGTAGCTTGCGCGGGTTCGGATCTGAAATCTATCAGTCCCGAAGTTAAATTTTTTGGCGTAAGCCGGTTGGGACGAAGCCAAGGCGATGAACGTGGTTCCGACAGCTTGTCCTTCGCTGCTATCCGGCCCGGCGACACCAGTGACAGCAAGCGCGTAATCACTGTTGAATCGCCCCCGGGCTCCGACGGCCATCGCAATGGCGCATTCTTCCGACACTGCTCCATTTGTATTGATTACTGTTTCAGAAACATTCGACTCACGCATCTTTACCTCATTGGTATAGGCGATAACCCCGCCGAGAAAATATTTCGATGAGCCAGCTACTGTTGTAATCAGCATCCCAAGTTGGCCGCCGGTGACAGATTCAGCAACCGCGAGCGTTTTATCATTGTCCTTAAGAAGCTGGCCGATGATACCCTCGAGCGTGTCAGTATCACGGCCATATATATATTTCCCACACCCCTTTTCTAAGTGACGGATAAGAGTCTGCGCTTTTTTGTCGGTCTCTTCCTGGCTGTCGCCGGTAACAATCACACGAAGGTCCACACCGCCATACGACGGAAGATAGGCAAGACGAACATTCGGCTCAATTTTCAGTTTTGGCGCGATCAACTCGGCTAATTTCGATTCAGGCGCGCCGATAGTTCGGAGTTTGATAATCGTCGAAAAACTTTTGACCATATTCTTTTGTAGGAAGGGAATGACCTCGTCCTGCAGTATCTGTTCCATTTCACGCGGGACACCCGGCAGGGAAATAAAAATCCGGCCGTTTTCCTGAATACATATCCCGACCGCTGAACCGGTCTTGTTCGGGAAAAAGATTGCGCCCTGCGGAAGCAGTGCCTGATTTTGATTGATAGCCGGATTTTCTATCCCGCGTGCGGCATAGCGGCGATTCATATCTTCAAGGATTTCTTCATGGAAAATGAGATTTCGTTTGAAAACTTTTACTATCGCGCGTTTGGTCAAGTCATCGTCTGTCGGCCCGAGTCCCCCGGTTGTGATGACAATCTCGGCCCGTTTCAGGGCAATACGAAAGACCTCTTCCATCGACTCGACCACATCGCCGACCGATGACTTATATTTAATCTGAAGCCCGATATCGGTCAATTTTCGGGCAATAGTCGATGAGTTGGTGTCGACTGTGTGTCCGGTTGTGACTTCATCCCCTATTGTAATTATTTCAACGGTCATATCAATAGATACATCCTATTTTTACTTCCCTGCGACCAGAGGATAACAGAGAAGCCAGACATGCAGCACGATATTACTTTGCAGTCCGGCGACAACATCGTCCATCGTGATGCCGAGTCCGCCATTGAGTTTCTCGCTGGCTCGCGCCGGTGGCAATTTAAGTACATCGAGGATACGAAATATCACAAAGGCCGCAATATAATTTCCGAGCGAATACGGAATAAACAGTATCGCCATAAAATATCCGGCCCATTCGTCGATGACAATCTTTTTGCTGTCATGTCCCATATATTTTTCCGCAAGTCCTGCCGACCAGACCGAAATGCCAATTGTCGGAAGGGCCACGAGTAGCAGGAGAAGATCGTTATCGCGGATGAAAAAATAGGCGATCAGAAAGGGCGGCACTGTTCCCGATGTCCCAGTCCATGGCCCGACATATCCCGAGTACAGGCCCGTGGCAACTGCGGTAACCAGTTTTTGTTTTGTCGTCTGCATACGGCCTAACGTAATACCGATTTAATCATATAGAAATATTTTATGACATAGTCAATCCCGGTCCAAACCGTAATCACAGCGGTCGCCCAGAGCATCCAGTTGAAATATATTTGATAGTCGAAAGTAAAATATTTCAGCGCATCACTTTGGTAATGGACAAGGCCGCTGATTATGGTAATGTATGCCATGACCACCCCGACTGCGGTCATTTGCAAAAAAGTTTTGAGCTTGGCGGCCCAAGTCGGCGGAATAACCACTCCGCGATAGGCCGCAAGCAGGCGCAGACCGGTTATCAAAAATTCGCGTCCAACAATCAGCACAACCGGTAACGGAGAAAGCACACCGAGGGCGATAAAACTGATTAAGGCTGATGAGACCAAAATCTTGTCCGCAAGCGGGTCCATGAATTTTCCAAAGCCTGTGATAATACCATATTTGCGGGCATAGTAGCCATCGGCGAAATCAGTAAGGGCTGCCACGATGAACAACGCCAGCCCGATAAGTTTGGCATAGAAGTTATCGACGACAAAAAAGAACATGAACAGTGGAGAGAGCAGGATGCGCAAGAGCGTCAGAAGGTTGGGCATATTCATGGAATGCCAAGGTAGGGCTGCGCCCGTAGAGTGTCAATTACCAAAGATTTGACCATGGTTGGCGTACGTCCCACCTGTGGCGGACTCGAAAGCATCGTGCGCCAACAAATTCCCCAGCACGTCATTGCGGGCAGGCGGCTTCTTAGGAACGACCCTCCACGGCGGGCAGGCGCGGCAATCTCATGTTCTCTTTATTGTCCCTCACCCTAATCCTCTCCCTCTCGTAGGCGGAGGGGAGCAGAAAGATCACACCGCAAGCGGTGTGGTACAAGATATGGAGGACAGTCTCGCAACGACAGCTTTAGGAAAGCTAATCAATTGGTGAGGTCGTAGGTCGCATAGGAGATAAGGCCAAGGAGCGCGCCAAACAGAAGTGCGTGCGTCCACACCGACACTTTCTCCACTACGCACTAATGGGGAGCAGTATATTAGTTCTAACATAGATTTCCTTTAAAGTTAGTTAATGTGTTCCGACCCTAAACAAAAAACGCCATTCAGTGTTTTTTGTTTTACATAATCGGAGCTTCATTATATCTCTTTTCGTATTCTGCCATCATAGCCTTCTGTTCTTCTGGTGAAGCATTCATCATTTTGGCAACAGCAGCTTTATGAGCTTCATCGCCACTATTCATTTGTTCCTCTACATGAGTTCTGCAATTATGACCTATCTCTTCAAATGAATTTCCAGTGATCTCTTTATCACAAGGACCACCAAGATCTTTACAAGTTATTTTCTTCATATTTTTTACCTCCTTTCTTAATAATTAGTATTAGTAATTAGCCTTTTTTTTATATCACATTATTTCAATAAATCTTTCATAGAAACGCTGAGTGCTTTGGCGATTTTGGCAATCATTTGAACGCTCGGCTTTTTTACAAAATCGCCTTCAATTTTGGTAAGTGTTGTGTGCTTTACGCCGGATTTTCGCACCAAATCGTCCTGGGTGATCCCCAGTTTAGTTCGATACTTCTTAATGTTTTCACCAATTGTTGCCATAGTTTCAAAACTTTGATATCGTTGACTTGTGTTATACTTTCAAAGTTATGATATCAAATAACTTAGATTTTCTCAATCCCCTTAAGAAAAAGTTTTCTTCTGGCCGTCCCGCAGTAGCGGGACAAAGACAAAACATTCCGATTTGAAGGGCAAAAGGGCTGACGAGCCCTCGCAGAGGGCGAGCCAACAGAAATATTTTCCAATTGGCGGAGAGGTAGGGATTCTCCCAAAGCTACCACTGGTAAGATTATGACAGCCAAGAAATTACGTCGTAATCCATTAAAAGGCAACAAGTTTGAATGTTTGTATTCCTTTGTCTCGGTTGTCACTCTTAGTGCTCTCTTTTCTCCATTTGGTCACAAAATGGTCACAAGACAAATGTCTGCTCATTTAGCTCGTGGTGACAAAGGTCGTCACACTCGATTAATAGGCTTCACTGAATCTTAAAAATCATCTCAAGGATTGTCTAAAAAACGGTATGGAATTTGTTCGCAAACCTGACCTGCCCCCGTTAGTTGTACCACTTCCAATGTTAGTCATGCGATAGCCAAAGTCAATGGGTTTGGGGGCTGGATCGCCTCCGGTGGTGGGGGTCGGCTAACTCAGTAACCCGGAATCTGTCGAGTTCTCATCAATAAAACCCAAGATGTCCGCGGCTCCGAGCGCTCGCAAATTGGCAGTCTCGGGGCTGATAAGAGTATATAAGGGCTTTCCCGTAGTTGCAATTTCTTTGGCCAAGGATTCGGTTTTACTGTCCGGTGCGGCATAGGGAATAAAGAAGGCATTGGCGAACGCGACAATATGACGGTTCCGAAATTCAGACGTTCTGGCTGTGACGCGTCTGACATCGTCCGGAAATTGGGATTGGAGAATTAGACGGCCTTCGGCAATCGGTTTTTTCCAACCCGTGGGAAATCGGTATCCATTCGTCGAACGTGCTGGACAAACAATTATCTTTTGTGTCCCGCGCAGTAACATTTTCAGGCACCGTAAGCATCCCCGTTTTCGAGTGCGTTTTTGTTGGAATCTTCTGCTGAACTCATGGCCAAATATCGCGAGTAAGAGGCGATTTTCAAAGGGGATTTTGCAGTTTAGTGATCAGCGTGTTGGTTGAGGCTGGGCTAAAATCAACTATTCCTTCTCAAACCCCTGACTGGAAAACTTCAGTGTCCTACTATTTTCCGTAACTGTGCGAACAACATTATCGGGAACACCGGAAGGAATTTCAGCTTCTACTTCTAGGGTAATCATGACTTTGGAGCCTACAAGTCCGGTTAGATGTGCAATCACTTCGTCGGCAATTCTGCTCGCGTCGCGACCTACTCGTTCGGCATCGAGTGTAACGGTTCCGTGAAAGCGTTTAGGCCGGGTCGCAACTGGTTGAGCCAAGTTTTCAGTATGAATAGCGTTGCCCTTGTTCTGTGAATCGCCCGCGCTCGTGGGCTGAGTTGATTCTGAATTGTTTGCAAGTATTGCAGCGTCTGCATTGAGCTGTTTTAGCGCCACTTCCGGTTTTACTAACAATCCAGGAGAATCTGAATCAAGTGAGGAAATACCTTGGCCTCCACGCAATCCTCGGTAGCGGCCGGTAGATTCATCGAAACTATCGGCGAATGCAAAACTCTCCTGCTGCCAAGTCAGAAGAGCCATGCCGTCCTGAATTGCAGCCATAAGTACAGAGGGCTCTTTGAGTCGTGAGAGGTAGATATACCGAGCAAAGTCTTCGGCAAGTTGTTTCACCGGGACATGGTCTCCTCTCCAAAGGGGAATTTTATCGAGCTCCATCTTAAGTCTAGTGGCGGCAAATCCCGTAAGAAGGAGTTCATCGTTACGCAGTTTCTTACTGACGCGAATAGCAAGGGGGTCGGATCCTGTGAGCTTGAGAGATTGCCATTCAATAGCAGCTTTAGGGTTGGATTGCGTCGGAACTAATAGCCATTGATAAGTTTCTGGAATACGCGAAGTGACAACACTATCAGCGGCAGTCTTCTGTGCCTCTGCCTGCTTCGCTTGTTGTGGGTCAAGGTTTAGTGTGAGCTTCTCTGTAAGAATTGAATCCCACGCAAGGTACTTGCGCGCCGCTTCGTCCAAGTCCTGCAATCGTGTCTTGTCAGCGGCGAGAAATACGAGCGTGTTGCGATAGAGTCTCGGAGTATTACCGCGCGATTCGAGAATTGCCTTTGCTGAGGCTTCGGCCGCATTCGCTTGCTCTTTCGTAAAGGGATGATCAATCGAAAGCACAATCAGTCTTGCATCAAGGTCGTCTGGAACATCTTGCCCCGAAAGAGGCATGGGGTGAATGCGGTTGAAGTCCCCCATTTTGCGTAAGTCCGCGCGCAACCGCTGGTTTAGTTCGTGAACAACTTTGTCGGGGTCACGCTTTAGTTGCTCGGCACGGTCTTCTGCAAGCTTAGTAACGGTGGGTTGTGTGGAATACCAGTAACGGGGACCATCCTGATAAAGATAAGTCGCCGCACCGGCGAGCCTGCGAAGTGCGTCTCCAAAAACTGTCGGTGATTCACCCGGCATGAGACAACCCAGTTTTATTCTGCGCTCTTCAAGGCCGCGATGTGCCGCTTGAGTCAGAGGCGCAGAACCCATGTAAATTGTTCGCGCCACACGGCGGCACGCAGAAAACTTGCCTAGGTTAGGCACGTCGCTGTCCATGCGGAGTGGTAATGAATTCGGACCATCAACATCTTTCTCAATTACGGGAACCCAATTGTCTGAGAGATATCGCGTAAGTTCGAACTGCACGCGTGGGTCATCAATGGAAACGTTGGCCGGTAAGATTAGGGGATTTTTGTCCCCCTTCTCCCAGAGACTGTGAATAACTGCGGCCATTAGTCGGAGCACTCCCCGCGTACGCTGGAACTTAACTAAGGTTGACCAGTCGGTGTAGAGACGGTCGAAAATTTCGGGGTGAATGGGATATGCTGCTTTGATGCGCTTTTCGTAATCCGAATCACGACACTCCGGTGGAAACTCCTGATGTTGCGTTCGGTAAAAATCAGCAAATGCTCGTGCCACGACATCGCGGTCTTTGAATTGAGCCGGGTCTGAAAGCGGTTCAAAGAGGCGTCTTCGTACAATCTCGAACCCCTCCTCCGCGCTGGCTGGACGCCATGATGATTCCACGCGGCCAACTACGTTCCGCAGTCGGTCTAAGGCTTCTCTACCTCGTTGTCCACCGACTTCAACGTCGTCCGCATGTGTGTGCGGAGATCCTTGAGTGTCAGAGGCCGGAAGGCTTATAACAAGCAAACAGTTACTAACAAGTTTGGCTGATTCAGTGAGCACTTGGGCAAAAGTAAATTGTGTTTCAAACCCTCCTGCAGGAAGGTCGCTTTGGTCGTGCAGTTGCCTTGCATATGCTACCCACTCATCAATCAAGATGAGGCACGGTCCATACTCTTTGAACAACTCCCGCAATACGTCCCCTGGACTGGTTGCTTTTTCATCGTCGGCTTTGATGCGGGAATATGCTTTCTTGCCTCCGAGCTGCCAGGCCAGTTCGCCCCAAAGGGTGTGGACAATTGTCCCGTCCGGTTTTGTAGAGGGGTTTCCGGGGGAAATCTTGTTTCCAACGAGGACAACTCTTCGAGCTGTCGGAAGAGTTTTGGCTTCAGCCTCTTTCATCACCGCGTCGATTCCAGAAAGCTCGTTAGGAGCAATCCCTGAAAACAAGTGATAGAGAGCCAGCATCGAGTGGGTTTTGCCACCACCAAAATTAGTCTGGAGTTGGACTACGGGGTCGCCGCCCCTACCGGCAAGACGACGCACTGCTCCAACCAGCATGGATTTCAAGCTTTCTGTGAGGTATGTGCGACGGAAAAACTCGACCGGATTCTTGTATTCGTTTGTCCCCTCCCCCAAATGCACTTGCCAAAGGTCGGCTGCGAATTCAGCCTGCTGATAGAGTCCACTTGCAACGTCTTTGTGTGGAGTAATTACTTCTCGCCAAGGCTTAAGGTTGCTTGCAGCACCACTTTCGATTGCTATTCCGGCGCTCTTGCGTTTCTCCCCTCTTACTTGCTCATCAAACCGGAGACGCAAGAGCTCCATCTTCGTCGTTTCAATTTCAGTTGCCTGCTCAGCGGAAACTGCGGTTAACAGTCGGCCTATGGAGTCAAGGGCTCGATAGGCGTCATCGGTGGAAAAAGTGTCCTGATGTGCCCAACGGTTTCGAATGTCGCGTAATTCGCTTACTAGTGAACGTTCAGCATGACCAAGAGTTTTCTTAAAGACTGCATTCCAATGATTCGAAGTGACAGCGAGGATCGCTTGGGTATCCCATCTTATGGCACCAGTATTTTTGACAACCAAGTGGGCAGCACGAATACTCTCACGTGCATCATCTATCCAAGAGTCGCCGAAGTTTGATTTCATCTCCCGCTCAATGAATGGGAGGAGGCCGAGGTTTAGTAACTCCAGTGCTTTGCCGACTCGTTCATGATTAGTGATAGCCATAAACTAATTCTTCTCCTCGCTGGCGAATAATCCCGTTTGAACGCCGCGGGGTTTATTCCCCTCTTGGGCGAGGCGCATTATCTCTGGCCAGCTTTGCACGAGCGCGTTGTACGAAAGCGCTTCTGATGCGCGCTTCTTGCGCTCGCAAAGTGTGTATAGGCGGTAGCATAGTTCGCGGGCGGTTTCAGCTTTGGTGCCGAGTTTTGCCGCGAGAGCTGCGGCCGTACGTTCGCCACCAGATTCGAGAACTCGAATCAAGTGGTGGACCATTTCCCAATTCGTTAAACGAGAGTCCTTTTCAGGGTCCCATTCGCTTGGTAATTCACTCGGTTTTAGCAAGCGCACCTTTCCTCTACTCGAGGACAATATTCCTGCATCTACAAGGCCAGCAACGCTTGTATTCTTGGCTTTCGATAGTATCTCTGCGACGCCATACTCCCCCTCATCGAAACCGGACTGCTCGAACCAGGCAAGCGCCCAGCGGCTGTCTGCATCGAAGTCCCCTTCCTGTTCGGCTAGTGCCTCGTCGAGTGTTTGATTTATGAGCGACAGCGCGTCGCGGACTGAAAGTGACTTTCCTTCGGCATCGAGCACCTTAGAATAGCGGGTGTAAATTGCCATGCCCGGACCAATGGCCGCTTGTGCCAAATCAACTGGTGCAATGTTGCCGCCCTGTAAATGAATGAGAGCTTTAGGCAATTCGCTCTTGAGCGCAGTAACTAATTCTCGTCGTGTTGCGCTGGGTATGTTGTCTGCTTTCTTGCGGCACACTATGACGATGCTGGATGCTAGGGCGTTGCGTTTAGTTTTGAGATTGCCGGTGTATTCGGTTCTCATTGGCCAGGTACCGCTGATATTGAAACCTGCCCGAATTATTGCATCGAGAAAAGTGTCCCAGCCAGTACTGGCAGTACCTATATCATCATCAGTTTCGGCCTGTCTGAAAGCATAGTAAATGGTGACCGGGAAGGCTGGATGCGCCTGTTCGGCTAGTCGATGCATTGCCTGTGTCATGCCATTAAGAAAGAATGTTTCAGCTCCTGCTTTGCCATCATGACGATAAGCGAAAGCTACGAGTTCCTCAGCTTTTGGTACTGTGACTGTAGCAAAGAGGTCAGGATAGATTGCCGACAGAGAACGACGTAGCCAGACGTAGAAAAAATCCGACAAATCCGCATATGGAACGTTGTCGAAGTACGGAGGGTCGGTGGAGATTACCTTTGAAACTCCAATTTCTTGTCGTTGTGCGTCTGCTTGTGAAGCCGAGCCTGGTGTGCCAAGGCCGAGTGCAAGAAGCATCTTTGCGGCCTGCTCAACTCCGAGCATGAAATTCCCGGAAGATTCACTCAGGGGATTTGCTTCCGCGTAGTCCCAGACCATAGGAATCGCTTGTCTCCCGAATGTTGAGACCATTTTCTCTGCTCCATTATGCCAGGCGCAAACAGATGACCAGTAGTTAGCACCTTTGTCTACTGCGAAGGCAAGGTACACTGCGAGTGCGTCTTCATATGCAGTTGCGGTTGTGCTTCCATCAGCAAGGCGGTGACCGTCGTCGGCTTGACCGGTAGCTATAGAGTCGTCCCTCACCCGCTCTCGCATTTCACGCACAAGGTCGGAAAGAGTTGTTAACGCAAACAATTGACGATTAGTGAAGAGGTCGGAAAACTTAGTCATTCCGTAGGGTTTTGCGCCGAGGTATTGCGTACTGCCTGAGATTTCAACATCGGGTATCCACCTTGGTTTAACTTGGCCAACGATGGTCTCATGCTCTAAAGTTGGTGCGAGATAAACTCGCCCGCGCTTTCCTTCGGCAACAATCGCCATTAGTCTCGAACCGATGCGTCCAGCCTGCCCTTCTGTTTTGATGTAATCGCCCGCGATTGGAGTTCCAGACAATAAACAAACGAAATTTGCTCGCGCGAGTTTTGTTCCTTTACTCACGGCTTCCACGTCCTTCGGGTTGCCTGCTTTCACCGTGAAGTGATAGCTACTGTTTTCAATTACTGGTTCGACATACGCCTCTTTACCTGCTTTTGTTGAAAGCATAAAAGTGGAAACGAGCGGCACATCCACATTGGCAAACGCGGGGTTTGGGCTTTTTACCGTTCTCGCCCAGAGCCAGGCGATCACAGTGAGTTTTTGGCCGACGTATTTTTGCAAATCCGGTCGTTCTTTTGCCATCTCGGTCGTAATTTCTATCTTGGGATACAAATGGCCGATACGCTTCTCCGCTTCGTCACGCATCCATTGGCCGTAATAGCGGACATCTTCGGCGAGTCCCTGTGCACCCTTCCACTGGCGACCCAATTGTCCAGAGGTGGTCTTTTGCCGCCATTCAGGATTGACAGGCTGACAGCCGGAAAATTTGGGCGGGATTTCGATCATCGCTTTGTTAATCAGCACGGCGACCGGATTCAGATCGCTGGCATACGCTTCAAGTCCGAGCCGCTGGGCTTCAAGCGGCAGGGAACCGCCGCCCGCGAACGGGTCATGGAAGGCCGGGAGTTTGCTGGGATCGAAGAGCTCTTTGGCGCGAGGATGATCTTTGTTGTCGGCGCAGGTATAGCGCCAGCTCTGCCAGATTTCTTCGCGCGCCATCTGAAGTACTGTTTCGTTTGTCGTGTTTTCCCACTTGACCAGTTCTTCGATAATTTTGAAAAGCCGCTGGCGTTCCTTCTCTTACTCCTTCTCGGTCGGGAACAAATCTGGATGCGCTGACGGGTCATCTACCATCTGTGCAAAGATAACTGCTCGCGCAGCTGCCAACGGTCGTCGCGCCCACCAAAGGTGGAGGGTGCTGGGATGCCCATGCCGGATGGATTTCTCCCGTGCCGACGCAATATTGATTGCCTCTAGTGGTAGAGCTACTTCGATGAGTTTTTTCTTGTATGCAGTCATTTTATGGTTTCCAAATAAGTAATAAAGGGTGTTCCATATAACTCGTTGCCTTACAACGCAATATATGACATTCGAGCTTTCTATGGTTCATTTCTATGGCTCACTAAATCTCTTTATGCCAGTCAATCGCCAGCTCGCCCGGCATGGTTAGCGATATACCACCGAGCCCAGCGACGTTCACCTACGAGTTTTACACGACCATCTCGCCGCAACTCATCCAACAGCCTCCTGATTGCGGCCCGCGACAGTGCTGGCAAGACCTCTTGTAATTCGGCCATCTGGCAACCAGAATCTGCGTGATCGCGAAGATGGTAAAACAAAAGTTCCTTGTTTGCTTCACGATCAAGACCGCGCCGCCGCGTGTACGCACTACGTTCTCCAAGCTCAGCGTGAAAACGCCTACTCAGAAGATAACGGGTACCTCTTCCGCGGCCAACACTCTCAATGACACCCAACTCAGAGAGCTGGTGCAATTTCGGTCTCAAATCCTGAGGAATATCTGCGGCGCGATGAATCAGATCTAAAATCAGCAGATCCCGAGTGTCAAATGAGATCTGTGTTTCACTTGTAACGCTATCGAGAAACCGAACGAATCGCCCGTCCTGCACTTGACCACGCAAAGTTAGCGAGACCTGCCACTCATCAGTGTTTGTAAAATCTGGCAAAGCCTTTCCCTCGCGAATGCATGATTCGAAGATACGGTTCGCACCCTGGCCGGCGCGCTCTACGAGGCCGCAGCGCGCGAGTGCATCGGCGATACGACGATTTCTGGGAAGCTGGCGATCAAGAATGTTGTCAGTAGTAATACCTTCCGGGAACCCCCCTGGACTCACGATTTCAATCCGCTGAGTAATTTGCCTCACAAAGATTGAACCGGCGTGCCTGTAGTCGCGATGCGCCACAGCGTTAAGGACTGCCTCACGGATAGCGCCCTGGTTGAAGGTCGGAATGTCTATCATGAACAGTCCGTCCTGATAGTGCTGCCGGTCATTGCGCAAATTGACCAACTCCCACAAGCGGTCGTACCAGAGGAAAAAACCTTCTCTAAACTCTTCCCGCTGAGCTGCAGGACCTGCCGTTTCAGATGACCGATACTCGAAGATCAACTCTGCTTGCGCAAGAAAACGGCCAACTGCCACTCGAGTACCCAGGAGCACTAAGGCCGCGTAGGAGACGCCTTCATCGGATACCAGTTCGGCATCACGAAGCAGCTGTTCCACTGAACACTGGAGGATATCCTCACGCGCTGCCTTAATGTGCCAGCGACGGCGAAAATTCTCAATCGCCCCCGAATCGAGGTCGGCGATTGTAGCGGCTGGGCATATCTGGGCGGAGAAGTCTGGACCCGCCTCGTCGAAGATCCGCCGTAGTTGGTCGGGAGTCATCGGCACCAAATCTTCGCCGGCGCGCATCCAGTATGCTCCGTCTACCGGAATGGGCAATCCAACGGGATGAGCAGGCGCTGTAAATACAAGGATTCGGCCGTCTCGGTGCTGAATTTCATCTACGTCAATCCGCAACCGCAGCTTTTCAACCAGCCCGGCCTTGGTATGCTCAGTATTCCCGAATGCGGTCGTTCCGATAACAAGTCGAGGTTTTCTGTCGGTCACGCCTAAAACGATTGATCCACCGCCCTCATTGGCAAGCGCGGCGCAGTATTTCACGAGCTTCTCAAAGTGGAATTTATTCCTTGCCTCTTTGAACTCGAGGTGCTCGTTCTCTCTCTGGAGAAGCCATTCGTCGATTTGGTGCTCAGATACAGTCATCGGGGCCCCTCCGCTCGTGCTAGTAGCTCAGCAAAGTCATAGTTCACGCTTGTCACACCAAAGTCCGGTTCCCGGCGGAATGGCTGGCGAAGATAGTGAACATGGTGAGTCTCTTCGTCGATGAATTCGACTATAGCGAGGAGGAAGTCTTCAGGTTTGTTCAATGAGTAGAGAATCTCGTTGCGAGTGACTGTAATAGTCTGAGCACCTGTGATGCGACCTTTTACCTCGATGAACCTCAGTTTTCCTGTTCGCGGGATTCGACTCTCAATGTCGTATCCAAGCTTTTCTAGTTCTCTATCAGTCGGCTCAAAGCCAAGTTGTTTCTCAATTTCCATAACAATTGCTCGCGCCCTCGCAGCGCTTGCTTGCGTGTCAGTAGCTGTAACTGAAGTTAATTTCTTTCTTCCTTCCATGAGCGCAAGGAGTCCTATTGGTACTACCAACAGGCCGCCAAGGACTACAGGCGGGAGTGGTGAAATTTGGGCTTCAAGTTTGAGCTCTTCGAGTCTCTTTTGCAGGCGTCCCTGCAAGTTATCTGCGCGTTTGCGCGCTTCGCCAGAATTTAGCTTTGCGTTAGGCTTGCCTGCCTGCTCTTGGAGCTTAAGTTGCTCTGCCCTGTGATCCCAATAGGTAATTTCTTTGGTGAGCCGGTCTTTGACTGCGGCTTCTGTTTTGGCGATTAGTTTCAACTTTCGGTCGCGTATCTCATGTAAGTGCTCTGGAACGACGCTTGCAATAGCATAGCCCTGAGCTTGTTGTTCAAGGTCGCGAGTGATCCATACGCACTCGGGCCGGTCTAAAATTGTGTTGGTCGTTGGCTCCCCTTCTGCTAACGGGCGATAGTCAAGATACGGAGCATAGTGAACATTGTTCATCTTGCCGTTAGAATCAACTTCGACGTAGAGCATTCGCTTTGAAACTACTCTGCGGTCCCCAATGCGGGTGATGCTGGCATCTTGAATTGCATGTTCGAGATAGAAGAGAACGCGCGGCTGAGTGCCCAAGTCACGTTCATCAACTAGCACTGCACCGCGCTTAAGGAGATCGCGGTGACGTTCTAGTGTGAGGTCGATTACGGAATCAAGCAGCGGATGGCCGGGACAGACAAACGCAGCTAAGGCTTGCCTCTGCGGCGCAATCAGCGCCTTTTCAAAGGCGATGCGTTCATAACGTGGCAGCACCGGCTCACCAATACCAATTAGTCGGTCGCGATTTCGTATTGGTGCAGGGACGTGGGTGATCTCGTAGCGACGCGGTTCACGCTGCTTAAATGTTCCTCCGAGTTGGCGAAAAGCTTCTTGAAAGAAAGATTCGATATAGTGAGGTTGAAGGCGTCGCGCTTCAGCACGTTCCATGTCTTCGCGTATGCGATAAACTCGGCTAACATCCATTGAGTCATGAGTCAAAGATCGTTCTTCCAAAAGTTCCTGTAATTGCTTGTGGTCAAAGGCGTGCTCGAGTACAGTTGTGAGTCGAGCCCGGACTTCTGGTTGGTCGCCATAGCGAATAGCCTCTATCAGCAAGTCTCGAAGCGGTCTCCCCTCAAATTGGAGCTTGCCTAGTACATCAAATACTTGGCCGCCGAGAGACTGGCGGGCTTGCTCAAGTTTCTCAAGAAGTTTTCTATAGACGTCGCCCTCACGGGTTTCTTCGGCGACTAAATTCCAGAGGTGGCATACCTCGGTCTGACCAATGCGATGAATCCTTCCGAATCGCTGCTCAATTCGATTAGGATTCCACGGGAGATCATAGTTTACCATTAAGTGAGCTCGCTGGAGATTAATTCCTTCACCTGCAGCGTCTGTGGCGAGGAGGACTTGTACCTCAGGGTCATGTTTGAAAGACTCTTGCATTTTCATGCGTTCTTCACGACCCATTCCCCCGTGAATGGTGACCACAGCTTCTTTTCGACCGAGTAGCGTAGTGATGCGATTTTCGAGATATTTAAGTGTATCTCGATGTTCAGTGAAGAGGACTAGTTTTTGGTGTGGTGATGAAACCGGTTTTTGGGTTTTCGTAGAAGCATGGGACACAATTTCAGCAGAAGAAGTATCGCCATTGGTTGTGAATATCTCATTAAGTAGATTTGCCAGCTCACGCCACTTTGTGTCGGTTCCACTTCGGCAAACTCCTAGGGCGAGAGCTTCAAGTGTCTTGAGCGTCTCAAGTTCTATCTTCAATTCGGTAATTGAACGAGCGGCAGTGGCTTGATCTAAAATCTCCCCTTCTGTCGCCTCAACTTCGTTATCCGGAGCGTCCTCAAGGTCCTCTATATCCTCGGAATCCAAGGATGGACTTTCTGGACTGGTTACAGGTGTCGCTATATTGCCGCGCTGGAGAATCTCCAATTCCCGAAGGCGACTCTCGAGACGTTCTCTTCGCCTGCGCAGTGACTGGTAAATAGCTTCCGGAGACGAGGCAAGACGGCGCTGCAATATGGTTAAAGCAAAACCTACAGTGCCTGCGCGTTTATCGTTTTCGAGTGCTTCCGCCCGGTTGAATTCTTCGCGCACATAGTCGGTTACCACTTTGTAAAGGTGCGCCTCGGCTTGCGAAAGTTTGTATGCAACTGTGTAAGCTATTCGTTCCGGAAAGAGTGGTGTACCGTCGAATTTGATCAAGTTCTCCTTTACCATGCGTCGCATCAAATCCGATACGTCGGTTACATGAACGCCGTCGCGGAACCGACCCTCGAATCGGTCACCATCTAACAGGGCCATGAAGAGTTGAAAGTCATCTTCTTTGCCGTTGTGAGGCGTAGCGGTCATCAGGAGGAAATGGCGCGTGAGACCAGATAAAAGCTGACCAAGGCGATAACGCTTTGTGTACTTGGTCTCTCCTCCAAAAACTGAGGCGGACATCTTGTGAGCTTCGTCGCAGACAACCAGATCCCAATGGCAATCGGGTGCCTGAAGTTTCAACTGGACATCCTCATTTCGCGACAGCTTATCGAGCCGCGCTATTACTAGATTGGTTTCTAAGAACCAATTGCCGGTACGAGCGGCCTCAAGCTTATCGTTAGTCAGAATTTCAAACGGTAGATGGAATCTGCGGTAGAGCTCGTCTTGCCATTGCTCGGCCAAGCTACCCGGACACACGACTAAACACCGCTGAAGGTCTCCGCGAGCAATCAGCTCTTTCATCAGGAGGCCCGCCATGATGGTTTTACCTGCTCCTGGGTCATCAGCTAGTAGGAAACGAAGTGGCTGCCGTGGCAGCATGGACTCGTACACAGCTGTTATTTGATGTGGAAGGGGATCGACAACGGAAGTGTGGACTGCGAGTACTGGGTCAAACAAGTGCGCTAATCGAATGCGTTGGGCTTCTGAGACAAGTCGAAAGAGTGCACCGTCACCATCGAAACTCCACGGTCTCCCGTGCTCAACCAGTTCAAGGCGCGGCTCATCGTGGCGATACAGCAATTCGTTCGCAACTTTTCCTGTAGAAGTCTTGTAGGTTAGCTCTAAGGCTTCAGAGCCATACCATTGGACGTTCACGACAACTACCGTGGCGTCTGGAACGATGCCACGAATTGCGGCATGTTGCTGGAGTTGCTCAAGTTTCATTGCTGTTGATGGGTCCCGAGGTTTGGCAAAGCTAGTCGGAGCGAGACCGTGTCAGCTTTTACATCGCGAGTGGAAATTGTTGGCCCCGATCGGGTCCAGGCTTCGAGTTCAATCACCACTGTTCGTTGAGAATTGTCTTTCGGGCGAAGTTTTTTGGTAAGCAATTGGCCAAAGCGTTGATCATGAGTGGAAATGCAAACCTGTCTCGAATCCTTCGCTCGCCTTAACAAGTCAATTAATCCCAATAAGTTTATGTCATCTAAACTCTGCAATGGATCGTCCAGAATTACTACGTCCAAAGGCGGTGATGTGACTCCAAGATTCAAAGACAAAAATACGCACACGGCCAGAGCGTTCATTTGTGAACTGGACAACACAAGTCCAGGGACGTCGCATTCGACTTCCTGCGTGGGGTCCTTTACAACTGCGGACAGTTGCCCATGTCCGTGTGACAGATTCGTAAGAAAGCTAACTGCCCTGAAGGCAGGATGAACATCGATTCTGCCGTAGTAGTTGCTTAGCAATGGTTCAATTTCGCTGATTCGCGCAGACACGACCTCCAATGCTGTCTCTCTGAGACCTGAGATGATCTTGCTGGCCAGGTCCCGAGTTTTGGTGAGTCCGCTGACTTCCTCATCAATTCTGCTTAACCTATTTCGAGTGGACTCAATCTCCTTCTCCAGTTCCTGGATTGCAGCAGAATCATGTGATCGCGCAACACGCAGCGCCAACCGTTCACCTAGCTCTTGGGCTTGCGTGAGCCCCCCTATCGTGGATTGTGTCTGTGCAAGGGCTCTTGTCACCACATCGCTCAGCTCGGATATGGTGTCCTGGGTAAGATTAAGGCTGGCCCATTGGTTCGTTATTCGTTCCTCTATCTGTGACCTTTCTGTAGCCAATTGGTTAGCGCTAAGTAAGTCCTGATTGGCAATCGTGAGCAATCGCTCTTGACTGGATAGCTCATTTAGGAGCAATTCAGTTGGGTCGGAGTGCTCCGGCAACTTGCTGGTATCGGAACTGGTTCTCAAGTAGTTCTGCAGCCGGTTCCGAGTAGTGGGGATGTTATACGACTGATTACAAACAGGGCAAAGATCGCCCAAATGTTGAAGAGCGAGCTCGGCAAGAGCACGCAACTGCTCCTCTCGCTCCTTCAATTCCGCCTGAGCCCTTCTATGGCGTGATGCCAAATCTTGTGCCTCGATGAGTCGTTGCCGAGTGGTTTCTATCTGTGATCGAATGTTGGTAACTGCCGCAAGGAGAGGTTCGATTGTCGGGACTTGGAACTGCGAGAATGCGTTGATATCCGCTAGAAGCTTTAGCAGCTGATCTGCGCGCCGCTCTGCGGCCCGGCGGGCTGCGTCAATTGCCTTAATGGCGGAGTCAATAGCTGCCGAAGCATTTGTGAGGTCGACAGGATGGTCCGGAATCATAATTCCTAGATCGCGGATCGAACGCAACCAATTCTCAAAGTCGACGGGAGCAATGACATTGTCTTGTGCTGAGACTGATGATCTGATTTCAGCCAGTCGAGACTCCATAGAGGACAATCGAGCTCGTAGTGGCTGGGTATCGGACATTTGCGCGTTTATCGATTTGCTCCAAGCGAACCTTTCCCTCTCGAGATTTGCCTGAAGTTCAGTCACTCTTCCTGCTCCCACTAGTTCGCTGACAGCATTAAATCGCTCGTTCTTATCAGTTGAGTCGATGAACTCTCTTACCAGGTCTTGCTGAAGATAGACGGATCGCGTGAGCACTGTAGCAAGCGCCTCGAAAGGGTTCGACACAAGGGCTGCCTCCGGCCAAATTGTCGAAATAAGATTTCCCTCGGCTTCAGGTCCATGAATCAACCTGCCGTCACCCAGGTCAACAGAAACTCTTGATTTCTGACCATCGAATGTCCGGGAGATGGCCACGGTTGTATTTTTTGTGGTTGATCGGAGTTTGAGAACAGTCCTAGCTTGGCCAGTTCTGGCGAATTTAGACACGACTGCTCCCTCATTGCCCTTAAAACGTGGGATCGCCCCTGTAATAGTCCAAAGAATCGCGTCAAAAAGAGAGGTTTTCCCGTTTCCGTTTGGACCTAAAACGATTATTGCCTGTGCATCTAGGTCGATGATGTATTCATCAGTGAACCCTCTGAAACCGGACAACTCAAGAGAAACTAGCCTCATTCTTCTCCCCTAATGTTGTGCAAAGCTTCCAGAAGAGGTTTATTCTCTCTAAATGCTCTTAGCAATACGCCGGTATAGCGTTTACCAATGTCCTTCTTCTGCAGTAGTTCTGGAAGAAGATCAAGAGTTGAGTGCTGAACAGAAATCTGGTCCTGACTCAACGGAAGAAGTGGCCTCAACACTCGTTCGACATCTCCAGCCACCGTCAAATCATCGCCAGTTGCGACGAGTTTTCTCAATCGTGTAGTGTCTCTCCGAATTGCTTGAATCTCAAGGTCTCCGGATGGCGCAATACCCGCGGTGAGCAGTATAAGATAGCCGTCCCAGACTTTCGACTCACCCACGCCCAGCTGCTGTGACATGACATCTACTAGCGAGCCCTGCAGAGCGGACCAAGAGTCTATAAGCTTAGCGCAAGTGGAAAAGGCAGCAATACCAATTATTGAGTACTGATCTTCGAATAGCCGGCGGACCGTCGTATCCCATTCAGGAAACGACTTTTGCGCACGTGTATATCCGCAGTTTTCTAACACTCCAGATGCGGTGGAAATTAGCTCCGCTAACGTTAACGAACTGGACTGACTCATAAAGCTGTGACCATTGTGCAATCAGTTGGATTGGCCCTTAGATTTTCGAGATGATGAAAGTGAAAGTCTAAAGATGGTAGCATAATGTTCTCCTGCGAATCCCCGGTGACGATGTCTTTAGGTACAGGAACTTGAGGTCCAAGACCATCTCGAGTTCCGGCCAAAATAGCAGAGTTTGGAGCCATCGATCTACCACCGAGGCGTCGCCGGCGCGTCTGGATTTCTGCTTCTACTACGTTTCGGCTCTTCGTTCCCTTGCCTGATGCAAAGATACAGACAGCCTTGATCGATTTGCCCCGTTGAAATTCAACAACGCCATCTTCTGACATGACTGGTGTCGTGTTAGTGACTCTGGCGATCATAGCAATACCAAGGAGGAGATCGGAGATATATTCATCATTTTGCGCTATGTGTTTTAGAAAGCTCTTGTTGTGCAATAACCACATTGCTCGCACTGACCCAAAGCCAATGAGGCCGATGTTCAGGATTCTATCCAACAGCGGTTGGAGGCTTTCCTGGGCGATGGATTCCCGAATGCGCATCTGTTCCGTTGTGGTACGTAGCTTGAAAACTTGCTCTTCCAGTAAACGTGTTGAGAGATACTCCATGAACTGGCACCAACCTGCGTTGATGAAGTGAGTTTCTGGCAATTGGAGTTCTTTGAAGTAAGGCGAATTTGCGGATGGTCCAGGGTCGACTTGATAAATGTTATAGGTTCCATTGGAACCTTGAATTGCGGCGCGAATAAGCTTGGTAGTGGTGATAAGAACGGTGGCAGGTGTGCCGAGCCCCGCAAACACAATAACGGGAGTGGCAAGCACCTTGGCCGTTATAACCGGTTGCCAAGTATTGTTCCAACCCGATTCGATTACTTGGGACCTGAGCACCCAATCCTCAGGATTGCTGTATACGTTTCCGTGAAGGTAGTACAGATTTACAATGCTCTGGTCCCCAAAGCAATTTGGGCCATCAATAATGGCAACTTCCTTTTCAACGCCAAGCTGGCCGATTGCGTAACTGAAAGCTAAATCGAAATTCAGCGTCACGATTGAAGCTATCGCGCCTTCTGAAAGCATGGCGGCAGCCAACAGGTGTCCTTTGTTAGGAGTCGGAGTCTTCAATGAAGGATACTGAGAAATCAACTGATTTACGAGATGCCGCTGACTACCACCATGTCTGGCTGCGACTGCGTCGGCGACGCACGAAAGATCCTGCGGATCAGTGCATTCACCATCCACTAGATAGCCGTCCGCGAGAAGGCGAGCATGGCTCTCTTTCGCCCAATCTCCCGAAAGTGGGATTGAAGTTGGCTCCTCAAGTGAACAACCGGCTCCAGCAACTATTGTAATCTTTCCACCACCGGTCGCAGCAACAGCTTGGTTCAGTTCCGGAGGTAAATCCAGTGCCGTATCCTCAGTTAATGCAAAATTAGTTGTCATTCGATCTAGTAATTCGCAAAAAAGGACGCTGCCTTTTCTGGGTTGTATCCTCGTCTATCGTATAGCTTTGTTGTCGACGGGTCAGCGTGGCCAACTGCTTCTTGAACATCTTCCAGATTGGCCCCGTTTTCAAGAGCCGTCGTGATAAACGTCGCTCGCATAGAATGTGCAGAATACCCCCGGTCTACTCCAAGAGCTTTTTTGGCAAACTTGCGAAGAATGCGGTCAATTACATCGGCATTCAAGAACCTTCGTTCTAACAAGTCTGGACTATTCGACTTTACCGGCCTAAAGAGTGGGCCCTCGAAGTCCTGACCGTGGCCGGCGGCTTCAAGATATTCGCGAATTCTCTGTGCGCCTTTAGGATGAATAGCAAGTGAGTGCTCATCCCCCCCCTTACGGACAAGGCGAAGTGAGGGATATCCGGCGTTGGTATGAAGTGAATCTACTTTGAGACTGGCAATCTCTGAACGCCTGCAATCGACTTGGAAGCCGACCGACAGAATCGCTCGGTCGCGAAGTCCAGCAAGGGTGTCTGATTCGGGCGCGTCGAGTATCGCCCTGGCTTCCTTTGGGGAAAATGCGGCCATTGTCCCCTTCTTGCGGTTAATGCGCGGCCTTTTGATTTCTCTTACAGGATTAATGTCTGCGGCTCGAACATGCACAAGATGATTAAAGAGACTGGAGAGCGCTGCCAAGCGGCGGCGAATCGTTGACGGCTTGGCGTTTTGGTCTTTCATCGCGTGCTGCCAGGCAATGACGGCCGCCCGGTCAACCTGGCGCAAATCTTCGCGAGAACTAATACCGATGGTCTTTACAAAATGAGGTGCGTCTTCGCGGTAATCTCGGCGAGTCTGCTCACTCTGCTGTGAAGCAAGCCAGAGCTCTTCTTCCGGAATTGCAGACAAGAGATTAAGAGTAGTGACGGTGATTCCGCTTTGCTTTTTGCGAATAGATGCATGAAGAGTTCGCGAGCTCAAGAATTCTTCCCCTTCAATCTGCCACTAGCTTCCCTGCCCCTACTTTCAGCTCGCTTCAATACGGCTGCTCTAAGCTCATCCCAGTCGGTCTTGGTCATTGGACCAGCACTGCCGCTTTCCATCCCTTCAAGTAAGAGAAGCTCGAGGCGTTCCTGGGCTGCCCTTTTCTGGTGGTCGCGGATTAGGCTCCGAAAATACTCACTGACGTTTCCGTAGTCGCCACCCCTAATCTGGGACTCAACGTATTTCTTGAGTTCGTCGGAAAGGGAAATATTGAAACTTGCCATCGGTTATTACCTCCAAGTTCTAATATCGGCTAAATGGCAATAGATGTCAATAGTTTTTGACATTTTCCTTGCCGAATGGTTCCAAACCCGATCCTATAAGTCCACATGATAAACGGGATTCTCACGTACGAAATGTACTTAATGGTTCCACCATTTCCTTTGGTCATCGACGGTTTTCCGCAAGTCCCAACGATATATGTGATATGTCGCAATAGGTATCAATATGTATCACTAATGTAGCAATATGTCGCGAATGTACTTAATGGTTCCACCATTCCTGTCGGTCATCGACGGTTTTCCGCAAGTCCCAGTACCCAGCGTGCTAAACAATTGTGCTTTGACTTCCGTGACAGTACCGCTAATTTCTATGTGTTCACTGTGTGGTTCGGTCGTCAATAGAAGGATTGAATTGAATGGCAAAGCTGGCAAAAAAGCAACCCGTGACCGTAGTCGAGAAGGCACAAGCTGATAAGCCCCTGCTGGAGGTTCGGAGGTTGGTGGCACATATTCTTGTCACTTACGGTAGTGGGAAGATGATCAGGATCGTTTCGACTCTGAGTGACTGGCTTATATCCCCGCCACCCTATCCAATAGTAATCATTTGCCATGACAAATTTACAGAGAAACGGATTCAATCTCTGCCTGAAATAGAAGGCATCAAGGTCGAAATTGTGATTCAAGGTGAGCATCCGATAACCAAATTGGACCCTTGCTTCATATCGATTCCTCCTATAACCGATAGAGCCGAGGATTTGCCACTAATTACCTCATACTGTGTGGATGCTTCCCAGCAAACAAAAGCCAAAATTGACTGGATCGCGCTTGAAGTGCTGGCATTCGGCTATGCCTGCGTTTTGAGGCGCCTGAAATTCGGTTTGGACGATCGGACTCGAAAACTAACGCTTGACGAGTATGTGTCGGTTATGTTCGAACTCTGTGACAGAGCCAGAGACAGGGCGGTTTCGCTACCTTTCAAACCGTCAAGCGTGCAACTAAAATTGCAAATAGGTGGGTTTGACACCATCCCAGCGGATGCGTATGACCTCAAAATATTCAAGACAGCATTTGATGTCACACTCCAGTTAACAGAATTGGTCAAAATGCCTTGGTGGAATAACGATTATGAAAGAGAATGCCTCGAACGCAAAGGGGAGCATCCGGGTCATTTGTTGTTTGGTGAGTGCGAAGCAATCATTTCGGAGGGAACCCTGGCTAGGATTACCACCCAAAATGTTTTGGACGAGCTTGGGCTACTAAGTGTGTTGGAAAATAGAAAGATCAATGTCTCTCCTAAGCAAATTCAAGCCGAAATGCTCAAATTCCTTCAGAAAGAATACCGCCAAACACTCCTGATGACTGAAACCGACTATGTGCTTGAGCCGTATTCCACGGCGAATCAAGCAGTAAAGGAATTGCCACAGGCGGTTGAGAAGGCGAGGGGAAAGGTGGGACTTGGCTCTCCCGGAGCTTCTCCGAAGGGAGTTAAACAGGAGCAGGAGATATTTTTATACTCACCGGATTACAAATCTGTCAGGATTAAAGGTCAACTCTTCACTCTCACATACAAGCAAGCTCAGGTTATCGCATTTTTGCATGAGCTTTGGCTAAGCGGCACCCCCTCGGTGTCCGTTTCAACAGTTAGGAACAAATTCTATTCTATAGGCTCCGAAGACAGGCTCAAGAGACTTTTCAGGGCCAAAGAAGCTTGGGACGCCTTGGTCATACGAGGAGAGAGAAGAGGCTCCATCCGACTCAACATGGACCAACCACCTATTTCCCCGCGTTAGCCATTTGTCAAATCGCCATGTCTGGTTCCAACACCTCAGACTCAGCGTTAATCCATATCTTTTGCCGCTAAAATCCCCCCATTTGTCGCTAAAGTCCCCCCTTAGGTCACCTGCGGCAAAAATAGCAATGCCGTTTCTTTGGACCAACGCCATAGTGGCCGGTCACCTGAATTGAATTGATTTATCCCCCAAAAGGGATAATGAACGAACCCTGAGCAATCTTCGACCGGACCACTGCTCGGGGTTCCAAAATTTAGGGAGGTACTATTGAGAAAGGTCAATTTGCAGAGAATCAGGAAGTCTGATTCATACACGACAGGCGAAATTGCCGAAATGTGCGGAGTGACAACAGGAACTGTTCTCCGATGGATTAAAATCGGGTTGCAGAGGATCGACGATTCTTTCCCTTTTCAGGTGTATGGTGAAGACCTCTTCAGCTTTCTGAATAAAGAGCAAAAGAGTCGGAAACGGCCGTGTACCCCAAATGAGTTTTACTGTTGCAAGTGTAGGGTTCCTCAAAGGCCAGCTGGGCAGATAGTTACAATAGCAAAAGTAAATGCCCACATGGCTACTCTTCGGGCGCATTGCGAAGTTTGCACAGCACAGACTTATAAGTTTGTTGCATCAAGAAACCTTGGATTTTTCCTCAATCTCTTCAAACCTGAAACGACCAGCCAACAGGACTTACCACAGTCTTCGGTTCCTGTCGTTAATACACACTCAAGGGTAGGTGGAAATCATGAGTAGATTTAACTCAAAGAACGAACGCATTAAGAAGGAATACTATGAATGTCGGTCGCAAGTCAACCGGTTGTGTGCGGATTCTGTTTCCAACAGCAAAGCTTCGCTAGTGCGCTTTGAAAAATTCACAAAGTTTAAAGACTTTTCAAGCTTCAATAAAGATCAGGCCATTTGTTTCAAAAAGCACTTAGCAACCGCAAATTCAAAAGTAACCAATAAGCCATTGGGATTGAGCACGGTCAACACCGTGTTGGGAGAGGTTAAGGACTTTTTTGTGTGGCTGGTGTGCCAGAGAGGGTATCGGCGGTTGATTAAGACCGATGTAGCGTATTTCAATCTCTCGCACAAGGATAAGCGGCGCGCGTCTGCCAAGCGCCACCGGCCCATTCCGACCTTCCAACAAATCAATGCTGTCCTGTCTCGGATGCCATCCAAAACAGACATAGAACTCCGAAATAGGGCACTCATAGCATTCACTGCTTTGACTGGAGTGCGGGATGGCGCACTTCCGTCTCTTCGACTCAAACATATTCGTCTTGAGGAGTGTCTGGTCGAACAACTCGGATCGGAAGTCAACACAAAGAACAGTAAGACCATTCACACTTATTTCTACCCAGTCGGAGAAGGTATACGTAAGATAGTCCTGGATTGGTTGAACCATCTTCGAGGCAAGCTTCTCTTTGGGAATGACGATCCAGTCTTTCCTCGGACGCGAATGGTGCTTGGCAATGACGGTCTCTTCACACCCGATGGATTGGAGAGAGCAGCCTGGAAGTCTGCAGGTCCAATCAGAAAGATATTCAAGGATGCATTTGTTGGCGCAGAGCTCCCGTACTACAGTCCACATACATTCAGATTCACGATTGTTCAACTGGGTCAGCGGATGTGCAAGAGTTTCGAGCAAATGAAGGCATGGAGTCAGAACCTTGGCCATGAAAGTTTGGATACAACAGCTCGAAGCTATGGCACGATTGACACGTACTCTCAAGGGGAAATCATTGGGAAGCTGTGGGCTAACAACGACATCAATCCGCAAAAGCCCTCTGATGCGGATTTGATTGCCGAGATGCTGATTGCCAAGATGGTGGCCAGGGGGCTTCTGCGGCCCGATCTAAATGATAAAACCGAAGATTAATCAATGGAAAAGCTCCTGAATCCTGATGAAATGGCTGCTATGCTCGGTGTGCGGACATCGACGATCTATCAGTGGACACACAGAAAGTTCATTCCATTTGTCAAGATTGGGAAGCTCATTCGGTTCAGACAATCAGATGTGAAAGACTGGTTGGACAAGAAGAGCAGTTCTGGCAGACCAACTCGCAAACTTCCGGTGACCGACCTTGGTATATTTAGGAGTGGCCATAGAAAGTAAAGTCGGCTCTGCAAGTTCATTATTGCATGCATGCGAGTACTAAACTATACATTAGCAGAATCAAAAATTAGTCTCAAGTCGAAGTCACTTACTATTATTTGAATGACAGTTTGTTTACCGCGTCTGTAAGATGGTCCTGACCCAGATGGGCATAGATCATGGTCGTCTCTATATCAGCATGTCCCATGAGCTTTTTAACGGTCGGAAGATCAACACCATTCATGACAAGCTGGCTTGCGAAGGTATGCCTCAAGGTATGCACCCGCGTGAGATCTGGAATTTGAGCTTGGATGGCTATCTTAATGAGCTTCTCACGCAGTTTGACTTTCAAGCGAGAGCCGTCTCCGCTACAGAAGACATATCGACTCTTGGTGGTCTTTTCGTTGTCTCTTTTGCGCTCCTTCAATACTGCAAGAAGGGGGTCATTGATGGGAATCTCTCTATCCGATGTTTTCGGCTGCCAATCAGACTTGGCACGTATCTTGATCTTCCGTCGAGGAAAGTCGATGTCGATCCATTCCAGAAACTCAAGCTCAGACTTACGCATACCCGTGCTTAGGAATGTAAAGTAGACCGGATAGAATTCGGTCGGGGTGGCGGCAAGAAATCTTTGGCACTCTTCCATGGAAAGAAACCGTGGTGGTCTCGAATCATTGACTTTAAGCTTGGTCACCCGTCGAACCGGGTTGTCACGAAGATAGCCCCACTTGATAGCCAAGTTGAGTGCCGTCTTGATCGCTCCCAACTCAAAGTTGATGGTGTGTGATCGCGCGCCCTTTCGAGTGTGAGTCGTTCGATCTGCATCGGAGGAGACCGATTGTCCATTCGGATTGACCCAACAGTCTTTTCTGTAGATTTTGAACTTGTCGATAAGTTCAGATGTGACGTGCGAGAGCATGACCACATTTCGATGCCCGGATATGAATGCCTTGAAGTGATTCAGGACGGCTTTGTAACGGGATGTAGTGCGAGGCTGATGATTGGCTTTGCAGTAGTTTAAAAACTCTTGAATGAAAAGATCGATGCTGATATCGGTTTTTAGAAATCCGAATTCGTTCCGGGCGATCTGGACTTCGGCATCTTTGAGTGCGAGTGTCGCGATTTCTTTCGAGGTTCCAACTCGTGTTCGGACACGACGTCCGCTTACACGAATGTCCATGTACCAATTTTTCCCTCGTTTGTAAATTGAACCCAAAAGAACCTCCAAGTTATGGTCACAAAATGGACACAAGCGCTACTTGAAGTTAATATAGCGAAGACTAATGTATTGTCAATAGGTAAGTTACGAGAGCACCGGAATTAATGGCGGAGAGGTAGGGATTCGAACCCTAGATACCTTTCGATATAACGGTTTTCGAGACCGCCGCATTCGACCACTCTGCCACCTCTCCGTTACAAGTCGTAAGAACCGGCGGACATGGGGTCGACCGGACGGGCTAATTTACAACAAATATGGCGGTTGTAAAGTGGGGAATTTCTGGGGGGGAGAGAAGATAGACCCCCTAGCTTTCGCTGGGGTGACATTACATGGGGGGGGCGCCGTGGAGGGTCGCGTCTTGGAAGCCGCTCCTCGCAACGGGCATAATAGCCAAAAAGTGTTGGTAAGTTATTCATTTTGGGCGGAGTTTACAGTACCATGCGAAGTCGTTTTCTCGGTTATGAATGGCCAGTCCACGGTGCTGCCGGTATCGAGCTTTCAGACGGCTAAAATAGCTCTCTATCCAATTTGTTGAATGTGGAATATGGGGATTATCAAGATAGCAAAACATATGCGGTAAAGCATTGGTCAGGACAGAACGCGCGCGCTTAAGATCGCCAAAGGTCCAACCTTTCTCAGCGCTTGCTGTTATTATCGGCCCATAGCGCTCCTGCCAGTAGCGCCAGTCGGCGATAAAAAGGTCCCGCTCGGACAGGCTGCCTATGGCCATAGTTCGACGAAAGAGAGCACGCAGCTGCTGGGTGTCAATTCGCTTCGGCTGATGCCGACACCAAGCCAGTCCTTGACGCTGAATGTGTACCAGGCAACGCTGTATAATCACCTCCGGCCAGACCGATAAGAGCATACTCTGTACTTGCTTGAGACCATCAATTGTAACACTGACTGGCTGCAGCCCACGCTCTGCCAGAGCGCGACAGAGCGCTGTCATACGGGCTTCGCCTTCTTTGAGGCCATACCAACCCGCCACAACGCAATTGCGCGTTGGATCGGCTATGACCACCACAGCCGAATGGCGGCCCTCCACATAACTGCCATCAATGACACGATGCTTAAAGCAGGCCAAGTCAATTGATTGTTGTGGTGGACGGGAAAGCCAATAGTGAATGATGCGGCGAAGCGTTATCTGACTGTATCCGCTCTGCTGAACCAGTTGACGAATACTATAGCCTTCTTTCACCCAGCGCTCAAACCAGATACGCTGACGTTGACGTCGAACTGCAAGACCGGAATGAACGAATGTTTTCTTGCATTGAGGACAAAACCAGCGCTGTTTTCCTCGACTGCGTCCATGGGAAATGACACCAGAAACACCGCAATTTCGGCAATACTTTTTTACTGATCACTAAAACTCCTTAATCACTTATGGCGGAATCCCCTTCAAATCAATAAGATACAAGAAAAAAACCCACACATTTTGATCATTATGCCCGCAATGACGTATTGGCGAGTCTGTCCTTGAAATCTTGTACCACACTGCTTGCGGTGTGATCTTTCTGTTGGTGACCGGAACACCCCTGTGATAACTTTGCACAAAGCCAAACAACAGTTATATTCCTCTGCCCGAAGCCATATATATATAAGAGATTTGACAATGAAAAGCGAAGCCGCAAACGTGCCCGACTACATAAAAGAAGCCCCTGACAATCGAAAAGTGGCTTTACAAAAATTCCGCACATGGTGCAGGGTCATTTTAGTTGATTACGAAGAAACAATGGCTTTTGGGATGCCATCATACAAAAACAACGATGTTGTCGAGATTGCCTTTGCAAGCCAAAAAAATCATACCTGCTTTTATGTTTTGAAACACGAAGTGATGCTCGCCAATAAAAAATTGCTTGAGGGGCTCAATCATGGTAAAGGCTGTATTCGGTTCGCCAATCCGGATAAGATAGATTTTGAGATAATTAAAAAACTTCTCGCAGCGACTGTACAATCAAAGAGCAAAGCGTGCTGAGCCCAGAACAGAGTATGCTCTTTTGAACGAACTTCACGGATAGCCCGCATTCCTTGACTTGCTTCTTGCCGTCAATTAGCAGATATTTTACTTCGATATGAATGCAGAGAAGTCTTCGCACCCTCCAAAAAAACGAATCGCGCTCCACACCAAAATATTCATCGGCCTTCTCACCGGCGCAATCATCGGTATCGGCGTCAATGTTTTGTATGGCGGGACACATCCGACAATTGTATGGGTTGCATCGAATATCACCGAACCGGTCGGCACACTCTTTCTGCGTCTGCTTCTCATGATCGTCATTCCGCTCGTCTTTTCTTCGCTTATAGTCGGTATCGCCGGAATTGGGGATATCAGAACACTCGGGCGTGTAGGCCTGAAATCTTTCGCATATACACTGGTTATTTCATCTATTTCTGTGATCATCGGTTTAACCCTGGCCAACACAATCAGACCGGGTGAACGTGTTTCACGTGAAACAGCCGCCGCTCTCGAAGAACGATATGCCTCTGATGCGGCCAAACGCGTTGCCGATGCCGAAAAAATCAACACCACCGATTCGCCGCTTATGCAAGCAGTTAAGACTATTGTTCCGATAAATCCGTTCACGGCCATCGCAAGCGAAACGCCGAGTATGCTTCATCTGATGTTTTTCGCGCTTGTTATCGGCATTGCCATCACACTTATTCCAAAACATTTTTCGGCTCCGTTTGTGAATGCAATGGATTCCCTGTACCAGATTTCGGCCAAAGTCATTGATATCATTATGGTCTTTGCCCCTTATGCTGTTGCCTGCCTGCTGTTCAATAATACCGCTCGTTTTGGAATAGATTTATTGAGCGCGCTCGGTTGGTTTGTCGTGACTGTCCTGCTTGGATTGAGTCTGCACATGTTCGGAGTCTATTCGCTCTCAGTTGCGCTGCTCTCGCGCATTTCGCCGCTGGAATTTTTTAGAAGAACCCGTACCGTCATGCTCACCGCGTTTTCGACATCCTCTTCCAATGCCACTCTACCGACCGCGCTTGCGGTCTCAGAACGGAATCTTGGTGTCCCGCGCGAGATAAATAATTTTGTTCTGACAGTCGGCGCGACCATGAATCAAAACGGAACGGCCCTTTATGAAGGCGTGACCGTTTTATTTTTAGCGCAACTTGCGGGAATCGACCTGTCGCTCACCGAGCAGATCACTGTTGCCTACCTTGCGATTTTGGGAGGTATCGGAACCGCTGGAGTGCCATCGGGATCTATCCCATTTATCATTGTGGTGCTTGCGACGATAGGTGTGAATCCGGCGCTCATCGCGATTATTCTTGGAGTGGACAGGATACTGGATATGTGCCGCACCACTCTCAATGTGACTGGCGATTTGACTGCCGCGACGTACGTAGCGCGCTCCGAAGGGTACACACTACTGAAGACTCAGCCGGAGAAAATGCCCGAGCAGACCTTAGTCTGATTCTAATGCCTTTGCAAGAGCTTCTTCGAGTGACGAATATCTGAATGTGAATCCTGCATTGCGAAGCTTCTCCGGTGAGACTTTTGCGGATGCCAGCAACAACTCCTGCGCCATTTCACTCCCAAGCAACGCTTTTAGTGCAAACTTAGGCACTGTCAACGCCGACGGACGATGAAGTATTTTTGCTAAGACTTTTGTAAACCGTTCGTTCGTTACCGGGTTCGGTGAAACGGCATTGATCGGGCCATCGAGCGTTTTATCTGCTAATACAAAGCGGAAAATATCCAACAAATCATCAAATGCGATCCAACTCATATACTGACAACCGTCGCCCAACTTGCCGCCGATACCGGCCTTGAAAGGCGGAAGCATTTTCTTAAGCGCCCCACCTTTTTTTGTCAGAATTATTCCGATACGAGGATGAACAACCCGCACTCCGTGTTGTTTTGCCGGATCAGCCTCACTCTCCCACGCCTGACAGACCTCAGAGAGAAATCCTTTACCCGGCGGCGATTGCTCGGTGAGCGGATCATCCCCCCTGTCGCCATAATAACCAATGGCCGAAACTGAGATAAAGACTGCCGGCTTGCGCTCCATCCGAGCAATGGTTTCTGCAAGAAGCGATGTGCCACCCACGCGGCTTGATTTGATCTTCTCTTTCACTGTCGCCATCCACCGTTTCGCGGCGATGTTTTCTCCAGCAAGGTGGATAATGGCATCGACACCCTCAAGGTCAGCTGGGTTCAACTTCTTTTTTTCGATGTCCCATTGGATTGTATCCTGCCCGCTGTTTTCGGAATGCCGAACGAGACGCATAGTAGTATGACCATCGGATTTTAACAATGGAATCAGATGGCCGCCAATCATTCCCGATGCGCCGGTAAGTGCAATTTTCATACTTGTTATACCATACACCAAACAAGGCGGCTATGCAACCCGTTTACGAAAGCGAAGAACCGCATCTGTGGTGTCGGGCGTCTCTGAGCGACAGTCCCTTGGTGCGGAGCAGCCCGCCGCGGCGGAGAATCCATCTTCTCTGATATTTGGTAGGTCAGTGATCCTTGTGATCCTGACGTCCGATATTCGCCAAGATAAAGATCACACCGCAAGCAGTGTGGTACAAGATTTAAGCAGTCATTCCGCAGTACGTCGTTGCGAGGAGTGACTTCTGAGGAACGACAGTGTTGACGTCTTGTCTCAAGTAGGTCAGTCCGCCGCGCCTGCCCGCTGTGGTGGGGCGGACCGTGATCCTGACGTCTTCGATCCTCGGAATCGAAACGAGAATATGAAATCCGAATGCCTCCTCATCTCCTCTCTCTTTGAAGGAGCCAATCCATTTCCCGAAGTGGTATCCGACGGCCTCATGGAATACAAATGCAATTACTTCCTTGGTAATGACTCCACCAAATGGCGGATTAATGTCCCTAACTTCTCAAGCATCACATACAAAGAGATATACCCCGGCATTGATCTGAAATACTACGGCAATGGCCGTCAAATGGAATACGACTTTATCGTTGCGCCCTTTGCTGATGTAAGTCAGATAAGGATAAAATACGGAGGATGCGAGTCACTTTGTGTCAATGAGACTGGTGAACTGGAAGTCCAAACCAAATGGAATACTGTGACCGAACGAACCCCGTATGTCTATCAGATCGTAGCTGGCGAGAAGAAACAACTGACCGGCGAGTATTATCTCTGTGATGACAATTCATTCGGCTTCAAACTTGCTAAAGAATACAACCCCGCCCTCGCCGTCGTCATCGACCCGGTGCTAACATACAGTACCTATCTCGGCGGTAGTGGTAGTGACAGGTCAACGGACATTGCCATTAACAGCTCGGGGCAGGCCTATATCTGTGGGTCTACGGGTTCGGCTGATTTTCCAGTCGTGTTCGCTTACGACAATACCATTAATAGTCTCTCAACGTTTGATTGCTTTGTTACCAAATTTAATGCAACAGGGAATTCTCTCCTATTTAGTACTTATCTTGGAGGAGAATCCGCCGACTACTTTACGGCTATTTCAATTGGGGCTGAGTCAGGCATCGGTATCTTTTTAACAGGCTATACCTATTCGGCGGACTATCCGACGACATTTCCCCATTTCGCTTATTTTGGAAATATTGACGCGGTACTTACCGGGCTAAGCTCAACTGGAGACTCGCTCCTGTACAGTACATTTTTTGGTGGAAACAGTAGTGACTACGGTACGGATGTAGAAGTACGATGCAATCCGCCGTGTTCGACTGGTGCATTCAGCGTTTGGATCACAGGAGCTACGAATTCGCTGAATTTGCCCGTATTCAATGCCTCACAAACCACCAATGCCGGGTTGAACGACGCCTTTATCGCACAATTCACATCTACACAATTTCCCATTAGCCTTTCTATAGGTCTGAAGTACTGCACCTATTATGGCGGCTCCGGATCTGAAGGTGGGCGGTCACTTGGCATTTCACCGACTATACCGTACAAACCATATATCTCAGGATCAACACAATCATCAGGTTTGCCGGCTATGAATGGCTATGATCTATCATTCGGCGGCTCCGAAGACATTTTTATCACAATGTTCGACGTCGCCGGAAATGGACAGATCTATCCTTCAGCTTCCACTTACTTTGGGGGTTCAGGGTCTGATAATAGTACTTCGCTTGCGATTTTAAGCTCTGGGGCGGTTTGTGTTACAGGGTATACAAACTCACCAGGTATTGCAACTCCAGGGGCATTCGACGAAAATTCAAATGGCTTCTATGATGTCTTTGTAGCCAAGTTTTCAAGCAATTTAGTCTCGCTAAATTTCTGTACCTATCTCGGCGATGCTGGTGAAGATTACAGTGGAACATCAGCATCGGCCCTCACTGCAGACGGTCAAGGCAACCTCTATGTAACAGGATTCACCAGCTCTTCAAATTTTCCAACGGTTAACCCCTACGACGCAACTCTCAGCGGAACTCTCGATGCCTTTATCTCCAAACTCAGTTCAAATGGTTCTTCTCTTCTGTCCAGTACCTATCTTGGTGGTACAATCAACGATTACGGCGTAGCGATTGCATTGGACAATTCTGGCTGTACATACACTTTAGGGGGCACATATTCCACTAATTTCCCCCTGATGAATCCATTCGATGGCAGTTATGGCGGAGGAAATGAGGATGTATTTCTCACAAAGATGTGTTTGAGTTGTTGTGTCGGCACCACCGGCAATGTCGATTGTGATTTGGCAAATGTAGCGGATATCTCGGACCTAACAGCACTTATCGATAATCTGTTTATAAGCCTTGCTCCGCTCTGTTGTTCAAGCGAAGCCAATACGGATGGCGACCTTGGCGGAGCGGTCGATATTTCTGATTTGACTGCGCTTATTGACCATCTCTTTATCTCGCTCGCGCCCACCGCGCCTTGTCAGTGAGACTGCAGGGCGACCAGAGGAAGGGGTGCGGCCATCTCATTTGGTTTCCTGTTGTGTAGGTCAGTCCGCCGCGCCTGCCCGCTGTGGCGGGGCGGACTAACATCTTCTCTGATATTAGTAGGTCGATACCTTCCGAGGTCTCGACATCTTTTTTTCGTCTTGTAGCGATGAACTCCCGCGGTTCAGCGATTCTTTTGTTCTCTGTCTTTCCCGCGGACGCGGGAACCCAGTATGAAGTGGTGTCGGGCGACCCCGACGG
>Ga0163146_10001364_pt1 | contig 35067 bp, 24 predicted proteins | sample OliLakLV19MP7G1_FD_148648 | JGI IMG/M metagenome (GOLD analysis project Ga0163146, IMG submission 148648) | Freshwater microbial mat bacterial communities from Lake Vanda, McMurdo Dry Valleys, Antarctica - Oligotrophic Lake LV.19.MP7.G1 | ecosystem: Environmental > Aquatic > Freshwater > Lake >...
GTTCTCGGGCGGTCGCGATTCGTCGTACGGCCTGCACTACGTCAAGACCGAGCTGAAGATGAATCCGGTCGCGTTCACGTACGACTGGGGCATGGTGACCGATCTCGCCCGCCGGAATCAGGCGCGACTCTGCGGCAAATTGGGCGTCGAGCACATCGTGCGGTCAGCGGACATCCAAGCGAAACGCCGCTACATCCGAAAGAACATCGAGGCCTGGCTGAAGAAGCCCGACATGGGCATGGTCACGCTGTTCACGGCCGGCGACAAAGAGTTCTACAGCCACGCGCGCCAACTGCGGAAGGAGACGGGCATCGAGCTCGTCATCTTCAGCACGGGCAACATGATCGAGGACACGCCCTACAAGACGGGCCTGTGCGGCATCCGCGAAGACGATCACGGCATGACGTTGACGGGGCTCTCGTTCAAGAACGAGATGGCGCTGCTCTGGTATTACGCGCGCAACTACCTCGCGAATCCCAAGTACCTGAACGAGTCGATCTGGGACACGCTCTACGCGTACTGGTGCACGTTCGTCGTCAAGGACGACTTCCTCTACCTCTTCCACTACCTGCCGTGGCGTGAAGAGGAAATCGTGGGCACGATCCGACGCGAGTACGACTGGGAAGTCGCGACGGACACGACGAGCACGTGGCGCATCGGCGACGGTAGCGCAGCCTTCTACAACTACCTCTACCAGACCGTGCTCGGCTGGTCCGAGGACGAGGTCATGCTCTCGAACATGATCCGCGAGGAACACCTCACTCGTGAGCAAGCAGCCGCCAAAGCGATCGAGTACGGGAAGCCGCGATTCCCGTCGATCCGCGAGTACGCGCAACTCGTGGGCTTCTCCTGCGAAGAAGCGCTGACGATCGTGAACGGGCTGCCGAAAGCGTACTGACGGGGCTGGATCGATTCCGTGCGTCCAGGTCGGCGCGCGCCCTACGCTGCCCGCTCGACTTCGCTCGGGTGTGACCGATCGCCGACGCCCGCGAATCGGAAAGGGGCAGTAGACTCGGGCGGACCTTGCGCGCATTCGCCAGTTTGCTCCTCTCCGTGCCGGCCTTCGCTCAGTCCTTCAACGTCGACGTCGGCGACAACACCGTTCTCTATCCGGTACCGCCGAATGCGTACGCGGGCGCGGCCGGACAACCGGGTCGGTGGGCGGCTTCGATTCATCCGTACTCGACGTCGCTCCTCAACCTCGACGGTTCGCCGAGCAGCGTCACGACGACGAGCACGTCGTCGTCCTCCTACAGCCACTTTCCGAGCCCGCTGACCGGCGACGACCGCGCGTTCATGGTCGACATCCAGGATCTGCCGTTGATCGGCGGTCCTTGGTCGTGGACGTTCAGCGGTCTCGCGGACGCCACGTACGTCCTCACCACGTACGCCTGGGCTCCGGAGAACAACGGTTCGACGACGCGCGTGACCGTGCCCGGTTCGACGAGCCCCGCGCAGGACGTCGGTGGATTCTGGAGTGGCGGTGCCTTCGTGCTCGGCACGACGCATGCGCGTCACGACGTCGTCGTGGTCGGCGGAACGCTGTTCGTCCAGGTCGAAGGACTCAGCGGCAATGGATCGCTGAACGGCTTCCAGCTCGTGCGACTCGGCGCGGGTCCGTCGTTGTTCTGCTTCGGCGACGGCACGGGTACGCCTTGTCCCTGCGCGAACTCGGGCGCGAGCGGGCGCGGGTGCGCGAGCTCCGTGAACGCAGCTGGTGGTCGCGTCGTCATGACCGGGAATCCGTCCGTCGGCGCCGACACGGTAAGCCTCGTCGGCGACGGGATGCCCAATGCCTCGGCGCTCTATTTCCAGGGCACTTCGCTGCACAACGGCGGACTCGGCGTCGTGTTCGGCGACGGACTGCGTTGCGCGGGAGGCACGATCACGCGACTCGGGACGAAGACGAACGTCGCGGGCGTATCGAGCTATCCGACGGGCGGAGATCTGTCGGTGTCCGTCCGCGGCAACGTCGCGGCCGGCGACGTGCGCAACTACCAGGTCTGGTACCGCAACGCGGCGACGTTCTGCACGGCGAGCACGTTCAACTTGACGAATGGCTTGCAGATCCCGTGGGGAGTCTGATTCGCGCTCTGACCGTCCTTCCGCCGCGTGCGGGACGACGAGCCCGGGCCTGACGAGCCCGGGCCTGACACGCTCGGGCCTGACGGGCTCGGGCGTCGCGGATCGACGCGAGCCCGAGATGACTCCGCTGCCGCGCGCAGCTCGGGGCGAATCACCGGCTGTTGCGCGAGTGAGCGAGCCGGGCTCGATCCTTCGCGGACCAGCGACACGTTCTGCGTACCCGTGGGTTCGATGCCTTCACGGGACGTCAGCGCAGCGCGTCTTCGAGAGCGGTCGCGCGATCCGTCTTCGCGTCGCGGTACTTCACGATGATCGCGCACGAGACAGCGAGTCCATGCTCGCGCGCCCAGGCTCCCCTCGCCGGTCGCGTGCCGGGTACGACGACGGCGCCCGCGGGGATTTCGAGCGGCGATTCGCGCGTTCCGCGCAGCTCGCACTCGTGCACTTGGTCGTAGACGACGGTCCCCGACGCGAGCACGACGCCGGACGCGAGGACCACGCGCTCGCGCAGGAGGACTCCCTCGTACACGCCGCAGTTCCCGCCGACGAACACGTCGTCCTCGAGGATCACCGGTCGCGCATTCGCGGGCTCGAGCACGCCGCCGAGCTGGGCCGCGGCCGACACGTGACAGCGTGCGCCGACTTGAGCGCACGATCCGACGAGTGCGTGGCTGTCGATCATCGTGCCCGAGCCGACGTACGCGCCGATGTTCACGTAGGCGGGCGGCATGACGATCACGCCGGACGCGAGGTGAGCGCCCCGGCGGACCGAACTCCCGCCCGGAACGATGCGCACGCCGGCATCGGCCGCGAAACGTCGGATCGGGAGTGCTGCCTTGTCGACGAACGCGCTCGTCGCGCCGCTCGGGACGTTCTCGAGGCCAGCGAGCGCCACGGAACTCGCCCGGAACACGGCGAGGATCGCTTCCTTCACCCAGGCGTTCGTGCGCCAAGCACCGTCCGATCCGCGTTCGGCGGCGCGAACTTCACCGCGCTCGAGGAGATCGAGAAGTGCTTCGCCGCCGGGCTTCGTCGAGTCGAGCATGCGGCGCACTCTAGGGACGTGTGCCGCGCCTCACCAGCGTACATCGGAGGTACGGAGCCAGGCTCCACTCCGCCGTTCTCACAGCGTACGGAGCTAGGCTCCGTACGCTGTGAGAACGGCGGAGTGGAGCCTGGCTCCGTACCTCCGATGTCAGCTCGCGTCGAGACGCTGCAACAAGTCGCGCACGAGTGTCTCGTACCGCGCCGCAGCTTCGTCGAGCGCGCGTTTCGCAACCTTCTCGTGGTCGGTGTGCGCGTCGAGAATCGAGCCCGGTCCGTAGAGGAGCGGTCGCCCCCAGCGCCTCAGATGCGGCGCATCCGTGCCGAAAGCCACGGGAATGCCTGCTTCGCCGGTCGGCACATCGAAGTCGATCGGGCCGTAGCCCGTGTGCGTCTTCTCGACGCGCACGTGCGCGCCCAAGTGCCGCGCGACGCGTTCCGCGATTCGGTCGGGCCCGTCGACGGCGCGCACGAGCACTTCGCATTCGGCGTGTTCGGCCACGACGTTCGGCGCGACGCCGCCCGAGATCGTCCCGACGTTCAAAGTTCCATGCCCGAGCACCGGATGCGTCCCCCACGTCTCCCTGAGGAGGCCGTGGACGCAGCCCACGAGCTCGTGCACTGCCGACGGCCCGCCGACTTGAGAGCTGTGGCCCGCGCTCCCGCTCGCCACGAGCCGTGCTTTCCAAATGCCCTTCCCCGCCGCGACGAAACGATTGTCCGTCGGCTCACCGATCACCGTGAACGCCGGATCCCACGGCTCGGCCAGTGCTCGATCGGCGAACGCGGCGCCCGCGCTGTCCGTCTCCTCACCGACGGTGAACAACACGCCGACGCGATCTTCGCCCGACGCGAGGATGCGTTCGAGCGCGTGCAGCATCGCCGAGGCCGGACCCTTCGCGTCGCACGATCCGCGACCGTAGACGTGCTCGCGATCCTCGCGCACTCCGAGGTCGCCGGGAACGGTGTCGATGTGCGTGCACAGGACGACCCGCGGTCGAGCGCCGCGAGCCAGCACGTTGGCGCGACCGGAAGCGATCTCCTGACGTTCGGTCGCCAGTCCGATGCGTCGACACTCGCGCGCCAAGGCCTCGCCGTACGCGGCTTCGGCGCCCGTTACCGAGGGAATCGCGACCCAATCGAGGACGTTTCGAACGATGCGTTCCATGCGTGAAGTGCGCGCAGGATAGCCCGGTTCGCGCTACGCTGCGCGCTTCCGCCCCCCCGAGCCAAACATGATCACGACCCTCGCCCTCCTCGTCCCGCTCCTCGCTACCTTCACCGCCGACAAGCCCCGCGATCGATACGTCGAGCTCGCCACGAAAGGCGACGCGGCCGGTTGCCAAGCGCTGTGGCGCGAAGCGCGCGGCGCGATCTTGCCCGTGATCGACGCGGACCTCGAGGGCAGCTTGAAGATCCGCGAAGACGCAGCCGGGCGCGCGCTCAGCGCCGACGAGGAGGAGAAGATCGAAGCCTTGCACCGTCGCGCACTATGGGGCGCTCAACAAGCTGCCCTGGTCGGACATCCGTTCGTGCTCGATTACGCGTCGAGCTTCGTCGGTTGGGACGAGGAACAGCGCTCGAGCTTCCGTGCCGGACAACGCGCCTACTCGGAAGCGCGCGGCGCGTTGAAGAAGGGCGACCACGCGGCCGCACTGACCGCGGCCAAGCGCTGCCGCGAACTCGCCGCGCCCCTCGGCGACTGGTGGGGCGCGCAGATGGGTTGGGAGGCTGAAGCGCGTGCACTCGAAGCCAGTGGCGCGAAGGAAGACGCTCTGGCCGCGTGGTCGCGCGTGCGCATGGTCGCGACGACGATCTCGCTCACGGGGGACGAGTACGAGGCCACCACGCGCGTCGCGGAACTGGCGGCGGAGCTTGGTCGAGTGGAACGTGCGCGGGCGGCCGTCCAGGCTGCGCTCGCTCTCGCGAAGGAGCTGGGCGACGAGGCCGGGCGAGTGGCGCTCGAGAAGCTCGCCGTCGAGAAACTCGGCGCGAAGTAGCACCCGCGGCCGATCGTGGGTCCACAGTGAGGCCCCACGCCGGGTGGACGAGCTCGGAGTGCGAGTTCGACCGGAACTTCGTGGGTGTCGAGGCGTGACCGGTACGGGTGACCGTCACTAGCGGAGACCGCTGGTCTCGCCCCCCGATCCAAGACCTCATGCAACTCCGACACCTCGCCGCCCCGGCCCTCGCCGTCTTCGCCGCTCTGGCGCTCGCGTTGGCCTGCACGAGTACGCACGAAGCCGCCTCGCGTCCGGTCACCCTGCCGCCTCCGGTGCCGACGGCGGAGAAGCCGGCTGACTTCCCGGGCGTCCACAACGTGGTCGCTTACGGTCCCGGCCTCTACAGCGGATCGGTCCCCGAAGGCGACGCCGGTTTCGAGTCGCTCGCCAACATGGGGATCCGCACGATCATCTCGGTGGACGGCGGAGCACCCGAGGCCGATGAAGCCGAGAGTCGCGGCATGCGCTACGTGCACTTCCCCGTGACGTACGGCGGCATCGACGAGGAGCGTCGTCTCGAGATCACGCGCGCCGTGCGTGATCTCCCCGGCCCCGTCTTCATCCACTGCCACCATGGCAAGCACCGCAGCGCCGCAGCGAGTGCTGCCGCGGCGGTCGCGTTGGGTCGCCTCGACAACGACGCCGCAGTGTCCCGCATGAAGGTCTCGGGCACGGCCCCGAATTACACGGGCCTCTACGCCTGCGCGACGGAGAGCACAGTCCTCACGAACGCGCAGATTTCCGCGGCGCCGAACGATTTCCCGAGCCGCTGGAAGACGTCGGGGATGGTCGACTCGATGGTCGCGATCGACGCAGCGAACGATCAGTTGAAGGCGCTCGAGAAGGCCCAGTGGGGCGTGCCGAAGGATCATCCGGACCTCGTGCCGGGTGCGGTCGCGGGGAACCTCGAGAACCTGTTGCGCGGCCTGCTCAGCGATCATGAGACGACCGCGAAATCAGAGGAGTTCCGCGACATGCTGAAGTCAGCGGCCGACGCGGCGCAAGCGCTCGAGGACGGGATCGTGAGCAAGGCGTCCACGGACGACATCAACGCGCGGATGAAGACCGTCGCGCAGTCCTGCAAGGCTTGCCACCAGAAGTACCGCGACTGAGACCGCGTCAAGCAATCGAGCCTGCGTGCTCTCTGAAGGTCATGGCGCCGCTCAGCGACTGCCTCGAGCGTGTGAGTCCTTCACATGCTCTGACGGCGGTCGGCGCGATCACGCGGGCGTGGCCGTCCAGGCGGTGATCAGGGTCCGACGTCGAGGCCGACCGCATTCGTCGCGATCGCCGGTCCACCGCTCACGTACGCAGCCCAATCGAGGCGTCGACCGATGAACGGCGCGAGCCAACCCGGCGGCGGCTCGAAACGAGCGACGGCTCGACCATTCGCGTCCAGCACACCGGCCGTTCCGACGAACGGTCCGCCGAGCGTGCGCAGATAGCTCGCATTGAGGAAACGGTCGCGATTCAGCGGCAAATGCACGCCTTGGAACGTCGAGCCGGGCGCCGTGCCGCTCGAAGTGCCGAGCACGAGGTGCATCGAACCCGCGCGCGTCGCGCCGAGGTCGAGCCACACGGGAACGCTCGCACCGGCCGAGGCACTGACGACTTCCCGACCGAGCAGGATCGGCGCGGGCGCGACGGCTTCGAGCTCGAGCGCCGGCCACAGGCGAACGCGCACGCCGCTCTGGTGGACGACGGTGATCCAGTAACGCGTGGTACCGAGTTGGCCGTTCGATGCGAGCGTGAAGCGCAGACGTCCACCACCGAGGTCCGTCGGCGCGCTGGCCGCGGCGACGGCCGGCGAGTCCGCGGCCACGACTTCGAGCGACGCCGAGAACGGGCTCACGGGCTGGTCTTCGAGGTTCCGCAACTCGACGTCGACGGTCGCGGCGCTCGTCCCGTCGGCGGGGATCCGCGCCGAGCTCGACGTCACGCGCGTCAGGAAGTGGTCCGCGCGCTCCCCGACGACGAAGCGCCACTCGGGAATCGTGTCGCTCGCCAGGCGCAGGACCGGATCGAATCCGCCGGCCGAACTGATCTCACGCAGATCGCACCAGTAAGTTCCGTTCGCGCAATTCTGGCCGTTGATGCACGTGCCATCGACGTCACCCAACCGCGAGCTCACGAGAAACGCCGTGGAATCGGCTTGAGTGAAGTTCGCCGGCGGCGCGCCGCACGAGGTGGGCATCAAGGCCGAACACGAACAACGACCGTCGCCTCCCATCGCACGCGCGGCGAGCATCCCGGCCATGACACGCGTCGGTAGATCGCCGCTCGAGGAGAGGAAGGCGGCCTCCGCGTTCGTCACGACGATCGTGCCCGTCAGGATGTTGCCCTGGATCGAGTACGACAGATCGCCCGTCGTGCCCGAGACACCGAATCGCGCAGCACTGCACTGCGTCCCGGTGAACGTCGCCGGAGCGCCGCGCACGGAGACGATTCCGTACTGGCGCCGTTGGTGCAGCGAATCCTGCGTGCCGAGGAGAGTGATGATGTCGTTCGGGGCCGTTCCGTTCTGGAGCTCGTTCCAGATCGCGAGTCGATTCATCCCACTGGAGTCGATCACGGACTGCGCCGCAGCCCCACCCTCGCCGACCCGGATGACGCACAGCGCGGGCTTCAGGTCGAAGTTGCCGATGCACGTCGCGGCCGCGACGCAGACTTCGCCGGTGCGATGGTTCACGACGACGATCGACCACGTCGCGCGAGCCGAATCGACGAGGACGAGGAAGACCAGGACGAGTGCGAGGAGGCGTTTCTGCATGAGGATGAGCACTCACTACGCTCATTCAGAGCCTACCGCGACATCGACGTTGCGTGTCAGTTCGTCTCGATCGGAGCGAGCGTCATGAGCTTGGCACCCGCGACGACCGCCTGTCCGGCGGACACGTGGATCTCTTGGATAACGCCGTCGGCGGGCGCGCCGATCTCGTTCTGCATCTTCATCGCCGACAGGATGAGCAGCGGTGCGCCCTTCGCCACCCGCTGGCCTTTGCTCGCGAGGAGCTCGACGACCACGCCCGGCATGATCGCGTTCAGGACGCCGCCGGCCTTGCCCGAAGCACGTTCGGCTGCGTGAGCCGCGCGTTCGCGCTCGTCCTCGAGCGAGACGTCGTAGCGGTGCCCCACGAGCGTCGCGGTGATGTCGTTCTCGCCGCCTTCGAGCGAGAGCGCGTAGCTCTTGCCGCCGTGGAGCACCACGACTTGCCCGAGGACGTCGACCTCGGTGTAGGACAGGTCGAACGGCTTCCCGTCGACGCGCACGTCCAGGCTGCCGAGTCGCTCGATGACCTCGACTGCGCGCACGAGGCCGTTCACGGTGACGAAGTACTTCACGACGGATTCCCGCCGCGCATCGAACGCGCGGAGTGAGTCGACACGTCATCGCGACCTCGTGCGAGCCACCCGCTGCGATCGCTCGAATCCGTGGTGAGGGCACGCCGTCGCGCCTTGTGATGTCGATACACCGCGGCCGCCGCGGCGACGAGGTCGAGGTGATCTCGTGCACCGCTCGCGAGATCGAGGCTCTCCAGGAAATGCGTGTCGAAGTGGCCCGCGCGAAAACGCGGATCCTCGATCACGGTCAACGCCGCCGGCAGGCTCGTGCGCACGCCGCCGACGTTGATCTCCTGCAGCGCACGTCGCATGCGATCGATCGCGATGTCGCGCGTCGGCCCCCACACGATGAGTTTCCCGAGCATCGGGTCGTAGTCGACACCGACTTCCATGCCGCGGTACATGCCGAGATCGAGGCGGACGAACGGACCGCCGGGCATGCGCAGATTCTGGATCGTCCCGGTGGACGGCAGGAATTTGTTCTTCGGGTCCTCGGCGTTGATGCGCACTTCGATGGACCAACCGTTCCAACGCACGGCGTCCTGCCCGTAGCCGAGCTTCTCTCCGCTCGCGATGCGCAGCTGTTCGCGGACGAGGTCGGTGCCCGTGACCATCTCCGTCACCGGGTGCTCGACCTGGAGACGCGTGTTCATCTCGAGGAAGTAGAACTGGCCCTTGGACCAGAGGAATTCGACGGTTCCGGCGTTTTGGTAGCCGACCGCGCGACCGGCGCGCAGCGCGACCTCGCCCATCGCTTCGCGCGTCTTCGCGTCGATCACGACCGATGGACACTCCTCGATGAGCTTCTGGTGGCGGCGCTGGATCGAGCACTCGCGCACGCCGTAATGCACGCCGTTCCCGTGCACGTCGAAGAGGACCTGGACCTCGATGTGGCGCGGCTCTTCCAGGTACTTCTCGAGGTACATGCGGCCGTCGCCGAAGCTCGACAGCGCCTCGCCGGACGCGGTACGGAACGCGCTCTCGATCTGCGACGGATCGCGGCAGATGCGCAGGCCCTTCCCGCCTCCACCCGCCGACGCCTTGATCATGACCGGATAACCGATCTCGGCCGCGGCCTTCTTCACCGCCGCGGGATCGTCGACGGGATCGACGAGGCCGGGCACGACCGGCACATCGGCGTCGCGCATGCGGCGACGGGCGCGGATCTTGTCGCCCATCGCCTCGATGGCTTCGGCCGGAGGCCCGATCCACGTGAGACCCGCCTCGCGAACCGAGCGAGCGAACGCGGCGTTCTCGGAGAGGAAACCGTAGCCCGGGTGGATCGCTTCCGCCCCGGTCGCCTTCGCGGCGGCGAGGACTTTGTCGACGCGCAAGTACGTGTCGCGCGGCGTCGTTCCACCGAGCGGCACGGCGATGTGCGCCATGCGCGTGTGGAGCGCGCGCTGATCCCAGTCGGAATAGATGGCGACCGTCTCGATGCCCATTTCGCGCGCGGTGCGGATGACGCGCAGGGCGATCTCGCCACGATTGGCGATGAGGATGCGTTGGAACATGCGGGGGCTCGATCGACGGATCTCGAAGGTGCTCGCGGACATGGTACTCGCCGCGTGCGGCTTTCTCGCCCGTGCGAAGAGCCGCGATCGGGTGCGACGGCCCCCCCGCGACTGCGCGCGGAAGCTTCGAAGCAAGCGTCACGCTCCATGAATATCCGCACTTTGACTGCGGATCTTCATGGTACTTTCTGGGCGTGTTCGAACGCCGAGAAGAGGTCGCCCGCGTGCTGCGATTGCTCGAGGATTACCCGGTCGTCGCGCTCCTCGGCCCGCGCCAGATCGGCAAGACGACCCTCGCGAAGGCCGTGGCTCGACGCTTCAAGGGCGCGCGCCACGTGTTCGATCTCGAGCGCCGGCGACACGCGACCCAGCTCGCGGATCCCGAGACCGCGCTCGAGCCTCTCCGCGGCCTCGTCGTGATCGACGAGGTGCAACGCGAGCCGGGGATCTTCGCCGCGCTCCGTCCGCTGGCCGACCGCGAGCGGACACCGGCTCGGTTCCTGGTACTCGGCAGCGCGACCCCACGTTTCCTGCGACAAACTTCGGAGTCACTGGTCGGTCGTCTCGCCCACTTCGAGCTCGACGGCCTCGGCCTGAAGGACTCTGGAGGTCGAAACTGGAATTCACTCTGGACTCGCGGCGGCTATCCGCGCTCCTACAGCGCGCGTTCCGTCTCCGCGAGTTTCGGTTGGCGGCGCGACATCGTGCGCGGCTACCTCGAGCGCGACCTCTCCGACCTCGGCCTGCGCGCCCCGGCCTCCACGATCGAGCGTTTCTGGGTGATGATCGCGCACTACCACGGGCAGATCTGGAACGGAGCGGAGTTCGCGCGCGCGTTCGCGATCAGCGAGGCGACGGTGCGCCGCTATGTCGACGTCCTCGAGTCGACGTACATGATCCGCGTGCTGCGACCGATCGCCGTGAACACCGGGAAGCGCCTCGTGAAAGCGCCCAAGGTCTACGTCAAGGACAGCGGGATCCTCCACCAGCTGCTCGAACTGCGCGATGCGCATGCTGTCGTGCAGCACCCGAAAGTCGGTGCGTCGTTCGAGGGTTTCGCGCTCCAAGAGACGATTCGCCGTCTCGGTGCGAGCCCGCGCGAGTGCTCGTTCTGGGCCACGCACCAAGGGGCGGAGCTCGACCTCCTCGTCGTGCGCGGCAAGCAGCGCCTCGGTTTCGAGTTCAAGCACACCGTCGCGCCGGAGGTCACGAAGTCGATGCGCATCGCGATCGAGGACCTCGGCCTCGATCGGCTCGACATCGTTCACATCGGCGAGGAGACGTATCCGCTCGGACAGAAGATCCGTGCGGTGTCGATTGCGCGACTGCTGAAGGACATCGAGCCGCTCGGGTGAGGCTCACGACGCGATCGGCGTGTGGTCGGCCTCGCACAGCTCACAGCCTACGGGTCGGGCTGGCAGACCATCCAGGCCGTCTACGCCACGCACCAGGCCGATAGGGCGCCCCTCGATCTGTGCAACTCGAGCAGTGACCGCCTCCCGATCGATTCCCGTACCGTCGGGCGGACTCGACGGCGAGTCGCGGCACTTGCAAGCGCGAGCCGGACAAGTGGATCTTGTGCGTATCTCCATCTGGAGACACGGGACACACCCTCGACCCGATTGAGGCATCTCGGTGATCGCCACCGTAAGCCAGCTCGTCGAAGTGCGCCCGTTCCGCTCGCAACCCAATCCCACTTTGAATGCCCATGAAGTCGCTAGCCCAATTCCTTCCACTCGGGTTCGTGATCCTCGGCGGATGCGCGACCGACCGCTCTCACTTGACCCGCATGCGCGAGGGCGATGATCGGATGGGGTCTGCCCGCTACCGCGGCGTCGCACTTCCGATCAAGGTCCCCTCGGTACAGTTCAGCCCCGGGTCGATCGTGACCAAGGGGGACGTGGAGGTCGCAGCCGGGTCCGTGCCCGAGGGTTCGTACGTCTCCGTGCGCGTGTTCGTGGCGCCCCGCACCAAGCCTGAGGACGTCCTCGACCTGCATCTGCTTCACCACGTGCAGCCTGGCGACTCCCCATGTGTGTTCGCGAGCCCCTGGCAGAAGGTCGAGGACTCAAGCAAGCCGATCCAGTGGACGCTGAACGTCCCGACTCCCATCCCTGTCGAAACGAACGCGGCCTACTCCGTGATCGGTGTCTACGTGGGGACTGGAACGAGCACGGCAGACGTCACGGTGAAGAACGTTGGGTACGACACGCGAACTTTCCTGCTTCTTGGTGTCGCGCAGATCGAGGTGTCTCGGATTCGCGCGGAGTTCGATGTGCCACGGGAGCCCCCGTCCGGGCACGGTTCGAGTTCTGTGATGGCAGCGAATCCCAATCCCGTGCCACCGAGGGTCGTGCCGTCCGTCATCTTTCTCGCCGGCAGTCGGGCAACGCTCCAAGGCACACTCCAGGCGACCCCGGCGGACGTACCCGAGTGGTCGTTCTTGCACCTCGCGGCGTATCAAGGGCAGTCGATGTCCGCTGAAGTTCAACCGATCTCGTTCCAGTCCATCGGCAAGAACACCGTGCGCTCGACCGGACAACTCGTGCGACCGGCGGACTGCGAACTCGACATGTCGGGGCCAGAGTTCGAGCTCATGGAGGGAATGACGCACCTGTGGATGCTCTTCGTGACCGAGGTCTGGCACACGCCGACCGGTGCCGACCCGCGAGTGAATTCGCGGGTGGGCACCGTGGTCGTTTACGACATTCCGAGACGCAGCGCCTTCGACCCCATCCCGCTCTACTTCGTGAAGTAGCCCCTACTCCGGCACCCCGAAGTAGACGAACGGAGCCCACCGGCGCGGATGCGTCCGTGGGCTCCCGTCTTCGAGAGCGGGCCCCGCGACCCCCGCGATCCCTCGGTCGCCGCTCCGGAGCAACGCGAGCTTCGCTTCTCGCAGCGCGACCTGCGGCCCGAGTCGTCGATCGAGGATCCCGTCGTAGAACGACACGAGTACTTGGCGCGCCGCCTCGTCGTCGGGCTTCCACAGTGAGGCCACGACGCTCTTCGATCCCGCGTGGAGGAACGCCCATGCCATCGAAGTTGGTCCCTCGGCGCTCAGGCCATCGCTCGCGCCCGTGTCGCACGCGGCGAGCACCGCGAGCCGCGCCCTCAAGTCCAGGTCGAGGATGTCGGATACGGACAGGAACGAGGATCCGCTGCCCACTGACGCGAAGGCGAGTCCGGTCCTCGCCCAATCCCCCTCCACCAGCGATCCGTGGGTCGCGACGTGGATGAGCTCGACGGCGGGCGCGCGTTCGACGAAGGCGTCCCGCGTCGCCTCCGTTCCCACGAGGAGTTCGACGCGCGGCGACTTCCACGGGCCGTCTGGGTTGTCGCCCTTCATGCGCCGGATGCGGTCGAAGGCGTCGCTCGCCGCCGGATCGCGCCGCGCGTCGGGGGCGTCCTCCAATCGGGAAGCTACGTCGACGGCTTCACCGCGTGCGCCCGGCAACCTGGAGAGGGGCAGCGTGTTCGAACGAGCAGCCAGCGCCGTATCAGCGCGACCGAAGTCCGGATCGCCGAGTACGAGCGCAGGTCGGTAGCCCGAGGGCTTGCGCACCTGCTTCGTCAATTGGATGCCCGTCGGGACCGAGGGCAAGAACGAGGTCGCCACGCGCTCCACGAGATAGATGGGGCGCCCATCCGCCTGGGTCGCGTTCGCCGCGGTCGGCTCGTAACCGACGACCAGCGCATCGAATGAGACGCCGAACAGCGCCGGACTCGGCACGATCGCGAGCGAATCGACAGTCGGACCCGCGGCTTCGAGCACCGGCCGGACGATCGAGTCGTAGAGGTCCTGGCAAGCTCGATCGAGCTCGCGACGCGAAGCGAAGCACGGTTCGGGTTGGCCGTCGCCTGAGATCTCGCGCGCGACCCGTCGCGCCGAACTCTGGATCTCGGCCAGGGGACCGAGATCGAGAAAGCGTGGCTCGCGCCCCCGGATCACGTAGGCGTACAGCCGCTCGCTCCCTTCCGCGTAGACGACGAGGGCCGTGGTCTCGTTCGGGAGGATGCGGCGCGCATCTTCCGCGCTGGTGCGGAACGGGTCGTGCTCGCGCAGGTCGCGCCGCGTGCGCTCCACTCGGCGCTCGACCGCTTCCGCGTGGCGTCGTCGAGCGGCGAGCAAGCGCTCCGCGATCTCGCTTCGAGCCCGCAGTTCAATCCCGCGAATCGACGTGAGATCCGCGAGCACGCTGTCCCATTCCTGCCGCGCGGATTCCAGCTCCTCGTCCTCGGCGAGACTCGACGCAGCGGACCGCGCCGCGCCACGACCGAGCATGGACATCATCAGGGAGCGCGCGCGGAACAACCCGGCGCGGCGGAACCCGGCACGAACTGCGTTTTCGGCGTCGAATTTTGCGCCAATGCGTAGCGCGACCAGGTCTTGGGCATGAGCCTCGAATCGACCGAAGGCCAGCTCGAGATCCGTGGGCAGCACGGCAGCCGTTGCCCCCAGCATGCTCGACTCGAGCCGGCGCGCTGCCTCGGCGACGCAGCGATCCATCTCCACGACGTTTCCCGACGCCTTCGCACTCGAGGCGACGGTATCGAGCACGTCGATAGCGCTCGCCTCCATCCGCAGATCGGAGTACAGGTCAACTGAGATCCAAGCCTCGCGGATAGCCTCAACATGGTCGCCGAGTTTCTGCCGGTACCAGGACATCACCCCCAGCGCGTTCGCCTCGAGTTCCGGGCTCGCCGCCGCGCGCGCATGCAGCAAGGATCGCTCGCCGTGCTCGAGCGCAGCGCCGGGGTCGTCATCAGGCGTGATCATCGCGAGGTAGAATTCCGCGCTCGCCAAGTCGAAGTCGCTGGCCGACGTGCGGGCAGCGCCCTCCAATCGATGCGTGGCCTCCGCGAGCGCCGCGTCGTCTCCCGCCTGGACGCACGCTGCGGCGAGGGCGATGAGCGGCTCGACTCGTCGTGATGCCGGGGCGTTCGCCCCGAGGAGTCGCAACGCCTCGTGGGCCGCTTCGACGGCGGCAAGTGCTCGGCCGCGCTTCAGGTGCAGATTGGCTTCGAGCGTCGCGTACTTCGCCGCGTTCTCCGTCGAACCGTGGCGCGCGGCGAGTGACCGCGACGCGCGCAAGTCCTCGAGGGCGCCCTCGAACTCGCCCCGCGTCTCCTTCAGCGCGGCGAGAGCTCCGAGGATCGAGACCTGGAGTGCGGGGTCGCGTGAGAACTCGAGCGCATCTTCGTAGGTGCGCAGCGCGGCGGGATAGAGCCCGCGTCGCTGCTCGACGTGGCCGCGCAACGCGAGCGACTCGGCGCGGAGCCCGTCGTCTTCCACGCGTGCGAGCGCCCGTTCGGCTGCGAGGTGAGCGTCGCCGGCCACCTGGAGCTCACCGAGCTCCGCAGCCACGATTCCGATGCGCAACGTGCGACGGACGGCAGAATCCGGCGACTTCCCACCCGACGCGAGGAGAAGCGCTTCGCGCAAGTATGCGGCGCATTCCGGAGTCGATTGTTCTCGTTGCGCGATCCTCGCGCGCAAAGTGAGTCCTTCCAGCCGTTGCTCCGAGCCAATGAAGACTTCCCACCCACCGGATGTCGCGTCGATGAACGTGCGCGCGCCGCCGAGGTCGCCCGCGCACAGCGCAACCTCAGCGCGAGCCAGCCGAGCCTCGGCGACGGCGCTCAGGTCCGCCCTGGACCAAGCAGCCTGCTCGACGCGCTCGAGCCAACTCTGCGCCTGCGCGTAGTCTTCGCTCGCGACTGCCAACGCTGCGAGCTGTCTCGCCCAGCTGCGAACCGCGCGTTCGTCTCCGAGCGATTCGGCCAGGGCGTATTCAGCGAGCGGATCCGAGGCGGGCGGATCGCCGGGTAACAGGGCGAGCGAGACGAGGACGGAAACGAGGACGCGGAGCGGCACGCGACTCACCTCGGAGAACGGGACTATGGGATGCGGCGGGACGCCGAATTCCCAGAGAGCCTAACCGCCCGGCTTCCTTCCTCGCCGGTCTTCGCATCCGGCTCGGAGGGCGAGCGGGTCGAGCCACAGCCGGACTCCCGCTGTGCAACCCGGCAGACTGGTGACACTCCCGTGCTGGAATGGGGAATGGCTCGACGGAGTGGACGCGCCCCCGCCGCGACTAGAGCGGGATGTTCCCGTGCTTCCTGACCGGCCGGTTCTCGTGCTTCGTCTTCAAGAGCTCCAGCGACCGAATGAGGATCGGCCGCGTCCTGCGCGCGTCGATCACGTCGTCGATCACGCCGCGCGCTGCGGCTCGATACGGATTGTTGAACTTCGTTTCGTACTCCGCCGTCGCCGCGGCCTCGGTCGCGGCCTTGTCGGTCGACTTCTCGATATCGCGCTTGTAGATGATCTTCGCGGCACCGGCGGCGCCCATCACGGCGATCGTCGCGCCGGGCCAAGCGAGGTTGACGTCAGCGCGCAGGTGCTTGCTTGCCATCACGTCGTACGCGCCGCCGTAACCCTTGCGCGTGATCACGGTGAGCTTCGGCACCGTCGCTTCGGCGTAGGCGTACATCAACTTCGCGCCGTGCCGAATGATGCCGCCGAACTCCTGCACGGTGCCGGGCAGGAAGCCGGGTACGTCCTCGAACGTCACGACTGGGATGTTGAACGCGTCGCAGAAGCGGATGAAGCGCGCGCCCTTGATCGACGCGTCGATGTCGACGCAGCCGGCGAGCACGGCCGGTTGGTTCGCGACGATGCCGACGGCGCGACCGCCCAGTCGCGCAAAGCCGATGATGATGTTTTGCGCCCAGTCCGGCTGGACCTCGAGCCACGAACCGCGGTCGACGATGCGCTCGATCACGCGCTTCGCGTCGTAGGGCTTCGACGGATCCGTGGGGATCAACGTGTCGAGCTCGGGATCCTCGCGATCGTGCGGATCGTCCGTCGGCACGAAGGGCGGGTCCTCGGCATTGTTCAGCGGCAGGAACGACAGGAGCCGGCGCAAGAGCATCATCGCGCTCTTGTCCGTGGGCGAAGTGAAGTGAGCGACGCCCGATTTCCCGGCGTGAACGGCGGCGCCGCCGATCGATTCGCTCGTGACGTCCTCGTGCGTCACGGCCTTCACGACGTCGGGCCCCGTGATGTGCATGTAGCTCGTGCCCTCGACCATCAGGATGAAGTCCGTGATGGCCGGGCTGTACACGGCGCCGCCGGCGCACGGCCCGAGGATAGCGCTGATCTGCGGGACGACGCCCGAGGCTTGCACGTTGCGCCAGAAGATCTCGGCGTATCCGCCCAGCGAATCGACGCCTTCTTGGATGCGCGCGCCGCCGGAGTCGTTGAGCCCGATCACGGGCACGCCGACTTTCAGCGCCATGTCCATGACCTTGCAGATCTTCGCGGCGTGCATCTCGCCGAGGGATCCGCCGAGGACCGTGAAATCCTGGCTGAACAAGTAGACGGGTCGACCGTCGATCAACGCGTGGCCGGTGACGACGCCGTCACCGAGGACGACTTGGTTCTGCATACCGAAGTCGGTGCAGCGCGTCGTCACGAAGCGATCGAGCTCGACGAAACTGCCTTCGTCCACGAGGAAGTCGATGCGCTCGCGCGCCGTCAGCTTGCCCTTCTTGTGCTGCGCGGCGATGCGCTCGGGCCCGCCGCCGAGCAGAGACTGCTCGCGCATGTTCTGCAGGCGCTGCGTCGCGTTCTCTGCGGCGTGCTCGGGCGGCGCGACCGGGGGCGTCGCGGCTTGGACCTTGGGCGTTTCCTTCACGAGACCTCTACTTCGAAGGGGGGGCGAGCGGGCCGCGGATGGTACCGACGCCGCGCGGGACCGGGGCGCTGAGGCCGGAAAACGGCTTGGATACAGCGCGCGCGCCCTCGCCGGACGGCGGACGGTATCGCAGGCCGCGCGCGCGGTCCGCATCGCGGAATTCCTGTCGGGGTCCTGAGCTGCCCTGCGATCTGGCCCAGTGCCGCTGGTTCTCCTCGCACACGCAGCGGGGAGCCGTGGCAGGACCCGACTCTACCGAGGCTTGTCATGTTTGCTTCTCCGCACCTTCTCCTCGCGATCGCCGCGCTTGGCGCGCCGCTCGCCACAGCCCCCACCAACGACTCGAAACCCTGCACAGTCGTCCAGGCATCGGAGGCGGAACGCACTCCGGTGGCCGACGGTCCCGGACGTGCACCGATCGGCGACGACCCGGCACCGACTGATCCGCGGGTCGAACGCGCCTCGCTCGAAGAGGGATCGCTCGCGCCTGGCGATCTGCCCCCGCGGCCGGACTTCGCGCGGCTCGGGACCTTCGTTCCCGATCGCGCGTTTCACGTCACGGACCCAGAGGGCACGCCGTGGGTGCGTGGGACGACGTACCGGGCGCGTTTCGGAACCGACGGAACAAGCTACCTGCCGGCCCTCGCGAGCAACCCGACGCGTACGTCGCCGGTCTCTTTCCGACTCTCGCAAGTCGAGATCGGTGGAGCGACGCTCGAGTACGACAGCTCGGCACCTGCGCTGCGGAATGCGGACCGGATCACTTACCAGCGCGGCAGCCTGACCGAATATTACGAGGTCGAGGTCGACTCGATCGAGCAGGTGTTCGTATTCGACGAGCTCAGCACGCGCGGAGAGATCACGCTTCGGATCGGGGTCACGACCGACCTTACGGCCTGTGAGTTTCCCGCGGGCATCGAGTTCGCGGACGAGCGCGGGGCCGTTCGTTATGGCCGCGCGACGGCGATCGACGCGAACGGACTGAGTGTGCCCGCGACGACAACCCTGATCGGAGACGAGATCGAGATCCGGGTGCCCGCGGACTTTGTCGAGGCTGCGACTCTGCCGCTCGTGATCGACCCCGTCATCTCGAGCTGGTTCTTCGCCGCGACCGGCGAGAGAGAGATCCCCAGTCTGCGCGTCAGCCACGCTGAGTACGATTGCGCTTATGACATGACCACGGGGCGCTGGCTGGTCGTGTGGACTGAGAACATCCAGGTCGGCTCGGGCTCGGTGAACTACTTGGCTTGGCGTCTCGTCGGCGCCCTGAACGGACAGACGGTCGCGTCAGGCCAGATCGGTGTTGGCACCGCGCAAACGCCTCGTTGCGCGAACAACAATGCGTCAAACCAGTTCCTCGTCACGTGGCTCAACTATGTACACGAAGTCTGGGTGACTTCGATCTCGGCCGTGAATGGCGCCCAGAGCGGGCACGTCCGAGTCGGGGGGAACGGTATCCAACCGCTCTTCGATCTCTCCATCGGCGGCGATCCGTATCCGTCAGCGCCGTCGTACTTCCTGGTCAGCTGGCGCTCGTTCTCAGGCACCGTGAACTACCGCATGCTCAACGGTATCACCCCCCTGGGCCCCGAGGTCTTGCTCGCGACCAGGTCGGTCGGTAACCATTTCCACGCGCTCGGCGCCTCGCGGTCCAACGGAGGGTCGTATTGGAACGTGGCCTGGGCGGAGGGTGACTTGGCTACCTACGACCGGGTGATCGGGACTCGGATCTCCTGGAGCGGCGCGGTGTTGCCGAGTTCTACGCTCCAGACCCTCAGTGGCGCGGGGGTGAAACACCTCACCGTCTCCCCGGCCCTCGACAGTTCGAGCACCTGGGCGATCGCGTCTTCTCGCGCGAACGGCGTGTACGGCGACGACGTCTACGTGAGTCTTGTCAACGGCACGGCGTTGATCGACGACGAGAACCTCACGCTGCTCACTGAACTCTCCGGTGCCGGGACGCGACAAGGTCACCAGCAGTTCCCGTGCATCGATACTGACGGCCGGTCGTTCGCGGTCACGTACACCGACTGGCTCGCCGGCGGACCCGGGAACGACAATTCCGGGGCCGGACGGGCGCGGGTCGCGACGGTCGCGCCGGTTGGCAACCAGCTCCTCCTGTCCGAGGCCCAGACCATCGACTACGGCGACGGCCAACCACCGATGATCGCCTCGACACGCGGCTCCGGTCTCGCCTGGCGACTGAATCTGGCCGTCTACAAATCGCTCGGCGAGGGGTATCCGATCCTCGGCGCGCTGTACGACAACGCGCTCTTCACCAGCTTCTGCCACCCGGGATACGACGGGGTCGCAACCTGTCCGTGCGGCAACTCACCGATCCAGTACGGTCGCGGCTGCAACAACCAGAGCAACACGGGCGGTGCGAAGCTCTACGGGTCGGGCATCTCGTCGGTCAGCAGCGACTCGATGCTACTGACGGGGCTGAACCTGCCGACGAACCAGACCGTGTTCTTCTACCAGGGCACGTCGCCCCTCTCGACGGCCGTGTTCTCCGGTCGCGGGCTGCGCTGTGTGGGCGGCACCCACATCCTGCTGTACACGAAGCCGTCCTACCCGCTCGGCACGCAGGGCTACTCGACCGCACCGAACCCCGGCGACGTGCGCATCGCCGCGCGGTCGGCGCAGCTCGGAAACCCGATCCTCGCTGGGCAGACGCGCCAGTACTACGCGTCGTACCGAACGAACGGAACGAGCGGCGGCGGCAACGGGTTCGCCGCGTGCACGGTCGGGTTCTCGGCGAACACGACGCAGAGCCTGCAAGCGGTCTGGATTCCGTGAGCGGAACGGACTCGCTCGCGCTTCGTGTGCGGGTCCGATCGCATTTCGTGCGCAGGGCTCGGTCGGTTTCGTGCCGGCCGAGCCTCGCTCGCTACTCGGCGGATGGGGTCGCGGACGTGCCGCCTCGAACTCGAGCGCCCGTCATCAGAGCGCGTAGCTCTCGAGCAGGCCGCACTTGTCGCAGCGCCACACCGTCACGTCGAACTGCTTCTTGCCCTTCGTCGTGATGCCCATGTTCATGCCCAGCCACTTCTGGTGCTGCGGCTCGCCAGCGACCCACTTCGCCTGATCGACCGAGTTGGCGTGGCTCTTGTCGGCGACCCAACCCTCCTCCATCGTGGTGCGGCAGTTTCGACACGTCGGACGATGCTGACTCATGATTGATGTCCTCCACGCGGTTCTTGGACGAGCTCCATGAGCACGCCGCCCGTCGACTTCGGGTGCACGAACGCGATCGTCGTCCCGTGCGCGCCCAAACGCGGCGCTTCGTCGATCATTCGAATGCCCTGTGCTTTCAAGTGCGCGATCGCGACCGCGACGTCGTCCACGTTCCAGGCGAGGTGGTGGATTCCCCCTCCGTTCTTCTCGAGGAACTTCGTGATCGGCGAGTCGGCCGACGCGGGCTCGACCAGCTCGATGCGCTGGGTGCCGGCGAACAGGACGAGCACGTTCACGCGTTGATCGGGCACGAACTCGGGCTCCGTCGCGACGAGACCCAGCGCGAGCTCGTACGCGCCCCGCGCCTCGGCCAGGCTCTTCACGGCGATCGCGACGTGGTGCAGCCCCTTGACCACGCCTTGGATCGCGTGCGGGACGTGGATCGTGGACATCTAGAGGACCTCCGGCGGACGGTACTTGCCGAACACGCGCTCGAGCACGGCGCAGATCTCGCCGATCGTCGCGTCGACCTCGACCGCGGCGAGGATCGGGTGCATGAGGTTCGCGGTCCCGCGTGCGTCGCGATCGAGCGCTTGGAGCACACCCTCGACACGCACGGAATCGCGGCGTTTGCGCACGGAATCGAGGTCCACGAGCACTTGCCGGCGCGCGTCCTCGCTGGGCTTGAAGAGCTCCGGCTCACCTTCGGCGACTTGGTAGCGGTTCACGCCGACGACGACTTCGTCGCCGCTCTCGACGCCGCGCAACCAGGCCATCGCGCTTTTCTGGATCTCGCGTTGGACCCAACCCGATTCGATGGCCGCGACGGGTCCGCCGCGACGGTCGAGCTCGCGCAAGAGTTCGTGCGCCCGCGCTTCGAGTTCGTCCGTCAGCGCCTCGACGTACGGCGAGCCACCCAACGGATCGACCACGTCGGCGACACCGGTCTCGAGGCCCAGGATCTGCTGCGTCCGCAACGCGAGCCTCGCCGTCTTCTCGGTCGGCAGCGACAAAGCCTCGTCCATCCCGTTCGTGTGCAGCGATTGCGTGCCGCCGAGCACGGCCGCGAGCGCTTGGATCGTCACGCGCACGACGTTGTTCTCGGGTTGTTGGCTGGTCAGCATCGATCCCGCCGTCTGCGTGTGGAAGCGCAGCATCCACGAGCGCTCGTCCTTGGCCCCGAACTCCTCGCGCATCATGCGCGCCCACATGCGACGTGCCGCGCGGAACTTCGCGACCTCTTCGAACAGGTGGTTGTGCGCGTTGAAGAAGAAGGACAAGCGCGGCGCGAACTCGTCGATCGGGATCCCGGCCGCGATTGCTGCGCGCACGTACGCGCGACCGTTGCCGAGCGTGAACGCGAGCTCCTGCGCCGCCGTCGAGCCCGCTTCGCGAATGTGGTAGCCGCTGATCGAGATCGTGTTCCACTGCGGCACTTCCGCCGCACAGAACGCCATCAAGTCCGTCGTGAGCCGCATCGACGGCCCCGCGGGGAAGCGATAGTTCCCGCGCGCCGCGTACTCCTTCAGGATGTCGTTCTGCACGGTGCCGCGCAGCTTGGCCAGCGGGATGCCGCGCTTCTTCGCCAACGCGCAGTACAGAGCGAGGAGCACCGTCGCGGTCGCGTTGATCGTCATCGACGTCGACACGGTCTCGAGCGGAATGTTCTCGAACAACAGTTCGACGTCGAGCAACGAATTGATCGGCACGCCGACGCGCCCGCACTCGTACTTCGCGAGCGAATGGTCGGAGTCGTAGCCGATCTGCGTCGGCAGGTCGAAGGCGGTCGAGAGCCCCGTCTGCCCGTTCTCCAGCAGCAGTCGAAAGCGCGTGTTGGTCTCGCGCGCGCTCGTGAAACCGGCGTACTGCCGCATGGTCCACAATTGACCGCGGTACATGCTCGGCCGGATGCCGCGCGTGTAGGGGTAGACGCCGGGCATGCCGCCGTCCGGTGCCGCGCCGTAAACGGGCTCGAGCCGTATGCCTGAGCTGGTCGAGAAGCGCGCGCGCCGCTCCGGCGATTTCAGGGCCGCTTTCGCGTGAACTTCCGCGCGCCAGCGCCGCACGACCTCGTCCGCATCGGCGCGCGCGCCCTCGCCCACGTCGTTCGAGTTGGCACTGGGCGTCGAAGGCCGGGATTCGTGTGTCATCGAGGTTTCGGGCCGTGGCAGCGAACCCGTGGAGTCTAGCGATCGAGCGCGCGACCCGACTTTTTCCGTTCCTGCGCGGCGAGACCGGCGAAGGCCGACGCTGGATCGGGCGTAGCATCACCCTTCGACTCCTCCGGTTCGACGCACCCGCGGCCTCCCCCATGAAGCGCCCCCTCCTCCTCGTCCTCGCCCTCGGCGTCGTCGCCGCCCTCCTCCTGGTCCTTCTGCGAGTCGTCTCGAACGACCCCGGATCGGCAGCGGCAGATCCGGGTATCAGCGCGGGTTCCTCGACGGCCGACGCATCGCCGCCCGCATCGGACTCCGACCCGGTGGATCGAGCGGCGGAACTCGCGAGTCCGGCCACTGCAACGGTCGTGCGCGCCGAGGCACCCGCCGACAGCGCGTCGAGCTCAGCTCCGCGCGCCACGATCGAGGGTCGCGTCGTCGGGCCGGCGGGGTGCGCGTTCGACGAGACCGCCGAGGTGTTCGCTCTGCGCAGCGAGTCGGACCTCGACGGTGCGCTGCGTGCCGCCAAAACGAAGGCGCGCGCGCGGTTCCGCGCCGAGAACCCGTTCGAAAGCGCAGGGCGGGTCGAACTTCCTAGCGCGAACGGAAGGCTCGTCGGACGCGGACGCGTCGAGCCCGATGGTCGCTATCGGATCGAGATCGACGCGAGCCTGGAGCAAGCACACGTGATCGTCGTCGGTCGATCCTGGTATGGGCTCGCGACGGAAGAAGTCGAACTCACCGATGCGCCGAAGCGCACTGACCTCGTCGCTCTGTGCGGCGCCTGGATCGAGGGCGTCGCAACGGTGCCCGCGGGGAGCGACCCCGCGCAGATCGAAGGCCTGGAACTCGAACTCACCACACGCGTCGAGAGCATCACCGGAGACATGCGCTTCTTCCGCGGCGTCGATCGTGAGGGCTACGTGAACGAGGGCCGGTTCGAGTTCCGCGCGCTCGATCCGACGCAGACTTTCACGGTCAAGGGCACGCCGGCGCGTTTGGCCGCTGCCAGCGTCGACGCTCTGGATCTTGCGCCGGCCCGCGGAAAAGCAGTCGAACTCAGTTTCCCGGCCGGCGGGATCGTCCGCGGCAGCGTGCAGGGAACTGACGGAACTCCGGTGGCCGGCGCCGAAGTCAGCGCGAAGAAGAAGGGCCGCATGTTCGGGTTCGACGACGAGGCGGTTCGAATCACGCAGTCGAACGCCGACGGTTCGTTCGAACTCCCCGGCGTGGCCGCGGGCGCCGCGGAACTCCACGCACAGCTCGATGGGATGCTCCTCGGCAAGACGGCGAAGGTGGAGATCGTCGACGGCGGCGTCCTCGAAGGCGTCGTGCTGGTGCTCGGCAAGGGCGCCTCGATCTCGGGCGTCGTGCGTTGGGCGGATGGAACCGCCGCGACGTCGATCGAAGTGAACGTGACCTTCGACATGACCCAAATGGGAGGCATGGGTGCCTTCAATGCCTTGAAGGGCGGCAAGGGGTCGAGCAAGTCCGACTCAGAAGGCCGATTCTCGGTGTCGGGGCTGGGCGCCGGCCCGTTCTCCGTCGAGGCGCGCGCCTTGCCCGAGACAGAACGCGAAGCACTGAAGGCCGGCGATTTCGTGGCGCGACGCGAACGCGAGCACGTCGGTCGGGCCAACACGGTGAAGCCGGGGACGTCAGGTCTCGAGCTCGTTCTCCGCGCGCCGACCGGAGTGAAGGGCCGGGTCGTGGACATGTCCGGAGCACCGATCGCGAAGTTCACGATCCGAGCGCACGGCGTCGGCGAAGGGATGCTCGCCGAGCTCGGGCAAGAGTCCAAAGACGAATCGTTCGAGCACGCGAACGGCGAGTTCTTGTTGCCGGGATTGCACACGGGGAAGTGGAAACTCCACGCCTCGGCCGACGGGTTCTCGGACTCCACCCCGATCGAGTTCGCGATGCCGATCGAGCCGGGAGCGGATCCGCTCGCGATCTCGATGGAGCGCGCGGCCGTCGTGCGCGGCGTCGTGCGAGCTCCCGATGGATCGTTGGTCGCCGAGGCCACCGTGCGTGTCGACGACGGCTCGCCGGAGTGGATGCGCGCGGTCTCGAGCACGAAGCTCCCCGAGACGAAGACAGACGCCGAGGGGAAGTTCGAACTGACTGGAATCCGTCCGGGTGCGACTGCGGTTCGCGCCAAGCACGAGAGCCACGCCAGCTCGGCGTCGCTGCCCATCGATCTGTCGGCCGGTCAGATCGTGACCGACATCGTGCTCACGCTGACGAATGGTGGCCGCATCACCGGCGAGGTCTTCCACGAGGGCAAGCCAGCGGTCGGGATGATGATCCAAGTGCAGGACATGAAGGTGTTCTCGCAACACATGACCACGACGGATGCGAAGGGCCGCTTCGAGGCCGCGCACCTCGATCCCGGTGGTTATCAGATCGTGGCGATTCCCACGCGCGGCGACGCGCTGATCTCCGAGGAAGGCGAGTTCGACGCGTCGTCGATGCTGTCCAACATGAAAATGGCGACCGCCGACGTCGTCGAAGGGTCCGATGTGCACGTGGTGCTCGGCGCAGCGCCCGAGGATCCCGTGCGCGTCACCGGTCGCGTGACGATGGCCGGCGCACCCGTCGCATCCGCGACCGTGATGTTCCTGCCCGAGGGCGGCAAGAAAGGCCTCTCCGGGTTCAAGCCGGTGCAGACGAAGAAGGACGGCACCTTCGCCGTCACGCTCGACGGTCCCGGCGGATACAGCGTTTCCGTCCAGCGCATGAACGCGCTGATGAACGAGCAGAGCGTCCACGAGGAGCGCCGCGTGGTCCCGAAGTCAGAGGACTTCACGATCGACATCGTGCTCCCCGAAGGCCGCATCAGCGGACGCGTGACCGGCGTGGACGGAAAACCGGCTGGAAATGCGCGCATTTCCATCGTCCGTGAAGGCACCGGCAAGCCGGGCACGATTTGGGGCGGCCAATTCCACGAGCTGCGCACGAACGTGGACGGTGACTACGACGCGACCGGTTTGCCGGCCGGGACGTATACGGTCATGGCCGGCGGGAGCGAACTCGGCGGGATGCTGGGTGACTCGTCGGCGATCGGTGGGCGCGAAATGCAGAGCAGCGTCGAGATCGGGGAACGGGATTGGCGCCGCGGCATCGACTTCCGCTTGAAGGTGGCGGCGACGGTCGAGATCACCGTCGTGGACGAATCCGATCGCGCTGTATCGGGCGCCGTGGTGTTCGCGCGCGACGAGGCCGGTCGCGCGGTAGACGTGTTCTCGTTCGTGACGACCGATGGAACGGGACGCGCCAAGTACGGAGGCTTGAGTGCCGGTCGTTACACGTTCCGCGCGCGCACCAGCACGATTGCGAGCGGCGATTCGGCCGCGATTCGAGTGGAGGAAGGCGGCAAGTCGGCCGTGAAGCTCGTACTCGAGAAGGGCACGCTGATCCTCGTGAAGATCGTCGACAGCGAGAAGAAGCCGGTCGTCGCGTCGGTGCAAGTGCTCGACGAGAACGGTCGCGATCTCGCCAGCCAACTCGGCCTGCAAGAGATCATGGAGCGCTTCCAGGGCGGCGACTTCGACCCCGGAGAGCAGAAGTTCGGTCCGTTCCCGGCCGGCAAGTACCGCGTGCGGGTCACCTCGGAGTCGGGGAAGACCGCGACGAAGCCCGTGACGTTGTCGGGTCAGGCCGAGCGCAAGGTCACGATCGAGATCGAGTGACCCCGCGCGGTCCGCGCGCTCCATGAATCGGACCGTGCGCGTCGTCGACGCGTACGGTCCGCTACACGTCGGAGCCGGTGAAGGTCTCACGGGCTCTCACGTCACGAGGCGACACCACAGGGTTCTCTGAGCGCGCGGACTCGCGGCCTTCACGCGCCTTCCGTCGCAGGTCACGTCGCCGGCAGTGCCCGATTCGCGCGCAGCCAAGTCAGGATCTCGGCGAAATCCGCAGGAATTTCAGCCTCGAAACGCCGCGTCGGTCCACCCGCGAGATCCGGGATCTCGAGCGCGTGCGCATGCAGCATCTGACGCTCCGGCACGGGTGCACCCTCGCCCATGGGCTCGAGCTGTCGACGTGACGGCTTGTACAGCGTGTCGCCGACGAGCGGCAGAGCGATGTACGACATGTGGACGCGCACTTGGTGCGTGCGGCCCGTCTTCGGGGACACGGCGATCAGGGCGAAGGAGCGGAAGCGCTCGCGCACTTCGTAGTACGTGAGTGCATCCCGCCCCTCGTCTTCTTCGCGCACGACGCTGATGCGATCCGGGTGACGCTCGTGGCGACCGAGGCGCGCGTCGATCCACTCCGAATCGAACCGCGGGTCGCCGTGGACGAGCGCGAGGTACGTCTTCGTCACGGTCCGCTCGCGGAACGCAGTCTGGAGCGACTCGAGCGCCTCCTTCGTCTTCGCGAGCACGAGCACGCCGCTGGTCTCGCGGTCGAGACGGTGGACGACGCCGGGACGGCGGCCCTCCTCCTCGCTCGAGGGGAACGGCCCATGGGTACGCTCGGCGATCTCTGCGGCGCCGGGCTCGCCGGCCTCCTGATTCTTGTGGGTCAGGAGTCCCGCCGGCTTGTCGACCACGACGATGTGCTCGTCCGCGTGGATCACGCGCATGTGCGCGGCGCAGTCGGGGTCGACCGCGGCCGAGGATTCGAGGTCCACGTCGACCGGTCCGCCCTCGAGGAGCAGGAGGCCGGGTTTCGTCACGATTTCGCCGCGCAAACGGACCTTCCCGCCCTGGATCAGGGTTTGGAGTCTGGTCCGAGACATCTGCCCGACGAGTTCGAGCAGGGCTAGGTCGAAGCGGCGTCCCCGAGCAGTCTCGGGGAGGTCGACATGAAGGTTTTGGAGTTTCATCGGGGCCTTGAAAGTCCCGCATTCTAGCGTTCAGCGTGGTCGCGGCGCCCCTCAGTCCGTATTCCTGTGCGCATGACGACCCCCCCCCCGTCTGTCCTGCTCGTCGACGACGAGCCACGCTTGCTCGAGGTCCTCGGCGCCGTACTCGAACGCAACGGTTTCGCGCTGACTCTCGCCAGCACGCCCGCGTCGGCCGTCGAGCTGCTCCAAAGCTCGCGCTTCGATGCCGTCGTGACCGACGTCGTGTTCGACGGCTGGTCCGAAGGCGCGCTGGTCCTCGGCGCGGCTCGCGAGCACCAACCGGACGCCGTCGTGATCCTGATGACGGGTTATCCCGCGCTCGAATCCGCCGTCGCTGCGGTGAAGAAGGGCGCGAGCGACTACTTGCAGAAACCCATCGATCCGGTCGTCCTCGCTGCGTACCTGCACCGCGCCTTGCGCGAGCGGGAGATCTCGAGCCCGACGCTCGCCTTCAAGGACCTCGTCGACATCATGACGTCGATGGTCGCGCACACGATCGAGCGCGTGGATCCGTACACGGCCGGTCACGGATCGCGCACGCGCAAATATTGCCGGCTCATGGCACAGCGCACGGGCCTCGACGAATCGACGCGCGAGCGACTCGAGCTCGCGGGGATCGCGCATGACTACGGCAAGATCTACCTCGACGACCTCTCGTTCCTCACGAAGAAGGGACCGCTGACGCCCGAGGAATACGCGGCCGTGCAGAAGCACCCCGAACTCGGCGCGAAGAAGCTCGGACACCACCCGCGGATGAAGGACGTGTGTCGCTACGTCGGCGAGCACCACGAGAAGTGGGACGGGACCGGCTATCCCAGGAAGACCGCGGGCGAGAACATCTCGCTCCCCGGTCGGATCCTGGGCCTCGTCGAAGTGTTCGATTCGTTGGCGACGAAGCGCAGCTACAAGGACGGTTGGGAGCTCACGAAGGTCGTCGAGTTCTTGCGCAGCGAAAGCGGCAAGCACTTCGATCCGTCGCTCGTCGACGAGTTCCTGGTGCTCCTCGATGCGCACGGCGAGGACTGGTTGAAGGCGCCTCAGAAGGATCGCGAGGCCGTCGGCCTGGCGGTGGCGTCTTGAGCCGTATCCGCGAAGCGCACCCGAGCTAGGAGCTCCCGTGCAGATCGCGCCGCTCCTCGGAATTCTCGGTGCGTTCGCGCCAAGCGCACTCCACCTGCCCGGGAGGCCCAACGCGCAATCCACGCCCGGTCATCCGCCTGGGGTCCTCGCGATCCCGGGTGGGACGACACGAGTCGGAATCGCGATGCCCGCGCTCGAGCGGATGCTCGCTGAAGAGCCGGCGACGCGCATCTACGCCGGGGCGCTGGTCGGCGGCACGCCGGCGCACGACGTGGACGTCGAAACGTTCTGGATGCAGCCTACCGAGGTCACGTGCGAGCAGTACGCGGCGTATTTGCTCGCGACCGGAGAGCGCGCGCCCGAGCCGTGGTGCGAGTCGGCGATTCGCGCCGCGAGCGAGGACCACGCGCGGCGAGAGGCGCTGCGCATCGAGGAGTCGACGCGCAACGCGCTGACGCCCCCCGAGGTCGAAAGCTTCGACGCACACGCGTGGTGGCTCGTGCACGGCGCGAACGCGGCGTTCGAGCTCTCACCCGCAGATCGCGCGCGCCCAGTCGTGTCGGTGTCGTGGGACGAAGCACGCGCTTACTCGCGCTGGGCCGGGTTGCGCCTCGCGACGGAAGCCGAGCACTCTCGCGCCGCACGTGGTGATTCCGAACGCACGTGGCCGTGGGGCGAGGACACGCGTGCTGATCGATACGCCGCGACGTCGGAGCTCGCGAACGATGGCGCGCCACGTCACGTCGCGAGCTTTCGCGAAGGCGGCGGCAAGTTCGACGTGTTCGACCTCGCCGGCAATGTTTGGGAGTGGACGAGCGATTCGTACGTGGCGTTCCCCGGCTACGCGCCGCGCGAATGGTCGTACGGATTCGGATCGAGCCGTGCACGGGTGACCGGAATCGCCGCGTTCGATCCGGCGCAGCGCGTCGCAGTCGGCGGCTCGTTCCAGATGCCGCTCACGTTGTGCCGCTCCGGGATTCGACGCGGACTCCTGCGGGAGCAGCGCGCGGCCGCGATCGGATTTCGCTGCGCAGCCAGCGCGCGTCCCGGCGCGGATGTCGCGCGGCACATGAACGAGGGTGAACTCGCATCCGAGAACCGCGCGAAGGGATCGGCGCCACTCGCGCGCGCCGACGGACGCCGCACTCTGCTCCTCGACGGTTGGCGCACGATTCCGAGCGAAGCCGAGGCCGGATGGGTCCCGCCCGCGGGCTACACCGTGATCGCCGGCTATGCGTGCATCGCGTTCGCGCCGGTGGAAGTCGTTCCCGTCCGCGATCCGCAGACGCTCGACCGCGACAGCCTCGAGATCGCGCCGATCGGGATCGGGTACTTGCACACGACGATGCCGCTCGCGGAGCCGGAGCTCCTGGCCGGCACCTATCTCGTCGCATGGCGACCGAAGGGCGTGCGCAAGATGGGCGGCGAAGGCGCGCGTCCGACGGGAGCACCCCTCGAAGAGGTGCTGCGCCTCGATATCGAGCGCGATCACGCGATCGTCTACCACCTCGACGGGAAGCCGCTCGCGGCGATACCGGCGACGATTCAGTGGTCGGTCGAGCGCGAGGGGCGCGCGTCGTTCGTGGACGCGGTCGCGACGGGTGAGGTCGAAGCGAGCCGCCGACGCGTGCGGTTCGAGGCCTACGCGCCGAGCGCGACGAGCAAACGCGGGCCGGTCCTCACGCTCGAAGTCAGCGCGCTGGATCCGGGCGTCGGCGTCGAGTGGCGCTGAGGTTCGGGAAGGGCCGAGAGGCGTCCAGATCGGCTGGGAGTGGTCCTGGGGCCCCTCGGGCGAGTTTTCGCTGGCCAAACGGCCTAGATCCTACGATAATGTAGAAACTATGCCGTCCCACACACAGATCTCAGCCCAGATCTCCATGGTGACCAAGGAGCGACTCGAACGCTTCGTCCGCGCCACCGGCATCACTCGCACGCACTTGATCGAGCAAGCGCTCCTCCACCATCTCGCCGCGCTCGAAGAGCTCCCCACGGACCTGATCGTGCCCGCACGACTCGTGTTGGACCGTGAGAGCGCCGAGCATGTTCGCGACCTGACCGAGCGACCGCGAGCTCCCACGGACGCGATGAAGCAACTGTTCGATGACCGTTGACGTCCGGGCACTGCGCGAGGACGACGACCGCAATGCATTCCAGTCCGGGAACGAGTCGCTCGACACCTTCTTCCGCCGGTACGCGGGTCAGAACCAGTTCCGACATCACATCGGCGTGAGCTACGTGGCCGTCGAGGGCTCGACGATCCTGGGATTCGCAACGGTCTCGCCGGCCACTTTGGACGCCGACGACTTGCCGAATGGGCGCAGGATGCCGCCCTACCCGATGCCGGTGATCCGACTCGCGCGTCTCGCGGTCGGGTCGGAGGCGCAGGGACGTGGAGTAGGGCGTGCACTCTTGCGCTTCGTGATCGAACTCGCGGAGCGGCAGCGCCGCGAGGTCGGTTGCGTCGGCGTTCTCGTGGACGCGCAAGCGGAGTCCGTCGACTTGTACCAGCCCTTCGGATTCGTGCCGGTGAGCGCGAACGAAGGCCTCGTGCTGACCACGCCGCGATCGACGATGCTGTTCCTGCCGCTCGGATCCGTGCCGCGCCAGCGCGGGTGACACTCGCCGTCGGCCGCGTCAGCGAGTCTCCACGGTCGGCGGGTTGCCACGCAGCCAAGTTTCGAGATGCGCGGCGAGCACGTCACAGTCGCGCGTCAGCGACTCGTGCTCCTCGCCCAGGAGTTCCGCGCGCTCGGCGCGCAGGTCGGCCAGCTCGATCGGATCGGCGTCCTCCTCGTCCGGATCGGCGCCGAATTGCGCTTCCACGCCGATGAACCCGAGGAGCAGCGGGATCGGGACGATCTCGCGCAGGGACTCGTCGTTCACGATCGAGCGGCACAGCGCGAGTCCGTCGATCTCGCCGAGTCGGAAGCCCAAAACGGCCGCCAACGCATCGATCGCGGCGGTGGCGACGCGTACGCGCGCCGCGTCGGACGAACCGCGACTCTCGGCCGGCATGGCGGCCTCAGAACCCGGCAATGTTGCGTTCGAGCAGCGACAGCTCGAGGACGAGTTCCTCGCGGCGCGCGCGCTCTTCGACCACGACCTCGGGATCCGCGCGCTCGAGGAACGCGGCGTTCGCGAGCTTGGCGTCGACGCCGGCCATGCCGCTCTTCACTTTCTCGGCGCGGCGTTGCAGCACGTCCTTCAACTTGCCGAGGTCGACGCCCTCCCCGAGGAGCACGACCGCCTCGATGCCCCCGACGACCGCGACTGCGCTGGCGGGCGGGCGTTCGACGGATGCGGCGACCGAGCATTCGGACAGGTGCGCGAGTAGGCGCACCGTCTCGGAGTGACGCTGCAACACTTCGCGTTCCTGCGGCCGTTTCGCAGCGATCCGCGCAATGAGCGGTTGGCGCTCGCCGAGGCTCGTCAGGTTGCGCACTTGTCGCACGGCGCCGACGAGGTCTTGCAGGACCTGCATCTCGGCCTCCGCGGCTTCATCGACGGCAAGGCCCTTCCCGTCGGGCCAAACGCCGTTCATCAACATCGTCGTGTCGCGCCCGATCGTCTCGTGAACCTGCTTCCACAGGACTTCGGTCACGTACGGGGTGAATGGATGCAGGAGCGCCAACGTGTCCGAGAGCACGCGCACGAGCGTTCCGCGAGCGACCGCGCCGGACGGATCGCTCTCGTTCGCGAGCCTGGGCTTCGCCATCTCGAGGTACCAGTCGCACAGGTCGTTCCAGACGAACTTGTAGAGCAGCGTCGCTGCGTCGTTCAGGCGATATTCCTCGAGAGCCGACGTCGTTTCGCGGCGCGCGCGCTCGAGGCGCGAGAGGATCCAACGATCCTCGACCCGCAGGCTCGCGACCTCGACCGTCGGGTCCGCGAACGGCTTGCCCGCGACGTTCATCAACGCGAAACGCGCCGCGTTCCACAGCTTGTTCGTGAAGCGGTAGCCCTGCTCGATGCGGTCGGGCGCCAGCTTGACGTCCTGTCCCTCCTTCGTGAGCAGGATCAACGAGTAGCGCGTCGCATCGGCGCCGTACTGGTTGATCAAGTCGATCGGGTCGATGCCGTTGCCGGCCGACTTCGACATCCGCCGACCCTTCGCGTCGAGCACCGTCGCGTGCACGTTGACGACGTCGAACGGACAGCGCTGATCCTCGGGCAAGTGGTCGAGGAACTCGTACCCGGCCATGACCATGCGCGCGACCCACAGGTAGATGATCTCGCGCGCGGTCGAGAGGAACTGCGTCGGATAGAAACGCGCGAGGTCCTCCGTCTTGTCCGGCCATCCGATCGTCGCGAACGGCCAGAGCCACGACGACGCCCACGTGTCGAGCACGTCCGGATCCTGACGCACGATCGGTTTCCCCGTCTTCGGGTGCTTGGTACCGATCGCGAGATCGTCGCGCGACGCGACGGGCACGCCGTCCTCGTCGTACCAGACCGGAATCTGATGCCCCCACCACAGTTGGCGGCTGATGCACCAGTCGTGCACGTTGTTCAGCCAGTCGAGATAGACCTTCTGCCAACGCTCGGGCCGAAACTGCAATCGGCCCGATGTCGCGGCGCGAATAGCCGGTTCCGCGAGCGGCTTCATCTTCACGAACCACTGTTCGCTGACGAGCGGCTCGATGATGCTCTTGCTGCGGTCGGAGATCGCGACGTTGTGCTGGTAGTCCTCGACCTTGCCGAGGAGCTCCAGACGGTCGAACTCCTTGACGACCGCGTCACGGGCTTTCTCGCGCGAGAGGCCGGCGAACGGGCCACCGTTCGCGTTCAGCGTGCCGTTCTTCTCGTACAGGTTGATGATCGGAAGATTGAAACGCGTCCCGCGCGCATAGTCGGCCGGATCGTGGCCCGGCGTGACCTTCACGGCGCCCGTGCCGAAGTCCATCTCGACCTCGTCGTCGAAGACGAGCGGAATCTCGCGACCGACGATCGGCAGGACGAGCATCGCGCCCTTCAAGTGCGCATACCGCTCGTCCTTCGGGTTCACGGCGACGCCCGTGTCACCCAGCATCGTTTCGGGCCGTGTCGTCGCGACGACGACGTGCTCGCCCTCGCGCCCCTTCACGGGATAGCGCAATTGGTAGAGCTTGTCCTTCTTCGGGACGTACTCGATCTCGTCGTCGCTCACGGCGGTCTCGAGCACGCAATCCCAATTGACGAGCCGCGCGCCGCGGTAGACGAGGCCCTTCTCGAAGAGGCGCACGAAGCTCTCGCGCACGGCGCGGCTCATGTGCGGCTCCATCGTGAACCGCGTGCGCGACCAATCGCACGACGAACCGAGGCGCCGGTACTGCTGGAGGATGTAGGAGCCGTGCTCCTCCTTCCACGCCCAGACTCTCGCCAGAAACGCGTCGCGTCCGAGGTCGTTGCGCGTCTTCTTCTCCGTCTCGTAGAGCTTCTTCTCCACGACGGCCTGAGTCGCGATGCCGGCGTGATCCGTGCCGGGCAGCCACAGGGCGTCGAAGCCCTGCATCCGCCGGTGACGGATGATCACGTCCTGGATCGTGCCGTTCAGCGCGTGCCCCATGTGCAAGACGCCCGTCACGTTCGGCGGCGGGATCATGATCGCGAACGTCTTGCGGCCCGCGACGGGCTTCGCCGAGGGCGTGAACCCGCCGCTCGCGAGCCAGCGTTCGTAGACGTCGTTCTCGAACTCGGCCGGCGCGTAGCGCGTCGACAACTCCGTGCTGCGCGTCGTGGATTCCATGGGGGCGGCCACTTCATCCGTGACCGTCCTACCGGTCAAGCCCGCGCGCCGGTGAGCCCCCTAGAAACGCTGATCGAGGCGCACGATCGCGAGTACCGCGCGCGCAGTCCGCGGTTCCGGAATCGTCGCGAGAGACTTCGACGGCAAGCACCACACGAGCACGTCGTGATCCGGCGGCAACGGTGTCGACCCGCCGGCCGTTGCGAGCCGCTCGCCTTGCGGTGATGTCCACACGCACGCGAACTCGAGCTGGTGGGCCGCCCAACCTTCACCCGGCGAAGCACCCAGTTCGAGACGCAGCCCGTCAGCCCACGACTGCTCGCCGTTCGGCCTCGTACGCGGGGGCAAGAACCCGCGCGCGCCCGAGCGAGCCTCGAACGACG
>Ga0163146_10001371_pt1 | contig 34992 bp, 25 predicted proteins | sample OliLakLV19MP7G1_FD_148648 | JGI IMG/M metagenome (GOLD analysis project Ga0163146, IMG submission 148648) | Freshwater microbial mat bacterial communities from Lake Vanda, McMurdo Dry Valleys, Antarctica - Oligotrophic Lake LV.19.MP7.G1 | ecosystem: Environmental > Aquatic > Freshwater > Lake >...
TGACCTCCCGCCCATGCCCTCCTCACTCATTCTCGGCGCTGGGATGGTCGGGTCGGTGATGGCGGCCGATCTGCTGGGGTCGCGGGGGTGGAGCGTCACCGTTGCCGATGCCAGTCGCGAGGCGCTTGATCGCTGTCTGGAGCGCTGCCGCCGGGCCGGCGGTGGAGGCAAGGCGAGACTTCCAAAGACCGTGCTCGCCGATCTCTCGCAAGCGGTTGAGGTCACTGCCCTGGCCGCGAAGCACGATGTGGTGCTGGGAGCCCTCTCGAGCCATCTGGCCTTCAACGCCCTGCGGGCGGTGATCGAGGCCAGCAAGCCTTACGCCGACATCGCCTTCATGGCCGAGGATCCGACCGAGCTCTCCGCGCTGGCGAAGCGCCGCGGGGTGACTGCAATCGTCGACTGCGGGGTCGCCCCGGGCATGAGCAATCTGCTCGCCGGCGCCGCGGCCCGCATGCTCACACCATGCAACCGAATTGACATCATGGTCGGAGGCCTTCCGCTCGAGCGACGGGCCCCGTTCCAGTACAAGGCCGGCTTCTCGCCCGCCGACGTGATCGAGGAGTACACGCGGCCGGCGCGGCTCGTCGAACACGGCCGCATCGTGGTGAAGGAGGCGCTCAGCGAAGCTGAACTCGTCGATCTTCCCGGGGTCGGCACGGTGGAAGCATTCAACACCGACGGACTCCGCAGCCTGGCCACCACGCTGAAGGTGCCGCACATGCGCGAGCGCACGCTGCGCTGGCCGGGCCACATCGAACTGATGAAGGCCTTCCGCGCCGCGGGCTGCTTCCAGAAGGAACCGATCGACGTGCGCGGCGCCGACGGCGGCATGGTCCGAGTCTCGCCTCTCGCGGTCACCTCGAAATTGCTCTTCCCGCTCTGGATGTACGACGAGGATGAACCCGACCTCACCGTCATGCGGGTGATCGGCGAAGGGCGAATGGCCAAGGCCAGCCATGGAATCCGCAAGGGCCAGCCGGTGCGGATCATCTGGGACCTCCTCGACGTCCGCGATCCGCAGACGGGCTTCACCAGCATGAGCCGCACCACCGCCTTCCCCTGCACCATCACCGCCCGACTGCTCGCCAGTGGCGGGCTGCGCCGGCCAGGCGTCCTGCCGCCGGAACTGCTCGCCGGCGAACGCGGCTATCTCGAGGCGATGTTCGGCGAGCACGCCAGGCGCGGCGTCGAGTACACCTCGCGCATCGAGCTTCTCTGAGCCGCGCTGGTGGCCTGGTGGTCGGGCCGTGCCTGGCTGTCCTTTTTCTCTGCAATGGAGACTCCCTCACATGCCGCCCTCAAGCGTCTGGCCCGGGCGTTTCTCGTCCGAATCGGCTGCTGCGTGGCCGCGGCGGAAGTGCTCTGCCCGATCTCCCGCTATCGACTCGATGCCGCCGGATACGCCGACGATGCCCTGTCGCTCCCACCGCGCGGCGAGCGGGCGCTGGCGACGCTCTGGTCGCTGAACGCCCTCTTGAGCGATCTGGACACGACTGCCCGAGTGGTGACTAGAGCGACTCGGCGGGGCGCGCTCCGCACGCCGCGCACGGTGATCATCGAGTGCAAGCGCTCCCGCGCCGACTTCTTCCGCGACGGGGAGGACGTGGCCAGCGCCCTTCTCGAGCGCGAGCGACTTCGCGCTCGACGCCACGACATCGAGGAGACTCTGGTGAAGCCGCTCGAGCCGCATCTTCGGGCCTCCGGCACGGCGCTCTTCCCCGAGCTCGAATCGTGGGACTTCGCCCGAAGTCGCACGCCCGCCCATCTGCGCGTGCAGCGCGAGCTGCGACTGCTCGAGCGGCGCCTCTACGGCCACACCAAGTTCAGTCGGCTGGTCAAGTATCGATTGGCCGATCGGCTGCTGGTGCTTGCTCCGAGCGGACTCCTGCGCCCGAGCGAACTTCCCGAGGGCTGGGGACTCATCGAGTGTCCGAGCCGCGACCTTCGCCGTGGGGCGTTCGACTCGCTCGATCTTCGCGCCCAGTCCGAGCACGTCGTCGGGGACTCGCTCCAAAGTCCCGGGCTTCTCGATCTGCCCATCCGCCTGACCATCGAGCCTCCGGAACACGCAACGCTCCCCCTCCGCCGGGCCCGCCTGCTTCGCAACATCGGTGTGGCCCTGATGCGGCAGAGGTGAAGTGGTTGGGCGATCCGCTGCCAGGAGGCGCTCGGCGGCCTCGATCAGGCGGAACGGCTCCGCGTGCGGAAGGCGGATCTGGCCAGCGACCGCGCACTCGAGACGGCGGAGTGAGCGGTCGCGCCGAGCGGCAAAACGAAAGCCGCCAGCCGCCGGTTGGGCCGAGCGCGGCGCGACAGGAGTCCAGGAGTGCACCACATGTCTCCTGTGGGTCGTCGCGAGGCTCGTTCACCCGAGAGGTGGCTGGCGGTTTCGTGCTCCGCGTCCGAAGGGACCTCCCAGCATCCCTGAACGCCTTCCAATTCGCGTCACCCCGCAGCGTCCGACCGCGAGGATTGTTCTTGATCCATCGGACTGGATCTGCTCCAGACAACGTCAACCAAAGTTCAGGGAGAGCACTCGCAGACGACGCATGTGCTCGGCGAGGACGGCCTCCTGAAGGAGGTCGACACGATCAAGAGGAATGCCTGAGAACTCGGCGGGCTGGCGCGCCTGGAGCGAGCCCACGCGGACCGAGTAGGAGTCGGCGCCCCACCAGATGACGCCGGCAGCACCCGCGGCAAGGGCCGGGCGCACCTGACCGCTGATGAACTCATCATCGGAGAGGAGCGTCAGGCCGTCGACCTTGTTGCTGTCGTGGACACGGTGCCAGATCACCGGAAGCACCGGCTTGCCCTTCGCGAGCTGCACCGCGAGCTCGGTCTTCATCGTGGTGTACGCGATCTGCGCCGGTCGACACTCCTTGCTGCGAATGTCGAGGTAGGGGTCATAGACCGAGGGGGCGACCCAGTCGCAGAGAGCGACGACGCCCGCGCAGCGTGCGCCCTTGGCAAACGCCGTCTCCTTGAAGGCCGGAGTGGTGCGGTGCCAGCCCACGGTGGCGCCCTTGGCGTCGCGGGAGAAGTAGCGCAGCGCCGGCAGTCCGTACACCGACCACTTCGCGGCGGGGCGAGCGTCCCTGGCGACTTCGACGACGCGCTTGAGGGCCGTCTCACCGGTGGCGAAGGTGGGAGTGCCCGGCTCGGAGTCGAGGTACTTCAGCCAATGGCCCTCGAAGTCGAGGAGTGCATACCCGGTGTAATCGGCCGGCACGTAGGTCAGGACGCTCGTGCGGAGCTTGGTCTCGTTGTACTTGCCGCCGGTCTCGCCGAGCGACTGGTAGATGACGATGCAGCGCGGAGCATTCAGCGTGGCGGCGGCGTTGAGAAAGCCCGGATTGGAGTGGGAGGCGACGACGAGGGTCTTCGGCGCGGTGGCCCCGAACACAGCGCTCATGAGCGCGGTCGGGGCGGATCCATACGCGACTCCGCCTCCAGCTCCTCCGGCAGCGAGCAGAACGATGGTCGCCTGGATGGTCGTGCGAATCGAGCAGAACGACGAGTTCGTGTGGTGCGTGTTCATGGCGGTGAACCTACCGCCGCCTGGGCAATTTCCGACGCTTGGGACGAAATCGACCCGCGCCGCGCAGCGCCATCGATGGTCCGAAGGGAATCGACGAGGTGCGAACGGGATGCGAATCGTCCCGACGACATGCGGTCGGGACGGCACGGCCGCGTCGGGGACCAAGAGTTATCTTCGGTTCTGGCGTCGCGTTTGCCGAGCAGTCGGCAGCGGTCAGCGGAGCACGGGCTCGATCGCCCGAAGCTTCTCGAGATGGAGCTCCCGCAGGCGCAACTTCATGGCCTCCGCGTCGCCCTCGCGAATCCCCTCGAACTCCGTGATGCGACGCTCCTGAAGCGTTCCATTTCTGGTCGAGAACGAGTCGGAACCCCACCAGACCACGCCGGCGGCGCCCGCCGCAAGGGCGGGACGGATCTGGCCATCGACGAACTCCTCGTTCGAGAGAAGAGTGAGCCCATCAGTCTTGTTGGTGTCGTGCACGCGATGCCAGACGAGCGGCATCACCGGCTTGCCCTTGGCCATCTCCACCGAGAGCGCCACCTTGTCGTAGACATGAGCCTGCCCCGCGCGCCGATTGGTTGGGTTGCGCGAATCGAGATAGGGGTCGTAGATGGTCGGCCCCACCCAGTCGCAGGCGTCGATCAGCCGTTGGGCCCGCCGCCCCTTCTCGAAACCCCGCTCCCGAGACTCGTTGGTGGCCTTGTCCCAGGCGATGGTGGTGCCGCGGGTGCTGGACCCGAAGTAGCGCATCGCCGGCACGCCGTAGACCGACCACCTCGCCCGGGGTCGCTCCTCGCGGGCGATTCGCAGGAGATCGAGATAGGCCGCTTCGCCCGCGCGAAACGCCTCGCTGGTCACATCCTCGTCCTCGAGGAACTTCATCCACGACCCTTCGAAGTCGAGAAGCGCCATCGCTCCCTGCTGCTCCGGGACGACCCGCCGCACGTTGGCGCGGAACTTCTTCTCGTCGAACTTTCCTCTGGTCTCGCCGGTGCTCTGATAGAGGATCGCACAGAGGACCGCGCCGCCGGAGAGAGCCCTCGAGATGAACTGCTCGTCCGGCAGAGACGCCACCGCGAGCGTGCGCCCCGGATAGCTGCGCTCGAGGAGCATGGCGTCGGGGCTCTCCGCAGCAGGCGGAAGACTCCGCGCCAAGGTCGCGGCGTTCGGCGACGTGGTCCTGCCATTGGCACTCGGCGCCGAGTGCTGGGGGCCCGCCGGCGCCGACGGCGTGTTCGGCTTGCCCGGCGCACTCACCGACTCGCTCGACCAGAAGCAGCCGGAGAGGAGCACCGTGATCAACGAAAGTGGCAGCACTCGAGTTTGCACGGGCGGAGTGTAAGGGCGATGCCGCGGGTGCCATGCTGCGGGTTGCGCGAGTGAGTGTCGGCGCCGCCCGCAACGCGCTGCGCGTCGCAACCCGGCGCACGCATTCAGTCGTGCAACCCACTGCGCTCTTTCCCTGATCCCTGATCCCTGATCCCTGATCCTTCACGCGAGCGCCCCCGTACTCTCCCCGCATGCCCCTCGCCGATCTCCGGTCCCAGTCCGTTCGTCGCGATTGCGATGCGCTTCTCACGCATCTGCGCGACTTCCGACTGTCGCTGCGCTTCTCGGCGGGCATCTGGTTCTTCACGCCCGCGAGCAGCCGATTCCACGATCGCTATACGCCCGCGCTCGATCTCGAGGCCCGGCTCGAGATCGCCGCCAGCCTCAAGAACGACGGACTGGTGGCCCTCGAAGCCCACTATCCCAACGAGATCAATCGCGACAATCTCGCGCTCTGGCAGGCCTTCACCCGCGCCACCGGCATCCGCGTGCTGACCGTGATCCCGCTGCTCTTCTGGGACCGCGAGTTCGAGTTCGGTTCGCTCAGCAATCCGCTGGCCGCACCGCGCCGCCTCGCCATCGCTCGGACCATCGAGGCCCTCGAGCTCAATCGCGAACTGGCCACCGACTTCGCCGTCGTCTGGCCGGGGATCGACGGGGTGGAGAACGTCTTCGGAGTCGACGTGGCCGCGGCCCGAGACCGCTTCGCCGATGGCATGGCCGAAGCCATGGACGCGGTGCCGGGCGTGCGCATCGCCTTCGAACCCAAGCCCTACGAACCGCGCGGCAGAATCCTCTTCGGCACCACCGCCGAGGGCATGCTGCTGGCGCCGATGGTGGAGTCGCGGCTGCGCCATCCGGCCAACCGCGCCCTCCTCGAACAGGGTCATGCCCTCTTCGCCCTCAACCCCGAGATCGGTCATGTCCTGATGGGTTACGAGGATCTGTCGATGGCCTTCGCCTGGCCGCTCGCCGATGGACGCCTTGCCCACAGCCACTGGAACAGTCAGCCACTTGGCAACTACGACCAGGACCTGACCGTCGGCAGCGTCTCGCCCGAATCGCTCGAGGCCCTCCTCTATACGCTGCGGCTTCACGGCTACACCGGCCACCTGGGGATCGACATCAACCCCGAGCGGATCCCCGTCGACGTGGCCCTGCGAATCTCCTTCGACGCGATTCGGGCCGCGAACGACCGAGTCGAAAACCTCGATCACGAGGCGATTCTCTTCTCGCAGCGCCATCCCGATCGGTCGCGCGGATGGCTCGAGGCGTATCTGATCCGAGCCCGCGCGGCGCGCCCCGAGCGACTCTCGCCTCTGCCGCGACCGTTCTGATCACTCGCTTCGTCCCACCGAACCGACACTCGCGAGGTCTGCCGGCGCGTTGCAATTGGCGACTGGCAGCGCCCTCCACGCACGCCCCGCCGTGTGCAACCCACTGCACGCCTTTCCTGCTCCCGAAGGCCGCGCAGCGGCCTCTCCTTCAGGGTGTGTTGGACGACACTCGCGAAATCTCAACCACGAGCGTGTCGTCACGCGGCCGTGCGCCTCCGCGATGGGCCCGCCCGGCGTCCATCACTCGTTGGGCGAGAGCCTGGTCGGCGTCCGCCATCGCGGCCCGCATTCCTTCGACGCCGAAGGGAACGCGGCAACGATCCTCGGCCTCGATCAGTCCGTCGGTGCAGAGCACCAGCGTGTCGTCTGGCATGAAGGAGATGCTCCGCTCGTCGGCGTCGAACTCGGAGGGGGGCAGCACGCCCAGCATGGTGCAGGTCGAGGCCAGTTCGATCAGCGCTCCCCCCGCCCGTCGCAGCACTGCGGGCGGATGCCCGGCGCTGGCCCATGAAAGACTTGAAAGACTTGAAAGACTTGAAGGACATGAAAGACTTGAAGGACTTGAGAGACTTGAGAGAGGGGAGAGACTTCCCTCTTGCCCCGGAACCTCGACGGCAATGGCGGTCGCGTACACCCCCTGCGGGGCCAGCATGTCATGCACGAATCCGTTGAGCCGCGCCATCAGCACTCGCGGCGAGAGTTCCTTCGGGGCCAGTCCGACGAACTCGGCCGACTCGCCGGCGAGGAGCGAGAGGACCGCATGGATCCGCGTGACCGCGAGCGCCGACGTCACGCCATGGCCGGTCACGTCGACGACGACCACCAGCACGCGACCATCGGCGAGTCGCCGAGCGAAGAGGAAGTCGCCGCCGACATCACGCAGCGGCTCGTACGAATAGCGCACGCGGGTGCTGCCCGAGTCGATGGGAGCCGGGAACAGCGCCTCGTGGACGCGCCGCGCCTGGGCGAGATCGCGCCGAATCTCGTCGTAGCGATCTCCGAAGAGCCCGACCTTGAAGCGATCGACCCAGCGCTCGTGCCGCCACACGCTCCAGATCACTCCGGGAGCACCGCCGAGCGGGAACAGACCGATCATGGTCAGCTTGATCCAGGTCGGTCCCTCCATCGACAGAATCGACGCCGCGTAGAGCCCACCGAGCGGGATCAGCGGCCACATCGCCGGCCACGGCGGAAGCGCCAGGAAGAGCGACCCGATGAAGTGGATGAGAAAGAGCACGAACAGGGCCGTCCCCGCCGTGATGAAGACCCGCTCCGCCGGCGTGTGCAGGTCGTTGAAGAACTCCGGGTCGAAGGTCATGAAGAGCATGACGCAGACGATCAGGATCGCCCCCGAGGTCATCAGCAGCCACCCGAAGCGGCGGGCGATGCGACGCGGCTCCGGGGCCATGCGGAAGAAGGTCCACGATGCCAGGGCACATCCGAGGGCGACGCCGTAGGCGGCGACGAAGTTGATGATGTCGTGCGTTGCCCACGTCGGGGACGACCAGAGTCGACGGGTCTCGTCGAAGACGAGCAGCGGGAACAGCACCGCGACCACCAGGCAGTAGATTCCGGCCCGTCGCTTCTGCCAGCGCCCGAGGCTCTCATCGAGGAGCTGCTGCTCCTCGGGTTCAAGCTGGTGATGGTCGATGGTGGTCACGGATGGCCCGAAGCGGCGACGTTATCCCGCATCAGGCCGCATCAGGCCGGATCAGGCCGGATCAGGCCGGATCAGGCCGGATCAGGCCGGATCAGGCCGGATCAGGCGAATCAGGCGCACTCGGAGCCTGTCTGGGGGTCTTCGTCGCCGCGTTCTTCCACCGACGCTTGGTCTCGAACGCGGTGACGTCGGCGATGGTCATGGCACGGAGATACTCCTGAGCCTTGGCCCGCTGCGCCGTCCAGAAGCGATGGGCCGGACAGGCTCGTTCGTCGGAGCATTCCGCCGTGCCGAGCATGCACTTGCGCTGCAGAACCGGGTCGTCGAGGGCCTCACACAGATCGTGGAGAGTGATCTCGGAAGCCGACCTGGCCAAGGTCACACCGCCTCCAATGCCCCGCTGGGTGCCGACCAGGCCCCGCTTCGAGAGTTGATGGATCAGCTTGGCCAGATAGGGCGCGGGGACGTCTGCGGCCTCGGCGATCTCGCGCACGAGGACCGGCCGCCCCCCGGCGGCGGCGACGTACGCAAGTGCAGTCGCGGCGTATCCAGTCCCTTGGCTGAGCATTCGTGGGCGTCCTCGTGTGCCTCTCGGTGGGCACAACTTAGGATCTGTATATCTTTTAGTCAACTGAAACGGGTGGTCAACTGAGGCGGGCCACGCCGCTCGACGGGTGGTCCCCGACGCTTGGCCTTGGCTTGGCGCTTCCCAGCATCGTTCCGGATGGTCGTCTTGACCCCAGAACCATGCTCGTTTGTGATGACTGTGCTTTTTTTCACAGAGTCTCTTGGGATGCCTTGACGGTTTCGCCTCGAAGCCCCACAATCGTCCTTCAAGATGACGAGATACTCATCTAATCGTTTAGTCCGGTGTCTGCTTCCACTTTCCCGCCCGCCCGTCGCACATGCACCCGCGTTGTCCCAACCGGTCCCGCACTGACGGTCGGGAGCCCTCCCGCCTCGTCCGCCACTTCCCTCCCGCAGCGAATTCGCACGGGAGGCGAACACCCCTTTCTTCTGTTCGAGCTGAGTTCGCTCGGAGCGCTGCATGACCCCTTCAGACCAGACCGGGAATCCGCAATCCCGCGAGACCACGACCTTCCGACCGCCCGCTGGCGGGTCGCGTGATCCACACGGCATGCTCGCCACCGGGCCGATCGAACGGTTCACCTACGACGACGCCATCGTGCGCAAGTTCGCGGTGGCCACGATGGTCTGGGGAATCGTGGCCTTCCTCGTAGGCCTCATCGTGGCCGTCGAGCTGGTGCTGCCGGAGCTCTCCAACAACCTCGAGTGGATCTCCTTCGGACGGCTCCGCCCGCTTCACACCAACGCCGCGATCTTCGCCTTCGCCGGCAACGCCGTCTTCGCCGCGATCTATTGGTCGACGCAGCGGCTCTGTCGGGCCCGGATGTTCAGCGACATCTTGAGCGCACTGCACTTCTGGGGCTGGCAGCTCATCATCGTGTCCGCGGCGATCACCCTGCCGCTGGGCTACACCCAGGGCAAGGAGTACGCGGAACTCGAGTGGCCCATCGATCTGGCCATCGCCGTGGTCTGGGTCGGCTTCTTCGGCGTCAACTTCTTCGGCACGCTGGCCCGGCGCCGCGAACGACATCTCTATGTCGCCCTCTGGTTCTACATCGCCACAATCGTCACCGTCGCGGTGCTCCACGTCTTCAATTCGCTGGTGGTTCCCGCCGGTCCGCTCAAGAGCTACCCGGTCTACGCCGGTGTGCAGGACGCCTTCATGCAGTGGTGGTACGGCCACAACGCCGTGGCCTTCTTCCTGACGACACCCTTCCTCGGGCTCATGTACTACTTCCTGCCGAAGGCCGCGGAGAAGCCGGTCTTCTCGTACCGACTGAGCATCATGCACTTCTGGTCGCTGGTCTTCCTCTACATCTGGGCCGGACCGCACCACCTGCACTACACCGCGCTTCCGGCGTGGGCCAGCACCCTCGGCATGATCTTCTCGCTGATGCTCTGGATGCCGAGCTGGGGAGGCATGATCAACGGACTGCTCACGCTCCGCGGCGCCTGGAGCCGCGTGGCCAGCGATCCGGTTCTCAAGTTCTTCGTCGCCGGCATCACCTTCTACGGCATGAGCACCTTCGAGGGGCCGCTCCTCTCGATCAAGAGCGTCAACGCCCTCAGCCACTACACCGACTGGACCATCGCTCACGTGCACAGCGGGGCCCTCGGCTGGAACGGGTTCATGACTTTCGGAATGCTCTACTGGCTCTTCCCGCGGCTCTTCCAGGCGCCGCTGTGGAGCAAGAAGCTGGCCGAGACCCACTTCTGGATCGGCACGCTCGGACTCCTTCTCTACATCGTCCCGATCTACTTTGCGGGTGTGACCCAGGGACTCCTGTGGCGGGCCTTCGACCAGAGTGGCGCCTTGGCCTTCCCCGACTTCGCCGAGACCACCCAGGCGATCGTGAAGTTCTACTGGTTCCGGGCCATCGGCGGTTCGCTCTTCCTCGCCGGCGCCGTGCTGATGGTGATGAACGCCTTCATGACCTGGCGGGGCCGTCCGCCGCAGTACGTCGAGCAGGTGCACGAGGCTCCGGCGCTTCACCGCGGCTATGTCGACCCGCCGGCGCCGGTCAGCCAGCTCGACGCGGTGCTCGAGAGCGCCAAGACCATCGATGTGTGGTCCAAGGCCGCGTGGCATCGTCGCTGGGAGCGTCTGCCGCTTCGGTTCACGGTGTGGACGATCATCGCCGTCGTGCTGGCGTCGGCATTCGAGTTCATCCCGACCTTCCTGATCCGCTCCAACGTGCCGACGATCGCCTCGGTCCGTCCCTACACGCCGCTCGAACTCGTCGGCCGCGACATCTACCTCGCCGAGGGGTGCTACAACTGCCACTCGCAGATGGTCCGGCCGCTCTGGCACGAGACCAAGCGCTACGGGCGATTCAGCGAAGCCGGCGAGTTCGTCTACGACCATCCCTTCCAGTGGGGCAGTCGTCGCATCGGTCCCGATCTGCATCGCGAGGGCGGCAAGCAGAGCTGGGACTGGCACGTGCGCCATCTCGAGAATCCCCGGCAACTGGTGGCGCAGTCGATCATGCCCAGCTTCGCCCATCTGCTGCGCCAGCCGCTCGACTACAGCATCATCCAGCCGCGAGTGCGGGCCATGGCCATGCTCGGCGTGCCATACGGCGAAGCGGTGAAGGACGGCGTGGCCGAACGGATGGCTCGCGAGCAGTCCGCGAAGATCAACGCGGAACTGATTGCCCAAGGCGGCTCCAACCAGGTCGCCGACACCAAGGTGCTGGCGCTGATTGCGTATCTTGAGCGCCTCGGCACCGACATCAGCAACCCGCTGCCGACGGATGCGGCGGTGCCGGCGTCCACATCTGCGCCGGCGTCCACTTCCGCGCCGGCGTCCGCGCCCGCACCCACACCCGCACCCGCTCTGGAGAAGGCTCCATGACTGCGATCATCAGCGCCCTCGGCCTCTGGTTCTATCCCACCGTGGCCATGGTCATCTTCATGGCGACCTTCGTCGTCCTGATGCGCCGCCTCTACCACCCCTCGCGCAAGCAGGAGATGCGCGACGCCTCGCGCATTCCGCTTGACGATTGAGCGCGGCGGGCAGCGCACCTCGTGTGGGTCGGGCGCCTGTCGCCACTGGCTCACGTTCCCTTCGACCATCGCAGCTTCAACCTTCCATCCCACCATGTCCGCACGACCACACGATCCACTGCTCGACCACGAGTACGACGGCATTCGGGAGTTCGACAATCCCGTGCCCGGCTGGATGCACCTCATCTTCTTCGGCACCGTCGTCTTCTCGGTGCTGTACTTCGCCTTCTTCCAGTTCAGCCCCGTGGCCTGGACGGTGCAAAGCACCTGGGAGGCCCACCAGGCTGCGGCATATCAGAAGGTCTTCGGCACGCTCGGCGAGCTGAAGCCGGATGCTGCGACGCTGGTTTCGCTCGCCCAGGACGAACAGATGATGGCGGTCGCCAAGGGGATGTTCGTCACCAACTGCGCCCAGTGCCACGGCAAGGATGGTGGCGGCATCAACGGCGTCAATCTCACCGACGACGTCTACAAGAACGTCAAGCAGCTCGCCGACGTGTACACCGTGCTCACCAAGGGCGCCGGCAACGGGGCCATGCCCGCGTGGCAGAACCGGATCAGTTCGAACGAGCGCATCCTGCTCGCGTCGTACGCCGCCACGCTTCGCAACACCAATGTGGCCGGGGGCAGGGCCGCGGAAGGCACCCCCATCGATCCGTGGCCGACTGCGTCGAGCGTTCCCCCCGCCGTCAGGTGAGCGCAGCCGCCGAGTTCCCGCGATCGCACTGAACCGTCCACGTCATGACCTCTCCCGTGAAGAACAGCCCCGGCAACACGCACGCGCCACCGGAGCGCGTGCTGTCGACTCTCAACGAGGATGGCTCGCGGCGCTGGCTCACGCCGCGGCCGATGCCCGGGCGGTTCATGTCGGGGCGGCGGATCGTGGCGTATCTCCTGATCCTGATCTTCACTGCAATTCCCTCCATCTCGCTGAACGGGCGCCCGCTCGTCCTGCTCGATCTGCCGACGCGGCACTTCACCATCTTCGGGATGACCTTCCTCCCCACCGACACGCTGCTTCTGGCGTTCTTCGTCGTGGCGATCTTCGTGGGTGTCTTCCTGCTCACCGCCCTGCTCGGGCGCATCTGGTGCGGCTGGGCCTGTCCGCAGACGGTCTATCTCGAGTTCGTCTTCCGCCCAATCGAACGCTTCTTCGAGGGCACACCCGGACGTCGGCTCCGCCCCTGGCAGGGCAATCCCGTGGGCACGGTGGCGAAGTACGTGGTCTATCTGGCCATCTCGCTCTATCTGGCCCACACCTTCCTCGCGTACTTCGTGGGGGTGGAGCGGCTGGCGGTCTGGGTCCGGCAGTCGCCCTTCGAGCATCCCGCACCTTTCGTGGTGATGCTCGTCGTGACCGCCTTGATGCTCTTCGACTTCAGCTTCTTCCGCGAGCAGACCTGCATCGTCGCCTGCCCGTACGGCCGCATGCAGTCGGTGATGCTCGATCGCAACTCGCTGATCGTCACCTACGACACGCAGCGCGGTGAACCTCGTGGCCCCCTCAAGCGCGCTCGCCGGCCGGAACAGGCCGACGTGTCCCTGCCGGTGGTTGCTTCGGGCGGCGACTGCATCGACTGCGGGATGTGCACGGTCTGCTGTCCGACCGGGATCGACATCCGTGAGGGATTGCAGATGGAGTGCGTCGGCTGCGCCCAGTGCATCGATGCCTGCGACGCGGTGATGACCAAGCTGCACCGGGCGCTGGGCCTGATCCGCTACAGCTCGCAGGCTGCGGTCTCCGGCGAGTCCCGGCGGCTGCTGCGGCCGCGAGTGGTGCTCTATCCGCTCGTGCTCCTTGCGCTCATCGTCGGCTTCCTGATCACTCTCTCCTTCACCGGGGGCTTCGACCTTTCGGTGCTGCGCGGACTCGGCTCGCCCTTCACCAATCGGCCCGACGGCACCATCGGCAACACCGTCAAGATCAAGATTGTGAATCGCCGCGACACCGAGGCCACCTACGCAATCGTCGCAGAAGGCATCGAGGGCCTCGTCGTCAGCGCCGAGGAGAATCCAGTCACGCTCGCCGCCGGCGAAGTCCGCACCGTCCCCATCACCCTGGTGGCCCCGCGCGGCGCCCTCGACGACGGAGGGAAGCAGATCACCGTGAGTGTCACCGACGACAGCGGGCAGGTCCGCACTCGTCCGTTCCAACTGGTCGGCCCCGCAGGTGGACTGCGGATCGGTCCCTGACGCACTGCCCCGCGCGTTCGTCATCCTTCTTCTCACACATCCGTCCATGGACTCCCTTCCGCTCATCTCCGCCGTCCTGGTTGCCAGCCTTCTCGGAAGCGCCCACTGCGTGGGGATGTGCGGGGCGTTCGTGGCCTTCGCGGTGAGCGGCGATCTCGACCGGGGCACTGGCGAAAGGGGCACTGGCGACCGGGGAACTGGCGACCGGGCGACTGGCGACCGCGGCACTGGCGACCGCGGCACTGGCGACCGCGGCACTGGCGACAGGGGCAATGGGACTGGCGACGACCCGACGACCGACCGTCGCCGCGCTCCCAGTCGAACGCGACTCCAGGTGATGTACCACGGCGGCCGACTGGTCACCTACACCGCACTTGGGGCACTCGGCGGCGCCCTCGGCGCGGCGGTCGACCTCGGTGGCAACTCGCTCGGCATCCAGCGAGTAGCCCTGACACTCGCCGGCGCCTGCATGCTGCTCTTCGCCGCCACGGCCCTGCTGCGCACACTGGGGGCGCGGATTCCTCGAGCACCGCTGCCTTCGTCTCTCAAGCGCCTGGTCGCCGCAGGGCACCGCGCCGCGATGGGTCTTCGGCCCGATCGTCGGGCCCTCGCCATCGGCATGCTCACCACCCTTCTTCCCTGCGGGTGGCTCTACGCCTTCGCCATCACCGCTGCCGGAACCGGAAGCCCGGTGCTGGGAGCCGTGGTGATGGTCGCGTTCTGGCTGGGAACACTGCCGGCGCTGGCGGCGCTTGGATACGGCGTGCAGTCGCTCACCGGCGTGCTGGGCCGTCGGTTGCCGATTGTGACCTCGATCGTCCTTGCCGCGGTCGGACTCTGGACCTTGATGGGACGAACCAGGCTCCCCGCGCTGGCCGAGGCAACTGCCGACCGCGGCGCACTCCGAAGCATCGCTTCGGGCGAGGCTTCGACTGAAGACGCAATCGAACGCGTGCAGTCGCTGGAGCATGAGGAGATGCCATGCTGCCAGCAGTGAGAGACTCGGCGGCGACTCCTCCGCGCTGCGCCCACTGCAGCGAGTCGGTGCCGAAAGGCCTGATCGTCGACGGCGACGCCGAGCAGTTCTGCTGCAACGGCTGCCGCACGGTGCGCGAAGTCATCACCGGATGCGGGCTGGAGCGCTACTACGCCCTTCGCGACGGCGAAGCCTCGAGTCGATCGACGCGGGTGAGCCTTCGCCCGGCTCGTGCCAGCGAGTTCGCCGATCCGGTCTTCGCCGAGCGGCACGTCCGCATGCTTCCCGGCGGTTTCGCCTGCGTCGACCTCTTCCTCGAGAACGTGCATTGCAGCGCCTGCCTCTGGCTGGTCGAGCGCCTGCCTCGCGTGGTGCCGGGAGTCGTCGAGAGCCGACTTGATCTCCGCCGCGCGATGGTGCGGGTCACCTGGGCTCCGGACCGCACCGATCTTCCGACGATTGCCCGGGCCCTCGAGCGCCTGGGCTACCCGCCTCACCCGGTTCGCGAGCGGGCGGCGCGGCTCTCGCGGCAGCGCGAGGAGCGGCGGCAGCTCGTGCGGCTCGGCGTCGCCGGGGCCTGCGCCGGCAACGTGATGCTGCTGGCGGTGGCGATGTACGCCGGGCTCTTTCAGACCATGGCCCCGGAGCATCTGGCGCTCCTTCGCTGGACCAGCATGGCCCTCAGCGTCGTGGCCATCGCCTGGCCCGGCGCGGTCTTCATCCGCGGCGCGGTGGCCGCACTGCGCACGCGCACGATGCACCTCGATCTGCCAATTGCAGTCGGGCTCGGCGTGGGGGCGGTGTGGGGCGTGATCAACACCTTCCGGGGCGATGGCGAGATCTACTTCGATTCCCTCAGCGTTCTGGTCTTCGCCCTGCTGCTCGGTCGCTATGTCCAGGCCCGGCAGCATCGCTTCAGCGCCGATGCCGTCGAACTGCTCTTCTCGCTCACTCCCAGCAGCGCCACCCTGGTCGATTGGGCGCTCTTCGACGAACGGCCGACGGGGTCCGCGACGGCTCTCGACCCTTCGCTCGAGTGCATTGCTGCCGCCGATCCCTTCCCTCGGGGGCTCGACCGGGCACTCGATCGGGCACTCGATCGGGCACTCGATCATCGGGTGCTCTCGAGCGCCCGCAGCGTGCCAATCGAGCGGGTTGCACGCGGCGACTGCGCTCTCGTTCGCAGCGGCGAATCGGTTCCGGCCGACGGGATCGTCGTCCTCGGCAGTTCGCGAGTCGATCGATCGCTTCTGACCGGCGAATCCGAACCGGTGGCGGTCGGACCGGGCGACTCGATCGCCGCGGGCTCGGTCAATCTGCTGGCGCCGTTCGTGGTCCGAGTCGAAGCCACCGGCGAAGCCACGCGGATCGGTCGCTTGATGAAGATCGTGGCCGAAGCGGCCGAGCGGCGAGCCCCGATCGTGCGCCTTGCCGATCGTCTCGCGGGCTGGTTCACGCTGGCAGCGCTGACTCTGGCGGCGCTTACCGCGGCGATCTGGTGGCACCAGAGCCCCTCGAGTGCAATCGAACGTGCCGTTGCCCTCCTCATCGTCACCTGCCCCTGCGGCCTTGGACTGGCGACGCCGCTGGCGGTGACCGTGGCCATCGGCCGCGCCGCCCGCTGCGGCATTCTCATCAAGGGCGGCGAGGCCATCGAACGCCTTGCCTCGAGGAATCGTCGACACCGCGCCGATGGCGCAGGAGACGCGGGAGATCTCGCCTCGACCTCGGCCTCGGCCAAGGCCAGAGCCCAGCCGCGCCACCGCGGGATCGTTCTTCTGGACAAGACCGGCACGCTCACCGAGGGTCGCCTGACCGTCGTCGAGGTCGCGGGTGATCCCACCGCGGTCGGCCTTGCCGCCTCCGCCGAGCGTCACGCCAGCCATCCGATTGCCGAGGCCATCCGTCGTCACGCCTGCGATCCCTCGCAGCGGGCCTTCTTCGAACATCCCGACGACTCGACGGTGCTCGATGCCCACACCCAGATCGGTTCCGGCGTGAGCGCTCTGGTCGACGGTCGGCGGGTGATCGTCGGCTCCCCCGCGTTCGTCCGCGAGTCGCTGGCCCGAGGCAGTCGGAGCCCACGCAACGGAAGCGACCAGCTCTCGCCAGAGCTCGAAGTTGCAATTGCCGAGAAGGGTCGCACACCGATTGCAATTGCAGTCGACGATCATCTCGCCGCCATCGTCGGTCTCGGCGACGCCATTCGTCCCGACACCGCCCAGGCCCTCGATCGCGTCCGAGCGCTCGGGTGGGAAGTGGCGATTCTCTCGGGCGACCATCAGCGGGTCGTGGACTCCGTCGGAGACCAGCTTGGCATTCCATCCGCGCGGCGACTCGGCTCGCAATCGCCCGAGGCCAAGCTCGCGGCGGTCACCGCCTCGATGTGCGAGAGACCCACGGTGATGGTCGGCGACGGCGTGAACGACGCGGCGGCGCTGGCTGCGGCGACGGTCGGCATCGCGGTTCACGGCGGCGCCGAAGCCAGTCTCGCCGCAGCCGACATTCACCTCGCGACCCCGGGCCTCGGTGGAATCGCCGATGTTCTCGAAGGCGCCCAGCGCACGCTGCGCACGGTGCGACTCAACCTGGCCGTCTCGCTCGGCTACAACGCGGTGGCCTCGCTCCTCTGCCTCTCGGGATTCATCTCTCCGCTGCTCGCGGCGATCATCATGCCGGTCAGTTCGCTCACCGTGGTTGCGCTTTCGGTGCGCCGGCGGAGCTTCACGCCCTCCTCGCGAGTCCGGGCAACGGCGAGCGGCGTCGTCTCTCCGAGCTGGACCGACAGCACGCCGTCGACGAACTCCGCCCCGGAGCTCGCCCCGCTCGAGGTCTCGCCATGAGCGTCATCTTCATCGCCCTGCCCATTGCCATCCTGCTGGCCGGCTCTGCGGTCATCGCCTTCATCTGGGCGGTGAAGGGCGGGCAGTTCGACGACCTCGATTCGCCGGCGGTGCGTGTTGCCGTCGAACGCGATGAAGATGGGCTCGATCCGTCGACGACGAGGTCGCCGGATCAGTCCTGACACTTGAGCACTCACAAGGCGAGGTCGTCCTAACCTCTCTGCCTCCTCAACTCCAGCGTGACCTCATCCCCGAATCCGCCACCACCACACTCGCGCTCCCGCGTCCTGCCGCCACGCAACCGGCGCGGCTGCTCTACCGCTACGTGATTCCGATCATCTCGGTGCACGTACTCGGGCTTCTCTGCGTGATCCCCTGGTTCTTCAGTTTCACCGGGCTCATCGTCTGTCTCCTGGGAGTGCACCTCTTCGGGCAGGCGATCACCATGGGCTACCACCGGCTGCTGGCCCATCGCAGCTTCACCACCTCGCGATGGTTCGAGCATCTGCTGGTGGTCATGGCCCTCTGCTCGCTTGAAGATTCGCCGGCGCGCTGGGTGGCGACCCACCGAAGCCATCACGCCCACAGCGACGAGGAACCCGATCCGCACAGCCCGCTGGTGACCTTCTTCTGGGGCCATGTCGGCTGGCTCTTTCTGCACAATCGCTCGCTCCAGACCATCTCGGCCTACGAGCGATACGCCCGCGATGTGCTCAAGGACCCCTTCTACATGTGGCTCGAGCGACGCCCCACGCGGCCGCTCTGGTTCTACCTGGGGCACGCGGTGATCGTCTTCGCCATCGCCTTCGTCGCCGCGCTCCCGTGGCTCGAGGTGGCGGCGGCGCTGCAGCTCGCGTCAAGCGTCGTGGTCTGGGGCGTGATCCTGCGGACGATCCTCGTCTGGCACATCACCTGGAGCGTCAACAGCCTCACCCACCTCTTCGGCTATCGAAACCACGAGACCGACGAGAACAGTCGCAACAACTGGTTCGTGGCTCTCGTCGCCGCCGGCGAAGGCTGGCACAACAACCATCACTCCGACCCTGCCGCCTGCTCCGTCCAGCACCGCTGGTGGGAGCTCGACGTGACCTACTGGGAAGTGCGGGCCCTGCAGTGGCTGGGAGTGGTGCGCGAGGTCGTTCCGCGCCGCGACGAGAGAGCGGCGCGGGCGGGTGCCATGCGGAAGGTGTGAGCGGGGCCCGGGGGCAGGGAGCAGGGGGCAGCACAGATTGCAGTGGGTTGCACGAGTGGGTGCGTGCGCGGGGTTCCCGCGGGCACCGTGTCGAACGCAGCCCACGCATCCACTCGTGCAACCCACTGCTGCTCCCTGCACCTACAAGGCCGCGCAGCGGCCGGTCTGCACCTACCCAAGGTACTGCACCGCCACCCTCACAATCGCGTCGCCGGCGCCGACCAGGGCGTCGCCGACCACGAAGCCTGATGCCAGGGTCACGAGGAAGCGGGCCGTCCAGTTCTTGAAGAACTTGCCCACGATCAGGGCCAGCAGGGCCCCGATGAAGATCGAGATCGCGTACATCGCCGAGACCACGAAGGCGAGACCGAGGCTCGAGGCGCTGGGCAGCCACGACTTCAGACCCTTCGGTCCGAACCGCTCGGCCACCGGCAGAATGACTCCGACGATCGCCGCAATCAGCATGGCGGTGGCGCTGCCCGCGGGAAGTGCTTCGAACCCACGCTGGAAGAGTTCGGCTACCGCCTTCCACGTGGCCACCGCCGGTGCCGGCCACTCCTCGGTCATGAGCTGCTTGTGCGGCTCCGGGATCAGAATCAGATAGAACGCGCAGCCGATCAGCGATCCGGAGACGGCGCCGGCGATCTGGGCGACGATCTGCTTCCACGGGGTCGACCCAAGCATGGCACCAGTCTTCAGGTCGTGCATCATGTCGGCGCACTGCGAGGCCGAGCCGCCGGTCACGTTGGCGGTCATCAGATTCGCCGCCGGATCAGCCGGGATGATGGCACCGAAGACGAGCTGGGTCACCTTGCCCATGGCGCCGATTGGGGTGATGTTGGTCTCGCCCGACACTCGGGTGGCGACGACGGCGAGCACACCGGAGAGCAGGACGCCCAGGAGCGCCGCCCACCAGGCGATGTCGAAGAGAAGGAGTTGGGCGAGAATCGAGAGCACGAAGGTCACGAGCGCACCGGCGAGGAACCACTTCGCGGGAACATCGCCCGTTGATGGTTCGTCTTCCGCGTCGCCCGCCGAAGTCTCGCTCTGGCTCGGTGCGCCGGCGGCTCTGGAGGGCGGCTTCTTCGAACCGGTGAAGGTCGAGACGATCGAGCGCCACGAGAACGAGAAGGAGACCAGTGACGACACCACCATCAAGGTCACGCCGGGCCAGAGCAGCCACTCGAGCACATCGGTGAAGTTTGCAGTCACCGGCTGGAGTCGGGCCTCGCCTTCGATCCGCCCCAGGAACACGGCCATCGGGGCCTTGGCATCGGTTGTCGGATTCATGGCGCGGAGCGCCTCGACATCGCCCTTGGAGGCAGCACCGTCGACGAAGAGATGACCGCTCTCGATGCGGAAGCGCTCCGCCAGTTCGGGAGCGATCACGAGAGGCAGACGGGCGTCGTCGACTGCGGGAATCGCCAGGGCCGTGGTCCAGGAGAGCGAGCTCTGGTCGACGTTGGCGATGTTCGACTCGAGCGCCAGCTTGTTGATTGCGCTCTGCCAGGCGAGGTCGCTGCTCATCGCCAGATAGCGATCTCTTTCGGCCTCGGTCATCACGCCGCGATGCTCGAGGACGCTTCGAAGCGGCCGGAATTGAAGACGCTCGGCAATCGAGAGCTCGACTCCTTCGGGCATGGCCGCAAACGTCTCGCGCGACTTCAGTTCGGCGAGGTTGTTGTTGATGGCCCACGGGGCCAGCACGCCCCAGGCGAGGATCGAACCAAGGAGCATCGAAGATGCTCCGCGCATGCCAATCAGCGCCCCGACGCCGACCATCAGAAGGCTCGGGTCGAGCTCGAATCCGAGCGGGCCGAGCTTGTGTCCGCCGACCGATCCGGGAATCGGAATCGCCTTGACCAGCTTGAGGACACCCAGAAGCTTGATTGTTCCGGCGACCACCGCGCCCACCCCAAGCATGCCGACGCGCTGCAGCGCTTCACGGCCTTCTCCGTACACCTCCTTCAAGGTCTGGGCGCAGGCGAAACCGCTGGGGAACGGAAGCTTGTCGACGAGGATCATCTGTCGACGTATCGCCGCCGCGGCCATGATCCCGACGAGGCAGACGGTGAAGACCCAGATCGCCAGCAGGATCCACGGAAGTTCGCGCCCGGTCATGAGCGTCAGCGCCGGAATCGGCGCCACCAGTCCTGCCGAGGAGATCGACGCCGCCGCCGAACAGGTCGTCTGGCTGATGTTGTTCTCGAGGATCCCGAAGGGCTTGAGCTGGGCGAAGAGCACCTTGAAGCCCCGCCAGAGCGCATAGCCGATGAGCACGCCGGTGATCGACATGTTCGTGCTCCAGCCGATGCGCAGGCTGAGATAGATGTTGCACAGGGAGAGGAGTCCCCCGAGCACCATCCCGGTGAGGATCGCCCGCGCCGTGAGCTGCGGGAGCGATCGATCGAGCGGCGGATAGGTCACACCGTCGGCAATCGGCGTCGTGGCGGTCTCACTCATTCGTGGCTCCTTCGGGCGCTCTTTCGGGCTCTCTCCTCCGACGGGTCGTCGGGCCTCTTGCCTCAAGGGGGCAACGGGCCGCGGCACCCTACCGCACGAGGGCCACCGACGCGAGAAGTCCACGCACCCAACATCACCTCGCGCACCGACGCTCCCTGGGACCGCCGAGCCCCAGCTCGGCGTACGGCGACGCCAGTCGCCGTGAAGCACGGTGATTCTGCCACGTGGACGAAGACTGAAGTGATGCGGAGGGCCCATCCCTCCTGCACGCGACGTGACGGAAGTCGGGCGAGAATCGTCGACGTGCCTTGGATGGTGCGAGCATCAGCGACTCCCCAACCCGCCGACGGCACTGACGTTGGCTCCGTCCGCTCAACGCTCGCGGAAATGCTTGAGTGCCAGCGGCCGCTGCTCCGGGGTGAGCACGGCGAGCAGCTTCTGCATCATCGCCCCGCGGGATTCCGGCGAAGCCTTGTACTTGGACTCGGTGGCGGACTCGGCGGCGTCCCGAAGGATCGAGGTGATCTGCTCGGCCTGCTCCGGAGTGGCGTCGATTGCGGTGATGAGCTCGGCCATTCGGGCCCGGCGCTCGGTCACTGTTGCGGCGAGAGTCTGGGCCATCTCGCGAAGGAGCGCCATGGCCTCGACCCGTTGGGCGACGGCCTGCGCACCCGGGCGTCCTGCTCCTGCGGGTCCTGCGGGTCCTGTGAATCGCCCCTCGGGACGCGCACCATCTCGAGCTCGCGGATTCCCCGATCCATCACCACCCATCGGCTCGGATGGCGCGTTCGCGCCGCTGCCACGGCTTCGGCGGGGACGTTCGCCTTCCTCCGGAGCCGCTTCCTTCGCGAGCGCCTCGCGGTACTCGCCGACGAGCCGGCGCAGCTCCGCAGCGTTGGTCATCGAGAGCGGCTCGGTGAGTCGGTCGAGGAGTGTGGGATCGGTCAGCGGCGCCGCGAGTTCGCGGAAGCTCGTGAAGCTCGCACGAAACGCATCGCGATCGCCGCTCTGGCGCTTCGACTGCATTTCGAGGAAGAGGTCCATGTTGTCGTAGAGCAGCGCTCGCACCGCCACCTTGTGGGCCGAGAGCACCTTCTCGGTCGCCGCCCGCTCGCCATCGTCGAGCGTGAGAAGCGCCAAGCCCGCCTCTTCCGCACGGGTGTCGAGCGGTTCGAGGCGACCCTCGAAGTCCTGCCTGACGAGCGTCTTCGGCGGCGCCGAATCGTTCACCGTCGGCCCGCGAAGGAGATCGTCGGGGGCCCGTTCGCCCACCACCGGTGGTGCCGCAAGTACCCCCGGTGCTGACGACCCTGCTGACGACCCCGCTGACGACCCCGCCGACGACGGCGGCACCACCGCGCCCCCGTCCAGAGCACGCGCTGGCCCCGAACACAGGGCGATGGCAACGCTCGCAATGAGGAAGGCAGCGAAGGGACGGGAGGACAGATTGTGCATGTTGGTCAGCGTGGTCACGGCAGAACTCCGGGGTGAGTATCGCCAGGGATGTGCCACGGGGTGCGGGCGGGGGACAACAGTTGATGATCACACTTTCGCTGATACTCGACATCGTCGTCCTGGCACCGGTCTGCGCCGGCCTCATTTCCAACCCGAACTGGGTCCGAGGAACCTACGGCGATGCAACCGCGGCCCGCGGCATCCTGCTCTCCGTGTATCCGGCGATCGGGCTGGTCTCCGCGCTCCTGCTCTTTCTTCCTGACCCCAAGCTCATTGCCGCGCTCCTGCTGGTGCAGGTTGTCTGCACGGTGACCACACCGCTGACAGTGGGAACGCTCCGCAACCCGGTCGTCATCAGCAACCTCGGCATCGCAGCCTTCCACGCCGTGACCCTGATACTCATCTGGCAGGCGAAGCAGTGATGAACTCGACCCACGGCGACGGGGAGCCGCAGGACGGTGAGGTTGTTCAGGCCGGTCGTCGGTTTCCCGAGTGCGATCAGGCGCGCGATCATGCGAGTTGGGGGCGGCCGCGGAAGTCGACTCCGGCCAGTTGGCGTCGAAACGTGACAAAACGACCGTCACCCGCTGAAAGGACGGGCGACGGTCGTTGCGAAGGTGGGAGATGACGATGGCGCTGTCGAGGACGTGGTGGTTTGGTGGTTCCCGGGTTCCGTAGACTGGACCGTGACACGAAGGCGCAAGGTCTCCTCGCTGGCAGTGCTCGTGGTGGTGTGCTACGCCGCGGCCGCCATCGGCGGGCTTGCGACAGATGGTTCGGTCTCGGGCTGGTTTCAGACGCTGAAGCGCCCTTCGTTCCAGCCGCCTGACTGGCTGTTCGGACCGGTCTGGACGGTGCTGTACGGACTCATGGCGGTCGCCGCGTGGCTGGTGTATCTGAAGACGGGGCGGGTGCGGTCGACACCGATGACGCTCTTCATGATTCAGTTGGTTCTCAACGTCGCGTGGTCGATCATCTTCTTCGGGCTTCACCGTCCCGGGCTGGCCGTGTTCGACATCATCGCGCTCTTGTCGGCGATCATCGCAACGACTGTTGCGTTCTGGCGAGTCTCAACGACTTCGGGCGTGCTCATGCTGCCCTATCTGGCATGGGTCATGTTCGCGTCGGCGTTGAACATCAGCCTGTGGCATCTCAACGCGTAACCGGCGATGCCAGGTGTGGCGTGCGTCGCCGTGGGACATGCGAACCTGGTTCACTCCGGAACGGCGCGAGCAGACCCGTCCAGGTGTCCCGGGGCGTCTCGATGGGAATGAACACTCGGTGCGGGTCGTCACGGAGTTCCGCGACGCCGTACTTCAGCCATGGGCATCGCCGCATTGCGTGTGTGTCATGAGTCACGGGCCATGGGTCATGGGGTCAAGGGTGCGCGGCGAGACTCCGGCGCTCGGCGAAGGCGGCGCATCCGCGCGAGAGTTCAGGATCGCGTCGAGTTCTCGAACAAGTTCCCGCACACGCCGCTCGCTGGTGTCCGGCGCGAGCACGCGGTGCTGCTCGATCTCCTGCACCTTCTGGTAGTTGTTGATGACGGCGCCGACGATGAGGTTCACGAGCAGGAAGGTTGCCACCAGGATCCACGAGACCTGAAAGACCGTGAACGCCCCCAGAGGATGACCAGCCTGAGCAAGCTCGTATCGCATCTGGGTCCAGTCATCGCCGGTGAGGATGCGGAAGAGCGTGAAGCAGGCCTCGTGAATGCTGGCGAAGTACGACTGCATCGGGTGACCATCGCCCCCGAACAACTTCACCCCGATGACGGCGTAGACATAGAACAGGATCGCCGCCAGGAGCGTCACGTACTTCATGCTGGCGACGGATCGCAGGAGCACGTCGACGATGAGTCGCAGTTCCGGAATGGTCTTGACCAGCCGCAACACCCGGAACACGCGAAGGGTGCGAAGAACCGGCCCGACCCCGCCCGACGCGGGAATGAGCGCGGCGATGACGATGACGAGATCAAAGATGTTCCAACCGTTGCGGAAGAAGGTCGCCGTCGACTCGCGAGCGAGGAAACGCAGAACGATCTCCACGACGAAGATGCCGACGCAGATCGTTTCGATTGCGGCGATGGCGCGGAGCGATGGCGCATCGGTCAGGTACGTGCTCAGGCCGATGAGCGCGGCGTTCACCACAATGACGGCAATGACCACGTTGTTGAAGAGTGCGGATTCGACGAGCTTGCGGATATCCATGGTGCTGCCTCGGTCAGTGCGATGCTCGCGTATCCAGCAGTTGCCGGAAGATTGCTTTGTGTGGGAAGAGGTCGTCTGCGGGCGTTGCGTCACCGTGTGGCGCATGGACGGTCCGCTCGGGTCACCACCACCAGCGCACCACCGCGGAGTACAAGGGGATTCCCAGGATGATGTTGAATGGGAACGTCACACCCAGAGAGAGGGAGACGTAGAGCGCAGCGTCGGCCGTCGGGAGCGCCAGCCGAAGCGCGGCGGGCGCCGCGATATAGGAAGCCGATGCGGCGAGCACGGCCAGCAGGACCGCGTCGCCTTCGCCAATCCCAAGTTGCTTCGAGGCCACGATCGCCAGTGCGGCGTTGACAAGCGGTGCGACGATCGCAAACGCCAGCAACAGCCGAGGTGCTTGAACAACTGTTCGCCACCGTCGCGCGGCCATCAGACCCAGATCAAGCAGGAAGAATGCCAGTGCACCGGGAAAGGCATCCGTGCAGAGGGGCTTGAAGGCGGCGTAGCCCCTCTGCCCCGTGAGAACTCCGACAGCGATGCTCCCGAGCAGCAGCAGCACGGGACCATTCAGCAGTGACTCGTGGAGCAGTGTGGCCAATCGAGGTGACGCGGTTCGGTCGGCGTCGGTGCCCGTCGCTGCGGTTGCCGGGTCCTCTCGCGTTCGCTTCTTGTCGAGATTCAGAAGAATCAAGGACAGAACGATCGCCGGCGACTCCATGATCGCCATCACGGCCACCATGTGTCCGCTGAAGGGCGTTCCGCTCTGATCGAGCGACGAACAGGCGGTCAGAAACGTCACCACGCTGACCGATCCGTAACACGCCGCGATCGCCGCGGCATTTCGGACAGCCACAATCCGGCGAAGGGCGAGGTATGCCCAGATGGGAACGACGGCGGAAAGAGCCAGCGCGAGGGCTACGGCTTTCATTGCGTCGGTCGTGAACCCGCTGGCAACAAGCTCAACTCCGCCCCGGAATCCGATGGCCCACAGGAGATAGAGCGAGAGGAGCTTGGTGGCGGCCTCCGGGATGGCGATGTTGGAGCGGACCAGCACCGCGATGACGCCGAGGAAGAAGAAGAGAACCGGGGGGCTGATCGAGAGCAGCCCGGTGGGAGCGTCAGTGCCGACCGCACCCAGTATTCCAGCAGTCAGGTCATGCATGTGCGGCTCCGCGAGGCTTGGTGGCTGGTGACGGAGTCTCTCGACGCCGGAGCCCGGTGGCAGAAAACGCTGCGGACGTGCGGGTCATGATCCGCCAAACAGAACTCAGTGCGGTCTGCCCCCGCTTCCCTTCGACGCGGCCTTCGAAGGTATCGACACGCTCAGCACCGTTGCGAGCGCCAGTGTGCCGACGACGACCAGGAGTGACACCGTGGTGTCGATCTTGATCGGGTAGGCCTTGGCCATGCCGATCACATCCAGGTACGGCGGCACGCTCAGCAGCAGCAGCTTCACGCCGACGAACGCCAGGATCAGGATCAGGGCCGGCTTCAGGAATCGGAACTTCTGGATCAGCGCCGCCAGGCAGAAGTACAGCGCCCGCAGCCCGAGGACGGCGAAGATGTTGCTCGTGAACACGATGAACGGGTCGGGCGTGATCGCGAAGATGGCCGGGATCGAGTCAACCGCGAAGACCAGGTCGGTGATCTCGACGAGGATCAGCGCCAGGAACAAGGGCGTGATCGCCCAGGCCGCGCTCAGCGAGCCGGCTGGTGCGGGGTCCATCACCTCCTTGCCCGCCGAGTTCCTGCTGTACGTCGGCCTGAGGGTCCGCTTGGTGAAGAACCGCTGGCCGTCATAGAACTCGGTCACACGGAAGAACTTCTTGCACAACCGCACCACGATGTTCTGCGAGACATCGTCGTTGCCCTTGATCAGGGCCATCTTCAATGCCGTCAGGATCAGGAACCCGCCGAAGACGATCAGGATCCACTGGTACTTCATGATCAGCCCGGCCCCCAGGAAGATCATCCCGCCGCGCATGAATAGCGCCCCGATGATGCCCCAGAAGAGCACGCGGTGCTGGTACTTCGCCGGCACCGCGAAGAACGTGAAGATCAGGGCGATGACGAAGATGTTGTCCATCGCCAGCGACTTCTCGACGACGTATCCCACCAGATACTGCTTGGCCGCTTCGAATCCCCCGACCTCGCCCGACACGATCAGCGGCGCGCCGGCCTTGATCGCCTCCGCCGTGCTGTATTTGGCAGTCTCGAGCCCCAACCCAAGCCAGTGGTTCTCGTACGCCAGGAACACGAACCCGCTGAACGCGATGCCGCAGGTCAGCCAGATCACCGACCATGTGATCGCTTCCTTCATGGCGACTTCGTGGGCTTCGCGGTGGAAGACGCCCAGGTCGAGGGCCAGGAACACGACCACGAGGCCGATGAACGCGACGTACGCCCAGATCTTCAGATCGGCCGGGTTCGACGTCGCGGTGGTGGCAAGCAGCAGCAGTTCGTTCATGTGGTTCACGGAGAGATCACATCGTGGGCCTGCACCTGCTCGAAGAACGCAGGCGCAGCGCAACGTCGCGACACAATGTTGGTCTCGCCAGCGGCGTCGGTCCGCGTCCAGAAGTGACGAGGACCAAAGCCGCAGAGGGGCCGGGAGGGATCGCGAACCGTTCCATCCGTGTTGACGACCCGTCCCACCCGCATCGGCGGGCGGCTACTCCCCAACAGGAAAGTTGGGCCCATGGTAGCAGGTGATCACCGCCTCCTGGTCGAGGGCGACGATGGACTTGACGCGCCCCTGGAAACAGCTCCAAACTCAATGATCGACGCAGAGCCCCCACGCTCCGGCGCCCTCCGCGCCAGTCGGTCCGGTCTTCGTCACGCCGGCGCGCCGACCGGTGGAGAACCAGTCGCGTCCGGCCAGGTCCAGCAGCAGAGAGAACGACGCGGCCTTCGTGCGCACCCAGTGGTATTCGTTGCCGCCTGACTCTCCCTGCGTCGCGCCGCCATTCGTGGCGTAGCGGTCGTCGCCGGCCAGGTCGACGAGGAACGCGAACGCCTGCTGCGCTGCTGCGCCCTGGGCGAGCCCATCGGCCTGGTAGGAATCGTTGCCGCCACGGTCGAGCAGCAGCCCAGCGGCGATGTCCCATCCGGCTCCCTGGCTCGCCGCAGTCATCGACCAGTAGCTGTCGTCGCCGCCACCATCGACCAGCGCGCCGAAGCCCTGATGCACGCCGAATCCCTGGGCGTAGCGGTTGCCCGAGTAGAGATCGCGCCCGCCGGCATCCCACAGCACGCCGAGCGCGTGGTAGTACCCGCCACCCTGCGCGAACTCTCCTGCGTCGTAGCGGTCGTCGCCGCCCAGATCGCAGAGAAGTCCGATGCCGCCAGCCGCGTAGTGGCGGTATCCGAAGCCCACGCCCTGCGAGAACGCGCGGTTCACGGCGGGGGTGCCGTAGATCGAGCCGTGGGGATCCTGCGCTCGGTACCAGTCTCGCCCGCCGTCGTCGATCAGCGCCCCAAGCCCGCGCGGACCACCGACGCCCTGGCACAGGAACTCCCCCTCGTAGCGATCGCTGCCGCCCCCGAGATCGGCGAGGATCCCGATGCCGAACGCCGCGGCGCCGAGCGACCACTGCGTCCCGCGATAGAGGTCGTCACCTCCACGGTCGATCACCAGCGCTGCGCCGAACATCGCCCCTGCGACGCTGAGCACGCCACCCTCGTAGCGATCGTTGCCGCCACGATCGTCGATCAGCGAGAGCCCGAGCAGCGCCGAGCCCGGTCCCTGCTCGGGGGTGCCGGTATACACGTCGTCGCCCCCAAGATCGATGATTGCGCGATTGCCGATGCGCAGCGCGCTCGCCTCGTAGCGGTCGTTGCCACCGAAGTCGATCACCGCCGCGATCTTCGCCATGTCGTAGCGGTTGGGACCGGGCCCGCCCACCACGCACCAGCCCACTCCCGGGATGAACTGGCTGTTGAGAAGCTCCCCTTCCATCGCACCCTTGAGTTCGTCGGGGATCGGCTTTCGCTCGCCGTTGGCGATCTTCATGTCGATTGCCAGTTCGCCGTCGAGATGATGCAGGGCGTCCAGGAACTTCGAGCAGTCGATGGTCAGCGCGGCGCGGATCACATCGATGGCCTGCTGCGCCTCGGGGCCCTGGATGTAGAAGGTCGTCGACGGCACCGCCAGGAACGTCAGGCACTGTCTGGCGAAGGCCTCGCTGCCCGCCCGCGCCCCGAGCGCCGCCTCGAACATCAGTCGTGGTTCGTCGAGCAGGAATTCCAAGGCGAAGATCGCGTCCCGGCTCTCCTTCAGCTCGTAGGTTCCGAAGCCTGGATTCTTCGGGAGCGGCAAGTCGAGCGCCTTCGCCGCAAGCTCCACTGCTGCGGAGACGGGACGATGCGGCACGCCGCAGGCGGGGTTGGCGATGGCCTCGGCGATCTCAGGCAGATGGAACGGATTGGCGAACGCTGCAAGCACTGCGGAGAGCTCGAAGGCGTCGGGCGTGTCGATTGGCACCTTCGCCAGGAGCGCACGGCTCGTGGCGATGGCATCTGCGAGTGCGCTCTCGGCGACGGCCTGGCCCAGCGGCGTCGCCGCGGCGTCGGGATCGAGCAAAGCCGACGGAGCGAGACGAAACGAGACGTCGCTGCGCCGAGTGCGACCGATCGAACCCTGCCAGGGCTCGCGGTCAACCACGGTGACGGTCGTCGTGCGGATCTCATCGTCGTGATCGAGCACCGCGGGGATCGCGGCGCCGCGCCGCCGCGCCGCACGCGAGGCGATGGTCAGCGACGATCCGGGCGCTGTGGCCCGCACCAAGCGCTCGAACGACGCGGCGTCGACTGGCTCCCCGTTGACCGAGACGATCAAGTCGGGTCGCGCGAAGCTGGGAGAGACGAGTCCCTCGCCCGACAGCGGACCTGGGAGAATCCAGGAGACGATCGCGCCTTGACCCTCGGGCAGGTCGCGCAGGGTCAAGCCGATGTAGCCGTCAGCCGAAGCGAAGCTGGCGGCACCGAGCGCGCACGCGGCGCTGCGGACGTGGAGCGGGAGTCGAGAGGAGTTCACGGGGCCATTGTCGCACCCTCGCGAGCCGCGGGCGAGCGAACGGACGGCCCCCCTCCGTCGCCGCCGCGCAGAACCGGGTTCGAAGACCGCGAACGTGCGTGTCCAGTGCGAGCCCCCCAGTGCGAGCCCCCCAGTGCGAGGCTCTGATGACACGCGACGTGCGATGACGAGCCCGAGCGCAGCGAAGGGACGCAGTCCACCGATGCCGAGTGCACACCGGCGCGCAGGCTCGTGCTTCCGGCGCCGGTGAACATCCGCCAGTCGCTTCGCTCGCGGCTCGTCGCCCCTCGGCATGCGGGCACCCCCGCCGGCTCGCCTTCGGGGGCTTGGGCGAGCGAACCCCATAAGGGGCGACAGTCGCGGCGGAAGGTTGCCGTCCCAGCGCGATCCGCGCCGTGTGGATGCACGATCCGGGCGCGGTCGGACTTCAGGCCGGGCCGCTGCCCGGGCGCATGTACACCGACGAGGCCGTGGGGCTCAGCACGCACGCGCCCCGCGCCGCCTCGATGAGCAGTTGAGCGATCGTGGAGGTGGGATCGTCCTTGACGATGTACCCCGCCGCTCCCTCGTTCAAGGAGCGCTCGATGAGGGCGGTCTGGGCGTGCCCGCTGAACATCACGACTCGCGAGGACGGGCACTGGGTCGTCAGCGATCGCAAGGCGGCAAAGCAGTCGGCGCCGGGGATCTCCACATCCAGAAGAACCACGTCCGGTCGCACCTGGACGATCATCGGGACCGCCGCGGCGGGGTCGGGGCACCACCCCAGCCAGCGGAGCAGGCCCGAGAGAGTGAAGTACCGCTCCATCGCCTCGGCGGCGAGATCGTTGTCGTCCACCATGAAGAGGCCGGGGATGGGTGGAGTCTCGTTCATGGGTTACTTCCTGAATGTCGCCGCCGCGCTCGCATGGCTGGCGTGGGTGATGGCGTCTCGAAGATCGCTGGGGCTCGGCGATGCACTCAGCACGGTCACGCGCTCGCTCAGATGATTCAGCCCCGCGCCGCTCCGCGTTCCCTGCCGGCCCCCGTCCGTCGGGGCGGAGTCCATCCCGGCTGCGAGGACGACGATCCAGCCGTGAGGGTGGTGATTGAGGTATTCCCGCACCAGCGACGGGTCGGGGCTTTCGACCACCCACAGCGAGGCGTCCGGGGCGGATGAGTCCAGATGACGGTGCGTCTTGAACGCCAACTGACCCAGAAACATCATGGCCAGAGCCGCCTCGCGCTGGGTCTTGATGGTGACGGCGGCCGTGCGCGGCGCGCTCGCGTCCGTCGATGGGCCGGACACGGCGGCAGGGATCGTCAGCGTGAAGGTCGTGCCCTCGCCCGGTGCTGAGCGCACCGCCACGGTGCCGCCCGCGGATTCCACGATGCCCCTGACCATTCCCAGTCCCATGCCCGTGGCAATCGCCCGCCCCTTGGTCGAGAAGTACGGCTCGAAGCAGCGGGCCACCACCTCAGCGGGCATTCCCGGGCCGTCGTCCTGGACCAGCACCCTGACCACCAGATCGCCCGCGGCAGTGGTCGCAGCTTCGGCGGTGACGCGCACCGTCCCGTCGGGCTGGGCGGCCATCGCTTCCCCGGCGTTCTGCACGAGGTTGAAGACGGCCTGCGCCAGCCGATGCCGAGGGATGTTCACGCCCAGGCCGCGCGGAGCTTGGCATTGGAAGTGGAGGTGATGTGGAATCGCCGCGCGCAGGATCTGCGAGGTTTCGGCACACCACGCCTCCAGGTCGGCGGCGGGGGTGGACGCCTGCTCACGCTCGGGGTCCATCGCCATCAGCCGCATCCCGGCCGAAAGGTTGCTCAGGTGGTCCAGGGACTTGCTGATGGCGGCAAAGTCCTTGCGGGTGTCGTCGGTCGTGCATGAGGCTTCGAGCATCTTCAACCGCATGCGGATGGGCAGCGTGAGGTTGGCGATGTCGTGGCCCAGGCCCGCAGCGAGCGTGCCCAAGGCGGCCAGACGCTCGGCGGTGTGCAGGGCGACGGTCGAGGCGGCCAGCTCGGCGGTGCGCTGCTCCACGGCCCGCTGAAGGCCTTCGCGGTGGCGGGAGAGTTCCTGCTGGGCGGCCTCGCGCTCGGTGATGTCCAGATTCGTCCCCACCACCCATTCGGCCTGACCATCTTCGTTCATGCGCACCGTTTCCACGGCTTCGATGTGGCGGACTCGACCGTCGTCGCGGCGGCGGATGCGGAACTCGCGTCGGCTCTGCCCGCCGCGGCGCACGGGGTGCAGCAGGATGCGATCGTTTTTCGCCAGGTCCTCCGGCAGCACGGCTCCGCTCCAGTCGCCGTACTGCACGCAGCCGTCGGGCGTGGGCGCGATGCCGTAGAGGCGGAACATCTGCGCATCCCAGCGGATCGAGTCGGTCAGGACGTTCCATTCCCAGATGCCCACCGCCGTCGCCTCGGTCGCCACGCGCGTGCGCGTTTCGCTTTCGCGCAGCTCCGTGGTGAGGAGGAGCAGTTCCGCTTCGGCCTCTTTCCGCTCGGTGATCTCCTCGACGATGCCGCCGAAACCCAGGATCTCCCCCGCGCCGCCGCGCACCGGATACCAGCTTTCCTTCCAGAAACGCCTCGCGCCGAGCGCGGAGGGCGTCTCACCGGAGAACTCGTGATTCAAGACGGCTTCGCCCGTCGCCAGGATGCGGTCCGTCACGCCGCGAAGAGCTTCGACGAGTGCGGGAACGATCTCGGAGACATGCCGGCCCAGGTGCGCCTTGGCGGAAATGCCGTTGGTCTCCGCAAGGCGTTCATTGATGTGCACGAAGCGCAGGTCCCGATTGAGAAAGCAAAAGCCGACGGGCGCGGTGAGGAGAAGAGCGTCGAGCAAGTGGCTGACACGCTGAGACTCCTCCGCAATGCGTGTTGTCGCGGCCACCTCGTCCGCGACCCGACGCAGGGCCTCCTCGCGCTGCGCGAGTGTGGCCCGCAGCCGGTACTGCCGTTCCCGCGCCCGCAGCGCCACCGCCACGGCGTTGAGGAGCGTGGTGCGCCGCAGCGGCCGCTCCAGGATTGAGATGTTGCCCACCGGCTCCAGCGCGCGGGCGTGCTCCCACGCGCTGACCTCGCTCGCGCCGGATGTTGCCAGCAGGACGATGGGCACGTCCGACCACTCGGGCTGACCCTTCAGCGCCGAGGCCAGCATCCGGCCCCCGGATTCCCCCGGGACGGTCAGGGCCTCTTGCGCGAGGATGATCCCCGCGGGCGCGGCGGCCACCGCGTGGGCCAAGGCGGCCATGTCCGCGCACACCCGGGTTTGGAAGCCCCCATCGTTCAGCACATGACAGACCGCGGCGGCGTCGCCGTCGGTGGGGGTCAGCACCAGGATGGTCGCGGAAGGAGTCTCCGCCGTGGAAACGGTGGGCATCGCTCAATCCTCGGCCACTTTGGATTCCTGGTACTGCGGAGTGCCCGTGAGGACGCCCCGAAAGTTGCGCAGCGGCTCGCCCACCACGACGCCTTGGGGCGGGCCGAGGGTGAGGGCGCGGATCGAGGGCTCGTGGACCCCGCCGCGGCGCTTGAAGACCGAGATCGCCTTCCTGATCTCTCCCTCGAACTCGTAGTAGCGGAAGAGCACCACCGTGTCGGCGAGGTAGCTGGCGTCGATGGGCTGCTGTATGGAAGCGCCCATCACCCCGTGCTGGCTGATGACCATGACGACCGCCACGCCGCGGGCTGCCGCGTACGCGAGGAGCTCGTGCAGGTGCAGCATCAGGTGCTTTTCGTCGGGCATGGCGTTGAGGTAGCCGTTGAGGCTGTCGATCATGATGAGGCGGACGCCGTCCTGCTCGACGGCTTTCCGAACCTCGAAGGCGAACTGTCCGGGCGAGACTTCCGCCGCGTCCACGGGGTAAAGCGCGATCGTCCCCGCCTTCTCCAGGCCGGCAAGGTCCATCCCTACGCCGCGGGCGCGGGTCCGAAGCATCGAAGCGCTCTCATCGAACATGAAGACGACGGTCTTCTCGCCCCGAGCGGCGGCGCTGACGGCGAACTTGAGCGCCACCGTGGACTTGCCGGATCCCGCCGGGCCCAGCAGCAGCGTGCCCGAACCGCGGTCGATCCCACCTCCCAGGAGCGCATCCAGCTCCTTCACCCCGCTGCTGATCACGCCCCCCTCGACCTGCAGGTGATCCGCGGCCACCAGCCGCGGGTAGACCTGGAGCCCCCCGGTCCGGATTGCGAAATCATGGAATCCCTCGCGGTAGGCCACGCCCCGGAGCTTGACGATCTCCAGGCGGCGCTTGGCCGAGCCGTAGCTGGCCGAGCTGCGGTGCAGAGAGACCACGCCGTGGGCCAGGCTCTGGAGTTGCAGGTCGTCCCTGGTGGCAGTGCGGTCATCCACGAGCAGCGGGACGCAGCCGATGCCCGATGCCAGGCTCTTGATCTCGAGGAGTTGACGGCGATACCGCAGCGAGTCGCCCGCGAGCAGGCGGAGTTCCGAGAGCGAGTCGAAGACCAGCCGCTTGGGCCGGACCTTCTCCAGAACGTGTTTGACATTCTTGATGACAGCGGACAATTCCATCTCGGCGGGGTGAAAGACCGTCCCCCCCCGCTCCCCTTCGAGGGCCTTCTGCACGGCGTCAAACTCGAAGACCTCGATCCCCTCAAGCGACCAGCCGTGGGAGCGGGCCACCGCCTCGACCTCGGCATGGGATTCGGAGAACGTGATGTACAGGCAGGCCTCTCCCAGCCGCACGCCCTCCTGCAGGAACTGGAGCCCCAGCGTGGTCTTGCCGACGCCGGGATCACCTTGGATCAGGTAGAGACGGTTAGCCGGGAAGCCGCCCCCGAGGATGTGGTCCAGGCCCGGGATGCCGGTTGTTGCGATTGCGGTGTCCATGAGTCGATTCTCGAAGGCGCTCCGGGAAGAGTGCCAGTCCGGACCATTGGAATGGGACAAGGCAGGGTGAGTATGACCTGCCCCCGCAAACTGGTCCAGTCGGTGGGAGAGACCACCCGTGGCCGTTGGGCCCAAAAGAAGGAGTCTCTTCATGGCGAGTTTGAATTCAGGACAAGGCAGGCGGAAGCGGAGGCTTCGGCATGGGGAGGATTCGGCATGGGGGATTCGGCATGGAGGATTCGGCATGGGGGATTCGGCATGGGGAGGATTCGGCATGGAGGATTCGGCATGGACACACCCGTCCGTACTCCCTGCGAC
>Ga0163146_10001372_pt1 | contig 34992 bp, 23 predicted proteins | sample OliLakLV19MP7G1_FD_148648 | JGI IMG/M metagenome (GOLD analysis project Ga0163146, IMG submission 148648) | Freshwater microbial mat bacterial communities from Lake Vanda, McMurdo Dry Valleys, Antarctica - Oligotrophic Lake LV.19.MP7.G1 | ecosystem: Environmental > Aquatic > Freshwater > Lake >...
TGGTGGATTGAAAAAACCAATCTGCAAAACGCTTCCAAAGTTAGAGCCACCAAAGGACTCCTAGTTCATATTTGGGGCGCCCTGGCTACTGCCCTTCTTTGGTATATTTTTTAACTCGATATTCGCATAAGTACTAAATACTAAGTATCAAATACTATTCCTTTAATATCTTCTCTATTTTTTTCAATAACTCCTTTCCTTCTTTGGAAAAACGTTCTAAACTAAAAGCGGCATCACCAGATTTTGATAAAATTAAATAACTAAAATTATCCGCCAAAATCTCATCAGGATGAATAATGTATTGCGTGTTGTCGGTGATTTGTTTGAAAAAATTGCCTTGTTCATTAAGTTTTAGTGGACTGATGCCTTCCGGCGAAACTATTACATTATAATTTCCATCTGCTTGTTTTTCAATTGGGTATAAATTAAACTCCATATATTCAAAAAAACTTTTTCGTGCTGGTAAATAACTCGGCGCATTGGATGTAATGATTGGAATGGTTTGAAGGGTGTCGCCGCCGGGCTGTGCCAGTCGAATCGCATACGCCACGTCAATTCCATCAGGGTTCAATAACTGGCGAGATTGTAAAATACTTGGTAAAACGAGCTTGCCATTTACTTTTTGAAAACCAATCAAAGCATACAAAGCATCCCGTTTTTTTGGATTTTGACGGGAGTAAATGTGAAAAATTTCGTGTGCGATTACTGCGCGCAAAGAGGGTTCGTTAGGCGTTTTCAATTCATTCATCGGGATGACAATTACATTTTCTCGGGTGTAATAAGCGCCGTCGCCGTAGTAGCTGCCTTTGGTTTTAATTAATTGAATGTTTTTTGGAAAAATAGTGGGCGAGAGCTGGTCACACCAAGTGTGAATATCGGTGAAAACTTTTTTTAAAATCGCTTCTTCTTGCGCTTCAAATGGCAACACCTCTTCCGCTAAAAACTTTTTATAATCTTTCAGAACAATCTCTCGGGACGTTTCAGATGGGTACGTACGCTGCATTTGCAATGAAATATCTAAAGGAGTCACTTTTTCAAAAAAATCTTCTTGACGGTCTGTCGTGACCACCGCAGCCGCGCGAATGCTGTCAAGGAAGGTAATTTTTTGCTTCCCAGAAAGTTGCAAATATTCGCTGCTCGGCACCTCTTTGCAGCAATAAAAAATACATATCATCAAAAAGAAATAGGTGCTGGACGCTATAAATCGGGAAAATGTTGTTTGGCTTTTGTTTGCTATCACTTTTTTATGTAGTTTTGATGAGCTTTTTTGCGAGCGTTCCGTCGGTATTTTTAGTTTTTTGCAAAGCATGCTAAAATTTACGGGTCGCATCGCTCGTTCAAAGCTAAGTTTTCCTATTCATTTTTCATTATTTCACTTTTTTCAATTTTTTAGGGATGAATATTTTTGTTGCAAAATTGAGCTTTCAAACCAGCAGCGAAGAACTGCAAGAAGCATTTGAAGCCTACGGAGCAGTGGACTCCGCAAAAGTTATTATGGACCATTTTACTGGCAAATCCAAAGGCTTCGCTTTTGTGGAAATGCCAGATGACACGGAAGCGCAGGCAGCTATTGATGCCTTGGATGAAAGCGACTTGGACGGCGCAACGATTGTAGTAAAGAAGGCAGAACCACGGGAAAATCGTGGCGGCGGCGGTGGTGGTGACCGCGGCGGTCGTGGAGGTGGCGGCGGCTACGGCGGCGGCGGTGGAAGTCGTGGCGGCGGTGGTGGTTATGGCGGTGGCGGCGGTGACCGAGGCGGTCGTGGCGGCGGCGGCGGCGGTTACGGTGGTGGTGGCGACCGTGGTGGAAGCGGCGGCGGCTATGGTCGTGGTGGCGATGGCGACAGCGGGGGCTACAAAAAACGTTACTGATTTTGACGAAATGATTTAACTATCAGGTACTTATGTAGTATCGAAATAGTTAACTGATATTAGATGACAAAAAAACCTCCTACCGGCTCTCGGCAAGGAGGTTTTTGTTTTTGCATATTTGTCGTTTTTTGGCAGGAGTATTTTGCTGTTTTTCGACATTCAAATTTTACTTTTGTTTAATAACTGATATTACGCGCCCTTAATACAATGATGGGAACGCGGATATAAGAGCGTTTAAAATGAGTTGATAACCATTTTCCTAAAAAATCGAATATCATGTTGAAATTAGTAAACTTTACATTTTTTATTATAATCTGTTGTTGCAACGCGCTATTGGCGCAAGTGGTTTATACCGAGCCATACTTCCCTAAAGCGGACCAACCTGTTACCATTTATTTTGATGCGACCAAAGGTACGGCTGGTTTAAAAGACTGTGCTTGTGATGTTTACGTACACACGGGCGTTGTTACCAACACGAGTAATGGCGGTTGGAAATATGTAAAAACGACTTGGGGCGTAACCAATCCCGCTTGGAAAATGACACCCGTGCCGGGCAAACCCAATTTGTATAGTTATGCGATTACCCCTTCTATTCGCAGCTATTATGGTGTGCCAGCGGGTGAAGAAATTTTAAAATTAGCATTGGTTTTCCGCAATGGCACGGGTTCCAAAGAAGGCAAAGAGACAGGCGGCGTGGATATTTTTTATCCGGTTTATCCTGCAAATCAACCATTTACAACGCTGCTACTCAGCCCATCCAGCACCACTTTGATAAAAGAAATTGGTGAAACCATTAACATCCAATTAGCGGCTTCTGAAAATGCAACAATTACCGTAACTGACAACGGAACGCAACTGACGCAGACGACCGGAAGTATTCTAAATTACACTTTAAATGTCGCCACCGCTGGAACGCACACTGTAGAGATACGCGCGGTAAGTGGCTCCAACACGCAGACGACCACTTTTACGTATGCCGTGCCTGCTACGATTGCGGCTGCCAATCCGCCTGCCGGTACGTTGTTGGGTGCTACTTTTTTAGAAAATAATACCAAAGTTAGATTAGCGTTATATGCACCGAATAAAAAATATGTATTCGTGTTGGGTGATTTTAATAATTGGAATCCGAATACCAATTATCAGATGACGAAAAGTGTGGATGGCAATACTTTTTGGATTGAAATTGGGGGCTTGACGGCTGGTCAAAATTATACGTATCAATATCTCGTGGATGGCACTATTCGCATCGCAGACCCTTACAGTACCTTGATTCTCGACCCCAATGATGACTCGTTTATTCCGGCGGTGACGTACCCCAATTTACCTGCTTATCCGAAAGATAAAACGACTGGAAACGTGACGCTTTTACAACCCGGCGCACCGCAATATGCGTGGCAAACGACCAATTTTCAACGCCCTGAAAAGCAGAAACTCGTGGTGTATGAATTATTGATTCGGGATTTTGTTGCAAGACATGATTATGCGACTTTAATAGACACCTTGGGTTATTTACAAAGATTGGGTGTAAATGCAATAGAATTGATGCCCGTGAATGAATTTGAAGGTAATAATAGTTGGGGTTACAATCCGTCGTTTCACATGGCTTTGGATAAATATTACGGTACAATCAATGAAATGAAACGTTTTGTAGACGAATGTCACAAGCGCGGGATTGCCGTGATTTTGGATGTGGTTTATAATCATGCTTTTGGCGAAAGCCCACTGGCGCAATTGTATTGGGATGGACCGAATAACCGTCCGGCTGCAAATAATCCTTGGTTAAATCCTGAAGCGAAACATCCGTTCAATGTCGGGTTTGATTTCAATCATGAAAGTCAGGCTACGAAAGATTATGTAGATCGCGTGATGCGTCATTGGCTTAGTGAATTCCGTGTGGACGGTTTCCGCTTTGACTTATCAAAAGGTTTTACACAGACATTTAATACCGATGTAGGCGCTTGGGGCAATTATGATGCGAGTAGAATAGCCATTTTAAAACATTATGCAGATGTAGTATGGGCAACCACGCCGGGCGCGTACGCCATCATGGAACATTTTGCAGAGAACCGAGAAGACAAAGAATTGGCAGATTATGGCATGATGCTGTGGGCAGGCGGCGGCGTGCACAATCAATATTTGGAGGCTTCGCTGGGTTATAATTCTAATCTTACAGATGCATCTTACAGAAGTCGCGGCTGGACGAATCCGCACTTAGTCGCTTACATCGAAAGTCACGACGAAGAAAGAATGGTATATAAAAATATTCAATTTGGCAATGCTGCCGCTAATTACAATGTAAAAACACTTCCAACGGCTTTAAAGCGGGCAGAACTCGCCAACGTATTTTTTTACACCATTCCGGGTCCGAAAATGCTGTGGCAATTTGGCGAAGTGGGCTACGATTTTTCGATTAATAATTGTCAGAACGGGACGATTAGTAACAATTGTCGCCTTGATTTAAAACCGATTCGGTGGGATTATTACAAGGATGCCAATCGGCGTAAATTATTTGATGTAACGCGCGATTTAATTCATTTAAAAAAGCAGTACGAAGTTTTTAATACGACTAACTTTCAACTCAATGTAGGCGGTTTTCAAAAAACCATTCACCTGACGCATCCTACGATGGACGTGGCTGTACAGGGCAATTTCGGTGTTACAAATGCACAAATTCTGAATGCGTTTCCAAAAAGCGGCTGGTGGTACGAGTATTTCACAGGTGATAGTTTACTCATTAATAGCCCGACCCAATCGCTTTCCTTTACACCCGGTGAATATCGGCTTTATACGACTGTAAAAATAACGCGTGCTTCTCAGACGACGACTGCTGCTTATGAAGTGGTAAAAAATGAATTTAACTTGACGATTGCTCCGAATCCAACTGCTGGCACTGCGCAGGTTTATTACACTTTGGAAAAAAGCGATGTAGTAAGTTTGGAAATATATAATATAATCGGTCAAAAATTACAAACCATTACACAGGCACGACAAACGGCAGGTGTTTATAATGAAAATATATCAGCACTTGCTTCTGGCACGTATTTGGTGAAGTTGACGGTTGGAAATCAAGTAGAAACGAAACAGTTAGTTGTCATTCAATAGTTTAGAACGAATAGGACACTGATTTTTATGATAATTCTGTTTATTTATGATTTTTATATTATTTTAAATCAATCATGAAATTATCTTAAATATCCTAACTATCAGTGTCCTATGAATTACGAATTTCATTATGCAAATTACAATTCGGAAAGCGACGGTGGCGGATGTGCCCGCTATGCACGCGCTCGTGCGCGAACTCGCCATCTACGAACGAGCGGAGGATCAACACATTGCGACGGTGGAAGAGTACGAGCGTGACTTTGAAGCGGGTATTTATGATGCGCTTATTGCAGAAGTGGATGCACAGGTGGCTGGCATGGCAATGTATTACATGGCATATTCTACTTGGAAAGGCAAGATGCTGTACCTCGAAGATTTTGTGGTGTTTGAAGCGTATCGGCGTTATGGTGCGGGACAATTGTTGTTTGATGCATTTTTGGAAGTGGCACGGCAGGCGGGTTGTCGTTTGGTAAAATGGCAAGTGTTGGACTGGAACGAGCCGGCTTTGAAGTTTTATGAAAAAAATAAAGCCGTCATCGAACGCGAATGGTGGAACGGTAAAATTTTTTTACAACCAGAATGACCTAAAACGCTGGATTCTTGAAATATATGCAAAAAATTAATCTGTCGAGCTGCAAAAACTTTCTAATTTAGCATTGAAAATCACAATCATACGGATTCGGTTTATTTTTGCTTTATCGGCACACCATTTTACAACGAAGAATATAGTGTTTCATAGTGTGGGGAGTAGCCGCTTCGGTGGTTGCTCCTTTTTTTTGGTGATTAGTAAATTGTAATTGGTGAATTGTAGCCCTCATCAAGTTTCACAAATCACAAATCACAAATCACAAATCACAAATCACAAATCACATGATTAAAACGTCCGATTCGCCAGCTTGTCCGCCAGTTCCAACAACTCTTTTTTTACAACTTCTGAGCCTTTTATTAGCGCGAAATGAGCGTACGCTTTTTGCATAAAATCCGTTTTCACGTCTTCTACAATTGTTGGAATATTCAGATCTTTTAAAATAGAAGTGACCCGCTGTATTTTTTCAGCATTATGGGTCGTAGGCATTGTCATCCATTGTAAAAGCTCGGCGCGTGTGGTGGGGTCTGCTATTTCTAATGCTTTGATAATCAGGTACGTTTTTTTATTTTGAACAATATCACCGCCTGGTTTTTTACCTACTTTTTCGGGGTCGCCGAAGGTATCCAATAAGTCGTCTTGCAATTGAAAAGCGATGCCCGCATTTCGACCAAAAGCCGCCAAGTGTGCGGCATCCTCGCGGGAAGCGCCGCCAATGAGTGCCCCCAATTCCAGTGCGCCGCCGATGAGTGCCGCCGTTTTCAATTCAATCATTTTTATATATTGGGCAATCGTTACATCCGATTGTTGCTCAAAATTCATATCCAACTGTTGCCCTTCGCACACTTCAATGGCAAAACGATTGAAAATTTGTACAATGTCTTTTATAATGGATGGGTTTTCTGTTTTAAGCAAATATTCATAGGCATAAATGAGCATGACATCGCCGCTGAGGATGCCGGTATTTATATTGTACTGATGATGTACGGTCGGTTTACCACGTCGCAGCGGCGCCTCATCCATGATGTCATCATGCACCAGACTAAAATTATGAAATATTTCTACGGCATACGCTGCCGGAAGTGCTTTTTGAATATCGGTATCGAATAGCTGCGTACTCATCAGCAACAGCGCGGGTCGTAGGCGTTTTCCGCCCAATTGTAAAATGTAATTCACCGGCTCGTACAGCTCAGAAGGCGCTTGTTGGAAAAAATGTTGCGAAAGATAATCATCAAAAAGCGTTTGTATCGCTATAAAATTGTACATAATTGATATATTTGTTTCACTTTTTACCAAACACACACACACATTAAACTACTTGCCCCAAAAGTAGCCAATTATTTTTTTTAGCAAAGACCATTAAGACTGACATACGTGGAGAATTACAAAAACCGCGTCAACATACTATTGGTGGAGGATAACCTCGCCAATGTGGAGTTGACCAGAGAGGCATTTGAGCGATGCGTAACACCGGTACGCATGGAGGTAATGCACAATGGAATGGATGCACTTCATTACTTGCGCAATGTACCCGATAGCTTGCCCGACATGATTTTACTGGATTTGAATCTTCCGCATTGGAATGGCATAAGCTTTTTGAAAGAGATTAAATCTGATCATACGCTGAAGCGGATTCCAGTAATTGTACTCACTACTTCGAGTGCGGAGAAAGACGTAACTGAAAGTTACAACTTGCACGCAAATTGTTATATTGTCAAACCGATAGATATTGATCATTTTTTTGAAAAAATAAAGCATCTTGAAGTTTTTTGGTTCGATACCGTGTTATTACCTACAAGGGCATGATGGCAACTGCCTCATAACCACGCAAAAACATTTACACAATGGAACATATACTACTGATAGAAGATAAAATAGCCCACATCGAACTCATCGAAACTTACCTTGAGCAAGCCGACTATGACCATCGCCTATACAAAACGCACTCGCTACAAGATGGATTAGACATGATACGGCATCATAAGATTGATATTGTGTTGCTCGACCTTGGGCTGGTAGATTCAGCCGGCTATAATACCTTGCGTGTTTTTAAGACGGACGTACACAACGTGCCAGTGATTGTGCTTACCGCCTACGACAATGACGTACTGCGAATAAAAACAATACAGGCTGGCGCACAAGATTTTTTGGTGAAAAATAATTTTGATGAGAAACAACTCGTACACGCCATTCGCCACGCTATACTTCGCTACAAAGCACAAGTGAAGCTGCAAGAAGATCTGTGGAATCTTCGCAATCGGGAGCAGCGGCTTTTACAATTAAATCAACTTGCCTTGCTGGGAGAATGGGAAATGGATGTGTTAAATAATGACATGATGTGGTCCGACAAAACATACGAACTCTTAGGATACCACCCGAAAAGTTTCTCCCCTAAGTTCTCTGATTACTTGCGTACTATTCATTCAGAAGATCTCGAGCTTGTCAATAATGCTTTTCAGGAAGCCGGTAAAAATGGTAAAGCTTTTCAGGTAGAACATCGCGCAGTGATTAGTAATAGTAGGGTAAAACATTTACTCCTAAAAGGAGAAGTAACTTCAGAGGAGGCTTCCGGCAAGATTTTGTTGATTGGTATCCTGCAAGATGTTACAGCTATAAAAAAGACCGAAAGTGCCGCTATCAATGTGACAAGTTCCTCTGATAATCTTCCCGAAACTTTATCTCACCTGAGTAGCCAGATGCGAAAGCCGCTTTCTAAGTTACAAAATTATATAGAACAGGTAGAAAAATTGGATGACCCAATTTATGCGGAAATAGCAAAAGAATCAAAACTGGCTATCATTGGTTTGACAGATTTAGCCTATAAACAAATGAATACTGCTACCCTTGCTACCTTGCGTACGCAGCGCGAGTTAGTACAGTTATCGGACTGGAAGGATGAGATTGAACGTTTACTTAAGTTAAAGGCTTTAGAAGAAAGGGTGCAATTATTTACACAATGGGACGAACGGTTAGCCGAGCAATTTTATACAGATGAGCGATTATTATCCTTATTGATTTTTAATAGCATTCACATCCTTTTGAAATACCGTACGGAAAACGAGGCTTTACATATCCATTTTATAAGCGAAAATCCAGATACACTTCGCATTATTTTAGTTGCTTCTAAACGAATGACAGCGTTGCATAAACGCAAGGAGTTAACCGAGCGATTGAAAATTGTGTGGCAAAGTCAACCCTCTTCCACCGTTGAAGAAAGCTTGCGTACAAGTATGCTGCGCCTTACAAAAATTCTGAAAATGCTGGGCGGCAGCATTCGTAGCTCTAAAAATCAGGACATTGAGCTGAAACTTCCGTTGGAAAGATATCAGCAAGAAGAAAATGAAGAGAGTGATCCTTCTAACAACCCTGCGACTATGCTCGTCATTGAGCATCAACCGATTATGCAGATTGATATCAAGCGCATGATCCGCTCGTCCAGCCTTCCGCCTATTGATCTCGACTTTGTAAGCGATCTTGAAAAAGGCATTCAAAAATATAATGAAAAAAAATACGACATATTACTGATTGATATTCAATCACCTGTTTTAAGTTCGATAAAATTTATTCGCCAACTAAATGTTAGGAAGCCTACAAAAATTATAGCTTTAGCTGCTGCGTTTTCCGAAACAGATAAATCGTTTTTTTATGAATTGGGGGTAAAAACATTGCTCACCAAACCGCTCAAACGAGAGGAATTTTTGCCGCCGTTGTCCCGATTGCTGGAATCATAAGAAGGAATGAAAGAATGAAAACACAGGTCATGGAGGCTTAGGAAACTTTTAAAGTTTCCTAAGCCTCCCTCAGTTTCATTATTCATTATTCATTATATTAAAACTCCACAGGTCGTATCGGTGTTCTACAAAAAAAACAAAGCATTTGTTATGCAACACCTCGATTTAGTCATTATCGGCGGCGGTCCTACGGGTTTGAATTGTGCCATTTCTGCTAAGAAAGCGGGTTTGAATTATATCGTTTTAGAAAAAGGCGTACTGGTCAATTCCATTTATCATTTCCCTGCGAATATGACTTTTTTTTCTACCTCGCGGCTGCTTGAAATCGGCGATACACCCTTTATTTCTCATGTAGAAAAGCCAACTCGAAGAGAAGCCTTAGAATATTATCGCCGCATTGCACAAAGCTGGGATTTAAATGTAAGATTATATGAAGCAGTGGAAAGTATGCAGCCGATGGGCGATGATTATTTAGTTCAAACGAGTAAAGAAAAATATCTGACGCGTTCGGTTATAATAACAACTGGTTTTTATGATACACCCCGACTCATGGGCGTAACTGGTGAAGACCTACCAAAAGTGACGCATTACTACGATGATGCCCATCAATACATGGGACAAAAAGTGCTGGTGGTAGGCGCTGCCAATTCCGCTTGTGACGTGGCGCTCGAAACGTGGCAAAAAGGGGCAGCAGTTACGATGGTCATCCGCGAAGGAGAAATTTATAAAGGCGTGAAATACTGGATTCGCCCCAATATTGACAATCGTATTAAAGAAGGAAGTATAAAAGCTTATTTTCATACCACTATCAAAGAAATACGTCCAACGGAAGTTGTTTTACAAAATGCGGACGGCGAGTTCACCATCGAAAATGATTTTGTGTTAGCAATGACTGGCTATTTGCCAGATTACTCATTTTTAGAAAAATTGGGTATTGACATTCCGGCACAAGAACCACGCATCCCTATTCACGACTCGGAAACTTTAGAAACCTCACTCCCGCGCGTGTATCTGGCAGGCGTACTCTGTGCTGGGATGGAAACCAATCGCTTATTTATAGAAAATACGCGCAATCATGGCGAGGTGATTATCAATGATTTATTAAAAAAAATGGAAACAGTAAGTGTTTGAGATTTCTTGTTTTTCGTTTGAGTTTTTTCTACTTGACGTTCCCATTTAATGTTTATTATTTGAGGTCCTCCTTTGACGTTAGTAAACCTCAAACGAGAAACGAAAAATTATACCAAATCAAATAAGTCAATAACACCCGGCGTACGCGCTGCGTTGAAACCTTCGGCATAGTCGAAATTGGCAATTCGACCATAATTTTGAGCCTTAGCCCGCAAAAAATCTACAAAATCCTTTCCAGAAATAGGCGAACTCAATTCTTTTTCAAATTCTTTATCATCAGGAATATAAAACTGCGAGCGAAATGCTAAGACCAATTCAATTTTTTTATTCATGTAAGATGTAATATCCACCACAAAATCCGGTTTCAAATTATGGTCTTGGATGTAATGATATAATGCTTTGGGTCGCCAACGGTCTTGCAAATTACCATTTTCATCGTGCGTTAGAATTTTAATTAAACCCGAATGAAAACAAGCATCTGCCACGAGTTTAGCCGCTTTTCCGTGGTCAGGATGGCGGTCGCTCAAGGCATTTGCCAATATAATTTCTGGCTGACACCAACGTATCACTTCCACGATTTTCACAATATTCTCCCGATTGTGTTCAAAAAAGCCGTCTGCCATGCGCAAGTTTTTACGAAAAGCAGCCCCCATCAATTGCGCCGCCTTCGCCGCCTCCGTATCGCGGATGTCAGCGGAGCCACGTGTACCGAGTTCGCCGCGTGTGAGGTCGAGCAAGCCAACGGTTTTGCCTTGTGCCAAATGCCGTAAAATCGTACCGCTACAACTGAGTTCCACATCGTCGGGATGTGCGCCAATAGCGAGAATATCTACTTTCATTTAATTGGTAAATTGTGATTGGTGATTTGGGAATTGTGATTCGTCAACGGTGATTTGTTTAATTGTGATTGGGGAATCGTGATTTGTGATTCGGGGTTTCCGTTTCACCATTCACGTTTCACCTCTTACCTTTCACTAATTTTGGTTGTTTTGCAGTTTTATTATTCAAATCAAAGGCTTGTTTATACACATTCCCAACGCGGTCTAAATAATTTAATTCAATCGTAAAATTTGTTTCGATTCTATCTTTCGCTGCCGCTTCCATTAAAATACTATAACTTTTATCTTTGTGCAATTCATGTCCTACAAACGCATTTTTAAATACAATATCCCGTCTGCCGCGAATAAAAAGCGACACTAACGTAGCCAACTCTCCGGTATTCCGAATTTTAAAAAAAGCATCTCTGCCAAGGGGCGAAATCTGGAAGGATTCAACTGCCAACTGCGGTGCAAACTTGCGCAACCGCCGCTTCCGATTACTCGAAGCAATAATTGGAATTAAAATTAGTACCAAAAAAACGCCTCCGATAATCGCCCAATGCGTAGGCGTGAGGGTCTGTAAAAATGCTTTGGCTTGTGCTATGAACGTGTTGATGGATTCCATTTTGCAAAATTAACATTTTGCGAAGATAGGAAAAATGGAAGATAGGAGGATAAAAAAGAGGATGGGAGGATAGGAAAATAGGATGACCGAGCGAAAATGTGACCAAGAGACAAAGTGGAGCGTGACAAAAACACGATAACACCCAAACACTTTAATACAACGGAAAGACCAAGCGAAAAGAGAATCCTCCAATCTTCCTATCCTCCTATCCTCTTTTTTATCCTCCCTTATACTTCCCTTTCCCATTCACCACGGTCATTATAATTTTCGTTTGTAAGATTTCTTCCTCCGAACATTTCAATAAATCTTTGGATAAAATCACTAAATCCGCAAATTTCCCCACTTCCAGCGAACCTTTATCTTTCTCTTCAAATGCTGAATAGGCGCAAGCCAGCGTGTACGAGTGAATCGCCTCTTCGCGCGTCAATTTCTGTTCTGGAAAAAATTCGATATTCGGTGCCGCGAAACGTTTGCGTGTGACGGTGGCGTAAAAACTTTCCAGCGGACTCACATCTTCTACTGGCGCATCCGTGCCATTGCTCACCACCGCGCCGGCATCCAAGAGGGCGCGCCAAGCGTACGCGCCGTTTCGAGCGCGTTGTTCGCCGAGGCGTTTGACTACGAACGGCGCATCCGACGTGCAGTGAATGCCTTGCATGGAAGCAATCGCGCCCATTTTAGCGAAGCGTGGAATGTCCGCAGGATCAAGATGTTGCGCGTGTTCAATGCGCCAGCGCAGGTCTTTTTTATTGGAATTGTTATTAAAACTTTTTTCAAAAATATTCAAAACCTCCCGATTCGCGCGGTCGCCGATAGCGTGTACGCAGAATTGCAAATCATGGTCCATCGCTAATTTTGCAATAGCATCCACGTTTTCAATTGGAGTCGTATTTTGACCATGAAAATCACTTTTATCTGAATAAGGACGCAGCAACCACGCGCCAAACGAGCCAAGTGCGCCGTCCACTTCCGATTTAATCGCTCGACAAGTGAAAAAATTATTCCCTGCGTTGATAATCGGCAAGCCACCGAGTTTATCTTTTAATTCTGGATATTGGTGTCGAATCATCGCCCACAATCGCAAGTCTAATTCTCCATTTTCTGCCAATTCTTTATACCACTGGATTTCCTGCTGCGACGCACCTGCATCTTGAAAACTCGTCACGCCTTTCGACAAACACTCTTGCTCCGCCAATTCAATGCTTTTCAACCATTCTTCTTTCTTCGCTTCTTCCGACAAAGAATCCCGATACGCTTGATAAGCCTGCCCGATAATGCTCATTGCCCGCTCTTCAAACACGCCAATAGCCTCGCCGCGGGAGTCCCGCACAATCTCGCCGCCTGTCGGGTTCGGCGTTTCTTTACTCACTCCAACTATTTCCATCGCCTTTGCATTTGCAAACAAACCATGACCGCTCGCGTGCCGCAGCATCACGGGATTATTCGGCGATACCGCACTCAAAGCATCGTGGTACGGGTAGCCCAATACTTGCTTATCGAGTGGCGTTTCCCATTTTTCCTGATGCCAGCCGCGCCCCACAATCCACTCGCCGGGTTTTGCCGTTTTCGCTTTTTCTGCCACCATCGCCACAATGTCGTTCCAGCTTTTCGATTTCAAAAAATTCAAATTCATCAGACTATTTCCCAAACCAGCGAAGTGTCCATGCCCTTCGATAAAGCCCGGCATGACGAAATTGCCCTGTAAATCAATGACTTCGGTAGTTTCTCCTTTTAATTTTTCGATATCTGCATTGTTTCCAATTGCTATAATTCTTCCGTCCCGCACAGCGAGGGCTTCCGCGCGAGGCTGTTTTTCATTAACGGTGTAGATATTGCCGTTTAGGAAGATAGTGTCGGCGGTTTCTTGTTGTTGGCAAGTGGCTAATAGACAAATAGTTAAGATGGCGAATAAGAGTTGTTTCATATTTTTTAAAAGACTTTAGGTGTTAGACGATAGATTTTAGACAATTACATTTATAGAATTTCAGCTCTAATGTCTAAAATCTATCGTCTAAAGTCTAAAAATTTGTCTTCTCTCGAAATCGTTCTTTAAACTTTCCACTTTCCGTACGCATCCACTTATCCCAAAACGTAAAGTACAAGCCATAATTGGTGCGGTACTCGGCATGGTGAAGGCTGTGATGCGTGGCGCCGATGAACCATTTGCCAAACCAGTTTTCCGCCGTGCCTTTTGGATAAATTTCAATATTGAGGTGATTGATCGTAGCGGAAATCGTCATGAGCGTGAGCGTCAAAAAGACAACAGTGTAATGTAAAGGCAAAATAAAAACAAGAACGGGCACTAAAATCGCTTGTAAAATAGATTCGAGCGGATGAAAGGAAAAGGAAGTCCAAGGCGAGGTGACGATGCTGTCGTGGTGCACTTTATGCACAATTTTAAAAACTTTTGGTCGGTGCATCCAGCGGTGTAGCCAGTAGTAATAAGTCTCGTGGGCGAGTAAAGCAGCGACTAAACTAAATAGTAAATAAATGTAGCCATAATCATCAAAGTCATTATAAATTCGAGTGTAGCCCTTTTGCCAGGTGAGCAGGAGCAGTGCGCCCGTGACACCAAACGCCAGCGACGTGAGCGCCGACCACTTGATTTCTTTCCAAGACTGACCGGGGCGGCGCAATTGAAAATTGATTTTGCGGTGCGTGTAATGTTTTTTTGCAAAAATATAAAAGAAAAGATAAAAACTACCAGCTATGATAATATACCGCAGAAATACGAAAAACGAAACACCGAGTGCAGCGAATAGAAACTGTAAAGGATTAGATACATCAAAAATTGGCATTGTAAAAAGCGGTTTTATGCTTCAACAGGAACAGATAACCTTTGTAGACGTTCAAATAAAGAACAATTTCAAATGACATTTCTAAACGTCACTATCACCGGTACGTGGTCACTATATTTCGACCAAAAATCATGCGTTCCAACTTCTACAGATTGTAATTGTTGCGTTAAATCAGCAGATACAAAACAATAGTCCAAATGATAAGGTTTGTCCAGATGGCGGTATAAATAATGCGTTGAATGTTGTTCTTTGCCTTGTAATTGCTTGTGATACAAATGATATGCGCTATAAATACCCTTTTCTTCCAAGCGTTTTACGACGTTGGAATGATTGCTCACGCGGCGTTTTCGGTCCCACATGGTGTTGCTATTGAAGTCTCCGGCGAGTATTGTTTTTGTATTTTGTAATAAGTGGTCATAACAATCGAGTGCTTTCCAAACTTGTGTGATGTATGCTCCATCGGGGTCAGTTGGGTTATTTGCCCAGATTGCAAACAAGGTGAAATCAAAATTTGAACTTGTCACCGAGATAGGTACAATCATTCTAAAGGCTTCATTATGAACGTCTAACACTTTAAATCGAAAATCGCAGTAAGAAAAAATGGCGAGTCCTTTGTGGAGATTATTACCAAGCCATAGCATATCCGTTGGTTTTGGTATATCGGATGGAAAAATTAATTTATCGGGACATTCACATTCTGGAATGATTAAAATATCCGGCTGATGCGTCAAAATAATGGCGGCTTTTTTGCGGAAAGCCATGTTGCAATTCCAGGTGATGATTTTCATTTTAAACAAAAGGATATTGTTTCGTGTATTTCAAAGATAGCTTTTTAAATATATTATAGAGAATAGGCTTACAAAAATAAAAGCTGCCATTAAACAGCGGCTTTCATTTATAATATCAGGGACTATTTAAACTAAAAAAACGTAAATTACTGTACGACCAGTTTGAGCTTGCTGATTTTCAATAGTTTGCAAGATGTCCGCTTGTCGTGTTACACCTAAATATTGTACTTTCCCACCTTTTATAATGGCGATGGATAGCTGCGTATTGTTTGGAAAATCGGCAAGGTACTTGGCGATGGTGTCTAATTGGGCTTGGTCGAAGCCTGCGATGGGATGTAATGTGTTTTTGACTTGGCTGAATAGTTTGAAATGTAAGAAAGCCATTGTGATTAGAACTAAAGTTAGGGATTTCATAAGGAGTGATTTTTAAATGTTTTGCAGTTTTGATGTTTACTGAGTTGGAATATAATTTTTTAACTTGTTTTATACAGCCTGAAGGCTGGGGGACGGAGTCAGGCTGGAAGCCTGTGCTACTGTGCTACTCGCGTCGTATCGCTTCCACGGGGTCCAGCCGTGCCGCTTTCATTGCCGGATACGTGCCAAAAATAACGCCAATCAACACCGCGATAATTGTTATAATTAAAAACGTATTCCAAGTATAAGCTGCCTGAAATGGAACATCAATAAATGCTTTTATGATAGGAATCGCTACCAATGTAACTAACACGCCCAGGAGTAAGCCAAGCATACTTCCCAACAGCGAAATCACAATAGATTCTGATAAAAACAGCCGCCGAATATCGCCCCGATTGGCACCCATCGCTTTGCGAATGCCTATTTCGGACGTGCGTTCGGTGACGGAAATCAACAGCACATTCATCACACCAATGCCGCCCACAAGAATAGAAATGCCAACAATCAAGCCCATTACAACTCGAAATAATAAAAATCCTTGCGCCACTTGCTTCACCCGAAATTCATTGGACATCACTTCAAAATCCTTGTGTAAAGTTGGGTAACGATTCTTTAACCACGCCTCAATTGGCGTTTTTAAATCGGCTACTTGCTCCACTGATTTTGCTTCCATATAAGCGGTAGGCGGAGCTGCTTGTAACGCTGCTGCTGACAAAAGTGTAATAGGAACGTGTAATTGCGCATTGCGAGATTTATCTTCTTTTAGAATGCCAACTATTCTTACGTGTAAATCTTTGGTTTGAATGACTTTATTTAAAAGATTATTTTGGTTGCCTTCGCCTACGAGTTGTTTTGCTAAATGATAATTAATAACGGCTACGGAATCTTTATTTTGTAAATGTGTGGATGTAAATAACGCTCCAAATGCGATTTTGAAATCTGCTTCTGCAAGTGGCGTGGTGGCATTTACAAAAGCAGCGGTTTGTTTGGAAATACCTTCGACGCTGATTTGCTCTGATTGGTAGGTGTTGAGCGCGCCTTTATTTACACCCTTCAAACTTTTTAAAAGGGCGTTGAAATCTTCTACATTTAAAACCGCAAACGTATCTTTCGCAATCCGAATATGATCTATTTCTTTATGGGTTTGGGTATGAATGGCAATCGTTTTCAAATCCGTTGTCGTGCTAATCTGCTCATTTGCATACTGTTCCATCCCATCTATGAGCGACAAAATCGCTACTAACGCTCCCACACCAATCACGATGCCGAGAATAGATAAAAAAGTATGAAAGAAATGGGAGCGGATGCTTTCTAAGGCTTGCGCGAAGGAAGATGTAATGTTTTTTAGCATATTGCATTTTTTTTATGACACAAAGAAGAATATATGATGGAAAAGGAGCTAATTTTTTAGATGGAGCCCAGCACACGATAGATGAACAGCCTGAATGCGGTAGGACGGGTTCAGGCCGGAAGCCTGTGGTACGTTTAAAATAAATCGCCGAAGCTGCTCAAGGGCTACTCCGGCGATTCTAACAATCCCATAAATATGTTTAGCTATTTTAGCTATGCAGTTATTAAAACGCCAGGAATGCAAGAAAAGGTATGTACACACTTATTTTTCCATTTAAATCCTTACCTTTCCTGCATATCTGTTTAAATTCTCAAACGTAAAACTCCCAAACTTCCAAACTCCAACTTCTAAGCAAGATGCCAGATGCCAGACAATAGAGAATAGACTTTAGATTTTAGAAACGTCAAACGAGCAACAAAAAACTTTAAACGAGACACTTACAAACATGGAACAGAATGACCGTATCCTCGCCCTCGACATTTTTCGCGGCATCACCATCGCAGGCATGATTTTGGTGAATACGCCTGGAAGTTGGGAATACGTCTATCCGCCTTTGCTGCACGCAGATTGGCACGGTGCTACGCCCACCGATTGGGTGTTTCCGTTTTTCCTATTTATCGTCGGCGTTGCTATTCCGTTAGCACTTGGAAGAAGGCTGGATGCTGGCGCAAATCGGCAGCAGATTATGCTTAAAATCTTGCGGCGTACGCTTATTATTTTTGGGTTGGGCTTGTTTCTGGCGGCTTTTCCAAAATTTGATTTTGCCAACCTCCGCATTCCCGGCGTGTTGCAACGCATTGCGTTGGTCTATTTTTGCTGTTCGCTTATCTTCGTGTACGTGCGCGACTGGCGCAGTCAAGCGTGGATTAGTGCCGGACTACTTTTGCTCTACTGGGCGCTTATGACGATTGTACCCGTGCCGGATGGTAATCTACCTAATTTGCAACCCGAAACCAATCTTGGCGCATGGCTCGACCGGACTATCTTGGGTACGAATCACTTATGGAAACAAGCCGTCACTTGGGATCCGGAAGGTTTATTGAGTACGATGCCCGCTATCGTCACTGGTATGCTCGGCGTGTTCACTGGCTTGTGGCTAAAAACGGAGCGTACACATTATGAAAAACTCACTGGTACTTTTGGTGCAGGGGTGCTACTTTTGGCATTGGGTTTAATCTGGGACGTAGCTTTTCCCATCAATAAAAAAATCTGGACGAGTTCGTATGTGCTTTATGTGGGCGGCATCGCGCTGCTGTTTTTGGGTATCATTTACTGGGTGGTGGATGTACTTGGCTATCGCAGTTGGACGAAGCCTTTTATTGTGTATGGTACCAATGCGCTGTTCGCTTACTTTCTATCTAGTTTTTTAGTCAAATTATCGGCTTTAATCAAAATTCCAGCGGCAAATGGAGAAACGGAGAGCTCAATGGGCTGGATTTACACGCACGTTTTTGAACCCGTGTTTGCCTCGCCGTATAATGCGTCGCTAGCGTTTGCTGTGGTGTATGTGTTGCTCATCTTCGGTTTGACTTGGATTTTATATTGGCGAAAAATATTTATAAAAGTGTAATAACCAAACTTGTTTGGTTTGCAAATGAATGAATGTTTGAATTATAGGTACTTGAACTAAATAAGTTTTGCTTCGCAAATGAATATTTGATTTTACAGCTATTGAAACCAAACAAGTTTGGGTATTACAAAAATGAAAACTATGCTCAACCGTCGAAAATTTTTACAAAATACCTCCCTCGGTGTCGTTGCCGTTACCACGGGCTCACTTGCTTGTAAAACCAATGCTACAACTTTCGGTACAAAGTCCAATCCTAATTCTATAAAAAGCCTACCGGTCGTCATCGCCACTTGGAATCCCAATGTAAGAGCCACCGAAGCAGCTTGGCAAAAACTACAAAGCGGTGGCACTGCCCTGGATGCCGTAGAAGCTGGTGCGCGTGTACCCGAAGCAGACCCGCTCGACACCAGCGTAGGCTATGGCGGCTTGCCCGACCGCGACGGCATCGTTACGCTCGACGCTTGCATCATGGATCAGAAAGGCAATGCGGGAAGTGTTACGTTTTTACAAGATATCATGCACCCCATTTCGGTCGCTCGATTGGTGATGGAAAAAACGCCACACGTCATGCTCAGTGGGGAAGGCGCGTTGCGTTTCGCGTTGGAAAATGGATTTAAAAAAGAAAATTTGTTGACCGAATCGTCCAAAAAGGCATGGCAAGATTGGCTAAAAGCGAATAAGTACGAACCTAAAGTCAACGTCAATAACCACGACACCATTGGGATTCTTGCTATTGACAAAAATAATAATATCAGCGGGGCTTGTACTACCAGCGGCATGGCGTTCAAAATGCACGGCAGGGTAGGGGACTCGCCCATCCTCGGCGCAGGAATGTATGTGGACAACGAAGTGGGCGGCGCATGTGCTACCGGGCAAGGCGAATTTATGATGAAAACACTCGGCTCTTTCCTCATTGTAGAATTGATGCGACAAGGCAGAACGCCACAAGAAGCGTGCGAAGAAGCAATTGCTCGAATTAATAAAAAATATGGTGCAATGCTTCCGAAAGGAACACAAGTTGGTTATCTGGCGATTAATAAGGCAGGGGAACACGGCGCATTTTCGCTGATGCAAGGTTTTAATTATGCGTTGTACCAAAGTGGACAGAATCGCGCTTTGGATGCAGCTTATTTTCAAAAATGATTTTGAAGACGTGTCAAGTTTCTAACGTATCAGGTTTTCTAAGACCTGACACGTCTTCAAAACCCGATTTTTCTTTTTTTGTAAACAATGGCTTAACACTGATTGTCATTTTATTACCTTTGCGTAATAAAAAGGACAAACTCCACACATGGAAAAGTTAGAACGAATACCTACCAAACAAGACATTATTGAGACGTACGAGGCGATTGCGGAGATGATTCATTACACGCCGATGATGATGTCAGAAAGTCTGAATCAAATATCGGGAGCGGAGTTGTTTTTCAAGTGCGAAAATTTTCAAAAAATAGGCGCTTTCAAAATGCGCGGTGCTGCCAGTGCTGCCATTCGCCTCACGGATAAAGAATTAGAAAATGGCTTAGTGACCCACTCCTCTGGCAATCATGCACAAGCGGTAGCCCGCGCCGCACAATTGTTGGGTGTACCAGCTTACATCGTCATGCCCGAAAATGCGCCTTCTATCAAAGTAGAAGCGACCCAAGGGTACGGCGCAGAAATTATCTTTTGCAAAAATGTGGAAGACCGCGAACCGACGGTGCGAGCAGTAGTAGAGCGCACAGGTGCAACCTTCATTCATCCTTATAATGATTACAACGTCATAGCCGGGCAAGCGACGTGCGCGATGGAATTGTTGCAAGATGTGGAGGAATTGGATGTGATTATGGCGCCTGTTGGCGGTGGTGGATTATTGAGTGGCACGGCGTTGAGTACCCGTTATTGGTCGCCGAGTACCAAAGTCATTGGCGCAGAACCGGACATCGTAAACGACGCTTGGCGAGCGATGCAAAGTGGGCAGATTGAAAGCAATACTTCAACTGATACAATAGCGGACGGCTTACGTACTAATTTAGGAGAAAAAACATTTGACATTATTCGGCAGCATGTGGATGATATTATTACCGTTTCAGAAGAAGCAATTATAGAAGCGATGAAATTAGTTTGGGAACGGATGAAAATTATTATTGAACCATCTTGCGCTGTGCCGTTAGCAGCCGTATTACAAAATAAAGAGCGATTTGAAGGAGAAAAAGTCGGCATTATTCTCACTGGCGGCAATGTAGATTTGAAAAAGCTTCCCTTCTAATGTGCTAATATGTCAATATGCTGATTTGCTAATAATACTAAAATGAAATTAAAATGGCGTATTAAATTATTTTAAAACCATGTAAATCAATCACTTACTGACTGCCAACTGCGTATAGCCAACTGCATACTGGTATAAGGCACTAATCAACTGCTATTTTTATTGAAAAATCAAGCCTTCAAATTGGTACTTTGTGCCATTGACACATTAGCAAATTGGCAAATCAGTAACCATTCGTCGCAAAATTCCTACCGTTTGCCGAGAACCTTCGCATTTCTACTTCCGTTCTATTTAAATTAGACTGTGAATCGGATAGAGGTGGCACATTTTTGAAATGCGCCATCTCCATCACCAACCCATTGAACCATGATAACACTCTTGTTTGTCTTAGGCGGTATTCTTTACGTTATTTGGAAGAGCCGTAAATAAAAAACAAACTTCCGAACTCTTTCGACTTCGGAAGCTTATTTAAAAAAGTAGAGTTTTAGGAGCTTATTTAAAAGCCAGATTTGTAAATGATTTCTTCTTTTGCATCTCTTGATGAAGTTTCTGTATTTTCTTTCGCATTGGAATTTGCATCGAACCGACAATTTCTTACGATTGGTGCATCTTCTGCGTTGTAGATGTCTTTACATTTGATGTAGCAAAGATTGCCAGAGAAGCTGCTGTTTGATACGACTGTTTTTTCGCCGCCTTTGCTGCCTTTATTGTAGATGGCTGCTCCGTAAGTAGCTTCGTTCTTTTCAAAAACACAATCTTCTATAAAAACACTTGCATTGTCATTATAAATGGCTCCACCGTCGAGTACAGATTTGTTCAAGCTAAAGCGACAATTGCGAATGTTTGGGCTTGCCGTGCCACCTTGCGCTACATTATAAAAACCGGCTCCATCACGGGCGAAATTATTTTCAAACACACAGTTGGTGATTGTTGGGTTGGAAGCACCTCTGGTTGCTCTGTTGTACCAGCCACCGCCGCATCTTCCTATTTCGCCTTTTGCATTCAAGCCATTTGCTGCACCGCCTGTGATGATAAAACCGTCAACGACTGTTGCTTCGCTCACATTTTCGGTAGAAACGACACTGTAAGAATTATCATCAATGGAAGAAGTGCCAATTTCACCGCTTAGGATCGTCACATTTGCTTTCCAATCGCGGGCATGTACGCTTTCTTCATAGCCTGCAAATCCGCCATATAATGCTACGCCATCTGTAATCACAAAAGAAATGGTACGGTCGTCGCTGTTGGTAGGAAGGTATTTACCTGCTGCTACCCAAATTTCATCGCCCGAACGTGCCATCTTTATGGCTTGCTGCAAATCACCCATTGGATTGCTCCAAGAAGAACCCTCGCCGGTGCCGCCGTGCTTCACGCGAATGATGTTGGCACGCAGGCTCAACAGGGTTAAAGAACAGATTAGGAGTAAAAGTGCTCGTTTCACGCTAAATACTTTTGAAGTTGGTAAAATTAGGTCTTAGATCGCCTTATAATGAGAGTGCGATTCTAACGGTGCGAAGCTCGTGTGATTTTGTTCAAAAACAGGCAAAAAAATTGAGCCTCTGACACCAAAAAAGCGTCAAACGAAATGCACAAAAATGTAGGATAATACAAAAACAAATAGGAATAATGGAATACTAGTAATTGGGATAAAAAAGATACAAAAGTAAATTGGGATAAAAATACTAAAGTATCGTATAGAAAACTAAAATTGGGATATTAAAAACAATGGGGTAAGATAAACACTTTCCTTTTAAACTACCAAGAAAAAAATAGATTTTTTTTTGAACATCGCTGTTAAAATTTTCTGCATATTCATTTGTAGTTGATTGTCAGTATTTTACGGCGAAAAATAAATTTCCTTCCGGTACAAATATAGCTATTTAAAATTAAAAAAGAAAAAATGTGACAAAAAACATAACTTTTTATTTGTTTTACACGTATATTTGAGCGTAGAAACCTACGACTTATATCATTAAGGGCAACTGATCACAACTACTACTTTTAGAGAATCGGCTTTCTTACAAACCAATCGTTTTTGCCTACCACATACCTGAGCTTTGAGAAGTCATTTATTTGAATGTACACTGTCATAATCTTCAGTGAAAAAAGACACCTGTTTGCCATCCGGCAGGCATAATTTTTTCATAGGAGGAGGCAGCGTTGTATAAAGATTTCTTATTTTCGGCGCATACTACTTCATCATAATCATTATAACTATGAGTACACAGCTACTACGAGAAAAACCTATGTTATTGTACACCCTAAATAGAATGCCTTTGAAAACGACATTTTACACAATGCTACTTATGATGCTGGGCAGCAGCCTGTTACGAGCGCAGGATTTTCACTACTCCCAGTTCTACAATGCCCCATTGAATCAAAACCCCGCATTGACAGGTGTTTTCCCCGGCGATGTGCGGTTTATGGGCAATTATCGCACCCAATGGAAAGCCGTTCCAGTGGATTATCTCACATTTAGCGGCGCTGCCGACCTCAAATTCTACCCCAGAGATATAGATAAAAATGGGTTGTTTGCAGGTGGACTCGTCTTCAATTATGACCAGGCAGGCTTTTCCAAACTACAACTGATTCAATTGGGTTTGAATGGTTCTTATTCGCATCGGTTAAATGAGTATTCGTTCCTCACGTTTGGTGCGCAAGTGGTTGGTAATCAACGTGGTTTTAAATTAGAAGATCTTACTTTCGACAGTGGATTTGACCCAAGAGGCGGCGTATACGACCCGACTTTGCCTAACAATGAAAATTTTGGCTCCACTTCCAGAATGTTTTTAGATTTTGGCGCAGGTTTGAATTTTCGCGTACAAAGTCTCTCCCAACGCAAACAGGTGGACAACGGCTCGAAACGAAGTAAACTTGATGTGGGCTTGGGCTTATTTCACTTGAATCGTCCAGACCAAAGTTTTTACGATGGCTACGAATCGAAGCTTCCCATGCGTGTGAGTCCTTATATATCCGGCACTATAAAATTGGACAGTCTGATAGATTTGGTGGGCAATATCAACGCTCAATATCAAGGTTCGTATCAAGAGGTACTCGGTATGATTGGTGCAAAATTCTACCTGAATTTAAGACCTGATAACCGGATTGCTTTGCAAGCAGGCGTAGGCTATCGGTTTGATGATTTTGGCGACTCGTTTTATCCCAACTTTGAAGTATTTTATAAAGGATGGCAAGTCGGCTTGAGTTATGATGTGAATGTATCGGAATTCCAAGTGGCTACGGGTCGGCGTGGTGGTCCAGAAGTGTCGGTGCGCTACATCATTGATAACGTGCCGCGCGTCGTGAAGGTGTGTCCTTTTATGTAAAAATGGTAGAAGGATGATGGTAGAGGGAAGAGGGATTTTTCACTTGTTTCTTGGGCTTGAGATTTAATATTATGTAATAGATTAAGGTGTGGCATTTTCAAAATATACCATATTTATCAAAGCTATTTGTTACATTATAATTTAATAAAAAAGCAAAAAAGAAACAAGCGCAAGCCATACGGGAAAGTCACTCTACCCATATCACTCTACCAAAAATAAATTTCCCCAATTTCCTAAATTAGGTGCTATTCACATGACTATGAGTAAATTAACATTCTCTATTTCTGCGCTGTTTTTGCTTTTTTTACAATGGGGTTATGCCCAACAGCCTCCCTTACGTGAATTTTTGGAGCGAGCAGACACAGCTTACGCAAAAGGAAACCATAAAGCGGCTTTCCTTTTTTACGAATCCGTGTTGGACTATCCGCCCAAAGGCGAGGACAGTCTGCGCGTGTTGTACAATTATGCAGAATCTGCCCGCAAATTCAATGCTTTTGAGCCTGCCGAACGCGCGTATCAGGAAGCCTATAATCGAATGCAGCTCAAGAAAAATACGGCTACTAAACAATATGAAGACGTGCTGTATTATTTGGCGGAAGTAGAACAGAGGCAAGGTAAATATGAAGAAGCGGCGGCGCATTACACACAATTTATAACAGCTAATCCAAGTGCCAATGTAGACCTTTTAGCACTGGCAGAACGCGGCGCGCAAAATGCAAAACAAGCCCAAACCGCTTCCGCATCACCACTTCCGGTACAAATAACTCGGCTGAAAGGCAGTATCAACGCGCCCAATGCTGATTTTGGAATGGCGACTCGCGGCGACACCTTATATTATTCTACCCTGCGAAATGTTTACAAAAAAGATACCTACAAGCCCGCACGGGAGTATGCTCAAATCTATACTTCTGTAAATGGTGAAGAGGGCAAACCCTTGTCAGAACAAATCAATGAGCCGGGCGAGCACGTTTCCAACACCGCCTTCAATCGGGATGGTTCTAAAATGTATTATACGGTTTGCCAATACAAGCCGGAAGATGTCATCGCCGTTCGTTGCGACATTTACGTGCGCCAGCGCTTGAGTGCCGGCAAATGGGGACCTGCCAAAAAATTAGCGGTTAATACATCTTCTGCCGCTTACACGACCACGCAGCCCGCGATTGGCTATGACGCACAAAGCAAGAAAGAAATCCTGTATTTCATATCTGACCGCCCGGCGGAAAGCGCGGACGATAGTTTAGACTTGAATATTTGGTTCGGTACAATTAATCCAGATGGAGATGTGACTTCTGCCACGCCGCTCACCGCGCTCAACACTTCCGAAGACGAGGCAACGCCTTTCTTTTTTGAACCGACGCAGACGCTCTATTTTAGTTCGCAAGGACACAATCCGCACTTGGGCGGTTATGATATTTATGAAGCCTCACAAAATGGCACGAATTGGTCCACGCCTACGCTGGTACGCGACACGATAAGTACGAGTTATGACGATTTGTATTTCACACTGACACCCAGACCAGACAGTTCCTTGCGCGCTTATTTTGCTTCCAACAAGCCCGGCACGTATGTAGACGAACGCATGAAAGCCTGCTGCTCGGATATTTTTACCACCGATTTGCGGGTCAATTTGATGATACACGTATTCAACCGACAAGATGGAACGCCTATCAATGGTGCGACCGTCGCATTATACGACCAAACGACTGGCAAGCCAATTGGTTTGGATACTATGATGAATGCCAGTGGAAATACTTTTACTTTTCCGATGACGTATGGAAAAAAATATTTGTCAAGAGCGGCTAAAACCGGTCTTGGTACGGGTGAAGTCACCACCGACGACGCTTTAAAAGTCATATACGCCAATAACTACACGGTACACGACACGATTTATCTGTCGCTGCCGATGGACTTAGAAATTTATACCTTCCGGGCAATAGACCGCACGCCACTTGCGCAAGTAAACGTGGATTTGTATAAAATAAATGCCACAAGAGATACCGTAAAAGTAGCCACGAAGTCAACTGCTGCTGGCAATGTTGCTGTTTTTCAAAATGTGGAACGCGGCAGTCAATATCTAGTAAAAGGCATAAATGGTGCGTATTTTCCAGAATCAAAAGTAGTTGACTTATCTGCATCCAGATGGCGCACGGCTACGCTGGCACGCGATAGTCTGTATTTCCGACAGGAAGTCGTCGTTCGTATTGTAGATTGCAATACAAAACTGCCATTGACGGGTGGCACATTGGAAATTATTTATCCGAATGGAAACAAACGCGATTCTACGAACGCAGCCGGTTCCGACTTTTTATATGCAGTGGATTTGTACAAAAGTTATCCTATTGTCGCTTCCCGACCTGGGTATGAATCTCGAGGCGACACCTTGGATTTTCCGCCGAATGTAGTTGCTACCTCTAATGGGCGATTGACCGCTACGATACAACTTTGTCCGACGAACGAGGAGATTGAACTTTTCTTTGACAATGCCATTCCCGCAAGAGTCAGTTCGCCTTTATTAGCTTATAAATCAACCTATACTGCTTACGAAAGGCTGGAAGATATTTTTATTCAAAGAGCAATTGCTGAAGTGCGAACATTTAAAAAGAGAACCAGCGGAACAGAGTCTAATGTAACGGGTCGTTTGGAGAGCTTTTTTGGAGATATGCGCAGTGAATTCAATCGGTTCAATACCTTGATGGAACAGTTGAATAAAGCCGCGCCAAACCTCGTGCAGGGCGATTCGATTGTACTTCGATTAGTAGGCGAAGCCAGTCCGCGGGGTAATCCAGTGTACAACCAGCAGTTGAGCGAGCGAAGAATCCGTGCGGTCAATAATGAAATCAAAAAATACATTCCCGATGCGATTGCCGCTTACGTAGATGCGAAAAATCCGCGTCCGGTGGGCAATAAGCCGATTCGCATTTACACTCGCTCCAACGGGGAATCAAAAGCCTACATCCGCCCGCCAGATATGTCGGACGAAGAGTGGGACTCCATCGGTGCGGCACACGCCTGCGATGCGCGTAAAGTGAGGGTGGTCATCACGTACTATGGCTCCAGCAAACAAAAAATCCTATGAATTTTGAAAATATCCAAAAAGACGACATTGTGAAAACTTACTTTACACGACGACTTCGATTTTTTTTACCCCTCTTACTTGCCTTTATATTTCCAATATTGGCGAAAGCGACCCACATTGTGGGCGGGGAAATCAGTTATAATTGTCTGGGTGGCAATCAGTATGAAATCGTATTGAAAATATATCGGGATTGTACCCTCGGCACCGAAGAAGGCTTTGATAATCCTGGATATATTGGCGTTTACGATATTACCGGCAATATTTTTATAAGAAGGTTGGATATTCGACCTGGAAAAATCGCCCGCCTCAACCCTCGCGTAGATGCGTGTTTCACAGAGCCTGGCGATAAATGCGTGGACACGACCACTTACATTACAAAAGTAACGCTGGATGCCAATCCGGTCAACGGCGGGTACTTGTTCACCTACGTACGCTGCTGCCGCAATGCCGACATTAGCAACATTGAATCGCCGCTTACCACAGGCGCAGTCTATCAAATCGAACTCACTCGGGAGGCGATGTTGCGTTGTAACAGCAGCCCGACGTTTACTAATTTTCCACCCAATTATTTGTGTGTCAATCGTCCTTGGCGTTTTGACCATTCCGCGAGGGATAAAGACGGCGACCGCTTGGTGTATAAACTTTGTACGCCCATACAAGGTGGTTCCTTCACAGTGCCACGCCCGATACCACCTAATAATCCACCGCCTTTTGATTCGATTATTTGGCGCGATGGTTTTGGTTTGGATCGAATGTTTGGCGCAGGCGACGCACCGCTGCGCATTGACCCTACCACGGGTTTGCTCACCGCAACGCCGCTTTTTCAAGGGCAGTTTGTAGTAGGCATTTGTGTGGAGGAATATGATCGGGTCACTGGAAGGTTATTGTCTACGACCCGTCGGGATTTTCAATATAATTTGATCGCTTGTACCGACCCAATTACTTCTATTCAAGATAGCATTTCGGCTTGCCAAGGTGCTACCGTTCAATTGAATCCAAATTTTACACAAACACCAGGCATTACCTATCGGTGGTCTCCTGGGAATTTATTAAGCGATTCAACCGCAGCCAATCCGACTTTTCTTGCCAATCAAACCACCGTATTTACCGTTTCTATATTTAAAAATGGCAACGTTTGTTCCGAAAAGAAGACGGTTACAGTAACGGTAACTCCAAAGCCTGTTATCAATTTAGAAGCCAGCGACACCACAATTTGTGCAGGAGATAACATAACGCTTACCGCCAACACGAGCGGCGGCGGCATTTTTACTTATAATTGGTCTGGTGGATTAAGTAATAACGCGATTCAAACCGTAGCTCCCTTACAAAATACAACCTACCGCGTCACCGTCACCAACGCAAATGGCTGTACTGCAACGGATAATGTGACGATTGTGGCAACGCCGAAACCCTCCATCCGAATTAACGCTACGGCGACTACGATTTGCGCTGGTGATTCTACCCAATTATCAGTTGAGGTAAGTGGCGGCGCAGCACCTTATACCTTTCTTTGGAATCCAACCATCAGTGGTCAAAATCCTACGGTGCGTCCAAGAAATACTACAACTTACACGGTGATTGTCATCGGTAGTAATGGCTGTGCAGCTACGGCTCAAATTACAATTAATGTAAATCCAAGTCCCATGGTGAATCTGGGTGCTGACCAAGCAATTTGTAGAGGCGACAGTATCACGTTGACCGCAACGGCGAGTGGCGGCACTTCACCTTATATTTACACCTGGAATCGCGGCAGTGGACAATCCCAGCGCGTCAGTCCGGTTTTGTCTACTTTTTATGTCGTCACTGTCACCGATGCCAATGGCTGCAAGGGTTTGGATTCTATAAATGTCACGGTCAATACCACACCGGGGGTGATTTTAAGCGCGGATGACAATGTGATTTGTCAGGGCGACACCACGATCTTGCGCGCAAGAACAAATGGCGCCGCTGCACCTTATAATTTCGCTTGGAGTCCAAATCTGAGTAATGACTCTATTCAAACAGTAAGCCCCAGACAATCAATACTTTATACAGTCACGCTCACGGATGCCAACGGCTGCAAAGCGACCGATGACATCAATGTAACCGTCAATACCGTGCCCGTCCTCACGCAGGATACGGCTTTCTGTACCAACGGCTTTACGACTTATCAAGTCAATATTCTAACCAGTGCGGATAGCATTCGTGCCTCGCTTGGTACAGTTGTAAATAATAACAACGGTTCCTATTCAATCATCAACATCCCGCGCGGACAAAATGTAACCATCACCGCTTTAAACGGCGGAACGGGTTGTATTCAAACTTTACAAGTACAAGCCATTCGCTGCGATTGTCCAGTTGTGAATGCACCGATTAGTGGCGGCAATCAAGGTAGTTGTTTAGGTGCTCCGTTTGCAATATTGAATGTGACGGTGGAAGCTGGTCAAACCGCCGATTGGTACGATGCACCTTTGGGTGGAAATTTATTGTTGCAAGGTTCTACGACCTTCACGCCGACGCAGCCTGGCACGTATTATGCACAAGCGCGCGAAATCGCTACGGGTTGTGTCAGCAGTATTCGCACAGTAGTCATTTTAGGTATCAATTCTTTACCAATTGCAACAGCAAGTGCCAATCGCACGACCGTTTGTGCAGGCGACGAAGTGCAGTTAACAGGTAACGCTACCGGCGGCTCTGCACCCTATCAGTTTGTATGGAATCAAGGTTTAGGAAGTGGTCAAAATCGCACGGCAACGCCAGGTAGCACCACTACTTATATTGTTACTGCCACCGACGCCAATGGCTGCTCGGACACTGCTCAAATAACAATTAATGTAAACGCTCTGCCGTTTATTGATTCGATTCAAACGCAGTGCTCGGCGGATTTAGCAACGTATACAGTTCGGATTAGAAGCAATGGAAATATTGTTATTGCAAATGTTGGAACGGTTGCCAATCTTGGAAATGGCATCTTTGTCATCAGTGGAATTCCTGCTGCGCAAGACTTGGTATTGGTCGCTACCTTTAATGCAACGGGTTGCGGTCGCTTGGCTTCCGTCAATAAACCGAATTGCCAATGTCCAACAGTGAATTCGCCTATCAGCGGTGGTGATAAAACGATTTGTGCGGGTCAACCCATTCCAGCTTTAACCGTGACTGTCGGTGCAGGTCAAACCGCCGATTGGTACAGCGCGGCTATCGGTGGAGATACGCTTTTGTTGGGTTCTGCCAGTTTTACGCCTACGCAAGCGGGCACGTATTACGCGGTCGCACGAGACTTGCTAACCAATTGCACCAGCAACGTTCGCACTCCAAGTAGTTTAATTATAAATCCAACGCCAACAATAATTGCAACTGCCAATGACACAACGATTTGCGCAGGACAATCTGCTGATTTATCTGTCATAACAAACGGCGGCACTGCACCTTATACTTTCACGTGGAATCAAGGCGTAGGCAATGGTCAAAATCAAACCGTAACTCCTACCCAAACAACCACATACACCGTAAGCGTCACGGACGCGCTCGGCTGCTCGGATACCGCTTCTATCACCATCAATGTAAGCCCAAGTCCAACGGCAACGATTATAGCTTCTCAAGATTCGATTTGCGCAGGGGATACCACCACTTTGACCGTTTCTGCCACGGGCGGCGTTTCCCCTTATACTTTTAATTGGAATCAAGGATTGGGAACGGGTACAACCAAAGTGGTTAACCCAATTCAAACGACCACTTACAGCGTCACCGTTTCGGATGCAAATGGCTGTTCGGATACCACTCAAATTACGATTACCGTTCGACCAAAACCAGAAGTGACACTCACAGCAGGTCGTTCCACGATTTGCTTGGGCGATACGACTTTGTTGACCACTTCGGCAAGCGGCGGCACGGCTCCTTACACCTTTGTTTGGAATCCAACTACGATTACAAGCGGCTCGCAAGTTATAACTCCAAGTCAAACAACGATTTACAGCGTGACCGTCACGGATGCAAATGGTTGTAGAGATACCGCACAAGTCACCATTACAGTGACCGATGGTTTGAGTGTAAATATTGCGGCAAGCGCCAATGACACGAGTTTGTGTTTAGGACAATCTACGACTTTAAAGGCAAGCTCCGGCAACGGCGTTCGACCTTTTACTTATACTTGGAATCAAGGTTTGAATGGCGATTCTACGCAAACAGTTCGACCTACGCAGACGACTTCTTACATTGTTACCATCAGAGATGCCAACGGTTGTTCTGGTTCGGATACCATTACAATTGTAGTAAATCAACCGCCAATCGCTACCGTTAGTGCTTCTCAAGACACCATTTGTGTGGGTGATTCCACGACGTTGAGGGCTTCCGCTATGGGCGGGGCTTCGCCTTATACTTTTAGCTGGAATCAAGGGTTGGGCACGGGTGCGGTTAAAACGGTCAATCCGACCCAAACGACGCTTTACAGTGTCACCGTCACGGACGCCAATGGCTGTGCCGATACGACTGAAATGTTTATCACGTTACATCCAAAACCGGAAGTGACGCTCACACCAAGTCGCTCCACGATTTGTCAAGGCGATACGACCTTCTTGACCACTTCGGCAAGCGGTGGCACGGCTCCTTACACTTTTGTTTGGAATCCAACTACGATTACAAGCGGCTCGCAAGTTATAACTCCAAGTCAAACAACGATTTACAGCGTGACCGTCACGGATGCAAATGGTTGTCGAGATACGGCGCAAGTCACGGTGACGGTCACGACGGCGTTGCAAGTGAATATTGCAGCAAATGATGCAAGTCTCTGTCCGGGACAATCCGCGACGTTGACCGTGACTTCCAGCAATGGCGTTCGACCTTTTAGGTATATTTGGAATCAAGGTTTGTCTGCCGATTCTATACAAACCGTAACGCCAACACAGACAACGACTTACGCAGTTACAATAACGGATGCCAACGGCTGCTTCGGTTCAGATACGATTGTAATTACTGTGAATCCAACGCCAAATGTAGATGCGACAGCCAGCCAGACAACTATTTGCGAGGGCGATTCTACTAACTTATCGGCTACTGGTTCTGGCGGCGTGGCTCCATATACTTTTACTTGGAATCCAGGTGCAATCAATGGTCAAAATCCAACAGTTCGTCCGACTGATACCACAACTTACACGGTGACGGTCACAGATGCAAATGGCTGTACGGCAACCGATTCTATCACTATAAACGTTCGTCCAAAACCAACGGTGAGTGCAGGCGCAAGCGATACGACGATTTGTGTGGGAGATTCTACGGTTTTAATTGCTGGTGCAAGAGGTGGCACGCAACCTTATACGTTTACTTGGAATCAAGGATTGGGTACAGGTCAGCCAAAAACAGTTCGACCCACTCAAACGACCACTTATACCGTCACTGCGACCGATGCAAATGGCTGTTTTTCAACGGCTTCCGTAACAGTCACCGTCAGTCCGCCAATTACCGTGACGATTTCCGCCAATGATAGTACCATTTGTCAAGGCGACACGGCGACGCTTACCGCGAATGCGAGTGGCACGAGTCCGTTCACATTTGCTTGGGATAATGGGTTGAATGGCAATCAGATACAACGAGTTTCGCCTTTGCAAACGACCACTTACACCGTGACCGTGACGAATGCAGGTGGTTGTACAGGCACAGACCAAATTACGATTACCGTCAGTCCGAGACCGACGCTTACTGCTTCCGCAGATAAAGACACGATTTGCGCGGGCGACCCGGTCCTTCTAACGGCAACTGCATCTGGTGGAGGTGGAAACTTTACGTTCAATTGGAGCAATGGTTTTAATGGCAATCAACAAACGGTAAATCCTACGATTACAACAACTTATGTAGTGACAGTAACGGATGGAAGTGGTTGTTCAAATACCGCGCAAGTCATCGTAATCGTCAATCCGCGCCCAATCGTAAATGCTGGAAACGATACGCTGTCCTGCTCTGGCGGTCCTATAACGCTCCAAGCGACGGCAACTAATGGAACGCCTCCTTATACTTTCAATTGGAATCAAAACTTGGGTGCGGGTGCTACAAAAACCGTCACGCCTACGCAGCCAATTACTTATACCGTCACCGTCACGGACGTAAATGGCTGTACGTCAACCGACCAAGTGCAGGTAGATGTCTTCCCGCTGCCAACGGATTTGCCGCCGGATTCGATTTCGGTTTGTGCAAATATTGCAACGCCAGTAGCGACGAATATTATTCCGAGAGCCACGTATCAATGGTCGCCCGCAGGAGTTTTAAATAATCCAAATATTGCCAATCCTTCCGTGACGACTGACCGCGATGTAGTTTTAACGGTAACGATTACCTACCGAAATACTTGTGTGGTGCTGGATACCGTTCGGGTGAAGGTTTTCCCAAGAATCAACTTGGATGCGCTGGGCGATACGACGGTTTGTGCAACTGGGACTTTTCCATTGACTGCTACCAGCGACGTTCCGAATGCACAATTTGTGTGGTCTACCAGTCCGACTTTCCAGCCGCCGATTGGTACGGGCAGTGCTATTAATGTAACGCCACCGATTGGAAATGTCACTTATTACGTACGCGCCACCGATACGAATGGTTGTAGTGAAACGGATTCGGTGACCATCAATACAGTTCCGGTACAAGCGACCATAACACCAGATAGGACATTCTGTGTGCCGACTCCGCAGACAACTGTGGTAGTAACGAATCAGAATCCGACGCAAATTCTAACTTATAATTGGACACCAGCAAATGCTATTATTGGTCGCCGAGATAGCGCTGTAGCCGTCGTGAATCCGAATATTGCAAATAGTTTTACGGTAGAATTGCAAAACCAGTTTGGCTGTCGGGATACCTTGCAAACGAAAGTGACGGTGGTGAATTTAGCAGGCTTAACGGCTACGGTTGACCCCGATACGATTTTCTTGGGCGAGACCGCACAATTGAACGTGACACTGTCGCAACCTTGCCCATCTTGCACCTATCAGTGGACACCTGCTGCGGGTCTGAGCAATCCAAATATTGCTAATCCGATTGCCACGCCAACGGCAACAACGGCATACCGGGTGATTGTGACGCAAGGCGTGTGTAGCGCAGAGGCAGTCGTAGGGTTGGTTGTGTTGAATGTGATTTGTGATAAGGAGCATATTTTCTTGCCCAATGCGTTCACGCCGAATAATGATGACATCAACGATGTGTGGCGTTTGCGGAGTAATTTTAATGAGCAGTTGACTGTAAAAGTAATCGTATTCAGCCGCTGGGGACAAAAAGTATTTGAAAGCCAAGACCCTAATTTTGAATGGAATGGCACGTTCAACGGTAGAGATTTGCCACCGGATGTGTACGGCTATCGGGCGGAAATCATTTGTCCTTCCGGTCAGCGATTAATTTTACAAGGGAATGTGACGCTTTTGCGATAAAGAATGCCTGTAGGCAGTTTGCGGTGTGCAGTTGGCAGTCGCCAATCACTTAGTAAATAAGTTTTACAAATACAAAGTCGTCTGGTGACTCGCAGTTATCAGACGACTTTTCATTTCTCGATGGATTGATTACTCCTACTGTAGATTTGGTCACATCTGTTACGCACGCTTCTCTGT
>Ga0163146_10001377_pt1 | contig 34957 bp, 32 predicted proteins | sample OliLakLV19MP7G1_FD_148648 | JGI IMG/M metagenome (GOLD analysis project Ga0163146, IMG submission 148648) | Freshwater microbial mat bacterial communities from Lake Vanda, McMurdo Dry Valleys, Antarctica - Oligotrophic Lake LV.19.MP7.G1 | ecosystem: Environmental > Aquatic > Freshwater > Lake >...
GGATAAGGCATACAACGCTGCGGAATATCTGCTCGGCGTGGTTGAGAAAGGCGGTATCGAACGTGCCTTCGAGACTGCCGAAGGCATGGCACTGGCGACCGATCAACGTGATCTATGGGAGGCAGAACGTGGGCTGCCGCTCGAACCGGATGCTGCCAACGACCTGGCTGATTTTACCCGTGACGAGTGGGAGATCGACTTATGAGCGACGGATCGAAGAATTTTTCGCTGCGCTTATCGGCAGACGATCAGGCGCGTCTCGAACAGGTGGCGGAGCGCTTCGCGCTGGATCGGACGGGGACGCTGCGGCTGCTCATCCGGCGGGCGACGATTGGGCTGGCACGCGATGGACGTTTTACGGCTGTCGAACGTGGGCGCGCCGGGCGTGAATTCCCGGTGCGCTTGATCGAAAGGAGAGGCGATGACTGACCCTAATATTGTGAGCGATCATCCCGATTGGGATGTGTACGACGACTACACTGGACCGGAATCCGCACGCATCATCGACGACCCGACGCTGCCCGTCACGCTGTATGACATGCTCGTGCCGCTGGACGAGGAGGAGATGTACGTCCCAAACCACTTGGATGCGGACGGGACGGTACATTTCTTCGCGGCGGTCGATGTGTCCAACCAGCCGGATTACAACGACCTCTCGCACGAACTGCGCTACTTTCGCGCCGCGCAGACCGACGATGGACGATTGGTGCATGACGCGCACACGGTCATGCCGCTGGCGAACCGGGGCGACACCCCATTTCCGCGCCACACGCTCGAAATGATGCTGATGGAGGGCGATCTCGACAACGCGCAGGAACTCGCGTACCAGACCGCCCTATCGCATGGGCTGAACTTCCCCGACCCCGACACCCTGCCGCCGCTCAATACGGGCGTAGAGTACCGCTTCGAGACGGGCATCGAAGACGATGGCAGTCCGGCAATCGAGGCGGTCAAGACGTGGCGTGAAGGCGCTCAGGATCATGAAGCGCGACTGACCATCGCCAGCTATGGTATGGCGGCGGCGCTCAATGTGGACATGCGCGAACTGACTGAGACGCGCGAACGCGACGGACTGGAAGTGGCGATGAATCTGGCGGAGAGCATCGCGGTGGCGGGCGGCTATCTACACGACGGGCGCGACGATACGCGCATATTCACCGAAGGACCTCCCGACCCCTTCACGACCAACCTGGAGCGCGAGCGGTCAGGTGCGGATTTCATCCGCGATTATGGCGATGAGGATACCCAGCCGCTGCCTGCTGTCACATCCGAGCCAATGAGTACCTACGCACAGTGGGGCGAAGAAGCACGGCGCGAACGGGAAGCCAACGCTCCACTCGACGGGTCAGCGTGGTTCGAGGCGACCTTCGCTGATCATTCCGAGATCCATCTGATCGAGCCGGTTGACGACACGGTGAACTACGCCGTCGTCGTCACGGATACCGATCCTTGGACGACGGAACTCATGGTCGAAAAGGTCTGGTGTGAACCGGGTGGCTATCCCGGCATGGACACGCTGACCATCGACACCTACGACTCGGACGACGAAACCAAACGCGAAGTTGCTGATGCAGCACGCGCGACTCTGCTCGGCATTTACGACGAGCTTGGACTGCAAGCAATGATGCGCCAAGCGGAACTTTCCGCGATGGAGAACGGCTACCTGAGCGGCGACCGCACCGACATGCGCCTGTTCCGCGACGGTCCGCCCGATCGTTTCGAGACGCTGGCGCAGCGGTTGGAGGGCGAGCCGAACCCGTTTTCAGGAATAGGCGATGACCATGTGGATGACGAGACGCAGGAACTGCCTATGGTTATGCCGCAGCGCGTCTATCTACTCGACGAGACGGATATAACGCAGCCAGCGCCGGGTAGTTGGGAAGAACTGCTCGCCGCGCAGATCGATGATGAACCTGCGCCGGATGCCCACTACTGGCAGATGCACTATCGTCCGGTCGAAACGCCTGATGGCGAAAAGTTGGGGACGGCGCTGTTCGTGACCGAGTTCCCGCAGCTCCCGCCCGACTTTGATGACTATATCGACGAGAACGGAATGGACGATACGGTTTACCCGACGGAAGCACGCACACTGGAGATGGCACATTTCGCAAATGAGAAAGACGCGGCGAAATTCGATGCGGAGTTTCGCGGCTATCTCGTGCCAGATGTACTGGATGCTATTGAACTCGCGCCGGAAGTGGCGAAGCTCGAAGGGTTATCCGGCGATTGGGAAGACATGAACTATCGCGGCATCGTCGATTATATGAGCGGGAGGCGCACGGTTGTGCGAGAAGCGAGCGAGTGGCACTTGCACGACCCCAATGCTGAACACGAAGCCCGAATCGCGGAAGAAGGCTTGGAGGCTGACTCCATTCAGAGTATATCTGTCGAGAATAAATCAGAGTTAAGGACTCTTGACATAGATCTCTAGCTAAGCCTCTCAAGATAATGCCCGATGCTGCCGGGCATTATCTTGTTTGCTTCCACTTTTTATTATCCAGACGATGGGTAAATCAATCTCAATTACCTTTGCTTGGTATCTTGCTCAATGTAGCGTCGTAGTACAACATCGATATCCTCATTTCCAGTAGGAAACGAGTCAGCACTAATCTTTGACCCCGCATTAATCAACATTTCAACTGTTTTAGGGAAATCGCCATCGTGCCGCCAGCTATGCACTGCCCCATAAATAGCGCTATCCAGCGGACGCGCGCCATATTGATTTTGCAGCGTAAGTGGAGGATTGTGTTGCAAGAGTAAGTGAACGACCTCACTAAACCCATGAAAAGCTGCACGATGCAGCGGCGTGGATTCGTTAGCACCCCGTACATGGGTATCAAAGCCTAAATCAAGCAGCAGCCTGACAGCTTCAATATCGTTCTCCCATGCGGCATCAGCAAGCAACCGCTGATCCTGAGATGGCATCGCATCAGCGATACTGGGGGAATCTTTCAATAAGGCTCGAGCAACAACAGCATCCGCTCGCTCACAAGCGGCGATAAATCGTCGTTGTGTAGAACGGCGCTCTAGAAGCAGTTGATAAACTGCGTCATGACCAAAATCTTGCGCGATTTGATGGGGCGATTTATTGTCGCCGAATGTGTAGGCATAAATGTGTAAGCCTGGTGCAGGTGGAACTCGCGTGTAATCTTTTTGTCCGATCCGCATATTGACGACGTTCGGTTCGGCATCGATCAAGTTTCGCATAAGGTCACTGTCCCCAAGCGCACACGCCATAAAGATGTCGGTGTCACTTCCTCGTGTGATTAAGTAACGCGTGAGTTCAGGATACTCGCCAATCATCCACTGTGCTGCGGTCGCACGATGATCTACATCCAAGGCATCAATATCAGCGCCCCGCTCTATTAGAAAATCGATGGTTGGTATAGAACGGGCGAAGTGCAATGGACGCTGACCGTCTGGTCCTTGACTATGAACAACAGCAGGATCAGCATCGACCAATGCGTGCAACACATCCAACATTCCGTGTTCAGATGCCGCATGAGCATCTATTTTTGCCCCGTGTGCAATCAGGTGTTTGGCTAAGTTCGAATCGGTATTGTGTAAGACACCAAATGCACCTGCCCACCAGACGCTTTTTGCGTTGACATCCGCTCCATATTCAAGCAGCACATCAATGAGTTCTTGATTGCCGCACCCGGCAGCGACAACAATTGCCGGAGCATCGAAGCCAATGACGGGATCATTAATCCGCTTCGCTAAAGCTGGTGCAGCTTCGAGCAGCTTTCGTACTTGTACGCCATCTCCAAGGGAAACTGCGTCCGCAAACCGGCTGAATGACTGCTCGAGACCTGCTTTGACGATTTCGATCTGGTGTTTCAACTGAGACCAGCTTGAGAAGCCGTATTCACGAGCGATGACCAATTGGGCATCACTCAGCTTGAATTCTTCAAGTGGAATAGTTCTCTCTGGGACATTCTGCAGTCTTGGATGTGACTCACGAACACGCGCTAGCGCGTCTGCATCTCCGGCTTGGTATGCTTTCAATAGCGCTTTGGATTGCTTCTTGTCATACTCGAGACTCGGATTTAGGGGAAGTTGTTTAGACATGCCGAACACCTTTCATTAGCTGCCCGTCGTCCGCATCATAGGGCAAAGGTTGTTCGCATGATTTCAGTTAGTACTGGTGTATCAGGTGGGACAATCCCTTACCGCGGACTGGTTGCGCCCTGAACGCCTTAAAATTATATGTTAAAAAGTCTTCTGCGTCAAACTCAACGCAAAGTGTCAAAGTGTGGGTGCATTTCAAGTTGGTGCATAGCTATGATTTCATAACAAAATACTGAATTTAAGCCTCTGACTTAGTTCAAAATACACATATTTTGTCGTGAAACTGCTCGATATTGAGACAATAAGGCATGGAAAAACGGCTGTTTCGCTCCCATAGCTACAACACAAAATTATGAAGTGCGAGTTTTGCACTAAAGTGAAATGCACCCGCAAAGTGTGAACGATCCGCTCTGGACATCACGATCGCAATACGTCCATTAGAATTTCGACTTTCGCTTGATAGACTGAACATAATATTGCAAATTTGTAGTAATTATATTTTTTTAAATGATACCACACGAGTGACAACTCCAATTCCCACAGCCTTGTACTTCAGAAACGACCTGAACATGATATAGTTCAACCACTAGGTTGTGTTGACATTTCAGCGTAACCAGATCAAGGTACTGGCAAATTGGACAAAACCAGCGTAACGCCGAGCAAGTTTGTCGAACCGGGAGAAGACGCGGCGAAAATGCTTCACTTTGCTGACAAAACACTCAATCAAGTGCCGTTCGCGGTACAGCCAGCGGTCGTACTCGCGTGGCGTTTTGCTGCTTTGGTGAGGCGGAATGACGGCAATCGCCTGTCGTTGCTCGACCAACGTCACAAAAGCTTGCGAAGCGTAGCCTCGGTCAGCAATCACATGCGCGCTGTACAGGTCTTCCAACAAGCAGGTCGCTTGGGTGCTGTCGTGAACCTGCCCACCCGTCAGCAGCAACCGCAAGGGATTACCCAGCCCATCCACCGCAATGTGGATTTTGGTCGTGAAACCGCCTCGACTACGCCCCAACGCTTGTTCTTCCTGCCCGCCACTTTTTTTGGGCACCCGCGGCACAGGGGTGCGCTCGCACCGTCGTGCTGTCCAGCATCACGCTCTCCATATCGCCGTCTTGTGCGAGGTGTGCCAGCATTCGCTCCCATACGCCAGCTTCACACCAGCGAGCAAACCGTTTGTACACGCCGTTCCAGCTACCATACGTTTCAGGCAACAACCGCCATTGCGCACCGCTGCGCGTTATCCACAACACGCCTTCCAGAAACAGGCGGCAGGCAGCTTCATCCCCCACATAAGCGCGTCGCTCATCTTTCAAGAAGGCGTGTATTTTCGTCCATTGCTCGTCGGTCAACGTGATGGTTGTCATCCGACGACTATACCTCAAATGTCAACACAACCTAATTGACTACGTAATTCTCCATGAACTGTGCCACCTGCGTGAACTCAATCATAAGCGCGCGTTTTTCGCATTGCTCGATAAGGTACTCCCTCCATGGCGTGAGCATCGACAGCGCCTCAATACCTACGAATTCGTCTGAGCGGAACAACTGTTGATTTTGATGTAGGTTGTAAGTGCTATTGGCGCTGCCTCGCAGCAGCGCCAGCATCCCTGCGGGATGCCGAACTGCCTAAGCCGCTCAACGTGTAGGACATGCGTGGCATGTCGTCACACGGTGGCGGCAGCCGAACACCCGTCAGGGTGATCACGGCTTAGGCAGTCGCCAGCTAAAACGCTGGCTCCTCACACGCCGGAGGGCTTGATGTGCCGCGCTCACGCGCGTCACCGCTGACCGCGCACCGGGGTGCGCGGCAGCGTGTCGGCACTATACACCATGCCGACCGGACGCACGACGTGCGTCCGAAACGAAAATTGCTCGCCGGACTGTCATAATTCCTCCCGCCAAACTGCAATTTTTCACGTGTCTTACATGCCCCGTGTGCAACAATTTGCGTATGTCGTCCACCTGTCTACTTCATGAGCTATGAATAAAAAATCTGTCCGCCGCAGCCTCGCTATGACCCCAGAAATGCGCGACCTACTGGCACAGCTCGTCAGCAAGCAGCCACGCGATGTGAGCGAAGCCGAGATCATCCGGGAGGCAATCCGCCATTTCCTCGACGAACAGGAAGACCTGATCGGCATCCGCAAGCATTTTCAAAAGTCACTTCAGGATCGAGTCGAACGATTGGAGTCGGCGCTGGCTTTTCACCTCAACGTCATCCTGTATTTGGTTGCCTCGCTCGACCCGGATAATGCCGACGAGCGGATCGCCGAAGCGATCATCGCTGCTCGACGTGACGGCAAAACGCTGGTTGAGCAAATGCGCGCTGTACGCGAATTGAAGTAATGGGCAAAGCGATTATTGTGACTGACTTCGCCTACAAGGGACCGAAACGCAAAGAACGCGGAACGGGACATCAAGGCTTACGCAGCACATTGAAATACTTTCAGTACCGCGACGACCACAACCAACACATCCCACAAAGTACGCTTGCAGAGAGGTGGGTCGATCACGGGTTGGGGCAGCACTACCGTGCCATCTTCGAGAACTGTGATCAGCTACAGAGCAAGCATGTGCTGGCGTGGACATGGGTGATTTCCCCCTCGCCCGACCTCATGGCGCTTGTGCCAGAGGATGAGCGACGTGATTTGGTTATCGACCTGACCGAGCGGATCGTTGAGGCATATTACACCGCACGCGGCTTCGATGTACCGGAATACGCTTTTGTTTTACATGACCGCATGACGCAAGCAGAGGACGGCGGCGAGCCACTTCAGCACCTGCATACGCACGTTGTCTTACCTGGAACCGCGCCGCTGCCAGGTGCTGACCGGTCACCGATGTACAACAACAAAGAGAAGCGGCACGATGCGCTGTTCCGTGAAATCGGGACGCGGCATTTTGCCGAGGCTTTGGACGAGTTCGTCGGACCCGAATGGCGGCGGTTACGCGAAGAACCGGAAACGCCTACACAAGACGTGACTGACGAATTGGATGGCTGGTTTGGAGAAAGATAGATGCTGTATTGGTTGTTCACCGACGGACGAATCGCACTGCAATCCCTTCTCGCGCCGCTGTTATGTCTGACGCTGGTTGTGCCACTCATCACGGCGGCGTTACTCGGTGTGGGCATTCAGCGGTCGCACGATGACGAAGCCTTATCACATTTGCAGCGTCTCGCACGATGGATGACTTATAACTGTGTCTTACTCGGCGTGACTGCGCTCTACCTGACGCTTTTTGGGGAGATGGCGGTGCAGACCGCACGCCGTCGGTAACCTGTCAACGCAATCATTGATCTGCTTACGGGTGCGCCATTTAACGTAAACGCCATGTGCTTGTTCTTGTTCGGCGTGATGCTGGCGTTCGTCTGGTTGGTGGTCGCGCTCGGACTGCAAAGCGGGATCAGGAACGGCGGTTGGCTGCGTGAACGCATCGACCGCTTACGTATCCCATCGGTCAAGCGTGGCGCGCTCGGTTCTTCGCACTTCTGCACCATGCGTTATATAACCAATGGTGCGGTTTGAGTAAAGTCGCAAAAGTCACGACGATAGACCATTCTTGAAGTACTGAATTTCGAGAAAGGCGCACCGCCGTGACCACAGACGAGTTTATCACCGAATTGTTTTGTCGGGTGGATGATGAAATGTTGGACGTTGAAAAAACAGCCCAAGCCCATTTGTATCCGAGTGAAGTAGTGACGTTGGGATTGTTATTTGCGCTGAAGGGAGTGGGCAATCGGGACTTTTATCGCTGGCTAAAACGCGATTATCTGGCACTGTTTCCGCGTTTGCCTGAGCGCACACGCTTGTTCCGTCTTTTTAACGAGCAACGGAACTGGACGCAACGGCTGATGGCGCAACCCTCGCTGATCGGCGTCATAGATACCTATGGGATTGAACTGATTCATCCGCGCCGTGAAGGACGCAGCGAACGTCAAATTGGACGGAAAGGCAAATCAAACCAGCGCTGGATTGTCGGTGGCAAGTTGTGTATGTTACTCAATCACCTTGGGTTAGTCGTCGATTGGGCGTGTGACACGGCGAATGTCTACGATGGTACACCCGTCGCTTTTCAAGCCTTAGTGGATGAGGTTGCCGACCACATGCTTGTGTTTAGCGATGTCGGTTTTGATAAGCAAGATTGGCATCCGACTAATCTGAAATTGTGCAAACGCGGCGAATGGAATAGCCGGATGTTGGTTGAAACCGTGTTATCCATGCTGACGACTGTTTGCCATTTCAAAAAGGTCGGGCATCGGGTGTGGGCTTATTTTGAGAGCCGTTTAGCCTACACAATGGGTCTGTTTAACCTGCTCGTTCAATGGGACGGTCTGCCTGCCGACGAGGACGGCTTTGTCCCACTTTCTATCGCCCAGTTTTCGCTTTAGAGAACCGCACCATTGGTTATATACGACATTGACCCACCGTGAACTGAAAGAAGTCGCTTCGCATCTGCCCGCGCCACTGCCCCATGACTGAGGTCTCATTCGGGTAGTTGCACCCATTTGACGGTTCGCATATACTTCAATTCAGATTGAAACAACTTAGACTGCTGTAATTTAAGGAGAAAATCATGGCGAAACGAGTGCTTTTCCTATGCACAGGTAATTCGGCGCGTTCACAGATGGCAGAAACGTTGCTGCGAAAAATGGGTGGCGACAAGTATGAAGCCTTCAGCGCAGGTATGGAGCCAAAAGGTCTGCATCCCATGACCGTTACGGTCATGGAGGAAATTGGGATCGATGTCAGCGGACAGCGCTCGAAAGGCATGAAAGAGATCATGGGGCGTATGACGTTCGACGATGCGATCATTGTGTGTCGCAAAGCTGAAGATGACTGCCCAAAGTTGAGCGCGGATGCACGGCGAATTCATCGTTGGATTTTTGAAGACCCGGTGCGCGTCGAAGGAACCGACCAGGAAAGACTCACCAAGTTCCGTGAGGTGCGTGACCAGATCGAAGCTCGGATCAAACTGTGGCTCGATGAGACGGCGGAAGCCGAGCGGGTTGGGTAGGCGATGACGACACAATCACTCCCCTCGCACCCGCCGGAGTTCATCAAGCTGCTGGCGAACGATGTGCGTTGGGCGCTGCTCAAAGCGCTCACTCGCAGCGATCAACAGGTGAACGAACTGGTGACACTGCTTCAACAGCCGATGAACCTGATCTCGTATCACCTGAAAAAGATGCGCGATGACGCGCTCGTGACCACCCGCCGCAGCGAAGCGGACGGACGCGATGTGTACTACAGTCTCGATTTGGAGCGCGTTCGCACACTCTATCTTGAAGCAGGCGCGGCGCTGCACCCCAGTATCGGACGTGCGCTGCCATCCGTTGACCTGTCTCGACTATCTCCACATCGCGTCCTGTTCGTCTGCACGCACAACAGCGCGCGCTCACAGATGGCGGAAGGGCTGCTGCGCCATCTCGGTCAGGATAAAATCGCCGTGTCCAGCGCAGGCAGTCAACCCACCCGCATTCACCCGGACGCTATCCACACGATGGATCAAATGGGGATCGACATTCGCGAGCAGCAGCCGCGCTCACTGGCGGATCTTGCTGAACACCCCTTCGATACGGTGATCACCGTCTGCGACCGCGCACGCGAGATTTGCCCGACGTTTCCCGGACAGGGGAGACAACTTCACTGGGGGTTCCGTGATCCCGTCGTCATCCAAGACGAACAGGAACGCCGCCTCGCGTTTCAACACATCGCCGGACGATTACGAACACGGATCGAGTATTTTCTCTTGAGTTTGATGAAGGAAAGCGACCATTGAATACGATCACTGTTTTCGGAGATATTCACGGCAATCTACCCGCTTTGGAGGCGGTCTTTGGAGACATGGAAAGCCGTAAACTCGACAACCTGTATTGCTTAGGCGATCTGGTCGGCTATGGGACGTTTCCAAACGAGGTCGTCGCTCTCATCCGCGCACACGGAATTCCGACGTTGATGGGCAACTACGATCAGGGTGTGGGCAACAGCAGCGACGACTGTGGCTGCGCCTATAAAACGAATATCGAACGCAGACGCGGCGAACTGTCAATTGCCTGGTCGAACACGCGGACGACCGATGACAACAAGACCTTTTTGCGTAACTTGCCCGCGCATATCCCTGTGCAGATGGATGACTTGAAAGTGCTGCTCGTGCATGGCAGCCCGCGCAAAGTCAACGAGTATCTGTTCGAGGAGCGTCCCGACGACTATTTCGAACGCATGATGGATACCGCCGACGCGGACGTTCTCGTGTGTGGTCATACGCATCTCCCCTATCATAAAGTGCTGCCGAGCGGGCGGCAGATCGTGAACGCGGGCAGCGTCGGCAAGCCGAAGGATCACGATCCACGCGCGGGCTACGTCGTCCTGACGGTGAATGGACATGATCTGGATGTCGAGTTCATCCGCGTTCCCTACGACATCGAACGCACGGCGCGAGCGATTGAAGACACCCCGGAAATTGACGGAATGCCGCACGTTTACGCACAGATGCTCCGAGACGGCGCGGGGTGAAGGTGAAGGTGAACAAGAATTTATTTCGCCGCTCCGCTGCCGAGTTCATCGGGACGTTCGCACTGGTCACCGCAGGCTGCGGCGCGATCATGGTCAACGCACAGACGGTCGCGCTCACGCATGTGGGCATCGCGCTGACCTTTGGACTGATCATCACCGTCATGATCGCCGCCACAGGACACATCTCCGGCGCGCATTTCAACCCGGCGGTGACAATCGCGTTTGCGGTCACCCGACATTTTCCCTGGCGCGAGGTCATTTTCTACGTTGGCGCTCAGGTACTCGGTGCGGTGCTCGGCGCACTGACCTTACGAATACTCATCGGCAATGAGGCGGCAATGGGTGCGACGATACCCTCAGGATCGGTCGGGCAGTCGTTTGGGTTGGAAGTGCTGCTGAGCGCCGTATTGATGTTTGTCATCATCTCAGTGGCGACCGACACCAAAGCGGCGGGCACGCCCGCCGCACTCGCGATTGGCTTCACCGTCGCCCTCAGCGCGATGTGGGGCGGTCCCATCAGCGGCGCGTCGATGAACCCGGCGCGTTCGTTCGGTCCCGCTCTGTTTGCGGGCGTGTGGCAAAACCAGTGGATTTACTGGATCGCGCCCGTGATCGGGACGATCATTGGTGGAGGGCTATATCAGTTCATACGTAAGGGTCCAGAGATAGCAGAGCCCAGACCATAAATGGGTCAGAAAATGAGCCGGCTGAAATACACCGTACAATCAGATCGATTATATCGACAACTGCCAACGCTTGGAGCTAGACCCGTGACTGATCCACTCGACAAAAATCTCGACCTTACAATGACACCCTTCGAGCGTATCCGGCAGATAGATGAAGATGAGTTGGAGTTCTAGTCGGCACGCGATCTCATGCTGATTCTAGAGTATACGAATTGGAGCAACTTCAAAAGTGTGCTGCTCAAGGTACAACTCGCGTGCGAGAACAGCGGACACGATCCGACGAACCATTTCGTCGGTCCCATCACAATGGTCGCTATCAAGCATCAGAATACCGATTTGGCAGCAGCAGCGTTCGCTTCATTCGTTTCCACTGGAAGCTGACACCAGCCCTGTCACGTTCACTGGAGGCGGTGTACCCGGCGCGGCGGGCAGCACCGTGAGATAGTTCAGGCACATTTCGTCTTCTGTCCCCTCGCCCCAGATGACATAACGCGGTTCAGGATTATCCTCGCTCAGGCTGTTGTCCCACGTACAGGTAATGCGGATCACGTCGCCCTGGTTGATCCAGATCGGCTCCACGAAAAAGTAATTGCCCTGCCAATCGAAGTCCCAGTCGGGAATATCGATCAAGACCTGTTGGTCTGGCGTATCGGGATGCAAAACCGTTCGCGTGGTCGCGCCTAAGGTATGCTGGTGACTTAAGATCGCAATCCCCCAACCGCTGATAGGCGCCACATAATCGCACGAACCTATCGCATTCGCCGCGTCCTGATTGGCAAAATCCGACAGGGTTTGGTCACAGAGACCCAAGAGTCCGTCCGAACGCCGCCCCGCAACATTCCGCATGGCATATTCGCGTGAGCATTGTTCGCCTTCAACATCAGCCAGACATGGGATTTCAACCGGGGCGACGATAGCGACCGTGCGCAACGCCTGAAATTCATCGTTCGTTTCAAGCTGCATCACCAACTGGGTTTGATCCGATTCCGGTTCGCTTCCTGGATGGTAGTGCATCTGCATGACGATAAACCCGCCCGCCGGGATCAACATCCCTGTTCCAGTCGGGAAGTGCGTTGGTGTCGTCCCCGGCACCCACCCGCCGATAATGCCGCCTGTTTGCTGCGGTGCAACGAGTCCGTCCTCGCCAATGTAACGGCGCAAGATGCCAATGAACGCTTCCATACCGCCTGCTGCTTCAACGAGAACGCCCAACTCCCCGGTTTCATCCACGATTGCGAGCGCTGCTGCCAGTTGTTCTGCTGCATCGTCCGCTTGCAAAAGACGATAAAAGCCCTCGAATCCACCCACTTCGTCCAGAAGGGGGCGAAAACGTCGGAGCTGCTCGGCATTGAACTGCACATTCGCCTCCAGACCCGACCCGCCATAGCATTCCCAACCTGGCACATCATCGAGCGCATTACGGCTTTCCGCTTGCGTCCGCTGTTCGGGCATACCGGGAAATAAAATCGTATGGTGGACGATGTTTGTGTTGCCGGGTATCACGTCGTAACTCGTGATATAGGTATCTTGTACAAACTGTGGATCAAGGAGGAAGCAGCGATAATCATCTTCGCGCTCCATGTTCACCGCATACGGTTCCTCCTGTTGCAGCACCACATCGGGGCGTACATCCGGCGCAGCGGTCATCGGCTGTACAGGGGTGACAGTGGTCGGATCACCCACAGCTGCGCCCGCCTCTGCCCACGCCGCAATGATGGCGATCTGGTCTTCGCTCAAGGATCGGTCGTAAAGATAATGGGGAGACTCCGGACCAGGAGGAAACGGGGGCATATACCCGGTAGAAGTCAAGAACGCGATGTCTTCCGCACTGGCGATGATCAACGCATCATCCTCCACCGAGAAATGGTCGTAACCAATTTCGCCGCTCACATGACAGGACGTACAAGCGGCTTGCAAGATCGGGCGAACATGTTCGTAATAGGTGGGAATAAAGCCGATGTCAACTGCGCTCACTGGATCGTCGGTTGGCTGCGGATCGTCACCCTGCGCGTATATAAGCCACACGCCCAAAATGCCTATGAGACATACAAAAACACACATCAGACCCAGCTTTATAGGGTCAGATATTTTACGAATCATCATTCACCTGCTTCCCTAAGTCATCCTATTGACGATGATAGAGGCAAGGTTGACTATTCATATTGCCGAGAGGTTACGCTTTTGTAAACTCGGTGAGTAAATGGAGGAGTCTTAACCACGGGTGACCGTGATGACAGAGCGTTTGATGGATGTCAAACATCCCAAGTCGGCGGCTATGGCGTTTCCAATCGGTAGCCGAAGCCGGGAATCGTCAGCACGTAGCGCGGCTGACCCGGATCAAGCTCAATTTTTGAGCGTAAACGGCGAATATGCACGCTGACCCCATTTTCGCTTTCGTTGTCAGGGCTTCCCGCCCACACATGGTCTAATATCTGTCGTCGTGAAAGCGTCTGCCCCGGATGCTGCGCCAAAAAATGGAGAATGCGAAACTCGGTTGGGGTCAGTGAGATGATCGTGTCGCCCCTTCTGACGGTCGCGTCGAGTTTATTGATGACTAAATCCGCAACCAGGAGATTTTCTTGTTCCGAAACCGCGAACTTCCCATAAGCCCGCCGCACCATCGCCTGGATTCTGGAACGCAGCTCACTGATGCTGAAGGGTTTCGTCAGATAATCATCCGCGCCGCGTTCAAAACCGACGATCTTATCGCTGTCGCTGTCGCTTACAGTGAGCATTAAAATCGGTTGCAAATGCCGCCGTTCTCGTAATATCGCGCAAACGTCGAAACCCAACATATCGGGCAGGTTAATGTCCAGAATGATGATATGGGGTTCAAACTGAGGAACTGCTTGTAACGCATCCTTACCCGTTGCCGCCCATTTGACGGTGTAACGAGCGTTCTCGAACAGCTCGATCACCGTTTCAGCGACTGCGAGATCGTCTTCGACGATGAGTAAGCGATAGGATTGCATCATTCCCCTCCGCGATCAAACTATTTCTATGGGTATTTTGGAGACAGCATGAAATCTTTGCAGTTGATCCGCTATCGTCTGCCCCTCAGCTACGTGGCATTGACGGTGATCACGATCGCTATTTTGACGGGTTTGACCGTATTCCTTATTAATGTTTATCTGGTACGGCAAGACGACCGCCGACTTGCGCATGAACAACCCACCACGTTGCCGCTTTTCATGAACGCAGAAGTAAACCAAAGCACTGTTAGCTGTTACCAGTCCGAAGCGGGCAATCTCATTTTACACTTTGAAGGTACAACCCTGATCACGCCCTTACAGGCGGAAGACATACTTATTTTACAACAGCCTAACGCGAACATCTCCGAAATTTTAGACGTGATCGACACAAGCAGCGCGCAAACGCTGATCGACGACCCACGCAACGAGTCATCGGCTCAAAGGGTGACGTGCAGTGCGACTATGCCGACGCTGACGGACGACGACACTCAAGCAGTGATTGGTATTGTACAACCTGCTTCGCCTCAGGTACACAGTTTGTTCATCCTGCGGCGCGCGCCCTGGGGATGGTTGGCAGCCAGCCTGCTGACCCTGTTGTTCGCAACGCTTATTGGTTGGCGAACGAGTACACAGCTAACGCTGCCGCTCAAGAGTTTAGTGGAAGCGACACAGCAAATGGCGGCGGGACAATTGAAGGTGCGCGCCAAAGTCCTACAGCCGGACGAGATCGGCATTCTAGGGCAAAATTTCAACCATATGGCGGAAGAGATCGAACGCAAAATCAATACGCTGAGCATTTTTCTCAGCGATGCCGCTCACGAACTTTACACGCCAATCACCGCGCTGCGAGGGAGTGTCGAACTTGTGCGCGAGACGGGGAGCGAAAAAGCGCTCATTCGTGCGACTGAGCAGGTAACACGATTAGAAACCATTGTGCGCGATTTGCTGAATCTATCGCGTGTGGAAGCGACACGCCATGACGTGCCTAAATCGTTCGATCTTCAGGCGCTCATCGATGAAGTCATCCCCGCGTATGCATCCCATGCCGAGAGCGCGCACATCGACCTACACTTTTTACTCCCTGGTGCCTCACTTCCGTTTGTCGGACACCGAACTCAAATTCGCTGCGTCATCGAGAACTTATTGGATAATGCCCTAAAGTACACGCCAGCAGGTGGCGATGTGACCTTACATTGCACACAAACGCATGACGACATTGGCATCAATGTATCCGATACAGGAATCGGTATTCCGGCGGATGACCAACCTCATATTTTCGAGCGTTTTCGACGTGGGCATAATGTCGGCTCCACGCCGGGGACTGGGTTAGGATTGGCGATTGTGCGCGCTGTCGTTGATGCACATCAAGGCATGGTCACCGTGACCAGTTCATCAAGCGGTACGATCGTGCAACTAAAATTTCCGCACGTTCGCGTGTAACTTTAGGTTCTTAACCACGTGCAAAATTCACCAATTTCTTTCCCAGTTTACGAAATCGTCACCTTGCTGCAATGCCAATCCGCTTATGCATGCTATACGCTCGAAAAGTGGGTCTTTGGCAAAGCAGCAGGAGACATAACGCATGAAACGGTGGATCGGGTTGATCGTCATCGCAATGAGTGGCATTTTGATGACCGCACAAGCGCAACAAATCGGTTATCTCGTCCCGGCGACACTTGAGACCTTCGTTCAAGACGGAACGGACATTCCAAGCAACAACACCGAGATCATGCACCTGACAACTCATCGCGGACGCTTGTACGCTGCGACGGGTCAATGGATGGCGGAACAGATCGATGGCGCGCAGGTGTTGGTAAAGGAGACTGCCGACGCACCCTGGCGCGTCTTCGAGCGCTTCGCCGTCGTTCGCGTGGACGCGATGGAGTCGTTCACCATCCCCGCCGATTTGAATAACGGAACACCGGTCGAGGTATTGATCACGCAAGCCCGGCGCGGCACATCGCAAGCGGCAGCGGAAGAAGCGCAGCAGATCATGTGGCTGCGCGACGATGAGACGAGTTTTGGGAACGAGTTTTCGCTCGGAACCCCGAACGCCAGCGTTCGCTCCTTTGGCGGGCAAGTTGAGGACAATGTATTCGCGTTCTATGCCGGGGTCACGCCGTTCGGCATCATCCGGGGCGAATGGGATGCAGATGCACAAACCATCGTCAACTGGGAGCGCCGTATCGAACTCGAACGTCCGGGTGAGCGCAACAAATTCACCGGGTTTGCAAGCTGCGGCAGCGCGATGTATGCGTCGGTCAACAACGAGCTTTACCGTCGCAATCCGACCGCTCAGCCTGATGGTTCACCCTTGTGGGTCAGTGTAGGTCAAGCGCCACAAGCGTTGGGCAGCGGGCTGCGCGGGCTGACGTGCATCGACCACGAAGGACAGCCCGCTTTGCTGGTGGCATTGGAAGGACCGGGAACGATTGTCCGCATCGGACCGCTCCCTCAAGGTAACTTGAATGAAGATGTGCAGCTTCCGGTTGCCATCGAAGTCGAACCGCGTGACCTGATCCGGGAAGCGCTGAGCGCGGGCGGGATTGAAGTACCGGATAGTGGTCACGGCGCGATTGCCTACGTCATCCCTGCATACAATGAATTTTTGGAACTCAGCCGGGGCGGGCGCATGGTTCACGCCTTCGGTGTCGAGTGGGCGTATGCAGAAGCGAACGCATGCCCAGAGGGACGCACCTGCCTGCCAGAGCGCGACTTTGATACGGCGGCGTGTTTCTTCGTGCGGGTGAACGCGACGCGCTACAGCACGCATTGTCTGGAGGGTTCAGATTTTGCGGTGTCCGCAAGTCCACAAGAACCCGTCCAGTACCGCGAGGCATTTGTGGCGGTACGCACGATTCGGCAGTCGCCGTTCGCGCCGGAGACAATCTATTTTGGCGGGTACGATGCAAATTCCGTCCGTTCCAACGAAACCGCATGGATCGCCACAGTGAATTTGCGCGATTTGCAGTAACCCATCCTATTCCGCGCAGTGAAAGTCCCCCTCATCTGACGGTGGGTGAGGGGTTCCATATCATTCAATGGAGGCAATCACAATGGTTACAACGGTGAAGCGGTTTACGTTTCTAGCCTTGATATGTTTCGTCCTCAATGGACTCGTGAGCGTTTATGCTCAGCAAAATCAACGCGGCGTGTACGTCGTCCCTGCCGTCGATACTGACCCGACGATCACCGCCAACTTACAGCCCCACCTCGCGGGTTTCGATGCGTCCGCACCCACCCAGAACCGACTGCTCGTCCACTTTGCCGGGACGGGCGGAAACGCGCAAGCCTCGACGGAATCGCTGCGCACGGCGGCCTCGATGGGCTATCACGTCATCGGATTGAATTACGTCAACGATGAAGCCATCGGCAGCGTCTGTGCGGGTAAAGAAGAATCATGCTATGAAGTGGCGCGGCTGGAGATCATCGACGGAGAAGATCGTTCGACCTATGCCAATGTCAGTCGCCCCAACTCGATTTACAACCTGCTGACGGCGCTGCTCCGTTATCTCAATGCACAGCAACCGCAGGATAACTGGGGTCAGTATTTGCAGGGTGACGGTACGCCAGTCTGGTCGAGCATCGTTGTGTCCGGTCACTCGCAGGGCGGTGGCCACGCGGCGCTGATCGCCAAACAGGTCGAAGTCGCGCGCGTGATTCAGTTTGCCAGCACCGCCGACTACATCGGACGCGAACAGCAATCAGCCCCCTGGTTGAGCAGTGCCAGCGTCACCCCCCAAGACCGCTACTATGGCTTGGGACATATCGAGGATGACACCGTTCCCTGGAATGAATTGCAAGCAAACTGGCTCGCGCTCGGCATGGGCGATTTTGGCGCAGTCGTCGATGTTGATCAGACACCGCCGCCCTACAATGGCAGTCACAGCCTACTGTCATCATCAACTTCCAGAAGTGGCAGGGGCTACCACAGCAACATGATCATCGACTCGTTGCTGGCGCGTGATACCTCCGGACAGCCGCTTATCCGCCCCGCCTGGGAATACCTGCTCACTTTCGACTCGACCATGGCAGCGGCACCGGACAGTGCCCCAAATCCCGCGCAAGGGGTCGACGGGTTTGACGTGTCTTTTCATGCGGGTGAAACGGATGTGAATGGGAATTACCTGGGCGGCACGGAACTGCGCGTGCTGGCGGCGCACGAAGGACGCATGTTCGCCGGGATCGAAACCTGGATGGACACGCCTGAAGGCACGGGTGACCCGGCGATCGGCGCGCAAATCTTCGTGCAGGATGCGCCGAATGCGGCATGGCGGCTCGACTGGCATTTCGATGAGCGTAATCCCGGCGGGCGGGGTCGGCGCGCGTTCCGTAATGAAGGCGTGACAGCGCTCGAATCGCTTACCTTCACCACCGACGGTGACGGCAACGCGCTTCCCGAACCCATCACCCTGCTGATCGCCGGACTGCGAGATTTTCAGGGGCTGACATCCGTTTACGTCCGCGACGATGTGGCGACGACGTGGATCGAAAGCCCCATTTATGGCGAAGATTCGCGCTTTGATACGGCGACCATTCGCAGCCTGTATGTGTATCGGGATGCCGCCACCGGGATTGATCGCTTGTTTGCCGGAGCGCATCCGGTCGGGGTATTTTCGGGCGTGTACGATCCAAATCAGCCCGGTTTCATCCGCTGGGATACCGAACCAGAACTGACGGGCAACGAGGGACGACCGATGGCGTTTGCCGTCGCCAATGGCGTGCTGCACACAGCCGCCGCGCCGCGCGTACTGCGCCGTATCGATGGCGCAACGCCCACCTGGGAGGAAGTCTTTCGCTACGACGTGGCGACGGGTCGCAACCTGAGCAGCGGACTGCGCGGGCTGACGGCGATCCCGAATCCATCCGGTCAGGGTGAGTCCTTGTTGGCGGCGCTCGAAGGTGGGCGTGGTCAAATGGTACGGCTCGATCCCACGCCGACACTGCCTTACGCGGCAGTGCAGGAACTCGACATCATGGCGGATTTGAGCGCGGCATGGGGCTATGACGCGACGTTTGTGGTCGTCGCCAACAGCGGTGTGACCTTCATCCCCGACCCAGTAACGGGAGAGATGACACTATTCATTCCGGTGCAGCATCACCCGGCACTCGAGCGTGATGATGCGGTGTATTACATTCGCCGCATCGCGGACGATGAGCAGCCGACCTATACGCTTGTCACCATCGACAATACCCGCCTGAATCCGCCGATCATCCTGAACTCGACGCGCACGATTGCCATATCGCCATTCGCGGAGGATAACGGGCGGGTCGTCTACTTTGGTGGCTACGACGCAGACGACAATCCGTCGCACAACACCGCCTATACGCTTCGCGCCACGATTGAGGCGGCGTTCAGCGGGAATTAGCTTCTTTATCAGCATCACGCTGTGTGACCGTTCAACACGGCGTGATGCTCTACTGCGTGGGGAGCGGTGTGCGTCGGCTCGACATTCACGCTGTCGGAAGTAAGAACAACTTGAGCGAAGGCTACATCTTCGTGCTGGACACAATCCAGGTGTTTTGCGGGAGGCCAACACCCTGGTTCTCCCGCCGCCCGCCATCACCAATACCCCACGCCAGCGCCAGCGCCGACATTTATGGCGACGGCGAACGCCTCGCCGTTCTGCTGCCCTTACGCGGGGTGTCGATGCGCGACAGCGAAGGCGGGCAGTTCTAGCATCCGGCGGCGGACGGCGCGTGTTTCGACGCGATCTGCCGCGATCTCGATCCGGGCGTACATCTGATTGAGATCGACGCTAATATCAACGATCCGTGTTCAGCGGTGCGGTGTCGGAAACGCTGCTGGATCAGATCGACTGACTCGTTACAGATTCACCCGGTTCATCAACGGTGCGGGGTAGCGGCTCCCGGCGATCCCGTCGCGCGGCATGAGCGCGTCGAGGCTCGCCAGATCATCAGCCGTCAGGTCGATGTCCAGCGCACCTACATTGTCGAGCAGGTACTTTTCGCGCCGCGTGCCGGGGATCGGGATGATATAGTCGCCCTGATGTAGTACCCACGCGAGCGCGAGCTGTGCGGTCGTGACGCCCTTTTGCGCCGCGAGCGCTTCCAGTTCGTTGACGCGCCCCATGTTCTGCGCGAGCGCATCGCCCTGCATCCGGGGCATCATTCGGCGGAAGTCATCGGCGGCGAGTCCTTCGGTCGATTGGATCTGACCGGTCAGCACGCCGCGTCCGAGCGGGCTGTACGCGACGAACGCGATGTTCAGTTCGCGGCAGGTGGCGAGCAGGTCGTCCTCCGGGTCACGCGACCACAGCGAATACTCGGTTTGCAGCGCGGTGATCGGATGCACGGCGTGCGCGCGCCTGATGGTCGCGGAGGAGGCTTCGGACAGTCCCAGGAAACGTACCTTGCCCTCGTTGACCAGTTCCGCCATCGCGGCGACCGTCTCCTCGATGGGCGTATTCGGATCGACCCGGTGCTGATAGTACAGATCGATGGTTTCGACGTTCAGCCGTTTCAGGCTCATATGCGCCGCCGCGCGCACATACTCCGGGTTGCCGTTCACGCCGGTATGTTCACCGACCAGCGTGCGCATATTTCCGAATTTAGTCGCGATGATCACGCCTTCGCGACGCCCCCGGAGTGCCTGCTCCAGCAGAATTTCATTGTGCCCGACCCCGTACGACCGAGACCGACACCAGACACGACGAGTCCACTGCTGCCGAGTATGCGCATTTTCATCTGCACTGCCTTTTGTCATCTGTGTGCGATTCTTGAAGTCTAGCGCGCCTGCGCGTTTTGCCCATGCTTAACGACGGGCGCAGACCCTGCGCCCGTATCGACCGAATCCTGAACCCGCCGCTAAGCCCCTTCCGCCCACACGAAACCGATCACGTTCCCTTCCGTGTCCTGAACGCTGGCGAAATAGTTGTTCGGGAACGTCAGTTCACCCCGGTGGGTGAGGATTTTGCCCCCGGCGGGTTCGACCCGCGACAGAAACGTCTCGATGTCGTTCCCGGCAGCGAACGCGACCGACAAACCTTTCGCGCTCGGCTCGAAATTACTCGTCTGGTTGAGGGAGACACCCACCCCACCCGGTACGGCGGTCACAATCGAGATCCGGCGCGCTCCGCCTTCGATGATGTCGAACTTAGAGTCGAACAGCGCTCCGTAAAACTGAACGGCACGCTCAATATTGCTTGCCGGAATTTCCACCCACGCGACCTGAATGCTGCTCATGATTCCTCCTGAAAACGATTGTCTGCGATAAGAGGAGTATGCAGCGGTTCGTGTGGGCAGTCGTCCGCTGAACTGTCGAGATTCACTCCGACAAACAGCAGAGGTTTTCACGCCCACATGTACAACATTTGTAGGAGCAGGATCGATCATGCCGCGATAGAAAAAAGCGACGCCTCGTGCGATCCCGTCTAGGGCATGTCGTCCAGCGATGCCAGCCCCTCCCGGATTGCGTACAGTGCCGCTTGGGTGCGGCTGGCGAGCTGAAGTTTGCTCAGGATATTGCTCACATGCGTGCGCGTCGTCGGCTCACTGATCACGAGTGTCCGCGCGATGTCGTCATTGTTCAGACCGCGCGCGATCAGGCGGAGGACTTCCAGTTCACGCACGGTCAGCGGATCGGTGGTGGGCGGCTGCTTCGAAGGTTTTGCCAGTTCCTGCAGAACGCGCCGCGCGATGGCGGGATGGAGCGACGACTCGCCGTCATAGACCTGCCGGATCGCGCGCGTCAGTTCTTCCGGTTTTGAATCCTTGAGCAGGTAGCCGAGCGCCCCGGCTTTGATCGCGGGAAACAGTTTATCGTCGGTCGCGAAACTGGTCAGCACCAGAATTCGCGCACCCGGCTGATCGTCGAGAATGCGGCGGATCGCCTCGATCCCGTCCATGAGCGGCATGACCAAATCGAGTAGGATGATGTCGGGCTGAAGCGTCCGCGCGAGCCGGATCACCTCCTCGCCATTGGTGGCTTCGGCGATCAGTTCGATCCCCGGTTCCGTCCCGATCAACGCCTGGATGCCCATTCGCACCAGCGCGTGATCGTCCGCAACCAGAACACGGATAGGGGTCGTCATCGTGGAACCTCGACCTGGATCGTCGTCCCGACGCCGATCGCGCTGTCGAGCGCAAACGTCCCGTTGAGTGCGCCAGCGCGTTCCGCGATGTGCCGCAGTCCGAAGCCGCGCGGCTGCATCTGCACATCGAAGCCGATGCCATCGTCGATGATGGTCAGGATCAGACAGGTGTCAACTGCCTTCAGCGTGATCGTCACCGTGCGCGCGGCGCTGTGTTTGAGGATGTTGTTCAGCGCCTCCTGCACGATCCGGTAGAGTGCCTCCGCCCTCTCCGACGAGACCGGAAGCGGATTCGCGATCTGCACTTCGATGCGTATATCGGACTGCACTTCGATCACTTCGGCGCGCGTCCGCAGCGCCTCCGCGAGACTCATCCCGCCGAGATAGGGCAAATGAAGCTGATAGATGAGCGCGCGCATTTCGCGGAGAGCATCCTGTGCCATGCCCTGCATCTGATTCAGGCGTTCGGCGGCGGCGAGCGTCTCGCCAGAGGCGAGATGACGGATCGACGCCTCGGTGCAGAGCGTGATCCCGTACAAAGCCTGAGAGACCGAATCGTGCAGATCGCGCGCGATCCGGTCGCGTTCGTCCGCAATCGCGATCTGCCGCACCTGCTCATGCAGCCACGTATTTTCCATCGCGAGCGCGGTCTGATCGGTGAATGTGGTCACGAGCCGGATTTCGTCAGGCGAAAACGCACGCGGTTCGTGGTAGTACACCATGAGCGCACCGCGCGTCTCGCCGCGCACGATGATCGGCACGGCGATATACGCCCGATAGCGACTTGCCAGCTTTTCCATGTAGGCTGTTCGTTCTGGGTCGTCCTGCACCCAGGGCGTTTCCAGCAGGTCGTTACAGTCGGACACGATGTCCGGGTCGCGGTTGGACGCGATCCGTTCCGCGAAACTCTGGTTCACCGAGTCGTGAAAGCGGGTCAGGCTGGCATCCATGCCTTCAGATGCCTGCACGTAAAACCGCTGGTCTTTGTCCAACAGATAGATCGCCGCCGCATCGCAGTCGAGGAGCTGTCCAGGCTGCGCGATGATAAGGGTAAAATCTCGTCAAGCGAGCGGTTCGAGTTCAACACCCGCAGCACGTTGTGCATCGCCTCGATCGTGCGCTGGTGCTGGGTCAGGTCATGTTCCGCATGGGTCGTCAGCATGGGGTATCCTCGAAATTTGGAGGGTCGGACGGACACACATCGGTGTGTCCTGCAAAACCCAGGACTGTAGCAGTCGAGAAAGAGGTCTCTCTGAGGTAAGATGTCAAGCATCAACCGAACACCGACTCATAAAATACCTGAAATGAACTTTACTACAGAATCCTGGTCTACCCCCAGTTTAATGGAGCAACAGTCGCTCAAGCAGCCTTGCTGACTGGAGCAGTGCAGTCGCTGCCGGTTGTAGAACACCTCGATGTAATCAAAGATCACCATGTGCGCTTCAGAACGAATGGCAAAGACACGCTCCTGAACAGCTTCGAGCTTGAGCGTGGCGAAGAAACTTGACGCTATCGAGATCGCGCCGAGTGCGTCTGGATAAATCACGTCATTGGTTGACAAAATTCACGATTCGCTTATGATGACGACTGTTATCATTAAAAGTTTAATTTCTATAAATGTGGCTCTCATCTTCTAATTCAGATAAAGGCGCCACAGCGGTTGTCGAGTCTCTATATCCTTCGGGAGCATGGAAGAAGGTGTCTCCGTCGCTGTCAGGGTGAGAGTAGCGGTTGGCGTGGATGTCACTGTGGAGGTAAACGTAGCGGTCGCTGTTGGTGTAAAGGTAAAGGTCGGCGTTGGTGAAGGGGTAGCTGTTAGTTCGTTTGACACTATCTGAACGATGGCTGTAAACGACAACCCAGCCTCGCCCTGTGCATCTGCCGCTGAATATGGAACAGCGCTGACCGTATAGGTTCCTACAGGCGGAAGCGAAAGGGTGTAGGGTGCGGTATTGTCGATGGTACGCACGCCATTGACATCAAAGGCGACACTGCCAACCAAAATAGGAGAGGTGAACGCTTCTATGACTTGGGTAACAGATGGGTTGACAGCAACATCGTTGACGATTCCCGTGCTTGAAAGCAGACCATTGGTCACGATACCCGCTGCGTCTGTGACTGCCAAGGAGCGAACCGTTGGCTGGTCGGAGTATTGGGCGACGAGACCTTCGGTGCTACCGTCAAACACTGCTATTTGAGCTTCGTTTCCCTGCACAGAAATGCGACGCGTGACGAACTGTGTGCCCTGCTCATTCCAGACGTTGAATGCATTGGTCACGACGGTATCGACCACAGTTTCTGTTGTCACATCATAGATCAGCGTCGACTCGCCACCCTCTACTCCTACCGTGAGACTCAGCAAACTATCGCTCAGCCAATCAATGCCATCGGCTTCTGACACATAGTACCCTTCAACATGTATAGAAGTGACACGTTGAAATGTCGCGGTGTCAACGATGTCGACAACTCTGGCTACATCTTCAGTACTGCTCATAACCGCCAAACGCTGCCCATCTGGGCTGACATCAGGCGGTGGCGAGTAATAGTATGGGTAGCGTCCAATATACTCTCCGGTCATCACATCAACTGCATCAACCGATCCTCTGGTTCCAAGAAAGATTATTCTAGGATTAGTAGGATGCCATTTCACCCAGTAGACAGTGATGCCGAGGTTGATATCTGGAATCACCTGCCCCGTATCAACATTCAGAATTTCTCTACCGTTCGAAATCAGCGTTCCTGCTAAATTCCAGTCTACAAACGGATTCGAGGTCAACGACAGCCGTTCATCTGTCAATCGGAGTTGTTCCGACCAGTCGGCTGTACGCCAGACGAGCAGAAATATTCCCAAACCTCCTCTGCTCCCTGACGCACGAACCGTAGCCGCCAGGCGAGTTCCATCTGGACTCCATGCCAGATCCCGCACATCGACCGACTGTGTTCCCTCAGGAGGGTTTGTCAACCGAAGCGTGGTCACCGGTTCGAGATCGGCGGTGAAGATGACGATCTGAGACAGCGACTCAGCCCAATTGACCGCCGCAATATACGCACCATCCGTGCTCCACGCAAATTGGATGAACCGGGGAGGTATCGTTTGGGCAACCGATGGCACGGCACCAAGCAAGATGACCGCAATAAAAATCGTGAACTGCACGACCCGTGTGTATCGTAATGTGTGTCTCATTTCATCCTCCGCAGCTTGCTGGGTCGAGGCATCGATTCGGGTCTGCGTTCCAGAACCACTCATCTACCGGAACGTAAATCTTCTCCGCTGGGATTTCAATGCGGTTAATGGCAAGCCCCTCTTCATTTCGGGGCAAAATGGTGTAGAACCTCCAAAACCCCAGCGCTTGTGAAGCATCGAAATTAGGTCTATCTTCTTGACTACCGTCTGTGTCACGTTCTAAAGCGTTTCGCTCCGGATCATTATACGCAGAGCAGTAGAAGGGTCTCGGTAGAGGACGCTGGAGTTGATCGGTGTATATGCCCCCCGGCAGCCCCTGAGCAGTAATGGCCGCCAACGCTCCAGCGATGTTATCTGCCGTCCGATCCACCCGAATGCGGTCAGAGTAGGCGGTCGCGAGGTTGTTCATGGTGGTCGCCCAGTCGACGGGCAGGGCGGTCTGCGTCATGACGGTGAGGGCTTGCTGGTAGGCGGCAAGCGCCTGCTCGATGTTCTCCGCCCGATCCCCCCGAATGCGGTTTCTATAGGCGTTCGCGAGGTTATTCATGGTGGTCGCCCAGTCGACGGGCAGGGCGGTCTGCGTCATGACGGTGAGGGCTTGCTGGTAGGCGGCAAGCGCCTGCTCGATGTTCTCCGCCCGATCCCCCCGAATGCGGCACGCGCGACGCTGCTCGGTATTCATCGAGCGCGCGGGTTGGAAGCGCTGATGCATCAGGCGGAACTCGGCGCGATGGAGAACGGCTACCTGAGCGGTGACCGCACCGACACGCGCCTGTTCCGCGACGGTCCGCCCGACCGTTTCGAGACGCTGGCGCAGCGGTTGGAGGGCGAGATCAACCCGTACTGGAATACCAGCGGCGAACGCATCGAAAGTCCGCCCGACGAGACACAGGAACCCGGCAGTTGGGACGAGCTGCTCGCCGCGCAGATCGATGATGAACCTGCGCAGGATGCCCACTACTGGCAGATGCACTATCGCCCAGTTGAAACGCCTGATGGCGAAAAGTTGGGGACGGCGCTGTTCGTGACCGAGTTCCCGCAGCTTCCGCCCGACTTTGATGACTATATCGACGAGAACGGAATGGACGATACTGTTTACCCAACGGAGGCACGCACGCTGGAGATGGCACATTTCGCCGATGAGAAAGACGCGGCGAAATTCGACGCGGAGTTTCGTGGTTATCTTGTGCCGGATGTGCTGGACGGACCGGAACTCGCGCCGGAAGTGGCGAAGCTCGAAGGGCTGTCCGGCGAGTGGGAGGACATGGACTATCGCGGCATCGTCAACTACATGAGCGGCAAACGGACGGTCGTGCGCGAGGCGGACAGTTGGCATCCGTACAACCCGAACGCGGAGATGGGGGCGGAATCACAATTAACATTACCCAAAACCGACATCGATTTTTAAACGTGGAAGCCCGGTATTACATCGGGCTTCTCTATTTGTGTCTATAATCAAGTTGTCGAATGATGAGATGCGCTTCATGAAGTTAGTTTCCGCCGTACTTGTCGCCTTACTCCTGCTGTTGCGCCCTGTGCAAGCACAGGACCCATCATCGGTGAGTGATGCACCGTACATCTACTACTATTCGGATGTGCTGAACGGTCTAGTGATTGAACGTGCCGACGGCACTGACAGCCGTCTGCTTGCTTTCCCACTGATGGAAACGCCTTCTCGATATTTGACTGGTGGTGAATGGTCACCCAGTGGTGAATGGCTGACTTTACGTGAACTTCATCCATGGGACTATGGCATTTCCTATGGAAGAGGCTACGCAGTGCGAGTGGATGGGCGCACGATGGAAATGCTGGATAGCTTCGAGTGTATTCACGCAATGATGTGGTATCCGCCGCAAGATTTGCTGTTCGTCATGGGACAGCTATCCCGGCCATGTGGCGATCCGCTTATTACCGGAGTTGTAACCTATTGGATCATTGATGCCAGCACCGAAACGCTGTTAGTCAGCGCAAGCCTTGAGGAGACACAGGAAGTTGGGCCGAGGCTTCACTGGTTCGACGATGTAGTTCGCTTTTCGGCGACCGAATGGTCACAGGGGCGGTTTTATCGTGTATCCATGCACTTCGACGGGCGGGTGGAGATCGAGACCTATTCGCGCGTAGAATGGGAGGCGGGTCTAACGCGCGTAGAAGGCGGGATCGTTGATCGCCGTGCCACTGGCCTGAGCGAAGACCGAGAACCGAGCTATTTCATTACAGCCTGTGGTGTGTTTTTGCAGGATGAGCGGGAAGCACAGATCGATTTTACGCCGCCTTCCAACAGCGACGGCAGCGGGAGAGCGGGAGCAGTATTGTGGCATCGCGATCCAAACTGGGCACTCTTCGGTTATGCGGCTTCTCTTCACAGCCCACCTTGTGATTTTCAGCGGGTGAGTGTTTATCAGCCTCTGAGCCGACAGTATCGCGAAATTTCCGCCTGTGGTATTGATACTGCTTGTGTTGGCTGGCTGCCGGAAAATGTATCGCTCGATGCGCTGCCCCCCGGTCGGATGACTTCTGTTTTACCTGCACCGCTTTATTATATGCAGGGGAATCGTATTGAGCAGCCCACTCATGCACTCGTCTGCAAGGCTCCTGCCTATATCAGCTACGAAGTAGTCAATCTCGCCACGGGCATCGTTGATTATGAAATGCCGTTGACGGAAAGATGCGCTGTTCGTGAGGATCGTTTTGGTGAGCCGACAACGTATCATCAGCCCTACACGCCCGATGTCGTATTTGCCATTACTCCAGAGCGACGGTATTTCGCGATGAACCCAGGAGCACCGAATGTGGGATACACTCATCTGTTTGACGCGCAAACTGGTGAAGCTTTAGTCACATTGAACTTTCGCGCTTATCGGCTTTCCTTCAGCGAAGACGGTACCATCCTTTACACAGGCGGACACTTTCGGGATGCCGCCTGGCGCATTGATGATCTGCTTCAGCATGTCGAATAGATAACACATTCAGGTATCTCGGTTCAGGCGCTCCCGTAGCGCCTTACTCCCCCGCACCACGACTCGACGAAAGCGCCGCGCAGACAGTAAGCGGTTGGCGGCTCGTTTAATCGTCTGCACATCAAGCACGATGAAATGCTCAATCTCGATGCGCCTGTCGTTGACCAGTTCCTCTGTCCACACCTCGACCAACGTCTCGATCACCCGCTCCACATCGCGGTTGCTCAGGCGTGTGCGTCGTCCGATCTCTCGCACCATCGTTTTCTTGTTCAGACTCATCGCGTTTGCTCCTGACGATGCCGCTGATACCGTCCACGAAGGTGGCTCAATGGCACCGTCTTGACCTTACCGTTCGTAACTTTGGTGACCTTCGCCTGCATCACGTTTTCAAAGGCGACGGCAATGGACGATGGACTGCCCGCAATCACTTCGGCGGCAGGCGGTTCAGCGCTGTCCGGTTCGGGTTCATCCACTTCGATGCCACGCTCCAGCAGCAGCGGCTCGCTCGCCTTCGCCCCGTTCAGTCGCCGCTTCCAGTCATCCCGTTCGTAAAAGCGTGTCAGCCGGGCGTTCAGGATCACCTGTGTCGCAAAGCCCGTCTCGACGTAGCGGGCGAAAATCGTGCAGTTGCCGACCTGCGGCGTGATCGCCTCATCGACCGTCAGCAGTGGACGCTGGCGCAAATGGCTGTTCGGATCGTCGGTGTTCGCGTCGGTCGTCGCCGTGCCGCTCGCCTTGCTGTAGAACTCGGCGGTATCCGCATCGCAGCCGCCGTAAATGACCTGCGTTGCCAACCCGGTGAACAACGCCTGTGTGCCTTCGCGTCCATAGAGCATCTCGAACTGTCCTTTCGTCTGCGCGCCAATCAGGATCGAGATACGGCGTTTGCGGACGAGGTTCACATCCGCGACCAGGCTGTCGAGCTTGCCGAGCGTTGGGAATTCGTCGAGGATCACGCCGACAGGGACGGGCAGCGGCCCCTTGTTGCGCTCACCGATGGTGTCGAGGTCGAGCATCAGCTTGCGCAGCGTCGCGCCCAGGTACGAAGCGTAGACGGCACGCATACGCCCCGGACACGTCAACACGACGACCGTGGGTTGCTCCACCACCAGTTCCGCATCGAAGTCCGACGCGGATGTATTGGCGCGCACATCGATGGACGCCCATCCCGTCAGCGCCGTCGCCAGCGTCGCAATCACGTTCGAGGCGACCTTGCCATCCGACCCCACCGACGCGACGAAGCTGTTGGCGAGCAGCGCCGCATCGTCCTGCTTGGATTTGAGCGCCTTCGCCAACGCCTTGAGGTCGTTCATCGCGTTGTAAATCGCGCCAAGATTGTCGAAGCGGATCAGACAGGCGGCGAGCAGCGCGGCGGCGCTGTCCGTCCAGAAGCGGTTGTCCCCGGCTGCCGACGGCACCAGCACATCAGCTATCGCCCGCGCGTCCGACACGTTGTCGATGCCTTCCGCCAGGTTGTAGCGCGGTCCGGCGGCGCTGGTCGGATCGTGGACGACGACCAAATGACGGGTGACAGCGGCGTACTTCAGGATATGCGCCGTGATCTCACCCTGTGGGTCAGCCACGACCAGCGAATGTCCTGACAGCATCCGGTCGGCGATGGCGGGTAGGATAATGCCCTGCGTCTTGCCCGAACCGGGTCCACCGAGCGTGAGGATGCCGCGTGCCACGTCTTCCCCATCGAGACAGAATCGTCCCGTGCCCACGTCAAGCCGTCGTTTGTTCTCACCCCAGAATGCGCCGAGCAGCGCCAGCCCATCCTCATCAGGACGGCGAAACCGTCGATACTCGCGCAAGGTGCAGAAGTGCGACGATCCCAACGCCCCGCGCTTGACCGACGGGAAACGCAGACGGTCGATCCGTTCGCGTAACCAACCGCCGTTTCGCAGCAGGCTGTGCAGGATAATCGCCGTGACCATCAAGAGGAACGCCAGCAGCATCCCGAACAGGAACAGCCGCATCGTGTTCACGCCGCGCGGCGCGCCGACCAGGAGTTGGATGATGCCGCTGACGTTCGAGCGACCGCGCTGCACCGCCTGATCACCGAGTAGGGTCAGGTACAGTGTGGCGATGCTGAGCAGCACGATGACATAGGTGGCGATGAGCAGCCCCCGCTGGATCAGCGACGGCTTCGCCGGATCATCGCTCGTCCGGCGGATGCCCGCACCCATGACCGCTGCCGTGACCAGCAGCAGGAGCGGCGCGCCGCACAGCAGCGGCATGAGCAAACCGGTCAGCGCTTCGCGACCATCGGTGAACAACCAGTAGATCATCGGCGCTGCTCCTGACGACGGGCGCGCCGTCCGACCCGCCAGCCGATCAGCGCTATGCTGAACAAGCTCAGGTATGCACCTTCGCCAGCCGAGAAGTCGAGGATGCGCCCGATGGTTGCCCCTGCCAGCGCCGCCGTGAGTAAGGCGAACAGTCCAATCCATCTGTGTAAGTGCATCGTGTCTTTCCTAGCGTGAGAAAAAGTCGTCGAGGTCGATGGCATCGCTAGCGATGCTTTCGTCGCGCTGTACATCCGGCTGCGGCTCTTCGCGCAGCGGTCGCCAGTCGATGCCGCGCTCGTCAAGCATGTCCGCGAAATGCTGCGCAGCGACTTCTCGAAACACGCGGTCATGTCCCTTCGTCGTGTTGTTGTAAACCGGCAGACGGTCGGCGGTCGAGGGTGCAGTGCCGGGCAGCACGACGTGGGTGTGCAGGTGTTCCTGTGGCGGCTCGCCATCCTTGCCCTTCGTTTTTGCAGAGTGCATGAGGTAGCTGTATTCGGGTACATCGAAGCCGCGTTCGGTGTGGTAATCCTCGACCACACGCTCGGTCAGCTCGTAGAGCAGTTCGCGGCGCTGGTCGCGGGGAACAAGTTCCATCAGGTCGGGCGCGGGCGAAATCACCCACGTCCACGCCAGGACGTGCTTGCTTTGCAGTGCGTCGCAGTTCTTGAAGATTTCGCCGTAGGATACACCCATGCCTCGATCCTGCCAGCGTTCGTAGATGTGGTTCTGCGCGAGGTGGTTGTTACGCTGGTCTCTGAATTGCAAATATTTGAGCGTAGCTTTCAACCCCTGCCGACCCGTGCCACGCCCAGCGCGCTTGTGTCCCTTGTACGCCCAGTCGGGGATGATGATCGGCTTGCTCATGCGTCGCCCTTCGGCGGGCGCAGCGCCGCGATCTGTTTGAGCAGCGCCTCGCCATCGCGCGTTGCGGTCGCCATTGCCTCGTCGATGGCTTCGCCGCTCTCATCCCCCAGCACCGTCGCCAACAGGAACGTGAGCGTGAGCATCTGGAAGGTGAGTGTGCTTTCCAGACGGTCGAGCCGGGCTTGCAGCGATCGCTGGAAGTGGCGACGACTGCCGACCACATCCGCCTGATTGTCGAGGTAGTGGCGGATGGCATCGCGGATGAGGTCGTTCTCTTTGACATCGCGCCCGTGTTTGGCGGCAATCTGCGCTAGCAGGTCGCGCATTTCCGGGGTCATGCTGATACTGCGGCGGACGGTCTTGGTCGCCATCGAAGCTGCTCCACACTTTGCACTCTCCTGATTGTGGCAAAGTGCGCCTGGCAAAACGCTGTACGATTCCGGTTTAGGGTTGGGAATCGTACAGAATCAGGATGGAGGATTCCGGGTCGGGCGCTGCAATGCAGACGAACGGGGTGGTATTCGCTTTTCGGACGCAGCCCGACGGAGTGCGTCCGGTGGGTGGGCACATGCCCGCCCACATTCCACGCTGCACCGCATGGTGCGGCGCGGGTGCGCCACGTAGAGGCGCACATCAGCCCCCACCGGCGCATGAGGTGGCGAGTTTTTAACTCGCGCCCGACCCCGCCGATGATTCAGCCCCGCTGAACACACCGTCGCAAGCCCACAATGCCCCCGTCTACGACGGCTGCATTGCGGCGGGGTGGGTCGGCATCGCGCTAGCGCGATGCGGCGCTGCTGCAAGGCAGCGCCAACGAGCGTAAAAAAGGACAAGGGATCCAATTAGCACAATCGACAATGCCCCATATATAATTAATCTTAAAGGCGTGAACACATCGAGAAAGTGCTTAGGAATGGCAGATATTGAACGGCTTGTCGATAATATTGCAACGATGGTGCGGGGAGGAAAAACACCTCTTCAAGCTGTCAAAGAAATAGCACTTATGATGGGCAGCAATCCAGAAACTGAAACACTGTTAAAAGAAGCTCAAAGACAATATGAAGTGCGCACCAAGCGCATTCGCACGTTGAAAGACCCGCCCATCATCACCGGTGAAGGACTAGAAAGCTGGTATCTGGGACCTTCGCCAGAAGATCGCTATTGGCCCCCGCTGCGTGCCTATCTGGAACAAAAGTGGCGTTCAGAAGATGTCGAGGCACTCGATCAGGCTTCGACCCGAATCGTCTCGCTCCTCAAACCGCCGGGACTGGCTTCCATCCGCACGCGCGGACTTGTTGTCGGTTATGTACAAAGCGGGAAAACCGCAAATTTCACAGCGGTCATCGCCAAAGCTGCCGATGTCAATTACAAGCTGTTCATCGTGCTGTCCGGCATAACCAACGCACTGCGCAGTCAGACACAGCGTCGGCTCGAAAGCGAGCTGACCGCACCCAATGGGGAACGATGGGTCACACTGACTACTGTGCAGGATGATTTTCATCCCGGTAATGCGCGCAACGTCAATGCTTTCTTGACTGAATATCAAGATATGAAGGTGCTGTGCGTCGTCAAGAAGAACAGTGCTGTGTTGGGACGGCTCCTCAAGTGGTTGGGCGGCGCAACCGATGCGGTGCTGAGTGCGTGTCCAACGCTGATCATCGATGACGAAGCCGACCAAGCCAGCATCAACACCTCGAAGGACGCCGCGAAAAAGCGGAGCGCAATCAACGACCGGCTGATCAAACTGCTGCATAAACTGCCGAAAGCCGCGTATGTTGGATACACAGCGACTCCCTTCGCCAACGTTCTCATCGATCCGGGGCTTCCAGAAGACTTGTATCCGCGCGATTTCATTGTTGCTCTTCCACGTCCCACCCACTACTTTGGCGCTGAACGGCTTTTTGGGCGTGAACGCTTGTGGACAGAAAACTATGGGGGCGGCGAACTCAAACTCGACATGGTGCGCATCGTCCCAGAAGCGGATGTACCGTTCCTCCAACCGGGATTGAAATCGAAAGACTATTTTCAGCCGGAAATGCGTGAGAGTCTGCAAGCTGCGCTCGACTACTTTCTAATGGCGGCGGCGGCACGGCTGTCGCGTGGTCAGCAAGACGCACACAGCACCATGCTCCTTCATACATCGAGCTACACGGTGGTACACAACGCCTGCGAACCGATGATTCAGGCTTATTTGCATCAACTCGCGCATTTCATTCGCAGTCGAGACGAACGCACACTGAGCCATTTGCGGTCGGTGTGGGAAAAAGAGCAGGCGCGGGTCAATGCAATCGATTTTGACGAACAGCCGGTTTCCTTTGAAGCAGTCGAAGCACACTTGAACAGCGTACTAGACCGAGTGGTCGTGGTGGTAGACAATTACACCAAACAAAAACGTCTCTCCTACGAGGAACCGCCCAGCATCCAGATCGTCATCGGCGGTGACACGCTTTCACGCGGTTTGACGCTGGAAGGGCTGACCGTCAGCTATTTCATTCGTTCAGCCGCCGCCTATGACACCCTGCTGCAGATGGGGCGCTGGTTTGGGTATCGTCCACACTACGCTGATCTAACGCGCATGTGGATGACGATGGAGCTGGCGCATTATTTTTACGATCTCGCCACTGTCGAGGAAGAAATCCGTATCGACATCCGGCGCTATGCTGATCCAAATGAGCGCGTTACTCCTCTGTCCTTTGCAGTTCGGGTACGCACCCATCCCGATCTGAACATCACGTCGGCGATGAAAATGGATGCAGCCGTGCCAGCGCAGGTCAGCTATGACAATCGGCGCGTGCAAACGGTCTTGTTCAAACGCAAAAATGCCGCATGGCTGCGGCACAATATGAATGCCGGACAAACTTTGGTGCGCCAGATGATCGATGCCGGTCACACGCACGATTCGCCGACCGCATCGGACAGGCGCTTTCAAGCTATCCCAGCCGCGCTTGTACTCGATTTCCTGCGAAATTACCGCTTTCACGAAGAGAATACCGGGCTGTCCAGCGATCTGCTGGTGCGCTACATCCAAGAGTCTAATGAGAGCAGCGATTTGCTGACGTGGAACATCGTCATCAGCGGGGGAAGCGAATCGCACCAGAGCGACATGGGTGGTGTCACCGTAAACGCGGTCAAACGTTCCCGCCGCAGCGAACCGCGAGACGATGCCAATATCGGTACGCTGCTCTCGCAGGGAGATATCAATCTCGATCAAGCGATTGATCCCGCCTTAACTCGAGGAAAGACAGATACCGAGGCTCTGAAGTTTCGTCCGCCGGGTATCGGACTGCTCATTCTGTACCCCATTTATCAATACTCTGGACAGGGCGAAACCCTGAACGAGACTCGCGCCCCGCTGGATGC